>Ga0182745_1003329_pt1 | contig 13890 bp, 7 predicted proteins | sample eDN3rd30CKraftBY_FD_128523 | JGI IMG/M metagenome (GOLD analysis project Ga0182745, IMG submission 128523) | Enriched backyard soil microbial communities from Emeryville, California, USA - eDNA 3rd pass 30_C Kraft BY (version 2) (version 2) | ecosystem: Environmental > Terrestrial > Soil >...
GAACTTTCGAAGTAATCCAAGCATCCTCAACTTCGTCAACGCCCTCTTCGACGCGACGTTCCCCGAGCCCGAGACCGCGCTTAAACCCCGCGTTACCTGGGAAGAAACCCCCGATCAGCCTTGCCCCATCACCTTCGTCTGGCAGACCGAACCCGAGACGGAGGAAGAAGCTAAAATCAAGATTTCCACGCATGAGAAACGGATTCGAGAAGGACGACGGCTCGCCCGGCTTCTGCGCGAACGCCTGCGACAGGGATGGTTAATCCGAGATCGATCCACGAACCAGGCTCGCCTCGCGCATGCGGGGGATGTCGCTTTCCTCTTTCGGTCGATGACCGACGTAACGCCTTACGAGTCCGCGCTTGATGAAGAAGGGTTCGACTACCATACCGTCGGGGGGGCGGCGTTTTATACTCAGCAGGAAGTGACCGACCTGATCAATGTCCTTTCGGTCATCGAAGATCCGTTTGACGCGGTGGCCCTGGCGGGCGTGCTCCGGAGCCCCTTCTTCTGCATCAGCGATGAAGGGCTCTATTGGTTGACCACAACCACGAATACGGGCGACCTGGTAGCGGGGCTTGAAGACGCGCCAGCCAATCAAAACCTGGAGGATAACGAGCGGCTCAAGGCCACGCGCGCCCGTGACCTCCTCGCGCACTGGCGAAGCTTCAAGGATCGCGAGCCGATTTCGAGCCTGCTCAACCGGGTACTCGACGAGTCAGGATACGAAGCCGCACTTCTCGGCCAAATGCTTGGTGCGCGTAAGCGAGCGAACGTTCGGAAGTTGGTGAGGCTGGCCCGTCAGTTCGATCAGCAGAATGACCTGACGCTCGCCGCGTTTGTCGCGAAGCTTCGGAACGATCTCAAACGGCCGCCTCGTGAAGAGCAAGCCGCCACCACCGACGAGGCCGGAACCAGCGTCAGGCTGATGACGATTCACCAGTCGAAGGGACTCGAATTCCCCATTGTCGTCCTTCCCGACCTGAACCGGAAGTCCCCAGGTCGATTCAATTTCACCGCGTTCAATTCCAGGCTCGGTCCCCTGGTCCGACCGTCGCTCGACTCCGAGAGCAACCTGGCGTGCGCTCCTGACGCCACCGCCGATAGCTCGGGAGCAACCCGCGGAGCAAGCCTGGGCTGGCTCGTTCATGAGTCCCTCGAGAAGGCCGAGGAAGAGGCGGAATCTCACCGGCTTTTCTATGTGGCCACCACGCGCGCCCGCGACGCCTTGATACTCTCCGCCGCCGCCACCGTTTCGGACCGCGCCGCCTCGACAGCCCTGAAGTTACTCGCCGAACGGTTCGACCGAGAAACCGGCGAATGCACGGCTTCCCTCCCCCTAGGCTGGGAAGTTCCGCGTGTGCAGGTCGTGGTCGAGTCCGGAGCGGCCGAGCCGGGAGAGCCGCGATTCCGAAGATCAGGCCGGCTCCCCCTGGTCGACACGGCGCGAGCGATCGAGGAGGAAGTGGTCGAGCCGTCCCCTCCCCAAGCACCAGGTCTCTTGATTCGCCGGCCCGAGCTCGTGCGTCTGGCACCGGATCCAACCGACCGATCCTCCCCTGCCCGCCTCGATCGTCTCTGCCGCATCGTGCTGGCCGACCCTCGATTTCTCGAGACAGCCGACCCATCGCACCTGGCCTCGAAACTCGTGCAGGCCCACGACCCCCTACTCCCTTATCGCTGGTTCGACCAGTTGATTCAGCGGTTGAAAGTCTGGCTGAAGGGGCCGATCGCGCAAGTGCTTTCGACCGGAAGCATCATCGAACGCGACCTAAACTGGTCGCTCAACTGGCCCCCCGATTCCTCGGACAGCACCCTTTTCCTCGGCTCGATCGACTTGCTCCTTCGAGACCAGAAGGGGCACGCACAGGTGGTTAACGTTCGGAACGCGCAGGTTGACCCAACCCGATCGAGCCTCGACGTCCAGATGTCACTCCTGGCTGCTCAAGAAAAGGGATTCGGCCTCGTGACCCGAGGTTGGTACCTCGTGGACGGTCAAGGGACGCGCTGGGAAACCGTAACGGAATGCGACCCCGACACGATTGACCAGGCAATCCACGCTTACCTTATTGAACATTGGAACGGTTGAAGTCCTCCTCCCACTGGCTAGGAGGACTCACCTTACGTCTGAGAACCACGTACAAGACCGGCCTCGTGTTCCGGGCGGGGATCATGTACTCGTAGTCACGCAAGACCTCCGGGATCCAGTCGGAGGGGATCCGAGGATCCCTGTTAACGAACGGAGTCCATCGCTGATCCAGGTCGATACAATTATAATTTAAATCAATGAGCAAGTAATCAACAGGCGTTGGTGACTGCTCGTTGAGCCGGGCCAGCTCTTCCGGATTCGCTGGGAGTGAGATCGACCGCAGACCGCAGAACCAGGCGGTGATCTGAGGTTGATTCGACGCGATGACCTTCCCAGGAGGAACCGCGTCCGTCAACATCCGCCTTATCGGGTCCTGCCCCAGGTTCGTACCCGATCGATGGGCGGGCACGAGCTGTGCCCAGCTCCAGCCCGATCCGGCCAACTGGGCAATCACGACCAGGGCGGCAAGCCAGCGGAAAGGTCGCTTCCAATCGCTCAACTGTTTCAGCACAGCGACCGAGAGAAGCAAGGCTGGCGTGGCGAACCAGAAGAAATAACGACCATGATGCGGCGAAGTCCGAGACTCGAGCTCGAGCCGCATCGCGCTAAAGATGATCAACTGTAAAACGAAGAAACCAACGGACCAGTAGGCCAGACGCCGGACGGGCCCGGGTCTTCGAATCAAGAGAGGGGATAGGAGCGCAAGCACGAGGAGCGGCTCCATCCTCCAGAGGCTCCAGATGCGGGCGGGCACCACTTCGAACAGGTTCGAGGTGAACTTCTCGCTGAACCCGTCGAGGTGAGCGGCCAGCATTGAGGTTAGGTCGGGTACCTGGTAATAGAGCCAGGGTTCCACCTGATAGGCGTTGATGTCGTCGAGGAGATTCCAGGAGGAATAGACCGACATCGAAAGTCGATGGAACCAGCTCCAGTTGTAGAGCATCAGCGGAGTCGAGAACGCGAACATCACCAGGGCGAGCAGCGACGCTTCACGCCAGCGCTTCCAGCAAACCAACGCGAGGATTTCAAACCCGATGAAGAGGGTCGCATTGAAGCGGGCGAGGTAGCTCAACCCACCCAGCAGCGCCAACGCACCGGCCCAACCCCAGGCCGTTGAACTTGAAGCGCGAGGATCGAACCGGGCCCAGACAGCGAGATGAGCGAGGAACAATACCGCGAACCATATATCCGGCGTACCGATTAAAACAAACTCGCCGTAAAACGCAGGGTTGGCCAGAAGCAGTACGGCCAGAATCGCCCCCCAGGTTTTTCCATACCATCGAGATGCCAGGGCATACGCAAGTGCGGCGAGAAGGCTGATCGCGATCCCATTCGACCAGGCCGCGACCAGGTCGGTCGGGCCGAACATCTTCATCAGGGCGGCAATCACCAGGCAAGGCAGCGGGTATCGATTGACCACGGGCCAACGTTCGGCCTCTCGATGTCTGGAGTCACGGTCGATCGCCGCCAACGCCATGGGCTCGACCAGCCTCGTGTCGTAGCGTCCCTCCAACGCCAGGTTTCGCCCGATCTCCGCGTACTGGCAAAACTCGAACGTCCTCCAGGCGGGGGGGAGCGTAATAACCGAGCAGGTCACCGCGAAGACCAGGCACGAGAAAAGGAAAACGAACAGACTCCCCACAGTTGGAACCCAGAACCCTTTTGACCTTGGTTCGGATCGCACCAAGGACTCCCGACGTTCCGGCGCGACGGTTGATTCAACAGATTCCTGATTCATATTTGCAATCAATCAAACTAAGATATTTGCGATGAGTCTCTGGCCGTCCAGGCCGGTGGCACGACGCTGTCCTGGGTTCCCTGGCAACGGTAATCGTTCGCTGGGTGATCGAGTCGGTTCGTCATTCTACCGATTTTCCCTGGACAACGACGTCAAATTCAAGGTCTGCCTAACGCCTTGCTTGACGAACCGGGCTTGATCCTTATCGTGTTGTGATGTGCTTGAGAGCGCGGGGTGGATCTTCAAAGGCTAGAATTCCCGTGCTGGAATGGGCGGGGCAAGCTCTGAGGAGTCGGAAGTCACGATGGATCCCGTACTAGAAGTGGAAAATGCTCAACGGCCGCCGTGCCCTTCGAGGTCGCGCGTCGCGGCCGTCCTGCTCGGGATCATCCTCCTCGTGCATCTGATTCAATGCGTCAGGATCTTTCCCACTCCCCAGGCCCTCCTGGACAACCAACATCCCGTTTTGCTGGTCGACCACGCGATCCATCTCTATCACGGAGCACTGGGCAGTCAGTTCCTGCGCGAGCACGGAACGACCTGGGGTATCGACCCATTCTTCATGGCGGGGTATCCCGAAACCCCGGTCTGGGATTCGAGCAGTAATCTCTCGATCCTCTTTCAGTTTCTGGCCGGTGGGGGGTATCACCCACAGGCCTATAATCTCGGCCTGTTCGTCTGCTCGATTCTGGTCCTGCTGTTTATACCCGTTGGCGCAAAGGCCGCGGGGATCCGCTTCAATGAGCTGGTGATGGCCACCCTTCTGGCCTGGCTATACTGCCACAGTGAATGGGCCGACATGCTCTGGCGGAGTGGATTATTCGCGTTCGTGACCGCATCGGCGGCTTCCACACTCTTTTGTGGTGTCCTGCTCGGGTACGATCGCAACCCCACGCGGTGGAGATGGGTAGAGTTGACCTTGGTGTCAGCGATTCTTTGCTATATTCATGTGACTGCTCCTTTTGTCGTCATCGGCGCGGTCGTGGGGTTTGGGTTGGCCACGCTTCGGAGGCATCACTGGCGTTGGCGACTTTCGCTTGTAACCGCCGCGGGGCTGGCCCTGGCCGCGAACCTGTTCTGGATCATCCCCCTGCTCTGGTTCAGCTCGATAAGGACGCCACAGCTTTTCTTCATGGCCCCAGACACGGCCTGGTATCTGGTGGGGCAGTACCTGACCCCCAACCTGGATGGTCCGCTCAGCCTGTTCATCCTAATCTTCGGACTGATAGGCTTACTCAGCTGGGGCGTTCAGGGGGAGTGGACACGCGCCGCGACTTATGGAGGAGCCGGCTTGGTTTGCCTTGCACTCGCGCTTTTTGGAGGGGGTTACGCGCTGACCCAAACCCTTGAGCCACTCCGCTTCAAGGTGCCGGTCCACTTGCTGTTGTCCGTACCGGCCGGCTCGGCGCTTTTACTTTGCTCAAGCTGGCTCTCCCGCAAGTTAGGTGGTGGACGACGTGGGCCTCTCCTCGTTGGCGTGGCCTGGTTCATTGCGTTGGCCACGTTTGGGGCTTTCGTCCCCCGATCCCTGGCGATCCTCAAGGAGCAGCTTCTGGTCGAACGGCCGGTGGTGGCCGGATTCAAGCCCGAGATGCTCCAGCTCGTTACCGAGCTAAAAGAACGAACGGATCCCTCGGCGCGGATTCTGTTCGAGGATCAGTTACGGCTGCATGAGCTTCGAGATCCAGAGAGCACGCACTGGACTCCCTTGCTCCCCTACTTGCTGGGCAACCACCCGCGCCAGTTTATCGGTGGGCTGTACCACATGGCCTTTATCAGCCATCACAAGACCGCCGCCTTTGGTGACTTTCATCTCGGCGGACATCCCATCGAGTCATGGTCATCAACCGATCTGCGCAACTACTGCGACCAGTATAACGTGGGGTGGGTGGTCTGCTGGTCCCCCCTCTCTCGATTCACGTTCGACCACTGGAGCGGCGCCGAGAAGGTCGCGACTCTCCCCCGTTACCACAGCAAGGACATGCCGGTTTCCATGAATCCGAATGAATGGAATTACATAGGAAGCCGCGTTGGGCCGGATCGTGCCCGTGAGCTAATGCTGGAAGGGGGACGCTATTACCATGTCTACCGGGTCGATCGGCCCAGGTCCTTTTTTCTCGTCGGCGAAGGGCAAATCGATCGGGCGGACTTCAACCGACTGGAAATGAGTGGACTGAAACCTAGTCAGGGAGAACTGGTGCTGAGCATGCACTGGTTTGATACCTGGCGAAGCGAGCCTCCCGTCAAGCTCGAACCCGTTCAGGTACCAGGAGACCCGGTCCCCTTCGTCCGATTGATCAGCGATCAGCCGATCGAAAAACTTACACTTTATAATGGATATGAGCGTTAAGCTCCGAACATCCAGGCCAGTCGAGCGGTCCTAACTCTTCGCTGATGCTATCAAGCAAGGGACCGAAACGCCCGGATTCAGGGAAGGAAGTTCGATGTCAACGCTGGATGGTGTCGGAGGGCTTCATCACACCCGCGGTCAGGCTGCTGGAGGTGTCTCGAGCGTAGGCGAGCCAGCGATTCTGGAGCTCCTCGATACTGTTAATCTTGTAGATCCGCTTGAGCTCCGCCTCGAGTTGGCCGCGTTGCGACGCTTGCACGAACTGGATGAACTGGGCGGGTGTGCCGAGCTCGACCATGAACCGGGTCAGGGAGACGCTCTGGGCGTAGTAGAGCCCCCAGTATTTCCCCTCGGGATAGTCCATGATCATCAGGTCTTTCAGCTTGAACAGCTTGCCTGAAGTCAGTGGATCCTTGAGGTCGCCAGCGCGCAGGAGTTGCTCCGACTCCGGTTCGGCCAGAACGGCCATCCCTTCGTCAGCCCACCGGGGGACCTGCTGGGTGGGGAACAGGTCGGCCAGAACGACATGGGTCACCTCGTGCGGCAGGACCGCATGGGTGAGGGTGGGGTGGTCAGCCCGAAGATTGATTCGCCGCGTCACGATTTTCCCCGCGTTCATCCCCATGGTGGAAAATCCTGGCGACTCTTCGGTCTGGCCGGTCATTCTGCTGAACGACTTCGCGGTCGGATAGATGTAGATGTCGCAGCGCGGGGACCAGGCGACATTCGCGGTCGGCCCCCACCATCGCTTGATCTGATCTTCTCGAGCCACCTCCGCCACCTGGACGACCTGTTCGGCGAGCTTGGGATCGGTGTGGTAGATTCGGAAGTTCGCCGACTCCCGGACCTGCCAGTTCGTGACGATCTCGGAATTCCCGGCCCGCTCCAGGCTCGAGCTGGCGTTGGTGTTCAAAGAACCGGGTCCGGGGCTTTGCACAGGTTCCGGAAGCGCGAGTGAGTCGCCCGCGGGTGGAGGGGTGAGCGGAGCCTGGGTATCCTGTTGTTGTGGCGGTTGTTGATACTTGCCGGGAACGGCTTGGTGTTCGTCGGGAGAGGAGCCACGGACCACGAACTTCTGGGAGGGACGCGTTCGTTGGCTGGTCGCCCGTTCGGAGGCGAGATTCCTGAGGTACTCCGCGTACCAGTTCCTCGGATTCATCGCCTTGATCTGGCGGATTTCCTCGTCGATCTGCTTCCACTCCTCCGAGGTGGTCGGCTTGGCGTTGATTCGCCGCACAACCTCCGCGCATCGGCAATACGCAAGATGATCCAAACGACTCTTGGGAAGTTTCCCTTGGCGTGAGAGCTCCCCGTAGATTTGTCCGGCTCGCCCGTACTGCTTGCTGGTGAACGCGGCATCCGCCAATTCCACAGTCACCTCGGCGGTCGGTGTGGGCGCCTGCGCAACGGGAGCGGCCTGGGCCGGTTCGGTCGTGGGTGAATCCCCGGGGTTCTGCGTTGGTGCCACCGAAGCCCTGTTCGAAGGGGCCGATTCCTGCCGAGGAGGTGCCAAGGGGGGCAGCTTCTCCTCGGGAGGCAAACTGGATTGACCGGTATCTTCGACCACGACTGGCTGGGATGCCTTGGTTGCGGGGACCGTGGGCAGCTCGACCGTCTGCTCTTCGGCAGGGGGTGGATTCCCCGTATCCGCCCCTGGACTTACTGGCAGCAAGGGCAGAGGTTTCAGCTCATCACTTTCCGAGTCCCCCTTCTGGCTCAAGGGTTCCTCAAGCGGTTTAGGAGCTTCATTGGGATCGAGGGGGGTGGGTTCGACTTTCGCAGGGTGGGCGTCGGTGGGTTCCGCCCCTGGAGCAGGGGTCGGAGCCGCTTGTGGGTCGAGGGGAGCGGGTTCGCTCGTTGTGGGCTTGGACCGCGTTGCTTTGCGCGAAACGATCTCAAGGTTATCTCGATAGAGTTCTGACGCGGCCTGGTCACCGTCGCGTTCCGCCGCCTTGGCAGCCTGCTCGTAACCCTCTCGAAGCAGTTCGAGTATCGATGCGCGCTGGCCAGGTTCCGTTACCAGCGCCTCTTCCAGCAGGTCGACCGCGGCTCGAGCATCGTTCCGATCAAGCAGCGTACGTGCCCGTCCAACGGTATCTTCAGCCCCGGTGGCTCCTGGAACCCCCGAGCCGAACGAGATCATTGCGACCAGGCAGGCCGCGTAACGGAACCGGTGCATGACAATCCGTGTCCTGCTGCTAGGGTTGGGTCACGCCCTCTGCTCGGGTTGTTCCCTTAAGGTAGGGCAGACAGCCAACCTCGTCCATGAATCCGTCTCGTCCCGGTGGGGGCGGGTTCCTTGCGTTTGGCTGCGACCTGATCAGGTTTTTGAAAGGCAGTCTAACGAAGGCGAGCGAGCGGAGGAGCTCATCCTGAGTGTTCGGAAAACCATAAACCACGAATCCCTCTGGAGCCGCTCGAGACATCGTGTGACGAGCGTCCAGCGTTGCTCGGGGGAGTATGTCTAGACCTTGCAAACCCGTCAACCCGAATCAGTCGACCACCGGACAACGGTCAACGGTCTTGGATTCCCTTTGATGAATCCCCCTTCGTGTTGGTCGTTCCCTATAACCACGCCAACACCCGACTCTTCCCATAATTACACAACAATACATATTCAAAGACTTGCCCAAATCACTTTGTGCCACGAAACGCGACCGACCCGTTGGCTTGAGGGGGCCAACATTAGGGAGTGACTGTCCCGCGCAACGGAGATTGAGTACGATACAAGGGCACCGTGCGGCTCCGCAATCGACCAGCCCGCGGACCAGAAGGTCATCCCTGGCGGAGTCCTATATCATGAGAATTATCGCAGGCGAGCGCCGGGGTCATAAGTTCGACGGCCCCAAGGGCAATTCCACCCGTCCGACGAGCGACCTGGTGCGCGAGTCGATCTTCAACATCCTCAGTGAGTCCATCGAAGGATTCCTGGCGATCGATCTCTTCGCGGGAACCGGCGCGTTGGGGCTGGAGGCGCTGAGTCGAGGGGCGCTTCATGCCATTTTCGTCGAGCGAAACCGCGAAAATGTCTCCCTCATCCACCGCAACGTCTCCACCCTTCGCTATGAAGACCGAGGCCAGGTACTCGCAGGCGATGCCTACCGGTGGGCTCGGGGGTTCGAGCCGATTGATGACGAACCGATCGTCGCCTTCCTCGACCCGCCATATCGCGACTTCGAGCTCCACCCGAAAAAAATGAACCAACTCCTTCAGGAACTGGTCAATAAGCTCCCCGACCGCTCGATCATCGTGGTGGAGTCCAGAGGAGACCTGGACGAAGCCGTCCTTCCCGACATTGAGGCCTGGGATATCCGCCGGTACGGGGGCACGCAGATCGCAATCCGCGACCTGACTCGAGGTGAGGAATCCACGCAGCTCGCGCAATCGTACGAGGACGAACCCAGGTCATGAGTCCCCCGCTTGCTCAGACTCAACGTGCGTTCGCAACAACCATCGTCTCTCGACTGCGTGATCAGGGGTTCCAGGCGCTCTGGGCCGGTGGGTGCGTGCGCGACCTGATTCTCGAACAGGTACCGACCGACTACGACGTTGCCACCGATGCCACACCCGAACAAGTCATCGCGCTCTTCGGCAAGAAGCAGACGATTCCCGTCGGGATCTCGTTTGGTGTGGTGAGAGTCAGAGGATCGAAAGGTGCCGGCGAGGTTGAGGTCGCCACGTTCCGTAGCGATGGCACCTATCAGGATGGCCGCCACCCCGACTCCGTCATCTTTAGCTCGCCGGAGCAGGACGCTCAACGCCGTGATTTCTCCATCAACGGGATGTTTCTCGACCCGTTATCCGGCGAAATCATCGACTATGTCGGTGGAAGAGCCGACCTCGAGGCCGGAATTCTCCGCGCCATTGGCGACCCACACGAGAGATTCCAGGAAGATAAGCTCCGCCTCTTGAGGGCCGTGCGCTTCGCGGCTCGCTTCGACTTCCAGCTCGATCCGACAACGCGCGCGGCCCTGGTTTCGATGGCCGGTGAGATCCGAGTCGTCGCTCCGGAACGGATCGGTCAGGAGCTGCGTCGAATGTTGGTGCATCGTTCCCGAGCGCGGGCAGTGGACCAAATGGCGGAGGTGGGCCTCGCTCGAGAAATCGTCCCCGCCATCGTGGATCTAAAAGGGATCGCCCTCAATACCTCGACGCAGCCGGATGGAGACCTTTGGGATCACACCTTATGGGTGCTCGACCTTCTTCCGCCAGCCCCCACGTTCACGCTCGCGTTTGCCGCCCTGCTCCATCACGTGGGAGACGTGGGTGGGGCATCGAGTCCTCGGGACCAATCAGGTGCCGTCGGGTCGAGAACCGTTGCACGTCAGATCACCGACTCACTCTGCCGCGGGCTTCGCCTCTCCAACGCGGAGCGTGAGCGGGTCGTCTGGCTTGTCGAAAATCATGACTCGCTTCGCGATGCCCGAACGCTTCGAGCGTCTCGTCTTAAACGCGTACTTGCCATGCCTGGGGTCGACGAGCTCCTCGACCTGCACGAGGCGGATGCCTTGGCCTTGCGCGGGGAAAGTTCTGAAGTGGATTACTGCCGCGACTACTTACGGAACGAACCAGCAGGCCCCATCAATCCTCCCCCCCTGCTCACCGGGCACGACCTGACACAGCTTGGTCTGACGCCTGGAGCCCACTTCGCCCGGATCTTGAACCAGATCCGCGATGCGCAACTCGATGGCCTGATCCAGACCAAGCAAGACGCGTGCTCGTGGCTCGATCAAGAAGGGCTAATCTCGAGCTCCAAGTCAATTTGATTCACCTGTTTCGTCAGGATAGATCACTCGGAGTGGAGTGGGTTTCTCCCGCGCAAGTCTGGTGATCCCGAAAGTTTATTCGCTTTTTGAGCGCGGAGTGAGGTAGATTCAATCCAACATCGGAATGTTGTCACATCCTGCCCCTGTTTCCGTAAGATACGAACCGGCTCGTCCGCAACTCCCTCCGCGAAAAGGTGAACGACGCAATGAACTCAACTCAACATGGCCGACTTCGCCGAGGCTTCACCCTGATCGAGTTGCTGGTGGTAATCTCCATCATTGGGGTGCTCGTGGCCCTCTTGCTCCCCGCGGTACAAAGCGCGCGTGAGGCGGGGCGACGCGCTCAATGCTCCAACAACATGAAGCAAATTGGGCTGGCCCTCCACAACTACCATTCGACCCACAACGCGATGCCCCCCGCCAAGATTTACGGCACTGGTGGGGAGGTCGCCAATGGTGGGACAGGACTGGTGCTGAACACCACGGGGTTTGCGCTCATCCTCAGTCAGCTTGAGCAGCAAGCGATCCGTAATGGTTATAACTTCAGCATGCCTTCAAGCAACGCGGTTTACGGCACCTTTAACACAACGGTGGTGGGGGTTGCGGCGGGGGGGCAGGCCGTCAATAGCACCATGGTCGGGACCATGATCGCCAGCTTCGCCTGCCCGTCTGACATGGCGCCGTTGGTGGTTTCCGATCCCACTGGCTCGAATTCTGGGGGAGCGCAATACTCTCGCCTGAATGCCAGGCGAAGCAATTACGTTTTCTGCGTGGGTCGCTACGATGAGTACACCACCGTCCGTGGCCGACCAAAGGATCGGGGGATGTTCGCTAATGACTCCTCGGTCAAACTGGACGATGTACGAGACGGTGCCAGCAACACAACCCTGGTTGGGGAGTCGGTACAGACCCACTTCAACCCGGCGGATGGTCCTTACTGGGGCGCGGGGAGCTGGGGATCCACGCACGGTGTGGTTTATCCCACCTCGAATACAAACTTCAAGCTGACTCTCCCGAACGCTCCGGCCTCGGGGGTCAATCCGCAGAAGCTTCCCCAGACCTGGGTCATGTCAAGCATGCATTCGGGCGGAATCAACATGGTGTTTGCCGACGGAAGTATCCGGTTCATCAAGGATTCGATCAACCCGGATGTCTGGGCGGGTCTGCAAACGATCAACCGAGGCGAGGTCATCGGCGCCGACTCTTATTAATCGAAGCAGTCGTGACTCATCCCATAGACCAATCAAAGGGCGGGGCCGAACTCCTTGGAGTTCGGCCCCGCCCTTTGGAATGCGTCTTCTCGACAGATCAAAGCCGTTGCAAAACGGACCACGATAAGTAGGCGGGTGATTAACCCTGGAACCCACACGAACACACCCTGCCACATTGACATTTTTTATTTTCAAACGCGAATCAATTTCCTGGACAGGATTGAGCCTGTTGCCTCGGCGGAAAGCTCGGATTCCGAGGTAGAATGGCAGAAATTAGACTCAATCGACGCCCTACCATTGACTTCCGGTGTAAGTCTACATTATTGCGTAAGAATGTGGAAAATCGCCGGATCATTACGTCCAGGCTTGTCGGCCTCCGTTTTCGACTCCATTGAAAGTAGACGTATGACTTTGCTCTCTCGGATCACCGTGCTTTTGACATTGTTGGTGCTGACGGGGGTTCTCGCTCCGGCTCCCAACACTCAGGGGGCTGACCTCACGTGGTTCGATAAGATTATCACCCCTCCCCAGCAAGTCCCTCCTCCGTCCCGCCCGCTCCGTCCCTTGTTGCAAAAAGCCGATGGCTCCCCGATCAAAACGCTGGAGGAGTGGAAACCGGTCCGTGCCGAGATTAAACAGGCCTGGGCCGATTTTCTGGGACCGCTCCCTTCCCGACCCGACTCATTTGATCTCAAGATTCTCAAAACCGACGTGCTCGAAACCGTCACGCGGGAACTGGTCGAATACAACGTGGAACCGGGCCGGCGCGTTCAGGCCTACGTGCTTCGTCCGCGGGAAGCGTCTCGAACCAAGAAACCTGGTGTGGTGAACTTCCACGGAACGACTCCCGACACGAGCCGGTCGATGGTCGGACTCGGAACGACCAAGCCGGGCCGTAATACCGGCCTCAAGCTTGCCCAGCGCGGTTTCGTTGTCATCTGCCCCGCCAATTTTCTCTGGGAAGAATCGACTTACTTGAAGTCGGTGGCCGCGGCAAAAGCGAGGAACCCCCAAAGCCTCGGCATGGCGACCATGCTGGCGGACGGAATCCGGGCGGTCGACCTGCTACTTACCTTCCCTGATGTGGACCCTCACAAGATCGGGACGATCGGACATTCGCTCGGTGGCAAGGAAGCGCTCTATCTGGCCGCCTTCGATGATCGGATTCAGGCGGCCGTGGCGAGCGAAGGGGGCGTGGGGCTCAATTCCACGAACTGGGATGCTTCCTGGTACCTGGGTTCCGCCGTGAAAAAACCGGGCTTTCCTCGAGATCATCACGAACTGGTGGCCCTGATCGCTCCACGCCCCTTGCTTGTTATCGGTGGAGAAACCGGCCGGGGCTGCTCCGACGGTGACCGTTCCTGGCCTTATATTGAAGTGGGCCAGCAGGTCACAAAACTCTATGGCCTCTCCCCCCGGCAAGGGCTCTTCAACCATCACGAAGGTCATCTCTTCTCGCCGGAATCCCAGGAGCGAGCCTTCGAATGGCTTGAACGTTCGTTACAAAAGAATAGCAGAAAGCCCACCCCTTCAGGGGTGGGATGAATACGTGTTGTTTAGCATTGGTTAACAATACAAGCGGCGATACAATCCTTTCATGAGTCAACCTTATCGCCGCAAAGAGACGTGCGTGTTTCTTCTTAACTACCACGTCGTCTTCTGTCCCAAGCGTAGGCGGAAGATCCTGGTAGGGCCGATCCGCGATCGGCTCATGCGGATCGTCTGGGAAACTGCCC
>Ga0182745_1003334_pt1 | contig 13877 bp, 12 predicted proteins | sample eDN3rd30CKraftBY_FD_128523 | JGI IMG/M metagenome (GOLD analysis project Ga0182745, IMG submission 128523) | Enriched backyard soil microbial communities from Emeryville, California, USA - eDNA 3rd pass 30_C Kraft BY (version 2) (version 2) | ecosystem: Environmental > Terrestrial > Soil >...
GATAAGTTTGATAGATTTTCATCCCCAATTGTGGACCAAAACCCCATTCATTTAACTTGATCATGACCTTTTCCAGACCTAGGTTTTGTTCAAGTGTCTCACGAATTTTCGCTTTCTTCTCATCGTTCAAACGCGGAACACTATCTAGCGCATAAGGATCTTCCATAATGAGGCGAATCGCATCGACGCCTAATTTTTCTACGATAGTCTCGGCTGTTTTTCTCCCTATGCCAGAAAACAAATCACTCGATAGATAATGAATAATGCCTTGTTCCGTAGCTGGAACCTCTTTGACAAATGTCTCTACCTGAAATTGCTGCCCGTACTTTGGATGCGTTTTTAAAACTCCTGTAAATCGATATAATTCTTCTTCGTTTAATTTCGGAAAATAGCCTACTACAATTATTTCCTTGTCGTCGTACTGTAAATTTGTTTCTTGTATTTTTACTCGAACAATTGAGTACATATTGGTCGCATTATGAAAAATCGACACAATTGGACGGCCAAGAATAAACAATTTATTCACTTCAAATAAATTTAGATTTTCTGCCATCCTTACTACCCCTTCTCTTGCCATAATACATATAATTTTACCATATGAATGAATAGCTGTCTTACTTCTGAAAATTAAAAGGGGCTCCTCGATATTTTCACTGCCAGATGCTATGATAATTTATGAGATTATTTGTATTTAAATACACGCTTACGTTTAGAAGGGATTTGTGAAGAAAAGTGCAATTTAGACCTTGTATAGATTTACACGATGGAAAAGTCAAACAAATTGTCGGCAGCACATTAGGTCATCAAGATCAAGCTGTCGTAGAAAACTTTATATCAGAAAATGATTCTGCCTATTTTGCAGATATGTTTAAAAATGACGGATTGACTGGTGGACATGTCATTATGCTTGGAACGGGCAATGAGGATGCAGCATTGCTAGCATTGCAAACTTATCCGAATGGCTTGCAAATCGGCGGAGGAATCACAGCAGAGAATGCTGCAAAATATATCGAGGCAGGAGCTTCCCATATCATCGTAACGTCCTATATTTTTCATGATGGAAAATTAGACATCGAACGATTAGTAAAGCTCGTACAAGCAGTTGGAAAGGAGCATATCGTCATTGATCTAAGCTGCCGAAAACGAGATGGCAAATGGTTTGTCGTAACCGATAAATGGACGAAATTCAGCGATTTCGAAGTAAATGAAGCTTCAATTTCTTATATCGAAAAATTTTGTGACGAGTTGCTAATCCACGCTGTAGACGTTGAAGGAAAACGAAGTGGAATGCAAGAAGAGCTAGTAAAAGACTTAGCGCAGTGGACATCGATTCCGACTACATATGCTGGAGGCGTTCGGTCTCTAGAGGACTTACAAAAATTCAAAGACCTTTCCGATGGGAAACTGCACGTAACTATCGGAAGTGCACTTGATATCTTCGGAGGCGACTTAAGCTATCGCGAGGTTGTCGCGTTTTGCGCAAAGTAGCACTCTTTATCTTTCCATGAGAACGATGAAGAGTGCTTATTGAAAAACAATCGTTTTAGATTGCCATCGGACAAATAAAGCGCACAAATCCTTTACGGTTTGTGCGCCTTCTATTTTAAAAACATTCCGGCTATCGCTGCGTTTACCAGTGAAGCTAAAGTTCCTGCAACGACAGCTCTTAATGCTAATTTCGCGATAAGTGGTCTTCTGCTTGGCGCCATCGAACCTAGACCACCAATAAGTATCGCCATTGAGCTTAAGTTAGCAAAACCACATAAAGCAAAGCTTATTATCATTACCGATTTCTCAGAAAGCTCTGCAATCACTGGCGCAAAGTTTGAATAAGCTACAAATTCGTTTAACACAAGCTTTTGCCCGATAAATGAACCCGCCTCCACTGCCTCAGCCCATGGAACACCAATTGCAAAGGCTAAAGGTGAAAATACATATCCAAGAATACCTTCAAGCGTAATGCCGCCAAAACCGAAGAGACCACCGATTGCACCTAAAATCCCGTTAATCAGTGCGATTAATGCGATGAAAGCCAGTAGCATTGCACCAACGTTTACAGCTAATTTCAGACCATCTCCTGCCCCACGAGCCGCTGCATCAATTACATTCACAGATTCAGTATCTTTGTCTAATTTAAAGTTCGAATCATCAACTTTTTCTGTTTCTGGCAACATTAATTTTGCCATCACAAGTCCAGCTGGAGCAGCCATAAAACTCGCTGCGATTAAATATTCTAATGGTACACCTAGCAGTGAATAACCAACTAGTACAGAACCAGAAACAGAGGCTAATCCACCTGTCATTACCGCAAACAGCTCTGATTTCGTCATTTTCCCTAAAAATGGTCGAATTACTAAAGGAGCTTCTGTTTGCCCAACAAAAATATTGGCAGCAGCATTTACCGATTCCGCTTTGCTTGTTCCTAGCAATTTCGATAATCCCCCACCTAGGATTTTGATTACAAACTGCATTATTCGAAGGTAATATAATACAGAGATAAGAGATGAGAAGAAGATAATAATCGTTAATACACTAAGTGCAAAAACCATTGACCCTGTAAAATCCGGATTTGCTAATGGACCAAATAAGAAGGAAATTCCTTCGTTTGCATAGCCAATCATTTTTTGTACAGCATTTGAAATCTCGAGTAAAACCTCCCGGCCAAGTTCCCATTTCAGTACTATAAAAGCAAAGATTAACTGAATCGCTAATCCCCCGGCAATTGTTCTCCAATTAATGGCTTTTCGATTACTCGAAAAAACGAATGCGATTAATAAAACAACGAAAATGCCTAAAATACCCCATATTATATTCATTTTTACACCTGCTTTACTTTAACAAAATTTATTTCACATTAATTCCAAAAAGAACAATTGAAAAATATTACAAGAAGCTTCAACATCTTATTCCCATTCAACTTGCAAGAAAAACTCTTTACTATTTTTAGTATTCTGCATAATGGCCAAATCATTCTAAGTAATTATTCATGATGAAAAAAACTTGCCAGCCCCAAAATGGGCTGACAAGTTTTCAATTATATCTTTGACTAATCATGTCGTAAATATATTTTGCTTGATCAAAGTTGGAATCAATCGTATAAGCTTCTTTTAAGTGTTTCATAGCAAGCTCTGTTTCTTCTGTAGAAACCGCGAAAAGAACACCTAAATTATAATGCGCATCTGCATTTTTTGGATCCTTCTCAAGAACAAACTCGAGTTCACCCTTAGCTACATCAAACATTTCTAATGTACAAAGTATAATTCCATAGGAAAGTCGAATTTGTAAGTCATTCGGTGCCAGTTCAGCAGCTCTTTGCATATATGGCAGAGCTAACTTCACTTTTTCGTCACGTTCAAAGGATTTTGCCAGCATATAATAAGCATCTGCGCCTTGAATGCCATGTTCAATTGCCATTTGATAAAGTTTTGCGGCTTCAATATAACGCTCCGCATTATAATATAAATTTGCTAAACCATAATAAGCCGTAGCTGTTGTTTCATCGATTGCAATTGCTTTTTGAAAAAAGCGTTCTGCACGTTCAGCATCATTCATGGATGCTAAAAGATTTCCGAAGTTAACATAGCCAATTGCATCGTTTGGATTGCTTTCAACAGCTTGAGTAAACGCTTTTGCCGCATCCTCATATCGTTTTTCTTGAAATGCAAGTATTCCAATTTCATTATAATCCATTCTCTTCACCTCAAAAATCGGGCTTATCGCAAAGTTACTGTACGATAAGCCGCAATTACATTTATATTAAGAATAAAAGTATCCTTTTCTTTATGGTAGTGTACTTTTAGCCTACATAAGTTAATTTTTCACTGTTTTTAAATACTTCATCGATTGTACCGCCACCCAGACATTCTTCACCGTCATATAATACAACCGCTTGACCTGGTGTAATTGCGCGTACAGGTTGTTCAAAAGTAATATGTGCTGTTCCATCCTCTAATAATTCCACTTCTACAGGCGTATCTTCCTGACGATAACGGAATTTTGCCGTACAGCTGAATTTTGAAGCTTTTGCCTTATTTGATGTAAAGCCCATTTTCACTGCTTTTAAAGAAGTAGAGTATAATGCATCATGGTGGAAGCCTTGTTCAACGTATAAAACATTGCGTTCAAGATTTTTCCCTACAACGAACCAAGGATCACCGTCTCCACCAATCCCCAAGCCGTGGCGTTGACCAATTGTGTAATACATTAAACCATCATGAGTACCCATAACACGCCCATCAAAAGTCTCCATTTTCCCAGGCTGTGCTGGCAAGTATTGACTTAAGAACTCTTTGAAGTTCCGTTCACCGATAAAGCAAATACCTGTAGAATCTTTTTTCTTCGCAGTGGCAAGACCTGCTTCTTCTGCAATTTTACGTACTTCAGGCTTTGCAATATCCCCGATTGGGAACATAACATGCTTTAACTGCTCTTGTGACAATTGATTTAAGAAGTAAGTTTGATCTTTATTATTATCGATACCGCGCAGCATTGCGACCTCTCCATCGCGTTCTTCTACACGCGCATAGTGGCCAGTCGCTAAATAATCTGCACCTAATTTCATGGCATGGTCAAGAAATGCCTTGAATTTAATCTCTTTATTGCACATGACATCCGGGTTAGGTGTGCGCCCCGCTTTATATTCTTCAAGGAAATAAGTAAAGACTTTATCCCAATATTGTTTTTCAAAGTTTACTGCATAATAGGGGATACCAATTTGGTTACATACTTTAATCACATCATCGTAATCTTCTGTTGCTGTACAAACCCCAAACTCATCTGTGTCATCCCAGTTTTTCATAAATATCCCGATTACATCATAGCCTTGTTTTTTTAGCAAGTAGGCTGCAACTGACGAATCGACCCCACCAGACATACCAACAACAACACGGATTTGTGATGGGTCTCTTGTTTCTACCATTGTCGTTCACCTTTTCTATATTAATTCGCAAGCCTTTTCACAATTTTCGCTGTGTGTTCAGCTGCTACTTTTATCATTTCTTCTGTTATTCCTAATCCAAAGCTAAAGCGAATTGAGTTGCGAAGCTCCTCACGATCATTCCCGAACATTGCAACAAGAACATGTGAAGGATCGATTGAACCTGCCGTACAAGCAGAACCACTCGATGCATAAATACCAGACATATCTAAATTCACTAAAAAGGACTCGACTTCCATCCCTTTAAAGCTGATATTTAAAACATGCGGCAACGAATGCTCCACATTCCCATTTACTTTGTAATCGATTTTTTCGCTATCGAGAACCTGTAGGAATAAGCTTCGGAACTGTTCATATTGCGCTCGTTTTGTTTCCATTTCACTTTGAGCGATTTCAACAGCCTTGGCAAACCCAATTGTTGCTGGGACATTTTCAGTTCCCGCACGTCTTTTTTTCTCCTGGGAGCCCCCTAAAAATGTCGCACTTAAAGGAGTACCCGTTCTTTGATATAAAAAGCCAACTCCCTTGGGGCCATTTAATTTATGGCTTGAAACACTTAGTAAATCAACATGCAATTCTTCAACATTCAACTTTTCCAAGCCATATGCCTGAACCGCATCTGTATGAAAAATCGCTTGATGGTCCTTTAAAATCTCCCCAATTTCCGCGATTGGTTGGACAGTACCTACCTCATTATTTCCATACATAATCGTTACAAGGATTGTATCGTCACGCAGCGCTTTTTTGACGCTTTCAATCGAGATGCGTCCACTTTCATCAACAGGTAAATAAGTTACATCATACCCCTCTTTTTCTAGCTTCTCACAAGCATGAAGTACGGCATGATGTTCGATTTGCGTTGTAATAATATGCTTCCCTTTTGCTTGAAGCACATTGGCGACACCGAAAATTGCCGTATTATCCGCTTCTGTTCCACCACTTGTGATGATAATTTCTGTATCTTTTGCACCGATTGAGCGCGCTAAAATAGAGCGAGCATCATCTAAAACCTTTCGCGCTTGTCTACCTGCTGTATGAATACTAGAAGGATTGCCGAAAGTTTGCCCAAAAGCTTTGGACATCGCTTCAATTACCTCTGGATGCATTGGAGATGTCGCGGCATGGTCTAGATATATAGTTTCCATCGTAAATCAAAAGCTCCTTTAAAATCTGACTGAACAGATCATTGTATAAATAGTAAAGTAAGGCTACCACTTTTTCTATTAAATATAGAACATGTAACCATCTACATCGGATTCATCCTTATAATTCGCTAAGTCCTCAATAGATGTCGTATCAAGTACATTCTTCACCGCATCGCGAATTCTCAACCATAATTGCTGTTGAGGCACTTCCTCATTTTCAATACCTTCAACAGGCTGAATTGGCCCTTCTAATACTTTGATGACATCTGCAGCTGAGATTTTGCTCGGTGGTAGTGCCAGTAAATAACCGCCATATGCACCTCGAACACTTTTTACTAAGCCGGCAATTCGAAGCGGCGAAACAAGTTGCTCTAAATAGGCCTCTGATAATTCTTTTTCTGCCGCAATTTGACGCAACGGAATCGGTCCGTCTCCATAATGCTTAGCTAACTCAATCATAATTGTTAATCCGTATCTACCCTTTGTAGAAATTTTCATTATAACACCTCTATTTTTCTTGTCCATTTCTATGCTCAGTATATCATAAATCCTTTAATTCCACTTGGAAAAGCACTAATATAGTAATAGGAAGAGTTAGATTGGAGGATAAAGACATGCACAACGAACCTTTAGCATTTCGAATGCGCCCACGCAATTTAGATGAAGTCATTGGGCAACAGCACATTATCGGAAAAGATACAGCATTATATAAAATGATTTATAACGGACATGTCCCTTCAATGCTTTTATATGGGGAGCCAGGTATTGGGAAAACCTCTATTGCCTATGCAATTGCAGGGAGCTCCAAACTGCCCTTTTTTGCTTTAAATGCAACAAATGCAGGAAAAAAAGATGTGGAACAAATAGTTTCAGAGGCTCGAATTGCAGGAAAAGTTATATTATTTCTAGATGAAATTCATCGTTTTAATAAATTGCAGCAAGACACCCTTTTACCGCATGTTGAAAATGGTTCCATTGTTTTAATAGGGGCAACGACAGAAAATCCTTTTCATGATGTGAATCCGGCCATCCGTTCAAGATGTGGAGAGATTCTTCAGCTGAATCGCCATGACCAAGAAGACATAGCTCAGTTAATCAAGAATGCTCTATCTGACACAGAACGGGGATTGGGAAAAGAAAACATTGCGATTACAGAAGAGCAAATAGAAAAAATCGCCCTTGCTGCCAATGGGGATGCAAGAAAGTCTTTAACACTTTTAGAATCTATCTTTTTTGCTTCTGATGAAGTAGATGGGCAAGCGATTGTAGAAGATCATATCATTGAACACTTATCTAAAAGAATCGGTGTTTATGGAGATAAGGGCGGTTCCCATTTTTATAATTTATTATCTGCCTTACAAAAATCCGTGCGAGGAAGCGACACCAATGCGAGTGTCTACTATCTAGCACATCTGCTTGAAAACGGAGATTTAATTGCAGTATGCAGAAGATTGCTAGTGATGGCCTATGAGGATATTGGCTTAGCCAATCCAGCAGTGGGGGCCCATGTCTATGCAGCGACAGAAGCCGCCAAGACACTGGGGCTACCAGAGGCTCGAATTCCATTAGCAAATGCAGTGATTGAAATGTGTCTATCTCCTAAGTCAAATTCCGCCTATTCTGCTTTAGATTCTGCTAGTGCGGCAATTCATGCAGGAAAAACCGGGGACATTCCTTCCCATCTACGAGACAGCCATTATGCAGGTGCAAAGGTTTTGGGACACGTCGGCTATCAATATCCGCACGACACGCCTATTGGTACTTTTGGCGGCTGGGTGAACCAAGAATACCTACCGGAAAAAATAGCAGACACAGAATTTTATAAACCAGTGATGGCTGGGGAAGAAAAACGAATGGCCGGCATCTATGAAAAGTTAAAATCTTTCAAAAATAAATAATCGAAAAAAATCTGCTCTTTTCTATCAAAATAGAAAGAGCAGATTTTTTTGTTTCTTGAATTAATTGAACCTAAAAATAATGAATTCACTCAGAACCAACTCTACATTTTTTAGTTAATAACCTAATTGTTTATCAATCACATTTAATAATGGCTTTTCTTCCATATAATTTTTCAAATTCGTTAGAAATAGCTCCATATTGTGTTTCATATGATGCGATGAATAGTAAGCAATATGCGGAGAAACAATCACATTATCCATTGTCCAAAAAGGATGATCTGTCGGCAATGGTTCTACCTCAAAAACATCTAATGAAGCCCCTGCCAAATACCCTTCTTTCAACACATCTACAAGATCCGACTCTACGATTGTATTGCCGCGACCAACATTGATTAGGTAGCTATCTTTTTTCATTTTTTTCAGTTTATCTTTATTAAATAAGTATTGCGTTTCTTTAGTTGACGGTAATGATAATACAACAAAATCTGATTGCGCGAGAACCGAATCTAGTTTATCCATCCCGACAACTTCCTCTGCATAGTCCTTGGCCTCTTGTTGTTTATCCGGATTACGTTTGCAGCCAATTACTCGCATACCAAGAGCTTTACATCTCTCTGCAATTGCAAGGCCGATTTGTCCATATCCAATAATCCCTACAGTTGTTGATGCTAAATCAATCGTTGGGATTAACCCCCAAAACTGATTTTCCTTATTGTTAATCATTGTTTGAACACCGCGTGAAAATGCCAAAATCATAGCTAATGTATGCTCTGCAATTGGAACAGCAGTACACCCTTTCGAATTCGTTACAATCACATCACTATTTTGAAAATTACTTGCAATCATCGCTTCAATCCCAACACTAAAGGAATGAACCCATTTCGTATTAGGTGCATAATTTAACACCGATAAATCGTCTCGCATACCAAGTGTTAAAATGACATCACAATCTGTTAAGTCGATTTTAGGGGTTGGTTCCGCTTCATTCCATTCCCATGATTCAACTACAACCTTTGCACCTAATTTTTTCATTTCTTCTATATAAATGGCTGGTAAGTCCCGACGGATATAGATAAAAGGTGTTCTTACAGCATTAATCGTTGGACTCGACATATAATCAGCCTCCTTAAACAAACTTTTTCATTGGATACTTTTCGTAATAGGCTTCCGCAATGCGTTTAATCGCCTCTTTGCACATTTCTTCATCACAATAAGAGAAGCAAAGTCTAATATGATTCTTCTCGCTATTTTCAGCATAGCAATCCTCACCCAATATAAAACTAACCCCTTTTTCAATTGCATTTCTTTCAAATATGGCTGGGTCTACTTCACTCTTAAATGTCAGCCATAAAAAGAATCCTCCCTCTGGCACTGTATAGGACACTTCATCTCCAAAATAATCGTCGATTGCTCTAAGCATTACATCTAATCTTGACTTGTAGATACTAGAAATCTTTGCAACATGATCATCAAAATCAATCGTTTCTAAATAGGTTGCGACAATTTCCTGCATCATCACACTCGTTGAACCATCTGCCTTTAACATACGCAATTGCATTATGATTTCAGCAGGTGCTACAATCCAACCCATACGAATTGCAGGGGCAATTGTTTTTGAGAATGTACTCATATAAATCACCCGTTCAGGTGCAAATTGGTAAACTGCCGGCAATATTTTTTCCGTAAAATTCAATTCTGTGTAGGCATCATCTTCAAAGATAAAAAAGTTATATGTGATGGCCAGCTCTGCTAATTTCATTCGTCTTTCTACCGAAAGCGTAACGCCGCCTGGATTATGGAAATTTGGCATGATATACATAAATTTCGGAATTTTGGAGCCATTCTTCTTTGCCTCAATTAATGCTTCTTCAACTAAGTCTACTTTTAATCCATCTTCATCAATCTCAAATTGTCGGCACTTTAAGCCAGCTAATGTAAAATATCGCAATGCACCGAAAAAGGTAGGCGCTTCAACCCAGACTTCATCCCCCTCATTTGTTAAACCACGAGCCACAAAATCCATCGCTTGACCTGAGCCTGTTGTCACTAAAATATTTTCTTCTGCTGCATCGATGCCACGAATCTCACCACGTTTTTTTAGCCATTGAACAATCCTAGAAGGACCTGTTCCTCCAACATATTCAAAGCATTTGTATCCTCCCTCTTCAATCGCTTTCCTAGAGCATTTCGCCATCAGGGAAATATCATAAGCTTCCTTCGCTGGAAACCCAAAAGAAAGAGGAATTAAATCTTGTGGCGAATTCGCTGCTGCAGCACTAATTAGCTTGATACCTTCAAATCGTTTTGACATTTCAAATGTTTGCAATTCTTTCATATTCAATCTCCTCCTCATTTCTGCGAATATATTCCCATTTTTTCTTTCAGCTGTATTAATTCATTAAAGGCAGCCATTAACGAAGCTGTGATTGGTCCACATGCTCCATCACCGATTAAAAAGTGATCAATTTCTACAATCGGACAGACATTGACGCCAGTGTTTGTGATAAATACTTCATTCATTGCCATTAATTCCTCTTTTGTGAAAGCTTCTTCTACCAATCTATAATCAAGTTTTTCAGCTAGACGCAAAACTACTTGTCGTGTGATGCCATTTAATATTAGATTGCTGATAGGATGTGTATACAGAACACCATCTTTCACACCAAACACATTGGAGCTGCTCGCTTCTGTAACAAGCCCATCTCTTAAGAAGATTGCTTCGGCCGCTCCTGCTTCAGCAGCCTTTTGCTTTGCCATACAGTTTGGGAGTAAATTTAGACTTTTTATATCCACACGCAGCCACCGAATATCTTCTGTTGTGATAGCTTTCATAAAAGTAACAGGCTGCTGATCCACTTTTTTCACCAATCCAGTTAATACCGAACTTACTTCAGGCTCTGGAAATGTATGCATCCGCGGAGAAGTTCCTCGAGTCAATTGGAAATAGACATATCCTTGCTCTACTTGATTTTCTGCTATTAACTGATAGATATTGTCCTTCAACTGTTCGAACTGTTCAGGTAATGTTAACGAGATTTCCTTTGCACTGCGCAGAAATCGCTCAAGATGTGCATCCCATTCAAACAGTTCACCATTGTGAATCGCAACAACCTCATAAATACCATCACCGAACTGGTAACCACGATCCTCCATATCAATACTGACAGAATCTCTCGGTACGACCTGATTGTTAAATAGAATATTCAACTATCACACCTCTTTACTTTTATTTTCAAACCGATAAAGCTTCACGTTCTCCAAATATATAAAGAAGATTAATAACAAGCAAAGACTGCATGACATGATAAATGGAGCAATCTCATTTACCATAAATAACCAGCCCGCTAGTAAAGGTCCGACGCTGCGACCTAAACTGTCATAGGCGCCATGCAAGCTCATTACCATCCCCCGCCCCAAATCTTCCTTCTTGGAAAGTAAAGTTAATAGAGTCGGTCGGATTAATGCCTGCCCAATACCTATTATAAAAACGCCAATAAATACAAAACTAATATGTGCTGGGAAGACTAGAAACAAAAAGCCTAATGCAGAAATGACAATTCCGTACTTTGTAATGCTTTCCTCCGTCAAATGTTTATAAAGGAAACTCATCAAAAAGAGTTGCACAATGACAGCCGCTGCAGATTGAGTTGTAAATGCCCATCCAGTCACCGTTGCGGAAGAGTCAAATTGCGCAATCATAAAATAGCCTAAAATACCGAGAATGCTAGATATTGCAATCGCAATTCCAAGGGTGATTAGAAATAGCATAAAGTACCCCTCTTTTAAGGAATAAACAAAGGATTTGGCAATCGGAATTTGTAGCTGACCTTGTTTTTTCTCAGTTGGCTCTTTTATAAAGAGGGCTACAAATGGAATCGTTATTAAACTTAATACGCCCGCAACTATGAATGGCATCGTAATTCCAAAGGACACAAACGCACTACCTATCACAGGACCTAACAAGAAGCCAACTCCATTTGCTGCAGTCATTTTTGACATTGCAGCACCGCGCGTCTGATTGTCATGCATATCTGCCACAATTGCTAAAACCGCTGGTAGCGTACCGCTTGATAAAACAGCACCAACAATACGAATTCCCAAGAGCTGCCAGTAATTTTGAGCTAAAATCATCATGATAAACCCAATTCCAAAACCGACTAAACCAAATATAAGAACAGGCTTTCGACCATATTTATCAATTATTTTCCCCCAAAATGGCAGTACTAAAAATTGCGTAAATGCCCAACCCGCAATTAAACTAGACATTTGAAAAGAACTAAGACCAAGATCGTCTGCGAAGTATGGCAAAACTGGAAGTACAATGCCATAACCTGTCATAGATAAAAACATGATGAATAAAAGCAATAGAAAGGTTTTTTTTGGCATTTCATTAACACTTCTTCCTATTTTTTGATGTTTAGAATCTATCAAAATTAGTTATTCACTAAAAAACAGGCAACGCTATGCCCCTTCTCAACCTCTGCCATCTCTGGAGATTCAGTCATACACTGCTCCGTTTTAAATGGACAACGCGTATGGAATCGGCATCCCTTAGGCGGATTAATAGGAGTAGGAATTTCGCCTTCTAAGACGATTCTCTCGATTTGCTTTTCCTTATCGATTACCGGCCTTGCAGATAGCAGAGCCTGTGTATAAGGATGGCGAGGGTTGGTAAAAAGCGTATTGGTATCTGCAATTTCCACTAATTTCCCTAAATACATCACTCCTACCCGACTCGAAATATTTTTCACTACACCCAAATCATGAGAGATAAATAAATAGGTTAATTGAAATTCGTTCTGTAAATCTTTTAGTAGATTTAAAATGGTTGCTTGAACAGAAACATCTAAAGCTGATACTGCTTCATCACATACGATAATTTTTGGTTTAAGGGCTAAAGCTTTGGCAATTCCAATGCGCTGTCTTTGACCACCGGAGAATTCATGAGGGTAGCGATCCTTCATCTTAGCAGAGAGTCCAACAACCTCCATTAACTGCTCAACTTGCTTTTCACGTTCTACAATAGTACCGACCTTGTGTATATGCAACGGTTCCATAATAATTTCTCGAACCGTCATTCTTGGGTGGAGGGAGGCATATGGATCTTGAAAAACAATTTGAAGCTCCTTTCGGATATCCTTTAACTCTTGTTTTTGCAAAGATAAAATATTCCTCCCATCGAAAATCACTTCACCATCTGTTGGTTCGATTAGACGCAGCAACGAACGGCCAGTAGTACTTTTCCCACATCCTGATTCACCAACTAATGCTAAGGTTTCGCCCTTATAAATCGTAAAGGAAACATCATCAACCGCTTGAACGGAGAGCTCTGTTCTATCTTTCAACTTCTCTATGAAGCTTTTTTTAATCGGAAAGTGTTTCTTTAGTTTTTTTATCTCCATCAAGGGTTCTGGTTTTAACCTTGTGTTCAGCACATCAAGCATAAGCTGCCAACTCCTTAGACAGATTTTTATAGTTCCAGCAACTTACTCTGCGTCCATCATCCGTTACTTCAATTGTTGGCTCTTGTTGGCTGCAAATATCAGTAGCAAATGGACAACGCTCACAAAATACGCAACCGGCAATCACTTCACCAGGTAAAGGAACCATTCCTGGGATTGAAGCGATACGATCACTGTTTTCTTCAATCGATTTCACTGATTCAATTAAACCTCTTGTGTAAGGATGAAGTGGTTTTTCGAATAATTCATTTGCCTGCGACTCCTCCATTACCTTTCCTGAATACATCACGATTACGCGTTGGCAATAGTTCGCTACAACTCCTAAGTCATGAGTGATTAATATCATAGAACGTCCAGTCTCACTAATAAGCTGTGATAGCAAATCTAGTATTTGAGCTTGAATTGTAACGTCAAGTGCTGTTGTTGGTTCATCCGC
>Ga0182745_1003335_pt1 | contig 13875 bp, 13 predicted proteins | sample eDN3rd30CKraftBY_FD_128523 | JGI IMG/M metagenome (GOLD analysis project Ga0182745, IMG submission 128523) | Enriched backyard soil microbial communities from Emeryville, California, USA - eDNA 3rd pass 30_C Kraft BY (version 2) (version 2) | ecosystem: Environmental > Terrestrial > Soil >...
CCGAGCGGCTGACACATCCACAGCGCGACGAGCAGCGTCGCGGTGCAGCGGGCGAAGGTGTGGGCTCGCTGATTCATCGGAAGAGGGCGTCGCCCAGGTGCTCTAATGAGGCGGCACCACGGGTGTCAAGGCACGGTATCACGCTCTGTTTCGTCCGGGTGGGGATGTGTCGGCCCAGGCGGCGTGTTGGGGGGCTCGGAAGATGAATGGACACATGGACGACGGATTCATTCCAGTGGCGACGCTGGAGGTGCTCGACGCGCGGGGCCGCGCGGTGGTCGACGTGGACGGCGTCCCGGTGGCCCTCGTCCGGGTGGACGGGGTGCTCCATGCGCTGGCGGACACCTGTCCCCACCGCGGAGGGCCCTTGTCCGAGGGAGACCTGGCCGGCCCCCTGTTGCATTGCCCGTTGCACGCCTGGCCGTTCGACGTCCGGACGGGACTGTGTCCGCGACACCCCGGCGTGCGCGTCCGCATCTACCCGGTACGTGTGCAGGGACAGCACATCCTCGTGTCCGTATCGGCTAGCGTCCCAGCCCCCTGAATGCAGGTCCCTTCCAGGAGCGACTCCGCCGTGACTTCGTCCCGAGCCCGCCGCAAAGCACCCGCCGCCCCGGCCCCCGTCCGTGCTCCCGACACCTCGGCCATGGCGCGCGCGGTGGCGGACTTCCTGCGCGCCGCGGGGCTGGACCTCCAGGACATCCATCTGGCGGACACCCCCTCGCGTGTGACGGAGGCCTGGGTCTCCGAGTTCCTCGACGGCTACGGTCGCACGCCGGAGGAGGCCCTGGGGGAGGGGTTCCCCGTGCCTCGGGGCTCTTCCAGGGAGCTGGTGGTGGTGACGGACCTGCGCTTCCACTCCATGTGTCCGCACCACCTGCTGCCCGTCACCGGCCGCGCCCACGTGGCCTATGTCCCGGGCCAGCGCGTGGTGGGCTTCGGGCGGCTGTCGGCGCTGGTGGACTGCTTCGCGCACCGGCTCATCCTCCAGGAGGACCTGGCGCGCGACGTGGCGCGTTCCCTGGCCCAGGTGCTGGGCAGCCCCGCGACGGCCTGCATCATCGAGGCGGAGCAGGCGTGCCTGCGGCTCCGGGGGAACAAGCAGCGCGATGCCATCACCCACTCGGAGGCCTACGAGGGCGCCCTTCGCCGTGACGGGCCGCTGCGCCGCGAGCTGTGGGCGCGCCTGGGGTCGCGGCGATGAGCGGCACGCCCTCGCACTTCCCCCGCGTGGCGCCCGAGCGCGTGGCGCGTGTGTGCGAGGCGCTGGCGGCCGTGCTCTCACCCGGGCAGGTGCAGAGGGACGCGGACACGCTCGCCGCCTACTCGCGAGACGAGTCCGACAGCGGGGTGTACGCGCCGGACCTCGTCGTCTTTCCGGAGGACACCCGGCAGGTCTCCGAGGTCTTCCGGGCGTGCCGAGCGCACGACGTCCCCTTCACGCCCTGCGGCGCGCGCAGCGGGAAGAGCGGCGGCTCGCTGCCCCTGCATGGCGGCGTGGCGGTGAGCCTGGAGCGGATGAACCGCATCCTCGGCATCTCCCCCGAGGACCTGACGGCCGTCGTCCAGCCCGGGGTGATTACGGGCGACTTCATGAAGGCCGTGGAGGCGGTGGGCCTCTTCTATCCACCGGATCCGAACTCCTGGGAGTTCTGCACGCTGGGCGGCAACGTCGCGGAGAACGCCGGCGGGCCCCGCGCGCTCAAGTACGGGGTCACCCGCGATTACGTCATCGGCCTGGAGTGGGTGCTGCCAGACGGTGAGGTGGTGCGGGTGGGCCGGCGCACCATCAAGGGCGTGGCGGGGTACGACCTGGTGGGCCTCTTCGTCGGCTCGGAGGGCACGCTGGGGGTCGCCACGGAAATCACCGTGCAGCTCATTCCGCTGCCGCGCGAGGTGCTCACGGCCCTGGTGGTGTTTCCATCGGTGCTGCACGCCGCGCGAGGTGTGTCCGCCGTCCTCGCCGCGGGCATCCTGCCTCGCTGCCTGGAGCTCATCGACGACGTGGCCCTGCGCGCCGTGGACGGCCGCGGCTTCCGCTTCCCGCCCGGCGCGGGCTCGGCCGTCATCGTCGAGGTGGACGGCAACGGCCGCGACGGTCTGCTGGCGGAGCTGTCTCAACTGGGTGACATCTGCGCGCGGCAGGGGGCCACGGAGACGCTGGTCGCCCAGGACGCCTCCCAGCGCGAGCAGCTCTGGGCCGCGCGCCGGGTGATTTCCCCGGCACTCAGGGCCCTCAAGCCTCACAAGATTTCCGAGGACATCGTCGTGCCGCGCTCACGTATTCCCGAGGTCATCGAACGGCTGAAGGAGATGGGGAGCGAGCTGGGCCTCACGGTGGCCACGTATGGCCACGCGGGCGACGGCAACCTGCACGCGAACATCCTCTATGACGGCCCGCATCAACGGCCGCTCGTGGACGAGGCCCTGCGGCGCATGCTGGTGCTGACCGTGGCGCTGGGCGGCACGATTACGGGCGAGCACGGTGTGGGCCACGCGAAGCGGGAATATCTTTCGCTGGAGCAGTCAGACGCGCTCATCGACTTGCAGCGCCGCCTCAAGGACTTCTTCGACCCATCAGGGTTGCTCAATCCCGCGAAAATCTTCCCAGCGCCCAAGCGTTCTTGATTCGTAGCCGACGCGGGCTCTTTTTTCATCCGAGCGTCGAGCGGCATACCGCCCAAGTCACGGGAAGGGCTGGGAATGCCGTTCGAAATGCATTCTCGGAACTGGAATGAGAAACCCTTTCGCTCGTTGCGCGTCTTAGGTCCAGGTGGACGCGAGGCGACGGGGGAGCGCGCGTCCGGCATCGAACGGAGGACGGGAAATCATGGCCAATTCGACGAAGTACGCAGCGGAAGGCCTGTCGCACTACCTTCGGAGCCTTGGCGGGCATCAGCAGCTGACGCGCGAGCAGGAGTATGAGCTCGCTCGTCGCGCCCGCAAGGGTGACGAGTCCGCGCGGCAGACGCTCGCCAGCTCCAATCTGGCGTTCGTTGTCGCCGTGGCGAAGAAGTTCGCCAATCGCGGCGCGCGCCTGGATGACCTCATCCAGGAGGGCAACGTGGGCCTCATGAAGGCGATCGAGCACTTCGACCCGAAGAAGAACGTGCGCTTCGCGACATACGCGGTGTGGTGGATTCGCGCCTACATCACTCGCTATCTGAAGGACAATCGCAGCCAGGTGCGCGGCGGCGAGGCGGAGCGCGGCAGCATGGTCGACTTCTCGCTGGATGCCACCATCGACGAGGACGGCGAGACGACCTTCCTCGACCGGCTGGAGGACTCCAGCCCGTCTCCGCAGCAGGTGTTCCTGTCGCACGAGCAGGACGCGGAGATTCAGGCGGCGCTCGCCAAGGTGCGCAAGCGCATCGGTGACCTGGGCTGGGACATCCTCACGGAGCGGCTGACCCAGGACAAGCCGCTTACGCTGGAAGAGCTGGGCCAGCGCTGGGGCGTCTCGCGCGAGCGTGTGCGCCAGGTCGAGCTGAAGACGAAGACCTTCCTGGAGCGCTACCTGTCCGCGTTCAACGAGAACGAGGAGCAGCTGGGCGACCACGCGGCAGATGCCGCGTGAGCGCCGGGAGAGCCTCCCCACGGGGGAGGGCGCGTCATCGAGGCGGGACGGTACGGAGCACCCCGGGCCGCTCCCGCCTCTTGTCTTTTGGGCGGATGTTCGAGGCGCGCTGGTTTGATCGTGAGTAAACGTGCGTGCTAAGCCCCGCGCTTATGCGCCTGATTTTATTTGCTTTGAGCCTCCTCCTGAGCCTGCCTGCCTGGGGGGCCGAGTCCTCCCTGCTGTCCCAGCTTGACGACCTGTACGCGAAGCGCGGGGAGCCGGGTGGGGAGAAGGCCTACGAGGACGCGCTGAAGGCCGCGCTGGACGCCGCGCCCGAGGACTACGAGCTGGTGTGGCGCAAGGCGCGCATCCTCCAGTGGCAGGCGGATGGGGCGGCCAGCGAGAAGCTGAAGAAGGTGCTGGGCCGCCAGACCTGGGACTGGGGCGACAAGGCGGCGAAGCTGGCGCCCGAGCGTGTGGAGGGCCACTACTACGCGGCCGCTGGCATCGGGGCGTACTCCCAGGCCGTGGGCATCATGAAGGCGCTGGGGGAGGGGCTCGAGGGCAAGTTCAACGAGCGCCTCGACAAGGCCATCCAGCTCGATCCGGACTACGACCGGGGCGCGCCGCTCCTGGCCAAGGGCCGTTACTACTACGAGCTGCCCTGGCCCAAGCGCGACCTGGCAAAGTCCGCCGGCCTCTACGAGAAGGCCGGCGCCAAGCATCCGCAGATGCTGCGTGCCTATTACTTCCTCGCGGAGACGCTCCTCAAGGACGGGAAGGCGGAGAAGGCGCGCGAGGCCATCCAGAAGGTGAAGCAAGGCAGCGTCGCGTACGACCCCGCGGAGGGGCGGCGCGTGAAGGAGTGGTCCAAGAAGGTCGAAGCCGACATCGAGAAGGGGCTCAGATGATGGCAGAGAACCAGGGGGCGGCCTCCACTACCGCGGGGGGACTCCAGGACGGGACGCTCGTCCAGCTGCTCATCCAGCGCGCGAGGAACGCGTCGGCGGTGGGGGTGGCCTACAAGAAGGACGGCCGCTGGCACGACGTCACCTTCGCCCAGCTCCTGGAGGACGTGAAGGCGCTGTCCGCGGCCCTGGTGGCGCAGGGGGTGAATCCCGGAGACCGGGTGGCCCTCTTCGCCAACACCAGCCTTCAGTGGCTCGTCTGTGACGTGGCCATCAGCGCCGCGCGGGCCATCACCGTCCCCATCTACGGGTCCAATACGCCCGACGAGTGCCGGCACATCCTGAGCCACTCCGAGGCGACGTTCGTCTTCGTCGACCACGACGAGGAGGACCCCCGGCAGCCAGGCCGGCTCACGCGCCTGCGGCAGACGCTCCCCCAGTGTCCCAGCGTGCGCAAGGTCATCCTCTTCGAGGGCCCCGTCGCGGGGGGCGCCGAGCTGTCGCTCGCGGACCTCATGGCGCAGGGGCGCGCCGCGCATGCCGCCCGGCCAGAGGCCTTCGACGAGCGCGTCGCGGCGGTGTCCATGGAGGACACCGCCTCGCTCATCTACACGTCCGGCACCACCGGAGAGCCCAAGGGCGTCATCCTCACCCACCAGAACTGGGCCTATGAGGCGAAGGCCGCCCAGTCGGTGGGGATGATGGCCCCCGGCGACTCGGTGATGCTGTTCCTCCCCCTGGCGCACGTCTTCGCGCAGGTGGTGAAGGCGGCCTGGCTGAGCATGGGCTACCGCCTCATCGTCGCCGAGTCGGTGGACACGCTGCTGGCCAACCTCGTGGAGACGCGGCCCTCGGTGCTGCCGTCGGTGCCGCGCGTCTTCGAGAAGGTCTACAACAACGTGGTGGCCAACGGCTCGGCGTCCCCGGGCCTCAAGGGGCGGCTGTTCCGCTGGGCGTTCAAGCTCTTCGACGAGTACGTCGAGGCGCGAAGCCAGGGCCGCGAGTACGACTCACTGGGCTTCGCCCTGGCGAAGAAGCTGGTGTTCTCCAAGGTGCGGGCCGCCATCGACGAGAAGCTGGGCGGCAACATGCGCCTGTTCATCTCCGGCGGGGCGCCGCTGTCGCCGAAGATCGGCTACTTCTTCGACTTGCTGGGCTTCAAGGTGCTGGAGGGCTACGGCCTGACGGAGACGGCCGCCGGCTCCACCGTCAACCGCGAGCACAGAATCAAGATTGGCACCGTGGGCGCGCCCATGCCCGGCCTGGAGGTCAAGATTGCCTCCGACGGTGAAATCCTCATCCGCGGGCCCTCCGTCATGAAGGGGTACTACAAGGACCCGGAGGCCACGGCGGAGGCCATCGACGCGGAGGGCTGGTTCCACACCGGCGACATCGGCGAGCTGGACGCGGACAACTACCTGCGCATCACCGACCGCAAGAAGGACCTCATCATCACCGCGGGCGGCAAGAACGTGGCGCCGCAGAACCTGGAGAACGCCCTCAAGGCGCACGGCATCATCAGCCAGGCCCTGGTGTTCGGCGACAAGCGGCCCTACCTGGTGGCGCTCGTCACCGTGTCGGACGAGGCCTCGCGCAAGCTGCTCCAGGAGAAGGGCGCCCCGGTGGGCGCTTATTCGGAGAATGCCCGGCGCCCCGAGGTTCACGCGGCGGTAGAGGCGGCCGTGGCCCAGGTCAACGCGCAACAGCCGCCCTACGCCACGCTCAAGCGCTTCGCGGTGCTGGAGAACGACTTCAGCCAGGAGACGGGCGAGCTGACGCCCAAGCTCAGCGTCAAGCGCAGGGTCTGCCGCCAGAAGTACCAGGCCCAGTTGGACGGGCTGTACGCGGGCACCGCCGTCGTCGACTGAGGCTCGCTGCAAATGCGAACGCCCGGCCACCCCGTCTCCGGGGCGGCGCGGGCGTCGTGTGCTCCAGGTAGGGGCGGTGCCCCTGGGGGACGGCTCAGGCGTGGCCGCTGGGCGTCTGGCTCTTGGCGACCTCGCCCTCGACGCCGGAGCTGCTGGACAGGGTGGCGGTGGACTTCTTGTCCCCCTGCGCGGGGGCGTCCTCGCCTTCGCCGCCGAAGCCGCGCTTGAAGTTGCGGATGGCACTTCCCAGCGACGAACCGAGCTGAGGCAGGCGCGACGCTCCGAACAGGAGCAGCAGCACCGCCATGATCAGCAGGATTTCCATTCCCTTCAGACCCATCACTCGGCTCCTTCGTGAAGACGCGGGGAGCATACCGATGGGCGCCGCCGACCGCCAGCAAGACCGGCGGACGATTCAAGCCTGCATGCTCGCTGGAGAACCGAGCTCCGCAACGGGGGCTTGTGGCAGCGTGAAGAACAGGGTGCTACCGCCCCGGTCCGTCTCCACGCCCACGCCGCCGCCGTGGGCTTCCACCTCCTGCCGGGCCAGGTAGACGCGCAGGGGGTCCTCCAGCCGCTTCTCCCGGAAGGCGCGCTCCTCCCGCTGGAAGACGGATGCGGCGTCCTCGTCCGTCAGCGGGGCCCCATCCCGGCGGACCTCCACCCGGAGCCGGGGCGGGTGGGCGCGCAGGCGCACCCGGATGACCTCGCCCGCCTGGGCCCGGGCGAGCTGGTACTGGATGAAGGACTCCACCGCGTGCTGGATGCGGGCCCCGTCCACGATGGCGTCCAGCGGGGCCTCCCCGGAGCCCCGGGGCGGCAGGAGGGACACCTGGGCCGCCGAGGCCGCCGCGTGCTGCCGTGCCACCGCGGCGTCCAGCAGCGGCACGAGCGATTGCCGCTCCAGCTCGCAGGGCAGGGAGCCCAGGTCCGCCCGGCTGGCATCGAAGAAGTCCTGGGAGAAGGCGAGCGACCGGTCCGCGTTGCGGAGGATGGTCTCCAGCCCGCGCCGCACCTTGGGCTCCAGGGGCACGCGCCCGTTGAGCAGCAGCGCCGCGTACGAGCGGACGTTGGCCAGGGAGCCCCGCAGGTCGTGTGAGGCCATGGACAGGTAGCGCACGCGGCGGCGCACCTCCGCCTCGTCCCAGGCCAGGGGCGAGGTCCACAGCAGCAGGCAGCCATCTTCCAGGCGCTCCTCGCCGGCCATCAGCACCCGGCCATCGCGCTCCCAGAGGTTGCCGCTGCCGGGGCGCGGCCGGAAGCCCGCGGCCTCCAGCAGCTCCGGCAGCGAGGCCACATGCCGGGGCAGGGCCTCCAGGCCGAGCTGCTCCAGCAGGGAGCGCCCGAGCAGGCGGGGCTCCCCCCCGCGCGGGAGCAGCAGAAGCCCCGGTGCCGCCACGCCGCCTGCCGTCAGCTCCCCCGCGCTCGCCACGTTCCTCGCCTCCAGTCCATCAGGTCACGGAAAGGGTGGGCAGGGACTGTCGGTTTTGCAACGTGGGCCCATGGCCAGCGGCGTGGGCGCATTTTCTTGCGTGGCCGTGTGGGAGGATGGTTGAAGAACCCCCGCGTCGCACCTCGGGAGACTGCTCTGACCTTGCACAATGCACAGCATGCGGGTGCCCCGGTCGTCTTGGTCGTCGATGACGATCCGGACATCCTGGAGGCGCTTTCAGAGATTCTGGAAGCCGAAGGCTTCGAAATCCGCCGTGCGCGGAACGGGAAGGAGGCCCTGGAGCGGCTCGAGCCCGAGCCACCGAACCTCATCCTGCTCGACCTCATGATGCCGGTGATGGACGGGTGGGAGTTCGCCCAGCGCATGCGGCAGAAGCCGGAGGCGGTGGCGCGCATCCCCCTCATCGTCCTCAGCGCGGACCGCAACGTCGGCAGCAAGGCGGCCGACATCGGCGCGGTGGGCCACCTGGCGAAGCCCTTCGAGCTCAACGACCTGTTGGACATGGTCCGCCGCTCGCTGAACCCCGCGGCCGCCACCACCAGCGCCTGACAGAAGCGCATCCGTGGCTTGACCTGCCAGGGGGGCGCCATTACGGTCCCCTCGTCTTTGATTTTCAAATCAACGATCAGGCCACAAGGAGTGTGTCATGGGCGCGAAGGACATCATCGAGAACCAGATTCCGGAGACCCTCAAGGCGAAGCCGGAGCTGGCGAAGGAGATCAACGCGGTCATCGTGTTCGACGTCTCGGGTGAGGGTGGCGGCAAGTGGACGCTGGACACCACCAAGTCGGAGGGCTGGGTGTCCGAGGGTGCCGTGGACAACGCGAAGATGACCATCAGCGTGAGCAACGATGACTTCGTGAAGATTCGCGAGAAGAAGCTCAACGCGCAGATGGCGGCCATGCAGGGCAAGCTGAAGTTCAAGCCCATGGACATGGGCCTCGCGATGAAGCTCGCGAAGCTGCTCTAGTTCCGAGCCGGGCCCGGTGGGCGGTTCCGCTCCCGTGGCCACCGACTCCCGCGGCGCGTCTCCTCTCCGGAGCCGCGCCGCTGTCGTTTCCACACCCCTGATTCTCTCCGCAGAGGAGTCACCATGTCGTCGCTTCCGCTCACCGGGCTGCGCGTGCTGGACCTGTCACGCCTGCTGCCGGGCCCCTATGCCACCCTGGTGCTGGCCGACCTGGGCGCCACCGTGGACAAGCTGGAGGAGCCGGAGGGCGGTGACTACGTCCGGCAGATGCCGCCCTTTCGCGACGATGTCAGCGGCCTGTTCTACGGCCTCAACCGGAACAAGCGCTCGCTGACGCTGAACCTGAAGCAGCATGAGGGCCGCGAGGCGCTGAAGCGGCTGGTCCACCACTATGACGTGCTGGTGGAGAGCTTCCGGCCCGGCGTCATGGACAAGCTGGGCGTGGGCGAGGCCGTGCTGCGCGCGGAGAATCCGCGGCTCATCGTCTGCTCCATCTCCGGTTATGGCCAGACGGGGCCGGACCGGCTGAAGGCGGGGCATGACCTGAACTACGTGGCCCGCGCCGGGCTGCTGGGCTACGGCGGCGAGCCGGGCGGCGCGCCTGGGTTCCCTGGCGTGCAGATGGGCGACATCGGCGGCGGCAGCCTCTTCGCGCTGGTGGGCATCCTCGCGGCGCTGCACGAGCGCGAGCGCACGGGCAAGGGGCGCTACGTGGACGTGTCCATGACGGACGGCGCGCTGGCCTTCCTGCACATGCACCTGGCGTCGCGCCTCTTCCTGGGCTCGCAGGGGACGCCGCTCCAGCGGGGCACGGAGGCGCTCAATGGGGGCTACGCGTGCTACGGCCTGTACCGCACGGCGGACGACCGGTGGCTCGCGGTCGGGGCCCTGGAGCCGAAGTTCTTCTCGGGCGTGTGTGAGCGTCTGGAGCGGCCCGACCTCCTGGAGGACGCCTATGCCCCAGGCGAGGCGGGGGCGCGCGTGAAGGCGGAACTGACGCGCCTGTTCGCCGAGCACCCGCTGGCGTACTGGCAGGAGCGCTTCGCGGGCTCGGACCTGTGCATCGAAGCGGTGGCGGAGGGGGACGAGGTGCTGAAGGACGCGCAGCTCCAGTCGCGCGGCCTCTTCGCGGAGGCGGAGGACGCGGCGCTGGGCCGGAAGGTGACGCACCTGCTCACGCCGCTGCGCATGGGCGACGCGCCGCTGCGGGCTCCGCCCTCGCTGGGGCAGCACTCGACGGAGATTCTGGAGGAGGCGGGATTCACCGCCGAGGAGCGGGCGCGCCTGGGGCACTGAGCGGCGCCGCGCGCCACAGCGCCTCGCCGTGCGCGGCGTGGCAGGTGTCGCCCACGAGGTCCAGCGCCAGCTGCGGCTGCCGGGCCGCCAGCGCCGGCAGGTCGTCGAAGGCGCCCGCCGAGTCCAGTCGCCGCACGGTGCTCTCCAGGGCCGTGCGCGCGCGCTCCACCGTCTGGCGTTGGGCCTTCGTCGGCTGCCAGCCCGTGTCGTCGCGATAACGCCCCAGGGTCTCCAGCAGGTGGCCCTGGAACTTGAGCATCTGCACCAGCAGGGGGAGGCGGTACTCGGCGGGGACCGAGGCCAGGGCCGCCTCATACTGCCGGCCCTCGGAGTCCAGCCGGTACAGGAGCACGTCCACCTGCGCGTCCAGCCGCTGGCGCCACGCCTTGCGCACGGTGGGGTGCCGGGCCCAGCCAGCCACGGCCTGGAAGTAGTGGAGCCCGCCGCACGGGTGGGCGTAGATGCCCTGCTTGCGCTTGGGGACCTGGGCGCGTCCGGCCTTCATGCCGGCGCGCAGCTCGGTCTGGGCCGCCTCGAGCGTGGCGAGCGCGTCCCCCATCACCGAGTCGATGTGGACCGGCGCGCCCGAGCCGTCGAGGAAGGTGGCTCCGGGCGCGAGCGCCAGGGACAGCGCGTCCAACACCCAGGCGCCTTCGGGGCTGCGCGCGAGGTCCGGGCGGAAGTCGTGCTTCAGCTGCTCGACGAGCGAGCGCAGGGTGACGGGGCCCCAGGCCGCGTCGAAGCGGTGCGACAGCGGATAGCCCGCGCGCAGGAGCGACTTCACCTGAAGGGCCGGGTGGGGCTCCACCGGCGTGCCGTCGGAGGTCCGGGCATCGAAGAAGAGCCGCTCCCGGCCAGGGCCGCCGTCGCGCGGGGCGGCCGAAGGCGAGGGCGCGGACGTTCCGTTGCCGCGAGGGGCAGGGGAGCCACCCTCCGTGGTGGGGCGTTCCCGGGGCGTCGCCTCGCCACGCGGTGTGCGTCGCATGGGCAAGGGGGCTGCGCCGCTGGCCGGCGGGGGCGTCCGGCGCAGGAAGCCCGCGATGATGACGTCCGCCGCTGGCCGGCCGTCTCGGCTGTGGAAGTCGCGCCCGTCGAGCACCATGCCGTGCGCCAGGGCCCAGGGATTGTCGGGCGCCGCCGCCCACTGCCTGCAGCGGCCGGCCAGCAGTGAGGCCACGCCGGCCGGCGGCGCCGTGGAGGTGGGCGCTCGCGCGCGCTCTGAGGAGGCGCGTGGGGAGGGGAATGCCCCCGGGGGAGGCGTCGGGGCACTGGCGGTCAGCGCCGCACGGCCCTCCGCGGCGCGGGCCTTCGGGGCCACGCCGCGCTCGAGTTCGGAAGGTACGGCCGGCGTCACGCCCACCGCCGCGCGTGCGGCATCCGCCCCCGCGAGCAGCGCGGGGCCGCCCAGGCTCAGGGCGAGTCCAACATGGAGTAGGGAAGTCTTCATGTGCGGCGCGTCTGACAGTGTCGCAGCGGACGCGCGCTCACGCACCTTCGATGGGCGCGAAGGCGCGCTATGCAGGCAAGGCCGGCGTGGAGCGCACACCGTCACCCGCCAGCAACGGACGCGCGCCGGCCCCATACCTGGGCTGGCGCGCGTCCATGGAACGTCAGCTCGCCTGGGAGTCGGCGCTGGTGGACGCCGCCTCGGCCGTGAGGCGCGCCAGCATGCGCTCCAGGATGCCGAACGCTGCGTCGCGGTCCTCGGGGCTCATCAGGTCCAGCACGCGGCGAAGGCTCTCGTCCAGGCCCCGGTCGATGCGGGCGAAGACGTGGTTGCCTTCCTCGGTGAGGCGCACGACGACGGCGCGCCGGTCCTCCACGTCCCGGGTCCGCTCCACCAGACCCATGCTCTCCAGCCGGTCCACGACACCGGTGATGGTCTTCCGGGTGATGCCGACGCGCAGCGCCAGGACGCCCACCTGCACCGGACCGTCGTTGCCCAGCCACGACAACGCATGCATCTGCGTGGGCGTGAGCTGGAGGTCCTCGCAGATGCCCGCCAGCGGGTTCTTCAGCGAGCGGTAGCGGCTGAACTGGATCAACAGCTCGTGGAGGCGTCGCGATTCGGGCGTGGAGACTTCGACCTCGTCCACCGGACCGTGGCCCTCCTCGGGGCCACCGTCCGTGTGGAGGTCTTCTCCCTCCACGCCCGGATCGCCTCGCCGGTTCGCGAGGACGGCCGGTTTGTCACCCGGCCGACGCATCAGGCCGTCTCCACCCGGGCCGCGGCGGCCACGGAGGGAGACTCGGCGCCGTGCTGCGGGCCCGCCGCGTGGGGCGTGCCCTCGGAGGCGTCCGGGCCCTTGCGCCGCTTCAGCTTCTCGCTGAGCTGATCCATCAGCGAGTACACCACTGGTACCACGCCCAGCGTGAGGAACGTGGACGTCACCAGGCCGCCGATGATGGTGATGGCCATGGGCGCGCGCGTCTCCGCGCCGTCGCCCTTGGCAATCGCCACGGGAATCATGCCGGCGATCATCGCGATGGTGGTCATCAGGATGGGGCGCAGACGGATGGGAGCCGCCTGGAGCAGCGCTTCGGTGGCTGTCTTGCCTTGCTCACGCAGCTGCAGCGTGAAGTCCACCAGGAGGATGCCGTTCTTCACCACCAGGCCCATGAGCATGATGACGCCGATGAGGGCGAACATCGACATGGCCTGACCGGTGACGAGCAGACCGCCGATGGCGCCGATGAGCGCGAAGGGCAGCGACATCATGATGGTGAACGGGTGGATGAAGCTCTCGAACTGCGCCGCGAGGATCATGTAGATGAGGATGATGCCGAGCAGCAGGGCGGAGCCGAAGGCCGCCACGGACTTGCCGAGCTCCTTGGCGTTACCCTCGAAGTCGTAGATGACGCCCTTGGGCAGCTCCTTCTCCGCGGTGGTGTTGAGGAAGGTGATGGCGTCGCTCAGCGCGTAGTTGGAGGCCAGGTTCGCCAGCATGGTGATCTGCCGCTTCTGCGCCTCGCGGTCGATCTGCACCGGGCCGTCCGCCGGGGTGATGGAGGCGATGTTGCGCAGCTCCACCAGCTGGCCGGTCGTGCTGCGAACGGTCAGCTTGCCCAGCGCGTCGGCGGACGCCAGCGTCGCCGACGGGAGCGCCAGCTTGATTTCGTACGTCTCGCCGCCCTCGCGGTAGTCGCCGAACTTGTCGCGGCCCAGGAAGGCGCGCAGCGTGGTGCCCAGCGAGGCCGCGGGGACGCCCAGCGCGGCCGCGCGCTCACGGTCCACCTCCACGTCGTACTGGGGCTTGCCCGAGCGGAACGTCATGTCCACGTCCACCAGGCCCGGGTTCTGCTGCATCGCGGCCTTGATCTTCTCCGCGGACGCGATGAGCTGCTCCCAGTTGTCGCCACGCAGGTTGAACTGCACCGCCTGGGTACGCGCACCGCCACCGCCCACCGCGGCGATGTCCTGCACCGTCACCGAGACGCCGCTCCGCGGCTTGATGGCGCCGCGCAGATACGTCTTCAGCTCGCTCTGGTTGAACCCGCGCTCCTTCAGCGGCACCAGGTTGATGAGCAGCTCACCCTTGTGCACCTCCTCCTGCACGCCGCCACCCGCGGTGGCGAACGTGGACGCGATGCCCGGCAGCGCCAGGACCTGCGCGTCCAGCGCGTCCAGCTCCGCCTGCGTCTCCTGCAGCGTGGAGCCGATGGGCAGCTCCACCGCCAGCTTGATGTTCCCGTTGTCCTGCTCCGGAATGAACGTGAACTTCAGGAAGCTGGCCATGAAGAAGGTGAGGAAGAGCACCAGCACGGCGACGACCAGGGTGATGGCCCGGTGCCGCAGGATGCTCGCCAGGATGTTCCGGTAG
>Ga0182745_1003337_pt1 | contig 13874 bp, 10 predicted proteins | sample eDN3rd30CKraftBY_FD_128523 | JGI IMG/M metagenome (GOLD analysis project Ga0182745, IMG submission 128523) | Enriched backyard soil microbial communities from Emeryville, California, USA - eDNA 3rd pass 30_C Kraft BY (version 2) (version 2) | ecosystem: Environmental > Terrestrial > Soil >...
CATATTCTACACGCACAACTTCACGTGGTAATTTACCTTCTTTACGAACTGGTGCAAAACCAATTTCAAGAGCATAGGCTACTGGGCACCCGATGATAAATCCGCGCGCTTCAGGACCAACGATAACCTCTGCGCCTACTTCTTTTGCGAATTCTACGATTTTATCTGTAGCGTATTTATAAGCTGGACCATTATCCATAATTGTCGTAATGTCTTTAAAGCTAATTCCCTCTTTTGGCCAGTTTTCTACAGTTGTTACATATTGTGTTAAATCCATTAAAATATTGTCCTCCTTAGGAATAGTTATATTCCCTCATTCGTTCGTTAAACCATTGTTTTAGTTCTAAATACGGTGCATATAAAAGCTGCTGTTCCAATTCAATTTGTTCTGTTCTTTGCTTATAAACCTTCGCTTCAGTAAGAGCTTGTTTTGGAGCATTTATATTTACAGATGTCAGACCATTTACTATTGTAACAAAACCTAACTCAAAAAACACGTTTGTCATAAATTTTATTACTTCTACATTTAATCCGATATGCTGCGCCAATTGTTGGATATGCTTTTGCAGGTCGAAATTTGGGCGTTTTTTCAAAAAGCTGTAGTACCAACTAAAATGCTCTCTTGTTGGCATCCCATTAAAGTATTTCGAATCAGGTGTATAAAACACTGCATAAACTCGCTTTGGCTGCCCAAGATCGATTAATTTCTCTAAAGTTTGTGCAGTTTTCGGCAAATCTAACAGCACAATATTCGGAGAGAGATTTTTCATCTCCTCCTCATCTTTTATGAGACGAATAGATTTTGAAAATTGATCTTGAAAGTATTGTATAGTCGATTGCTGGAAAGCTATAAAATCACTGTCATTATGAGAAATGGTATGGATCCATTTTTGGGCCTGGTTTTTGCCTCTGTAATCATACAGCTGCCATTCATTTGTTTGGACATCCGAAATCATGAATTGCGGCTTTTTCTTCCCTTGCCATTCATTAATTTGCAAATCTCCGACAAATGAGAGGCTGACGCCATATGTAATTTCATCGTACAAATAGCCTTTACTAAACCCAATTGCATCGATGAACCCATGCGCGTCCTCTAGCTCCATTTTCAAATGGTTCTCACCAGCGCCAATTTTTCTCATAGAACGGACCTGAACATTTTGTAAAGCATACACCGGCTTTGAAAAACCTGTACCAAATGGACCGAGCTTTTTTATTTCTTCTATCGCTTCTACAGTTACTTCACTAATATCCACTGGCACATCAATTGATAGCTTGGCTGTTAACATGTCATCAGTTAAACATTGTAGAGCTTGTTGATGCAGACGGCTTCGCAGCTCATCTACATGCTCCATCGGGAAAGTCATCCCGGCTGCCATCGGGTGTCCGCCGAAATGAGGAAGGATTTCTCGATTTTTCGCAAGCTCCTGGTATAAATGGAAGCCTTCAATACTACGCCCCGAACCTTTTGCCGTCCCCTTCACTGGGTCAAGGGAAAGAACAATTGTTGGACGGTAATATTTTTCCACTAAACGTGAAGCAACAATTCCAATTACCCCTGGATTCCAGCCCTCTTTTGCAATGACTAAAACGAGGGATTCTGAAATGGCTGGATTATTTTCAATCATTTCAATTGCTTGTTCAGTAATCGTATTGACGATTTCTTTTCGTTCAACATTCTTTTCGTTTAATAGTTTTGCACCGGCAGCTGCCTCTAAATCATTTTCACTCATTAAAAAGGCTACACCAGGATCGGCATCCCCTAATCTTCCAACTGCATTTAAACGAGGGCCAAAATAGAAACCAATTGAATCTTCATCAATTTCTTGCTGTTTTACGCTTGTTATTTCACAGAGGGCACGAACCCATGGATTATAAGAGGTTTTTAACTGCTTAATCCCCTGTTGTACGATATAACGATTTTCTCCTACAAGCGGAACTAAATCCGCAACAGTACCTATAGCCGCTAATTCAAATAAATGATCCGGCACTTCACCATATAATGCATGGGCTATTTTAAACGCAACGCCTACCCCTGCTAATTCACCAAATGGATAGTGGCCTTCTGGTACTCTAGGATGGATAATTATATCAGCTGGCGGCAGTACCTCCCCGGCTTCATGGTGATCAGTTACAATTACGTCCATTCCGAGCTCTTTGGCTACCCTTACTGGTTCAATGCCGCTAATCCCATTATCCACCGTGATAATTAATTGTACACCTTCAGCATGAGCTTTTCGAAATAGCTCCTCATGCGGTCCATAGCCGTGTGTAAATCGATTCGGAATGCAAAAGCTAACGTCTGCCCCTAAATCAAGGAGTACATTCATCATTACGGTTGTACTTGTGATTCCATCGGCGTCATAATCGCCATAGATTAAGATTTTCTCTTCATTATTTAAAGCTTCTTCAATTCGTTCTACTGCTTCTTTCATGCCATTCAATAGAAACGGGTCGTGAAGATTGGTTTCATCCATATTTAATATGTTTTTAGCCTCAAGTACTGAGGTATAGCCTCTTGCTGTTAAAATTTTTGCTGCAAGGGATGATATATTTAAGTCGCTTTGTAGTTGTTTGATGATGTCTTCATTTGGCTGTTGAACATGCCACTTTTTAGTAGATTGTATCATTTGCTCACTTCCTCAAGTTATCATTATACCGAAAAAATCTTCGAACTACTAACCTATAAAAATAGATTAATTGATAAAAATAGGAATGTTAATTTTTATTGAGTTCTATATTTTACTAATAAAGATTCTATAATAGTTGGAGCTTCGTTGGTAGACTGCGGTTCTGGATAACTTGCTGGATATTAATAAGGAAAATAACCATATATAAAGATATCTTCCTCAAACCTCTTCAAATGTACTTCATCTTGCTTATTTATGCCACTTTACACCACGATCATCTTCAAAACGGTCTTCATTCTGCTTATGAATGCCACTTTGCCTCAGAATCTTCTTCAGAACGGTCTTCATCCTGCTTATGAAGGCCACTTTGCCTCAGAATCTTCTTCAGAACGGTCTTCATCTTGCTTATGAATGCCACTTTGCATCGCGATCATCTTCAGAACAGTCTTCATCCTGCTTATGAATGTCGTTTCCCATCGGATTCCCCATCATATCGTGCTTCATCCGCCTTATGTAAGTCATTTCCCACCGGATTCCTTACCAAAACGTGCTTCATCCCGCTTATGAAGCACCATTACGTGCACCTCCATGCAAAGCTTGCTTCATCGCTGAAAAAACTTAACCGGACTATTCGTTATCCATTAGCATACATATCAATTCTCCAAACAATAAAAAGACAAAGTGCTAAAATCTCACACTTTGTCTTTTTTATGTTTAAACAACCGGCTCGTCTGAACCCCATTGTTTCTTTTCTTTTTTCTCTACAGCTGTACCTTTTTTGTCCATTTCGCGCGCTTTTAATGTGTACCAAATTTGAGCTGCGATACAAATGGATGAGTACATACCAGTTACTAAACCAACCAATAAGGCAATCGAGAAGTTTTGAATTGCTGGTGCACCTAATAGTAATAAGGCTACAACTACTATGATGACCGTTAAAACCGTATTTACAGAACGGCCCATTGTTTGTCGCAGTGATTTATTAACAATCTCAGCAAGCTCTTCTTTTGAAGTAATCTTCTCTTTTCGATCAATGTTTTCACGAATACGGTCAAAGGTTACGATCGTATCATTGATGGAATAACCAACAATGGTTAGGATCGCAGCGATGAATGTAATATCCACTTCTAATCGGAAGAAGCTGAATATTGCTACCATAAAGAATACGTCATGGACTAATGATGCAATCGCCCCTACACCCATTCGCCATTCAAAACGGAATGCTACATAAATAATAATTCCGATTGCAGCAATGACTAATGCATAAATTGCATTTTTCACTAACTCTTGTCCAACTGTCGGTGAAACTGTACTAACACTTGCTTCATGACCGTAGTCTTCAAGAACTTGTGCTTTATAATCTAAGATTTCTTGTTGTGACAAATCTTCTTTATAAGAAATAACAGCTGAATTTTGTTCTTCTCCAGAAATAATCACTTTTTCTGATGGGAAGCCAATAGCGTCAATATAATCTGTAATTTCCTCTTGCGTAATTTGCTCATCTGAAAGTATTTCTACACGTGTACCACTAGAGAAATCAATACCTAGGTTTAGTTTGAAAATACCTATGATAATCGCACCAACAATCAGAATAACGATTGAAAAGCTATAGTATTTTTTGCGATTCCCAACAAATTCCAATCGATCAAATTTTGTTGATAAATCTAGAGTTGCAACCCCTTCTGAAGGGTCATGGATTTTAGATTTACTTACTCCAAACCATTTCGGGCTGTTAAGATACCCACTATTCACTAGCAAGCCTAGTAAAATGCGTGATAACCACACAGCTGTTACGAAACTTAGTACGATAGAAATCATTAAAGTTGTCGCAAAACCTTTTACTGAGCTTGTCCCAAAGAAGAACAACACAGCTGCAGCAAGTAAAGTTGTTAACTGAGCATCGATAATTGCTGACAACGATTGCTTAGAACCATGCTGATACGCCTCTTTTACAGACTTGCCAACACGCAGTTCCTCGCGAATTCGTTCTGCAGTTAAAATGTTGGCATCCACTGCCATCCCTATCCCCAGTACAAGTGCGGCAATCCCTGGAAGAGTTAAAACTGCTTGAATCGCATTAAATACGATTAAAACTAAATAAGTGAATACTGTTAGCGTGATAATTGATACAAAGCCTGGTAAACGGTAGTAAAGAAGCATAAAGATGAAAATAACAATAACCCCTACTACACTAGCAAGTACTGTACTATTTAAAGCTTGTTCACCAAATTGCGCACCGACAGAGGTAGAATAAATTTCAGTTAACTTAACTGGTAATGCCCCTGCATTTAAAACACTAGCAAAATCCTTTGTTTCTTGTACGGTAAAATTACCGCTGATCATTACATCCGTTGTATTTAATACTTGGTCAACAGAAGCAGCTGATACAAATTTCGGGTCTGCTTTATCTTTTTCTTTCGCATACGAATCAACGCCATCTTCAAAATCCAGCCAAACGACTAAACGATTTTGACCTATCTCCATCTCGGAGATAGTTTTTGTAACCTCTGCAAATTTAGCAGCATCTTTTAATGTAAGTGTAACAATCGGACGGTTTTGTTGGTCAAATGAAGCAGCTGCCCCACCTTCCTTTAAATCCGTACCATCCAACAAGATATTATCGTTTACATCACGAAAAGTTAGATTTGCCGTACTCGATAATAATTCACGAGCAGAAGACTGATCCTCAATTCCTGCAAGCTGGACACGAATACGATTATCCCCTTCTACTTGTATACTCGGTTCACTTACCCCGAACTGGTTAATACGATTAGAAAGAGCTGTCGTCGTGTCAGTCATAACATCCTTTGTTACTTCCTTAGCGCCATCTAGTGTCTCAACACTATATAAAACCTCAAACCCACCTTGCAAGTCTAAGCCGAGTTTTACATCCTTCAAAACTCCTTGTACTGTTGCACCCATTGCGGCAAATAGCATCACTGCCACTAGTACAAAAGTAAAAATACGGCTTTTAAGCTTCATCTGTAAATCCTCCTCAAATTTGTGCATACCACTGAATGTATACACGTTGAAAACACCATTTTTATAATTTTGCGTTAAATAGGTGTCCAAAGTCCTGATATGAAAACTATAAAATAGCTCACATAATTAAAAATTTTTAACTAGCATTCAAGCTGAAAATTCACTAGTTAGTTCAAACAAAATGAGTTTAGTTTATGTATCAAACTCATTATGAAACACGATTCGCCGACTGTCAAACCAATGTACACGGATTTTTTAATCAGGCTCTACAACCTTTGGCCTTAATAATGCATGTAGTTCATTTTGATTTGACTCTTTAAACCAATTTTCTGAACGAAATTGCTGAATTTGAAAATAGCTGACAATTTCAGAAGGCTTCACGGAATAAATCCCCTCTACAATTTCATAAAGTCGCAAGTTTTCGATTTGTTTCTTTTTCCATTTCTTTTTAATGCAGAAATTCCATATATCTTCAACTGTAATTCCATCGTATTCATAGTACTTTATTTCCTCTAGTTTGCTTTGTAATACTGGTAAGACCTCTTTGTATAGCCGTTCGAACTGAATCATTACAATCCCCCCAACCAGTAGTTTTAACTCTCTACAATCAAGCATACAAATATTGTATCTGAAATTTCTTGAAATGAGAAGGGATTGAATAAATGAGTTCATTTGTTAGAGGGACTGTTTTTTTAACGTTTGTAATCTTCTTGTCTAAACTGTTCGGTTTCCTATATAGAATGCAGTTTATGCGAGTTGCTGGAGAAGAAGCTGTTGGGATTTATATGACCGCCTACCCGGCCTTTATCTTCTTCGTCTCACTGCTGCAATTAGGTATACCAATTGCAGTAGCAAAAATAATCGCAGAGCTGCATGCAAAAAAGAAAGACCACCAACTAAAAGCTGTAATGTCAACAGCCACTAGATGGGCAATTCTTTCGATTATTATTTTCACACCGCTACTCTTTTTGTTTATACCATACTTAGCTGGGACACTTTTACATAACGATGCAACGAGATTAACGCTTTACATTGGTTTAGGAGCTGTTCCGATTGTAGTTTTTTCTGGACTTATAAGAGGATATTTACAGGGCATTGCTGTTATTTCTGCAACTGCTTGGTCTCAAATGTTGGAGCAAGTGATTCGAATCGCCTTAATCACACTACTTTTGCCATTTTTAGTTTCATCTACATCTGATAGCCCGGCACTAATTGCTGCATATGCAATGGGAATTACTGCATTCGGAGAGGTATTCTCATTCATTTATTTATACATTCACTATCAATTTAAGAAAAAGAAAGCAAAGAAAGCAGCTGCAAGTACAAGCAATACCTATCCTGCAATGCCGCTTTTAAGAATTGCTGTACCTTCTGCAGGCAGCAGATTATTTGGCACTTTCACATGGTTTTTAGAGCCAATCGTTTTCTTAAAAGCACTTACTGTTTCAGGGATAACAGCAGCAGGAGCAACTACTTTGTATGGGATTATATCTGGTGTTCATGTTCCATTGCTATTATTCCCGTCATTTATTCCTAATGCACTTGCAATTGTTCTAATTCCAGCTGTAAGCGATGCTGTTGCAAGAAACAATTATCAGCTGTTAAATGAACGGATCGGGATATCCTTACGATTATCATCCTTGGTCGGATGCTATGCTGCCACTTATTTTTTCATCCATGGTGATGAGCTAGCAATCAAATTATTTCATCTAGAAGAAGATCGAGGGTTTATGAAAATATTAGCACCGATTTTTTATTTTTATTATATTCAAAGTCCGCTTCACTCAATTTTACAGGCAGTTGATGAAGCACGCCCTGCTATGATGAATTCAATCTATGGAGGACTAGGTAAGCTATTTATCATGTTTGTACTAGCCTCTCAACCATTTATCCAAGAGTATGGGGCAATTATTGCAATTGGTTTTGGCGTTTTAGTGACTTCTTTTTTACACATGGCCACTCTTCGTGGACATAAAATGATTGCTGCTGGCTTCAGATTCTTTGCGATACCATATGGCATTTTCATGTTAACTTGTTTTATCCAATCGTATTTAATCCCTAAGGTTGAATTCAATTTTTGGACAAATAGTGCCTTTACTGTTGTGATTTTAACTTTATTATTAATCCTTACAAATCAAATTAAATGGAGCGACTTTAAAGTTTTACGTTCAATTGTTTCCCGTCGACTTTAGTTGAATATGAATCTCATTGTTTTCATAGCAACAGTAGAAAATTTCTCTTATTCTTTCTTCATAGCCTTGTTTTTTTAGTTCAGCCATGAGCCAAGCCTTATCTTTTTCCATTAAAATTAAATGCTTTTGAACGATATACCCATCAACAATTAGTGGTAAAACCAGGGGATCCTCACCTTTTAGAAAAATCGAAAGCTTCCCTGATGGTTCTAAAAAGGCATAGTCAATTTGTTGGACAGAGGGAATCCTTTCTTCACGCATTTGCTGGAATAAATCATCCAAGTTGTAGCGTTGTTTACGCATTTGTTCTTGGTCTATTACACCAGCTCGAACAATGAGAGAAGGATCCCCATCTATCAAATCTCGTATTTTTTTGCTTTTTAATGTTACTAAGGAATTTAAAAATTGAATTGCCAGTAAAATAATAATGGGAAAGATATTTTGAAAAATCGGTTTATCTACACTTTCTAAGGCAAAGGCAACACATTCGGCAATTAAAACAAAGACAACCAAGTCCATTATGCTTAACTCGCCAACTTCTCTTTTACCCATCAAACGGAAAACAATTAAGATAAAAATATATAGAAAAATTGTTCTAAATAGGAGCTCAATATAAGTATCCATATATCCACACCCTTCCATAAACATTTTAGGCACGTGTGGATATAAGTATTCATTGAAAAGTATTCCTACTCGAAAACAAATTTAGGCTATTCGTTTGCTAAAAATGATTCTGAATTATGTTTAGGTGGGCGTACTAAGGGAGAATCACGAAGTTCGTCATGGGGAACTGAAAAAGTTAACCCGATAAAGGCTTTTTGATGACAATTCAGGAGAAAAGTTGCTTTCATTACCCAGATGAACGCCACTTTGATGCTGATTTCCATGAATAGTGGCTTTCATAACACCGATGAACGCCATTCTGATGCTGATTTCTATGAAAAGTGGCTTTCATAACACCGATGAACGCCATTCTGATGCTGATTTCCACGAAAAGTGGCTTTCATAACACCGATGAACGCCATTTTAATGCTGATTTCTATGAAAAGTGGCTTTCATATTTTTAAGTAAAATGCGACGTTGCGCTTTGTCCGTCCCCCTGCTTATGAAAGCCCCGCACACAAAAGTGCCCACTTCTATAATTTCCGGTTAAAATGCGCAGCTTACATAGTAGGCTGCGGTTTCCTTTTAAGAACAACCTTCTGTATACACTTAAGTAGCTTGTCCCTATTAGTTATCCGTAGCATATTAATTTTGTGAAAACGAAAAAAGCTTACTAATCCGGCGCTTGTCCGTTTTAGTAAGCTTTTGATTTTTTAATTTTAGTTTTCTGCAATAACGCGACCAATCGCTTGACGCTCGAATTTTAAACGAGTTTTCCCGTCAACGATAATGAAAACTGCGCCATCCTCTAAAGCATCAACTTCCCCATGAAGTCCACCAATTGTGACAACACGGTCTCCGCGTTTAATGCTATTTTGCATTTGAGCAGTTTGCTTTTGTTTCTTTTGTGCCGGACGGATTAAAATAAACCACATCGCTACGAACATAATGATAATTGGAAGTAAACCTACTATCGAATCCATTGTTTTATGTCCTCCTTTCTAAATCTCACTTCTTAAGTATAGTATAAAATGAATGGAAAAAGCGATTTGAAACTATTATTTTTATGAAAATAATCTCACTTTTTCATATTCTTCAAAATTTCGACATATAAAAAAGCATTTTTTAGAAATTTTTAGCATTTGGCTTGTTAAAACCGTATTTTTCGAAGAATTCTTCACGGAAATCGCCAAGACGGTCTTCGCGGATTGCTTGTCTTACTTGTTCCATTAATTTTAGTAAGAAGTGCAAGTTATGGTACGTTGTTAAGCGAATACCAAATGTTTCTTCTGTTCTGATTAAATGACGTACATAAGCACGTGTGTAGTTTTTACATGTATAGCAATCACAGTTCGGATCAATTGGACTGAAATCACGAGCATATTTCGCATTTTTCACGACTAAACGGCCCTCTGATGTCATTAATGTACCATTTCGCGCAATACGAGTTGGTAATACACAGTCAAACATGTCAATTCCACGAATAGCACCATCGATTAATGAATCCGGCGAGCCAACACCCATTAGATATCTTGGCTTGTTTTCTGGCATTAATGGTGTTGTAAATTCTAGCACACGGTTCATAACATCTTTTGGTTCACCTACCGAAAGTCCACCAACTGCATAACCCGGCAAATCAAGCTCTACTAAAGCTTCTGCAGAACGTTTACGAAGCTCTTCATATTCCCCACCTTGGATAATTCCAAATAGAGCCTGATCTTCTGGGCGAGCATGTGCCTCTTTACAACGTTTTGCCCAACGTGTTGTACGGTCAACAGAGTTTAGCATATATTCATAAGTTGCAGGGAATGGCGGACATTCATCAAATGCCATCATGATGTCAGAACCGAGGTCGTTTTGAATTTCCATTGCTTTTTCAGGGCTTAAGAAAAGCTTGTCCCCATTTAAATGGTTACGGAAGTGCACGCCCTCTTCTTCAATTTTTCGGAAATCACTTAATGAAAATACTTGGAAACCGCCTGAGTCTGTTAAGATTGGACGGTCCCAGTTCATAAATTTATGAAGACCGCCAGCTTCTTTGACAATATCATTCCCTGGACGCAGCCATAAATGATAAGTGTTAGAAAGAATAATTCCTGCATCCATCTCTTTTAAATCCTCAGGAGACATCGTTTTTACTGTTGCTTGTGTTCCAACAGGCATAAAGGCTGGTGTTTCAAAAGAACCATGTGGTGTATGAACAATTCCAAGTCTTGCTCCAGTTTGTTTACATGTTTTAATAAATTCATAAGTTACTGCTGGTTTTGTCATTTTAAAAATTCCCTTTCGTGTGGAGTAAAAACAGTACTCCAATTAGTCTTTGGGTTACCCCGGTATATTAAACATATGTCACCCATATCTTACGAGCGATCTGGACGAATGAACATCGCATCGCCAAAGCTGAAGAAGCGATATTTTCCTTCCACCGCACTATTATACGCATTTAAAATAATTTCTCTAGAAGTAAGTGCACTTACTAGCATAACTAAAGTAGATTTAGGTAGATGGAAGTTGGTAATTAACCCATCAATTGCTTTATATTCAAAGCCCGGATAAATGAAAATATTCGTCCATCCATGCTCCGCGCGAATCACGCCATCGTATTTTTGAGCAATCGTTTCGAGTGTACGTGTAGATGTTGTGCCAACTGCAATCACTTTACCACCATTTGCTTTTGTGCGGTTAATAATTTCTGCCGCCTCTTCAGTTACACTATAAAACTCCGAATGCATATCATGGCTTTCGATGGAGTCTACACTTACTGGACGGAATGTTCCAAGCCCAACATGTAAAGTGATAAAAGCGATTTCCACGCCTTTTTCTTTAATTTGTTCTAAGATTTCATTGGTAAAATGTAAGCCGGCAGTTGGTGCTGCAGCAGAACCAATTTCTTTTGAATAGACTGTTTGATAACGTTCTTGATTTTCTAACTTCTCATGGATATAAGGTGGGAGCGGCATTTCTCCTAGCTGATCTAAAATCTCGTAAAAGATGCCATCATAGCTAAACTTAAATAGACGGCCACCATGATCCAATTCACCAGTACATGTCGCCTTCAGCAAACCATCGCCAAATGTAAGTTCAGTCCCAATTTTTACACGTTTAGCGGGCTTAACTAAAGTTTCCCACTCATCATCATTGCCTTGTTTCAGCAATAATAATTCGATGTGGGCACCTGTTTCTTCTTTAACGCCAAAAAGTCTAGCGGGCATTACCCGTGTATCATTTAAAACAAGGCAATCCCCTTTTTGCAATTCTTCCATTATATGTGGAAAATGCTTATGCTCTATTTCACCCGTTTTGCGATCTACTACCATCAATCGACTTGCTGTTCTGTCTTCTAATGGTGTTTGGGCAATCAATTCTTCGGGTAAATGGAAATCGAAATCTTCTACTTTCATTTTTACAACTTCTTTCGTTATGATTGTTCTGGATAAGTATAACCAAAATGGTCATATGCTAATTTTGTAGCTTCCCTGCCTCTTGGTGTTCTTTGGATAAAACCAATTTGCATGAGAAATGGTTCATATACATCCTCTATTGTCAGTCGCTCTTCCCCAATGGATGCGGCAATTGTATCAAGCCCAACAGGACCTCCCTTAAAACGTTCAATCATACTAATCATCAGTTTATGGTCAATATGATCAAGTCCTAGTGGGTCAACTTGCAATAATTCTAGCGCCTGATTTGCTAATGAATGAGAAATCGCCCCATCACCAAGCACTTGCGCGTAGTCTCGAACTCTTTTTAATAGGCGATTTGCAATACGAGGTGTCCCTCTTGAACGTCGTGCAATTTCTCGAGCGGCTAATCGGTCAATTTCAACATTAAACAATTGGCTGCTGCGTAATACGATTTCTACAAGTGCTTCTTCATCATAAAAATCGAGTCTTAACAAGACACCAAAGCGATCTCGCAACGGAGCCGATAATGCCCCTGCTCTAGTCGTAGCACCTACCAACGTAAATGGCGGTAAATCTAACCGAATCGACCGCGCTTCCGGGCCTTTACCGACAACTATATCTAAGCAAAAGTCCTCCATTGCTGGATAAAGTACCTCTTCAATTGCTCGAGGTAATCGGTGAATTTCATCTATAAATAAAACGTCTCCCGGCTGCAGCGAGCTGACGATCGCAGCTAAATCCCCTGGTCGTTCGATTGCAGGTCCACTCGTCAATCGAATATTGACGTCCATTTCATTGGAAATGACTGTGGCTAAAGTGGTTTTCCCTAATCCCGGAGGCCCATATAATAAGACATGGTCCAGACTTTCTTGTCGCAGCTTTGCCGCTTCGATGAAAATAGTTAAACTATCTTTTACCTTATGTTGACCAATATATTGGGATAGTTTTTGTGGTCTGAGGGATAATTCATATTGCTCATCAAATTCGTTTGACTCACTTGAAATAATTCGTTCGGACATAAATTCCTCCTCCTTACTTCATTTTCAGCAGCAGCTGTAGTGCATGCTTCATATATCTTTCAGTAGTCGTAAGCTCTTCGTTATCCTCTAAGCTTGGTCTAATCTTTGTTAACTCCTTATCAGAGTAGCCAAGTGCCAGTAACGCTAAAATGGCTTCTTCTAATTCCTGCTTGTTCGGATTTACACCGAATAAAGGCAATTCGTCTTCTGCGCTTGGTAATACAACCTGTTCAAGTAATGAGCCCAGCTTCCCTTTTAAATCAAGAATCATTTGTCTGGCAGTCTTTTTCCCAACACCAGGGAATTTCACTAAAAAGGCTTCATCTTCCATTTCTATAGCAGAAATTACTTGTGATGGATTGCCGCTTGCTAAAATTGCTAACGCTCCCTTTGGCCCAATCCCTGAAACTTGAATGAGCTTTCGGAAAAGCTCTCTTTCATCAAGTGATCTAAAGCCGAATAACATTTGTGCATCTTCTCGAACATGCATATGTATAAAAATTTGCTGAAGCTCTTCTTTAATACGAAATGCAAAAGGATTTGGCGTGAATATTTGCCACCCTAATCCTTGCTGTTCCAAAACAACGTATTCTGGTGTAATACGTTTAATTTGTCCAATTATATAATCATACATCTAAATCCCCCACATTCACTGCTATAAATTATAGCATATTGTTCGGGTTTACCCCGAACAAATTCTATCGGCAGATCACTGAATGCCCCTTAAACTAGTCACTACATATAAGCAAAAAATAGTTTTACGAAAAATTTGTTAATCTACCAAAAGAAAGACCGTCCAATTTAGACGGCCAGTTTATTTCCTATTAAATTATCAGTCCATATATTTTATCATAAAATCCTTGTTAGTGATGGTTCAGATGTAATTTTTCTGTTTCCATTATTAACTCAGGCCAATGCCTTAATGCTTTCTCAGTAAACGGCATTAAATAGTCTAAGAAGGCCTCTCTTTCATATTTACCTAATTGGAGCACATAAAGCCATTCTCTTAAGAGCTCATTGGGATACTGCAAGTAATTGATTTTGGGC
>Ga0182745_1003340_pt1 | contig 13871 bp, 13 predicted proteins | sample eDN3rd30CKraftBY_FD_128523 | JGI IMG/M metagenome (GOLD analysis project Ga0182745, IMG submission 128523) | Enriched backyard soil microbial communities from Emeryville, California, USA - eDNA 3rd pass 30_C Kraft BY (version 2) (version 2) | ecosystem: Environmental > Terrestrial > Soil >...
GACAGTCGGGGAACCAGGGCTTCGAGGAGGCGGGAGGTGAAGTCGAGGGAATGCAAGGCGAGGTGGTGCGAGCGGATCTGACCGAGTTGATGGATGGGGTCGAGATCGCGGATGAGGTCGGCAAAGCGTCCGCCGCCGACCAGGAACACCAGCCGGTCGAGCCTTCGGTTGCGTAAGTAGCGATCGAGGGAGTCCGGCAGGCCAGGCCAGTCGAGCAGGCTCCCTCCAACCTTGATCACGGCAAGGCGACTCATACGGCGATCTCGCCGCGGTTCGGGGTCGATCCAAGCCGTTCGCGTGCCAGGACAAGCAAGGCCGAGGCACACCCCGCGCTCGAGGCGAGCTCGCCCCAGGCGTCGTTCAATCGAATGATGGAGCCGCCGGGTGCGATCGAGCGCTGGGCGAGGCGCTGGGCGAGGAATTCACCGGAGCCAGAAATCACCGCGGTGCCTGGTCGGCCCACGTGTCGGCAGGCCCGTTCCAGGGCTGCGGAGAGGCGCGCGAGCAGAAGGTCGTTGGCCGCTTGCGCGAAGGCCCTGGCGTCCTCCTTGGAAAAGCTGTCACGGTCGGCACCGACCATTCGGGCCAGTCGATCCCGCGCGGCGTCGGTGGTGGCCGATCGCCCGTCGGCCGTGGAATGGTCCTTGGGGTCGTCGGGTATCTCGCCCAGGGTGAGATAGACGTCGAGCGTCGAGGCGAAGAGCTCGGCCGCGAGCCCGGTGGGCTTGCCGTGGAACGCGAGCTCGGTGGCCAGGGCACAGATTGGGGTCCGGCGAACCCCCGCGTAAACGAGCTCACCGGTTTGCAAACGTTCGGTATCGCTGCGTCCACGCGCGGCGGAGTGGCCATCGAGCACGGGGATGAGGTCGGTCGTGGTCGTGCCGATATCGATCAGCACGCCCGCTCCCTTGGGGATCAGTCGAGCCGCCACATCCGCGAGTGCCAGCCAGTTGGCCGCCGCCGCGCGCGCTGGGCGAATCTGGATATCCTCGACGGAATGAAACGTGTTATCAATTCCCCAGACATGGATGGGTAAGCTCGGGAATGCCGCCTTGGTGGCGTCCAGGACCGAGCGGACTCCCACGGCCTTGGTGGGGTAGCAATCGCAGAGCTCGGCCGTCATGGTTATGGCTACTCGCCCGATGGGAGGGAAAACGGCCGCGAGCCGGGAGAGGACTTCTCCCAGCTCATCAGGTCGTTTCCAGAGCTCGAACGGCAAGGCGCGTGCCTGACCTTGCTCGTGAGCCGCCTTGATATTCGCGCCTCCAATGTCGATGGCGAGCCATGATTCGGTCGCTCGACTCACTGCAAGTCTCCTCTCCGATTCCATCGTTCGATCGTTCCATCCGGGTTGAAGGTCACCTGGCCAAGTGACCGAACGTCATTGGCCAGCGGTGGAACCTCAAGGCAAGCCTGCCCCGTGAAGAGGGACATCCAGGCATTCGCCAGAGTACCAGGAGGCATAATCTGGGCCAGTCCAACATAAGATGTGGTCGGCCTCGGGTTGATTTCCAGGATCGTGACGGTGTCGTGAGGTTCTCCGTTGGAACGGATGAAATCGACTCCCACGAATCCTCTCAGCCCTGGAATCGACTCCAGGGCTTGCGTGAGCGAGGCGTCGAGCCCTGCCTCGAAGTCAGGGAGAATCCCCCCTTCGTATCGAAATTTTGCCTCATGGATCGCCATGCGCTGACGGCCGATCGCGAGGAGCTGGGGGCCATTGGGCCCAATCAGAAAGCTTGCACTGGAGGGAATCCCAGGGATGAAAGGTTGGAGTAGGGCCTCGCCCAGACCCGAGGCTTCCTTGGGTAACGCATGGGGCGAGTCAACCCAGAACGTGTCAACCGATCCCGCCCCATCAATGGGCTTGAGGACGGCGGGGTAGAGTGTGTCTGGCTGGCCGGGTAAGCCATGGGCTGGGTTGATCACGTGGCAGGGTGGTGTCTTGATTCCTCGTTCTCTCAAATACGAGCCCAAATTCAGCTTGTGACTCGTTAGCTCGATGGCCTCGGGGGTCGAGCCCAGCGACCGCCCTCCCATGCGCGACAGGGTCCGGCTACAATTCGCCAGGATTCCCCCGGTCTCGGGCGCGATCAGAACGGACCAGTCCGCCTGGGCGCCGATCGCGGCCCAGGCGTCGGGGGAGTGGTGGACCCCCAGGCGATGCGTGGTCCAGGGGCCGAGTTCGTCGGGTAGACGCTCGTCAAGAGTCATCTGGACCTGAACACCGGGGATCGCGGCGAAATCGGCGGAGATGGCTCGGCGCATCGCGTTCCCTTCGGCGGCCCAGCTCTCGGGCAGATCCTCCCCCGCCAGCCCGCCCCCTGTTACCCACTCATGGACCAATATTTTTAAGACGTGCAAGGGAGGCCTCGTGTTCACAACTTTGCGGGTGATTCCCGTGATGGACTTAAAAGCGGGGAGGGCCGTCCATGCCGTGGCGGGGGATCGGGCTCGTTACCAGCCGCTCGAGTCCGTGTTTCATCCCCGGCCCGACCCGGTCGACCTGGCGCGAGGGATGCGCGACCAACTCTCAATGCGAGAAGTGTATCTCGCCGATCTGGACGCGATTGAAGGAGAGCCACCCGCCGCCTCGCTTTATCGCGACTTGGCCGAGCTCGGCCTCTCCTGTTGGGTTGACGCGGGCTTGAACAACGGTCATTCGCTGGCCCCCTTGCTTGATTGCCGAATTCATTCCTATGTCGCGGGGCTCGAGTCGCTCGACGGGCCGCTTGCCCTCGCCGCGATCCTCGACCAGGTTGGGCCGGACCACCTGGTCTTCAGTCTCGACCTACGGCAAGGCCGCCCCTTGATCTCCCGGAACGCCAACTGGGGAACCCACGAAGCGGTCGCGATCGCTCAGAAGGTTGTGGACCTGGGGGTTCGACGGATCCTTCTGCTCGACCTGGCCCACGTGGGCATGGGAGCAGGGACGGGGACGAGCACGCTTCAGCAAGAGCTCGCCTCATGGCGGGCCGGGCTCGAGCTGACCGTGGGAGGGGGGCTTACCACCGTGCGGCAACTCGCCGAAGTCGAGCGGGCTGGGGCATCCGCCGCGCTTGTCGGCTCGGCCCTGCACGACGGCCGCATCGGTCCCGAGCATCTGAAAGCTTTGCTCGATGGGTCCGATCCCAATGACTAGTGCTTGGTCCACACTAAATTCACGGCTGTCGAAGGTGGGCGAGGCCCACCCTACGATGTTGCTATCAAAGGCTTTACGTAGGGTGGGCATCGCCCACCATCCCGAGGCTTTAGCGTGGACCAAGCACCAGGCTCGAGACCGACCAAAGGGGGCGGCCGTGGGCCCAAAGCGCTTCAAGCTCAAGGACGCCATTCCACTTCGGCGGACTGGCCGAAGCTTTCTTCAACCTCGACGCGAAGCACGGGAGGGATGGGCACTCCCTTGGCACTCCAGGCGTCCCGGAGTCGAGACGCTATGTAAGTGGCCAGCAGCTCCGCGGTGGTATTGGCGATCGGGAGCAGTGCGCATTCCTCGCGCGGAAAGCTCCAGTAGCGATCCTGGTAGCGTGCCCGCCAGTTTGGACCATCCTCTTCGAGCCGGATCAGTTGGCTCTCCGTGGGGAGCAACATCCGGTGATCGAGCTCGCCCAGGATGGCCATCGTATCGTCTTTCAAGGCGATGAAGTCGAAAACGTAGTGGTTCTGGTCGAGTGCTCCCTCCACCTCCACGGCGACCCGGTAGTTATGGCCATGGATCCGCTCGCACTGGTCGCCCAGGTAAGTAATGAAGTGCCCCGAGCTGAAGACGAGGTAATCCTTGGTGACTCGAACCTTGTAGCGTGAATCAGGCACGACGTTCCCACTCTTCCGAGGTCTTTTGGTTGGTAAGCTGGATCAATCGCGGTCGCTGGGAAAATGATCGGGGGGACCGCGGAACGGGTCCATCGGCCTCGGCAACGGGATTGTGCCATCCCCAAGGGCGACGAACAAGCAGGCGGCGACCAGGTCGGCGGTTGTGCCGGGGTTCCGCGCGTGCCCCTCGGCGCGGAGCCAATCGTCGAACCCGGCGAGCGCGGTGCAACCCTCCGAGGCGTTGGGCCAACCTGACTCGAGGACCTTCGCCGCGCGGCGCGAGGCCTCGGCCGCCTCCACTTTACCTTGCTTGCGGGCGATCAGGGTGTCCTGTCGATTCGCCAGGACGTGAAGATAACAGAAAACGATGGCGGATTCGAGCGGGAGGTCGTTCATCCCCGCGCGAAGCGCGGGCAGGGCCAGGTCGAAAACCTCGGCATAGCCGTTGGCGTACTGCGCGGCGACCAGGTCCCGATTCGCCGCGAGCCGCATGGCTTCGAGCAGATTAACCGTGGGCTCCTTGGCGATATCCTGTTCGCTGGCCTCGCCCAGTCCGCCGGGTTGGGCCTCGCGAATCGCCTGGTAGACCTGCCGGGCATCGTTAACGGTCGTGGAGCCAAGAATCTGGACCACTCCCCCACGGAGGTCTTGTCCCGGTGGAACGGCCGCCAAGGGGGCGAACAGGAGGATCATCCCCAGGTTCGTATTGGTGGCCACGACTTTGCGCGTGGCTCGGACCGCCTCGAGGATCGTCCTCCCCAGGCCGTTTGAGCGCGCCTGGTCCATCGCCGGCGCAATCACCGAGGCGCTGAGCAGGAAGTCGATGAAGTGGGTGTCGCGAAAGCTCCGCCCAGGGTGTACGTTGCCGGGCTTACGGGCTGAGACCTCAAGGATGCAGGCCATCTGGGCGAGCTGGCCCGGCGAGAGCTGATCTCTTAACTTCAACGGATCGAAGACAGTCATCGCGAAGCGTCTCTCAGGTAGGCGAGGATCTCGGTGGCGACATCCACCCCGGTTGCCCGAGCGAGTGCGCGCCAACCGGGGACGGCATTGACTTCGATCGCCAATAACGTGTCCGTATCGAGGTCGTGGAGTAGATCAACCCCCGCCATCTCGGCGCCCGAGGCGCGGGCGACCGAAAGGGCGAGCCGTTCGGTCGCCGGGTCGATCTGGCAAGGTTCGGGGCGGCCCCCCACGGCGACATTGGTGCGCCAGTCGGTCCCGGCGGCATGCCTGCGAATGGCGCCGAGCACGCGTCCCCCGAGCACGAAGACCCTGAGGTCGTGACCGGGGTGACGTACCGCGCGCTGGAGATAGAGGACCGCGCCAAGGCGTTCGAGCGTTCGGAAGGTTCTGCGCGCAAGCTCGAGGTCGGAGACCCGGACGAGCCCTCTCCCTTCCGAGCCAAAGAGCGGCTTGACCACCACGTCGCCACCGAGCTCGTTGAAGGCGGTCATCGCGTCGTTCGCCGATTCTCCGACCCAGGTCGCGGGGACCGAGATCCCCGCCGCGTTGAGCTGAGCCAGCGCGAGGTACTTGTCGACGGCGACCTCGACCGCCCGTGGGGGGTTCAGCACTGGTATCCCTTGGGCGTGGAGCCGGTGGAGGGCGTCCATCCGAAAGACCACCTGCTCCAGGCTGCCGGGAGGCATCATCCGCACGAGGACCCCGTCGGTTTGCCCGAGGTCCAGCCCTTCCGCCTCCACGCGCGACAGGCGGCCGTCATCAAGGCGCCCCACGAGCCGGGGGAACGGGATGGGCCGGAGGGTGATCCGGAGCCGCTCGGCCGCCCGTAAGAGGTCCTGTACATGCCAGCCCAGGCCGGAGACGAGTGCCACCAGGCTGACAGGATCACGTTTGCCACTCACGAGTAGAACGATCGGACCAGGATATCGGGAGCAAGCAGACCGAAGGTATGGACTCGGCCCGACTCCACGTTCTGGAACACGACCTCGGCTGGACTGAAGAGATGCGGATCAACCGCGTAAAAGTCGTGATGATACTTCGCGAAGATCGCCGCGAAGGGCTCTCCATGATCCTTGGACGCGGACGATGGGACGTGAGCCCCCGCCTGTTCCAGACTCGCATCGTCCCCCGTGACGAAAAGGACCACGCGAGCGCCGTAGAGGATCGCGTCATTCGTTCGGCCGATCGCCGCGAGGTCATTCTTGGCGATCGGGGGGAGTGGCGCCGAGCCAAAGGCGGAGACGACCCGGCTCAGATCGAACTGGAGCTCGCCTAACTTGTGCAAGGCGGTTTCGACCGACCGGGCCACGATCTGAACCCCTCCCGCGAGGCTGGCTGTCGGGGCTGCCAGCAGAGTCACGTCCGAGTTCGAGACGCGGCAGGCGGACGCGATCTTGGCCACGACTTCGGGCGTGGGAGCCTTGCGTGTTTCGAGCACACCCACCACCTGTTTGGCGGTCTCTCCGCCGCCAATCTTCTGGAAGATTGGCTCGTCCCCCTTCGCCGCTCGCATTGGGCCGGAGCCCATCGCGAAATACTTACCCTCCGAGATGGCCCATCCGGCGTACTGGCTTGCCAGGCAGGCGCGGACGGGATCATCGGTGGCGACCTGCACGAGCGGGCAGGCCCTGCCTGAAACATCTCCGGCGACGAGCGAAACTTCCGCCCGGTCGGCCATGCAGATCCGGGCGAGCTCCAGCCCGGCCGCCAGGCCGCCTCGCGTATCGATTCCGCAGTCGATGAACCTGCCTCCCCCTTCCAGGTGATGAAGCGCGATCCTCGACTCCTCCGCGCGGGCAAGCAGGCGTTCGACCGCGCTCAGGGCCCGTTCGTTCAAACTCATGGCCAAGGGACTCCCGCTTCGGGATAGCTTCGAGGACTTGCGCTGGGGTGCCTCCGGGCAGAAGGCGGTGCTCGCCTCAAAATGGAGGGCGGTGGCCCCAATCTGGCCGATGCGGGTCTCACCTGTTCCACCGTCGTTTGAATCACGACGGAGTCGGCTCCACCCAGATTTCACCCTGTCCGCCTTCGGCCAGGTCTCCATTGTAACGCTCGAGCGAGCCTGAGAAAGCGGAGTCTGGCACGGGGAAGCCCCACCCCTTTAGCTTTCGAAGGTAGAGGGTGAGAAAAGGGGGGCGCGACCGGCCGCTCGAGATGAAGGTGGGGAGGAGCCCCGGGTCGTCCCGCTTCGAGCCGAAAAGGGCCAGTGTTCCTCGTTTCATGCCGGCTCCCAGATAGCGCCCGGCCGGTCCGAACCCGAAGATTGACCCCGCCACGAGACCGCGTCCCAGGCCATCCCCGGCGGACGCTCCGAAGGCGATAAGCCCCCGGCGCATCGCCAGGCCGGCGTCTTCACCGATCGAGCCGTCAACCAGGATCACCCCTTCCCGCATGCCGAGCCGACTTCCGGGCAGGGCGGCACCGACGAACCGCCCGGCGCTCCCCTTGATCCGCAACTGCCCGCCACGCATCCCCGCGCCCGCCCAGTCGCCCGCGTCCCCTTCCACGAGAATCCGGCCTCCGGCCATCTCCACTCCTAGTTCGTGCCCTACCCCTCCCCGAACGATCAACTCTCCCCCCGTCATCCCTTCACCCAGCCGATCCACGCCGTTCAGGTCTCCCTCCACGATCAAACATCCATCCTCGGCGCTTCCGGCCAGTTGAAACAGATCCCCAAGTTCGACTCGCGACTTGCCGACCTGAAACAGCGTCCGCGCGATCTCCGGCGTCTCCCGGTCCCTAAGCTTGCCGGGATCGAGTTCACGAGCCTCGAAGGCTGTTGGGGTCTGGTCTCGCCAACGAAGCGTGAGTGCCACGCGCTCATCCTCATATTGGTAGGGGTTCTCGAGTTGGAACCAGTGGGTCTGACCTGCTCCGCCAGTCGGGGAGGCTCGTCCTTTCGTCATCATGTGGCTTGCCTCCAGGTTGATCAAGAGGCGGCGCCGTGGTCAGAACACGAGAAAGTGAGGGCTCGGCATTCTCCGTTCCCGGACGGATCAACCGGGAACGGAGCCAATCGGGTCACGATTAGGAATGCTCCGAGTGCTTCGAGGCGTCGGGGCGCGGCTTCGCGGGGTCGCGTGTAATCAGGTTCGACGTGATCATGGCGTCACGCATTTGCTCGGTCAGATCGTTGAGCGAGCCGGGGGAGTGAGGAATCAAGATCGTGTTGGAGGCGGAGGCCGCCCCAATTTCCTTGAGGGTATCGAAGTACTGGGTCATCAAGACCAGGCTCATGACATCCTGGGCCGTGGTTCCGGAGACGCTCTTCTGGAACTCATCGACCGAGTCGCGTAGCCCATCGACGATCGCTCGTCGTTGGTCGGCGATCCCTTTCCCTTGAAGGGCCTTGCTTTGGGCTTCCGCCTCGGCGGCCTTGACCTTGAGGATCCGATCGGCCTCCCCTTTCTCCGTGGCCGCGATCCGCATGCGCTGGGCCGCGTTGATCGCGTTCATGGCTTCCTTCACCGTGTGATCGGGCTCGATGTCGGTCACCAGCGCCTTGACGATGCCATAGCCAAAGTCATACATGACGTGCGAGAGCTCGTTCTTGACCGCGTCGGCGATCTCGTCCTTCTTCTCGAACAGGTCATCAAGCTTGATCCGAGGGACGCGCGCCCGAGTCACGTCGAAGACGAACGCGGTAATCTGCTGGCTGGCGTTCGCGAGCCGGTAATAGGCGTCGTACACCTTCTCGGGGAGGACGTGGTATTGCACCGAAACGAGAACGTGCACGAAGACGTTGTCCTCGGTCTTGGTTTCCACCCGCACATCGAGCTGTTGGATTCTCAGGTTCACCTTGCCGGTGATCGTCTCGACGAAGGGAATGCGAAAGTTCAGACCGGGTTCCGCGGTACGTGCGTACTTGCCCAGGCGCTGGACAATCACCGCGGTTTGCTGGTTAACCGTGAAGAAGGGGCCGAACAACATGAAGATGACGCCGAGGACGACGACCACGAAGAGGAGTGCGAAAATGCCTTCCACGTTGATGCCCCTTTGCGAAAAGTGGGTGGACGTTTTCATCCACGAGTTTGGGGGAAGCAAGGGGCGACTAGCATATCGCACCTATTTTATTCATGCATCTCCAAAACGTGTCAGGACATCGCGCAAGCGAATATGATGCGGTCCGAGCTTGCCTCCGTAATTCCCCGCGGTGATCTCGAGGATCCCCGGACCCATCCCCGCCCGGATTCCCATCGCGGTCGCGCGCTCGACCGCTTCGAGGGAGAGCCCGTCGATCACAATCTCGTAGGCGCATTGGGCGTTGGCGGGAAGGACCGATGGAACAAGTCCTCGAAGGCCTGGCGAAAAGGCCTCGTTGGTACTCGCTCGCAGCGCTTTATAACGGCTGCCGACCTTTGAGCCGGAGCGAGCGATGCCGCCGGGAAAGGGTAAAATGATGTCGGCGCAGGCGCGCATGGCCAGTACGGCTCGCTCGGTGGCCGCCAGGGTCAGCTCGAGCTCGGTCCCCAGCAGGATGATATTGCCCCCCGCAACCCCCTTGGTGGTACCGAAGAGTTCTTCACAGGTGAATTCGCCGTCCATGACGGGAATCCGCCAGTACCGGCGCTGATCGAGACGCTTGGAGATCTGCCACCCATCTCCGAAGTAACGGAGCTTGCCCCCCACGTTAATGGTCTTTTCACCGAGCGGTAATCCGTTGTAACAGGCGGTGGTCGGGCAAGTCATCACGCACTGGCCGACCCGGTTGGTCAACGCTTTCTCGAGGGCATCGCGGTTGAAGGCGAAGAGGAGGACGCTCACGCCGGGGCGTCCATCCGGCGTTTCTTCCGGACCGAGCACGCGTTCGATCGCCGCTTCGGCGTCGCAGGCGATCACGCTCGTCGCGTACCCGCTCATGGTTCGGCCGGCGATCTCCGCCCAGCCCGGGGTGGCCGCCGTGACGATCGCACGCGCGGCGGTCATCGGAAACGCCTCGGCAAAGGTGTCGGCGATGGTCGGAGCCTGGTTGGTCATTCCTCGGGCTCCCAGGGCTTGGCGGTGACCAGGTCGTCGTCTCGCACCGGGAAGTTGCGGAACTGGATCGAGTAGTCTCGCGCGAAACGCGCTTCGATCTCCCGCAACGAATCGGGGTCGTACTTGGCCTGACTGAAGTGAACCACGCCTTGAGGCGCCGACCGAAGCTCGCCGTCGTCGAGGACCACTTCGCCCTGCTTGATGAGGTAACGTGGGAGCGAGAACATGCGTACCTTGTCGTCGTCGGGCGAGTAGATTGTCACGTCGCCGTCGGCCCCAGGACCGAGATGCCCCTTGTGGGCCAGGCCGAGAATGCGGGCGGGGCCGGCTCGGGTGATGATGGCGATCTCGGACAGGGAATATTCGCGCGGGAGGTCGTTCAGGCCCGACCGGGCCCGGACGCGTTCCGGAAGCCCGGCCAAGGTGTCGGCTCGATAACCTCGATCCATCAGCAAGGCGATGATCTGGGGGTAGGCGAGAAACGAGCCGCCGTTGGGGTGGTCGGTGCTCATCGCCACGCGCCAGGGATCGTCCACGCGGAGGTACCACTCCAGCCCGATGGCCCATTGCAGGGCGTGGACGAAGTTCTTGTCTTCATAAGTAATGGGGACGACGCCGCACCCGGTCTCCATCTCCACATCGTGGCTGATCCACTTCCGACCGTTGAGCGTGTGGAGAAATTGCCCTACCGCTCCGTCGGCGGTCATGCTCGTGGTTTCGCCGAAGAGAATCTGTCCCACATCGACGGAGAACTCGGGGTGTGCGTTCACGTAGTCCGCCAACTCGGTCACCTTCGAGTCGAACAGCCTGGTCTCGCCCGGCTCGCCGCCGTAACTATGAAACTGGATGTGGGCCAGGTGGGCTCGATGCCCGTCAAGTGCCTTCAACGTTTCGAGCGTCGTGTCCCAGTTCCCCGGGATGCCGAGGTTGAGCGTATGAAGGTGGATCGGATGAGGTATCTCCAGGTCATCCACCGCGCGGGCCAGCTCGACCAGGATCTGGCGAGGCGTGACGTCGAAGTGCGGGACGACCTGGTCGAGTGTGGCGACGGTCCCTTGCCCCTGCTTCCAGGACTCCACGCCGCCCGGGTTCACCACCTTGACTCCGTAGGCCCGGGTCGCTTGCAGGAGCCATGCCACGTAATCGCGGAGACTCGCGTGCTCCCCCTCGCGAATCCGATCCATCACGTTGTGATTGTTCCCCATCAGGACAAGGATCGCCTTGTCGATCACCGGAGTATCGCGGAGCTCGTGGTGCGCGTGGCGAGCGCCGAGGGGAGGAATCGCCGCGTCAACGGCCGAGGTATAGCCGAGCCCCGCGTAGCGATAACCCGTGGTAAAGGTCGAAGGGACACTTCCCAACGTGCCTGAACGGAACCCCTCGCGCCTCGGTTCACCTTCCCCTCGCTTTTCCTCGGGACGAAGCATGCGCGCGGCGTTGACCTTCGACCCCGCGATATGGCAATGGACATCGACCCCGCCGGGCATCACCACGTAGCCTCGGGCGTCGATGGTTCGATCCGCCTTTTCTTCGGGGTTGGTCGGAGTTGCGATCACCCGACCATCCCGGATCCAGACGTCGCGCACTTCCTCGGCGATTCCGTTGGCAGGATCGACGACTGTTCCGCCCGCGATTCGTAGCGTTGTCATGCCCAAGTCGTCCCGGCCAGTGGATCAAGAGAATCCTTCGTGTTCCAACTTCGCAATTTAGAGCCCTTCGCCCCGGAGCGGACCGGACCCGGATCACCCTTTTTGAATTTCGCGGACGCGTCGGGAGAGCGCCTCGAGCCACTCCTGGTCCGTCGGACGTCGTGGAGTCAGGAAGGGTCGGAGCGGTAAGACCACGCCATCCGTACGGGTTACGGTCCCCGGAGTATCGACGCCGTACGTTGAGGAGCGGAGCGTTACCTCGAGTGGCACGTTCTCACGGGTCGTCATCGCTTCCGAACCGATCACCACGCGCGGGATTCGAGCGAGATGTGCCCTGGCCTGCTCGCTCAATGTCGCGGGGGCAAGCTTCCCCACAATCAAGGCCAGATCCGCCTGGCCCCGGGCCAGTTGGGTCTCGGCCGAGGTGACCCCGCGCAGCGAGCGAGGCGCTCCACTGTTCAGGCTTACCTCGCCAGCGAACCCGGTCTGCCAGGTCGAGACCGCCTCGGCACCCGGTATGTTCGCTCCGCTACCCATCCCAAGCAGGACGAACCGGGTGAACTGGTTCAGGTCGCGAACGAAGGCCAGGGCCGCCTCGGTGCGAGCGGAGGCTCCACTCGATCCAGGGCTCGGCTCGACGAAGCAAACGCCGTACTTCGCTTGCTTCAAGCGATCGCGGAGGTCGATCAAGACATCAAGCTCCAGGCCGGTTGACTGCTTCACATGGGTCGGATCGAGTACGGCGTCGCGCAGGAGGGCTCGAAGGACATGTAAGGCTTCGAACTGGGTATCCGGGTCGAGTGTTAGAAAGAGATCGGCTTGCTCCGCGGTCGGCGTGCGCTTGGCATCGACGACGATCACGGTCCGGTCCGCTCGCCCTCGCGGTACGAACCGCCCCTTGGGCTCCACGGAGTAGCGTTCCCAGTGCCGAGGATGAGTCGTCAGGGGATCCACCCCCCAGAACAGAACCACGTCGGCCCGGTTCTTGACCTCCCCCAGCGTGGCGGAGACCCGCCCCACCCGCTGCACGGCGAACAGCCGTGCCCGGTCGCCCTCGCTCACGCCGATGTCCACTGTCGCGCCGGCGAGGTCGGCGAGCTCCAGAGCGGCGGCCACGCCTTCGGTTGTTGTTCTCGTCAGTCCGAGGACCAGAGGAAAGCGGGCTTGCGCGATCAGCGCCGCTGCTTGTTCGAGTGCCTCGCTCGCCTCGACCTCCGTTCCTCGAATCGAAGCGACCGCGCCTTGATTATCGGGACGATGCTGAAGAAGCCAGTGACGTCCCAGGTGGCAAGCATTGGTGACCTCGACGATCCGACCCGATTGGGTTTTCACGGTCAGATCATCACAGAGACAGCCGCAACCGACGCAGGTTCCGTCTCGGTGTTCCTGTTCGATCGAGTCACCGGGCTCAGAAGGTGGCTTGGGAAGACTTGGCATCGTTGATCTTGAAGAAAAGGCTCGATCTCAACGAATGAGGGCCCGATGCGTTCGGTCGTAAGCGGGTGTCGAGCTGGGCGAGGGCTGACCGAAACCCAGTTGTTCGATTGCTCTCAAGAGACGTATCGGTGGTGCAGGTCCAGGGCCTTCGCGCTGGATTTTCGCAGAGGACTCCCAGGGTGTCAAACCGGAGCGTCGCGCGGAAGCGGAATCGCCTCGCCTTGTGAGCCTGCCTTGTTCAAGCTACAACGGTCGTTATGCGAGGCTTGAACGGAAACCGGTCGATTCGGCATGGCGAAGGTCAAGCGAGTGGGTTTTGAGGCAAATTGAAGTGGTGAAGCCGGAAGTGGATCGCGAGCTGCGTGGGTTGCGGACGGTGGTGCTTGGCTCGACGTCGGGTATCGGCCGGGCGGTCGCGCTGGCGCTGGCCGAAGCCGGGGCCGACGTGGTGATTCATGGTCGCAGGTCGAACGCGGCGGCCGAAGAGGTGGCCCAGTTGGTCCAGGCCCAAGGGGGTCGGTCTCATGTCCTGATGGCCGACCTGGCCGATCGCGACGCGGGAGACCAACTGGTTGATCAGGCCTGGAGGCTTTGGGGCGGGATCGATGCCTGGTTGCACATCGCCGGAGCGGACACCTTGACGGGAGAAGGCGCTCGGATGAGCTTTCAGGAGAAGCTCGACCATCTCTGGGAAGTGGATGTGGTCGCAACCATCCGCTTGACCCGCGAAGTCGGCCGGCGCATGCGCCAGCAGGGGCATGGTTCAATCGTGACGATGGGCTGGGACCAGGCGGAGACGGGCATGGAGGGGGACTCGGGCGAGCTCTTCGCGGCGACCAAAGGGGCCGTGATGGCCTTCACCCGAAGTCTCGCGCTGAGCCTTGCGCCAACCGTCCGCGTGAACGCGGTCGCGCCGGGCTGGATCAAGACCGCCTGGGGCGACTCGGCCTCCTCGGAGTGGCAAGCACGCGTGCTCAAGGAGACCCCGATGGCCCGTTGGGGCACTCCCGAGGACGTCGCGGAGGTGGC
>Ga0182745_1003342_pt1 | contig 13870 bp, 10 predicted proteins | sample eDN3rd30CKraftBY_FD_128523 | JGI IMG/M metagenome (GOLD analysis project Ga0182745, IMG submission 128523) | Enriched backyard soil microbial communities from Emeryville, California, USA - eDNA 3rd pass 30_C Kraft BY (version 2) (version 2) | ecosystem: Environmental > Terrestrial > Soil >...
GGCCGGCATGTCGAAGCTGGTCTGGAGAACGCTCAGGATCGCGGCCTGACGATCGGCTCCGGTCTTGGTCTTCACGATCTCGATGACCTGTTGCGCAGTGTTCTGCACGAGCTGTGCGGGGTCTGCGGCGAGCGCCGGCCGAACCATGGGAACGGCGGCGACCATCGCGGCAGTGGCGGCAAGCTGCAACACGACACGACGAGAGGCGAGCTTCGGCACCGTGCACTCCTTTGACGAATTTTTGGGGAAGCGTTTTAGCGCGGACGCCCGTTCAACGCACCCTCCGCCGGGTGCGTTGCGCTAGCGGACCAGTGCCAGGTTGTCGCGACGCTCCAGCTCGGCGCGGGCGTTGGTCTTCTCGCGCTTCTCGCGGATCTGGTCGGCACGATTCTGCGTGTAGGCCGAACGCAGCGCCGCGTAATAGTCGACGCTGTTCTTCTCGAGATCGTCGAGCGCGAAGATGGTGCGGGAGCGGTAATCGATGGCGTTGAGGCCGTAGCGACCGATCTGCCAGACGTCCCAGTCGATGGCGAGGTTGAAAGTCAGAATGCGGAACGGATCGACCAGGTAATCCATCATCAGGCCGGTGGCGTCACGTGCATTGGACGGTCCATAGGCCGGCAGCATCAGATAGAAGCCGCCATTCTCCGGCTCGACGCCGGCCCACAGGCCGATCGTCTTGCCGAAATCCTCCTTGGTGCGCTCGAGGCCAAAGCTCGAGGCCACGTCGAAGATGCCGGCGACGCCGATGGTCGAATTCACCAGAAAGCGCGCCATTGTCGTCGCGGCGCGATTGGGATCACCCTGGAAGACCTCGTTAATGGCCGTCACCGGCTCGCCGAGATTGTCGAGCACGTTGCGCACGCCCGTCTGTGCCCGGTCGGGCACCAGATCGCGATACATGACCGCCAGCGGGCGCAACGCGATAATGTCGACGGCGCGGTTGATCGAGAAGATGAAGCGGTTCGGGGTCTCCATCGGATCCCAGACCTCCGCGGTGCCCGTATCTCCGGAGGCGCAGCCTCCGAGCACCGTGCCGGCAAGGGCGACCGCGACCACAGAGCGGCGAAGGCTGGCAGCAATGGCTCTCGTCACACCGATCATCAACGCCGACCCCGGATCGTTCCGCTGACCCGGGACGCCGGGCCAAAAAGCGTGACGCGACGGTCATTCGTCGCACCGCGCGGAGTGTTGCACAGGGACGCTGTGGTTTGAAGCAATTCCGGGCCCATTCCTGCCGGCCTCGGCTTTCCTTTGTTTCTTGTGTTTCAGGCGCCACAACCCACACCACAACAAATCATTGCATACATAAAGATATGCTTATATCATTCTTTCCATGGAACACCTCCTCACCCTGCTGCGAGCCGCCGCCGAGGATACGCGGCTGCGCATCCTGGCGCTGGCCGCACGCGAGGATCTGACGGTCAGCGACTATGTGAACGTGCTGGGACAGAGCCAGCCGCGCGTCTCCCGGCACCTGAAACTGCTGGTCGAGGCCGGTCTGCTGGAGCGCTTCCGCGAGGCCCAGTTCACCCGCTTCCGCCTGACCAGCGGCGGCGAGGATGCCGCCTTGGTGCGCGAATTCGTGCGCCGCCTCGACCCCAAGCATCCCCGGATCGCGACCGACCGGGCTCGGCTCGATGCCGTCCAGCAGCGCCGCCAGACCGCGGCCGCCCGCTTCTTCCGCGACAATGCCCAGCGCTGGGACGAGCTGCGCGCCCTCCACGTCGCCGACCGCGAGATCGAGCGGGCGCTCAGCCATCATCTGCCGCTCGGCGCCCGCCGGCTGCTCGACGTCGGCACCGGCACCGGCCGGCTGCTGGAGGTGCTGGCACCCAAGGTCGAGCAGGCGATCGGCGTCGACCAGAGCCGCGAGATGCTGGCACTGGCCCGTGCCAACCTGGCGCGTGCCGGCATCGACAATGCCGATATCCGCCAGGGCGACATGTACGCCCTGCCCTTCGAGTCCGACAGTTTCGACGTCGTGACGATCCACCACGTGTTGCACTATGCCGACGACCCCGCCGCGGCGCTGGCCGAGGCGGCGCGCGTCGTGAAGCCCGGCGGCTCGGTCCTCGTCGTCGACTTCTCGCCGCACGACCTGGTCGAGCTGAAGCGCGAGCATGCCCACGTCCATCTGGGGTTCGCCGACAATCAGGTGCAGGGCTGGCTGCGCAGCGCCGGCCTCACGCCGCTCGAACCCATCCACTTTCCCGGCCGCCGCCTGATGACGGGCATCTGGCGTGGCGAGCGCGAGCTGCCGGCACGCGCCACCCCGCGGCCTGCGGCCATTTCCGCCCATGGAGAATCACGATGAGCCCCGATACCGGTCCGATCGGCAGTCCCCTCAGTTCCACGGGGAGCGCGACCGAATTTCCCGCCCGCGCGCCGCAGCGGCTCGCCGTATCCTTCGAGTTCTCGCCGCCCCGCACCGACGCCGCCGAGCAGACGCTGTGGGAGACGGTGAAGCGCCTGACGCCGCTCCATCCCTCCTTCTTCTCGGTGACCTACGGCGCCGGCGGATCAACGCGGCAGCGCACGCATGACACGGTCGCGCGCCTCAAGACCGAGACCGGCATCGATGCCGCCGCGCATCTCACCTGCGTCGCCGCCACGCAGGGCGAGATCGACGACATCGCCCGCGCCTACTGGGATGCCGGCATCCGCCACATCGTGGCGCTGCGCGGCGACCCGCCGGGCGGCATGGGCGGCCAGTACACACCGCATCCGGGCGGCTACGCCAACGCGGCGGCGCTGGTCGCGGGCCTGAAGAAGATCGGCAACTTCCAGATCAGCGTCGCGGGCTATCCCGAGAAGCACCCCGCTTCGGCGGACGAGAAGGCCGACCTCGATAACCTGAAGGCCAAGGTCGATGCGGGCGCCGACCGCTGCATCACGCAGTTCTTCTTCGAGGCCGAGGATTTCCTGCGCTTCCGCGACCGTGCGGCAGCGGCGGGCATCAACGTGCCGATCGTGCCCGGCATCATGCCGGTGTCGAACTTCCAGGCCGTGAATCGCATCGCCGGCCTCTGCGGGTCCAAAGTGCCGCCGTGGTTCTGCAACATGTTCGACGGGCTCGACGACGATCTCGAGACGCGCCGCATGATCGCCGCCACCGTGGCCGGCGACCTCTGCCGCCGGCTGCGCGACGAGGGCGTGGAGCAGTTCCATTTCTATACGCTGAACCGGGCCGATCTCACCTTTGCGATCTGCCACCTGCTGGGAGTGCGCCCCAAGTGACCGATCAAGCGATGACCCGCGAGGAGAGGGCCGAGCAGCTGCGCGAGATCGGCTCGCAGCGCATCCTGATCAAGGATGGGCCCTACGGCTCGATGATCCAGAGCTACAAGCTCGACGAGGAAGGGTTCCGCGGCGGCCGTACCTTCAACCACGACCAGAAGGGCAACAACGACCTGCTGAACCTGACGCGTCCCGACGTGGTGGGCGAGATCTGCAACGCCTATCTCGATGCCGGCGCCGACATCGTGGCGACCAACACGTTCAATTCGAACTCGATCAGCCTCTCCGACTACGGCATCACCGGCATGGCGCGCGAGATCAACGTCGCCGCGGCGAAGCTGACGCGCGCCTGCGCCGATGCCGCCACGGCGCGCGATCCTTCAAAGCCGCGCTTCGTCGCGGGCGCGCTGGGACCGACCAACAAGACGCTCTCGGTATCGCCCAAGGTCAGCGACCCCGGCTTCCGCGCCGTCACCTTCGACGAGGTGAAGGACATGTATCGCGAGCAGATCGACGGGCTGCTCGACGGCGGTGTCGATTTCATCCTGGTCGAGACGGTGTTCGACACATTGAACGCCAAGGCCGCCCTCGTCGCCGTCGATGAGGCGGGCGAGGCGCGCGGCGAGGTGCTTCCGGTGATGGTGTCGATGACGCTCACCGACCTGGCCGGCCGCAACCTCTCGGGCCAGACGGTCGAGGCCTTCTGGCATTCGGTGCGGCACGCCAAGCCGATCACCATGGGGCTGAACTGCAGCTTCGGCGCGACCGAGCTCCATCCCTACGTGCAGGCGCTGAACCCGCAGGTCGACAGCATGCTGTGCATCTATCCCAACGCCGGGCTGCCCAACGAGCTCGGCGCCTATGACGAGCCGCCGGAAATGACCGGCAAGCTGGTCAAGGGCTGGGCCGAGAACGGCTGGATCAACGTGGTCGGCGGCTGCTGCGGCACGACGCCCGCCCACATCAAGGCGATCGCCGAGGCGGTCAAAGGCATCACGCCGCGCACATGGCATGTCCTGCCACCCGCGCTGCGTCTCAGTGGCATGGAACCGGCGAGTTTCTTCTGATGGCTCAGGATATCGACATCGACAGCAAGCCCCCGTCCCGCGCGATGTTCATCAACATCGGCGAGCGCACCAACGTCACGGGCTCGGCCAGGTTCAAGAAGCTGATCCTCGAAGGCGACTACACGGCCGCCATCGAGGTCGCGCGCCAGCAGGTCGAGAGCGGCGCGCAGATCATCGACATCAACATGGACGAAGGCCTGCTCGATGCCGAGCTGGCGATGGACACGTTCCTGAAGCTGATCGCCGCCGAGCCCGACATCGCCCGCGTGCCGATCATGATCGACAGCTCCAAGTGGAGCGTGATCGAGGCCGGCCTCAAGTGCGTCGCCGGCAAGCCGATCGTGAACTCGATCTCCATGAAGGAGGGCATCGAGCCCTTCATCGCCCATGCCCGCAAGGTCCGCCGCTACGGCGCCGCGGTCGTGGTCATGGCCTTCGACGAGAAGGGCCAGGCCGACACCAAGGAGCGCAAGGTCGAGATCTGCGCCCGGGCCTACGACATCCTGGTGAACCAGGTGGGTTTCCCGGCCGAGGACATCATCTTCGATCCCAACGTCTTTGCCGTCGCGACCGGCATCGAGGAGCACAACAACTACGGCGTCGATTTCATCGAGGCGACGCGCGAGATCAAGAAGCGCTGCCCCGCCGCCAAGATTTCCGGCGGCGTCTCCAACCTCTCCTTCGCCTTCCGCGGCAACGAGCCGGTGCGCAAGGCGATGCACTCGGTGTTCCTCTACCACGCCATCCAGGCGGGCATGGACATGGGCATCGTCAATGCCGGACAGCTCGAAGTCTACGATCAGATCCCGCAGGAACTCCGCGACGCCTGCGAGGACGTGATCCTCAATCGAAACCCAGAGGCCACCGAGCGACTGCTCGAACTGGCGCCCAAATACAAGGGCACCGGCGAGGTCGCCGAGACGCAGGACGCCGAGTGGCGCAGCTGGCCGGTCGAGAAGCGTCTGGAGCATGCGCTGGTCAAGGGCATGGACCAGTTCGTCGTCGCCGACACCGAGGAGGCGCGGTTGCAGATCGCGCGGCCGATCGAGGTGATCGAGGGCCCGCTGATGGCCGGCATGAACGTGGTCGGCGACCTGTTCGGCGCCGGCAAGATGTTCCTGCCGCAGGTGGTGAAGAGCGCGCGCGTCATGAAGAAGGCGGTGGCGCATCTGCTGCCCTACATCGAGGCGCAGAAGACGGCGGGTTCGCGCCCCAAGGGCAAGATCGTCATGGCGACGGTCAAGGGCGACGTCCACGACATCGGCAAGAACATCGTCGGCGTGGTCCTGCAGTGCAATAATTTCGAGGTCATCGACCTCGGCGTCATGGTGCCGTTCCAGGACATCCTGAAGAGCGCCAACGACAACAAGGCCGACATCATCGGCCTCTCCGGCCTGATCACGCCGTCGCTCGACGAGATGGTGACGGTGGCCGAGGAGATGACGCGGCAGGGCATGAACCTGCCGCTGCTGATCGGCGGCGCCACGACCTCGAAGGTGCATACCGCGCTGCGCATTGCACCGCGTTACAACGGCACCACCGTGCACGTGCTCGACGCGTCGCGCGCCGTCGGCGTCTGCTCGGCGCTCGTTTCCGAGTCGGGCTCGCAGGCCGAGGACTTCGCCATCAAGGTCGCGGCCGAGTACGAGGCGATTCGCGTGGAACGCGCGGGCGGCACAAAGGAGAAGGTGATCGCGCTCGAGACGGCACGCGCCAACGACTTCAAGATCGACTGGTCGGCCTACGCGGCGCCCAAGCCCGCCATCACCGGCACGCGCGTCTTTGCCGAGTATCCGCTGCACGAGCTGGTCGAGCGCATCGACTGGACGCCGTTCTTCCGTGCCTGGGAACTGGCCGGCAACTATCCCGCCATCCTCGAGGATCCCGTGGTCGGCGACAGCGCCAGGAAACTCTACGCCGATGCGCGCAAGATGCTCGACCTGATCGTGCGCGAGAAGTGGCTGACGGCCAAGGGCGTGGTCGCCTTCTGGCCGTGCCGCCGCGAGGGCGACGACGTGGTGCTCTACAGCGACGAGACGCGCACCAAGGAAATCTCGCGGCTCTTCTTCCTGCGCCAGCAGATCGAGAAACGGGCCCCCCGCGCCAACATGTGCCTGGCCGACTTCGTCTCGCCCGAGGCCGACTGGATCGGCGGCTTCGCCGTCACCGCCGGCCACGGCATCGAGGAGCATCTCGCCCGCTTCAAGGCCGACCACGACGACTATTCGGACATCCTGCTGAAGGCGCTGGCCGATCGTCTCGCGGAGGCCTTCGCCGAGCGCCTGCATGAGCGCGTGCGCAAGACCCTGTGGGGCTATGCGCCGGAGGAGGCGCTCTCCAACGAGGAGCTGGTGCGCGAGAAGTATCGCGGCATCCGCCCGGCGCCGGGCTATCCCGCCTGCCCCGACCACAGCCAGAAGCCCGAACTGTTCCGACTGCTCAACGCCGGCCAGAACGCCGGCATCCAGCTCACCGAGAGCTTCGCGATGATCCCGACCTCGGCTGTCTCGGGCTACTACTTCGCCCATCCCGACGCGCAGTATTTCGGCGTCGCGCGTATCGGCAAGGACCAGGTCGAGGATTATGCCAGGCGCCGCGGCGTCTCGATCGAGCAGGCCGAGCGCTGGCTGCGTCCGAACATCGGGTACTAGAGGGCGGATAGCCGTCCCGGCATCGTTCCGGCTCGCCGTCTCGCTTTCCTGGCAAGTCGCAGTGCCGCCCATCCGGCGATCGCGGCGCCGGCCAGGAGCAGCAGGTCCATGCCGGCGATGGCCCTGAGATGGGCCGTAGCGAGGCTTGTGCCGAGATGATGGCCGGTCGTGATCCAGTTGAGGATGACGGCGGCCACGGCCAGGCCTGCGATCGTCCAGCTCTGTTCGAGCCATGCCTTGCCCGGCCGCAGCCAGGCATGGGCAAAGGTGGCCAGCCAGACGATATAGAAGGTCCAGACCTCCAGCGCCGCCCGGTCCTCCCCCAGGAATGCTGCCCCAAGGGGCAACAGGCGGTTGACGACGAAGAAGGCCAGCGTGGCGACGATGATGCCGGTCACCGAACCGATGGCGATTCCCTCGACCACGCGCACGCCACGCATCCCGAGCCGCTCGTGCTTGGTCCGTCGCGATTCGAGCCAGAAGAGATAACCTGTAGCGATCAGCAGGCATCCCAGCAGGCCCAGACCGAAATAGACCCAGCGCAACGTCCAATGACGGAACTGGATGAAGTGCAGCCCCGAGATGAATCGCTGCGCACTCAGAACCGGCGCCGCCTTGAACTCGTACAGCAACGCTCCCGTGGTCGCGTCGAAGTAAACGAGATCGAGATTCATGGTCGCGGCGTCGTCGTATGATCGGCGGATCTCGACATACGAGTTTGCGTTACCAGGGTGCCACACGCGGACGAAGAACGGCTGTCCACCGTCCCACAAACGCGAAGCCTCGAGAACCAGGCTATCGAGCGAGACCGCGGTTGCGGCCGGCGCGTTGGCCTTCGGGCGACTGAAATTCCCGAACGCTTCCTGATTGAAGCTCCGCCGATCGCCGCCATAGGCGAGGTCCGTGGTCGACGGGAAGTAGATCGAGAAGAAGATGATTAGGCCCGACAGTGAGATGATGAAATGAAAGGGCAGGCCGAGCACGCCCGCGGCATTGTGCAGATCGAGCACGAGGCGCCTCGGCTTCTTGTCGACCCGGAAGGTGAAGAATTCCGCGAAGATCTTGCGGTGGATGACGACGCCCGACACGCAGAGCGCCAGCATTGCCATGGCCGCCATCCCGACGATCCAGTAGCCGAGCGACCAGAGGCTGACATTCAGACTATAATGAAACGGGAAAATGAACCGCGTCCCGGCCAGTGTGCCACCCTCCGGCAGCACTTTCAGGGTCGCGGGATCGACATCCCGCTGGATGAAGGGTCCGCTCGTCCCGCGGTAACCGATGCGCACGGCCGGCTCCCGTTCCGTCGGGAAACGCATGAACCACTGGACCGTGTCGCCGACGAGGGGCTTCAGCTCACCGGCAACCGCATCGACCGAGAGGGCCTGTACCGCTTCCACCCGCGTGCTCGGCTTCATCCACAGGTCGATCTCCCGGTCGAAGACCGAGAGGGTCCCCATCCAGAAGATGGCGAACAGGAGCCCGCCCAGGGCGACTCCCACCCAAGTATGGAGCCAATTCATGGACGCGCGAAATGTCGGCTCCACGTCAGTTTTCCGTCAAATTTGCACGCGCCCGCAATGACTGCTCCCCGTACTGCCCTACATAAGACGATTGGGACGGACGTTTTTCCCGCCGGGGCGCCCAATTTTTCGAGTGAGCGATGATTCACTCTCGGGTGGCATCCTGATCTGTCGTCCTGCGGCCTTAGAGTTCGCCTCAGAAGTCCGCCGTCATCGCCAGCCTGAAGGTGCGGGGCGCGCCGAGGTACATCAGGGAAGAGTTCGTGCCGCCGGCCCAATAATTGGAATCGAGCACATTCTCGACATTGAACCTGACGACCAGCAGCTTGCCCTTGGCTCCCGGATTCTCGAACGCGTAGCGAGCGCCGAGATCGAGGCGGGTCCACTCGGGAAGGCTGCGGCGCGGCGACAGCGTATCGATGAACTGGGAGCCGGTGTAGGTCGCCCGCCCCGTCAGCGTGAGTCCCCTCACATAGGGCAGATCCCATTCGCCGCCGATGTTGAACTGCGCACCCGGCGAGAATGGCGCGATCCAGCCGTCGGTCAGCCCGCCCTGCGTCTTGGTCAGCACGGCGTTGAGCAGCATCGCGCCGCCGAGCACGCGGAAGCCCTCGGTCACTTCGCCGAAGAAGTTCAGCTCGAAGCCCTGGTTGACCTGCTCGCCGCCCAGATACTGCGTGTTGGTCGCGACGTTGGTGAGAATGCTCGGCTGCGAGATCTGAAAGAAGCTGGCGGTCGTGGTGAGCTTGCCCCAGTCGACCTTGATGCCGGCTTCGTATTGCGTGGACTGGTAGGGTGGGAAGATCTCGCCGGCATTCACGAAAGGCTGCGGAACCACGGCGCCCTGCTGCAGGCCCTGGATGAAATTGGCATAGAAGGAGACGTTCTCCCAGAACGGCTTGACGACCAGCGCCACCGAGGGGCTGAACGCGCTCTGATCGTAGCTCGACGTCTGCGCGCCGCTCACGACATTGAAGTTCGCTGCTTCGACCCGCTGGAAACGGCCACCGACGGTGAGCTGTACGCGGCCGTTGGCGCCGGAAAGGGTATCGGCGATGCCGATGCTGGTGAGACGGGATGTCGAGGTCTTGTGCGGCGCCGGTGTCGCGATATCCGGTCGGGCGATCGTCGTGGGATTGTAGATGTTGGTGGTGAAGCCTGCCCCATGAACGATCGTGTCCTGGCCTTCCTCCTGCGCAAAGGTCGTCGCGGAGACGGCGAACTGATGGTTGATGGGACCTGTATCGACCACCGCGCGGACGCCGGCGGTTGCCGTGAAGGTCGACTTATAGGCGGTGAAGTTGAACGGCGCGGCGGCGGTGGCGTCTCCGTCGAAATTCGTGATCGTCGTCAGGACGGAATACATGCCCCTGAAGCGGGTGTCGCGGGCGCCGGCCGCGACATAGGCCGTGACGTTTTCGATGAGATCGGCTTCCGCGCGGGCCGCCCCGAACACGTCCTTGCGCTCGACATATCCCCAAGGCTGCGCCGTCGGATTGGTGCGCGCACTCGGTGCGCCCGGCAGGGCCACGCCGTCGGCGAGGCCGAGGTAGGGAGAAGCTCCGGCCATGTATTGCGACTGGAATCCGAAGTCGCCCGAAAGCCGGACGCGCTCGCCGCGATAGTCGACGCCGAGCGTCGCGAGGCCCCTCTGCTCGGAATTGTACTGCAGCTCCGTCTGGCCTGCCCGGAACACCCCGTTGGCGCGGACGCCGAACTGCTTGTCCTCGCCGAAGCGGCGGGCGAAGTCGACATGTCCGCCGAGTTGGCCGGCCGAGATGTAGTTCGCCGTCGCCTCCGTGAGCGGCGCCGCGGGCGCGCGCTTGGGAACCACGTTGACCGTACCGCCAATATCGCCGGTTGGCGGCACGCCGTTCAGCATGACGCTCGGTCCTTTCAGGACCTCGACATGCTCCGCCAACTCGGCCATCGGCGAAAAGCCCGGCAGCACGCCGTACAGTCCACCATATGACCAGCCCAGGGGATCGACGGCAAATCCCCTGATGCGCAGTCCCTCGGTACCCACATTGAAATTGCTGCGCGAACTTCGCACCGAAGGATCGTCGGCCAGAATGTCGACGATCGTCTTGGCCTGCTGGTCCTGCGCCTTCTTCGCGGTGTAACTCGTCTGGTTGAACGGCGTGTCCATTACGTCGCGATTGCCGAGCAGCCCGAGTTGGCCGCCGGTCGCCACCTGTCCACCGGCATATGGCAGCGGCAGGTTGTCGATGATGGCCTGCGGCGGCACCGCCACGCCCTGTACCTGGACCGGGTCGAGTTGCAGCGCCCCGGATTCGCTATCGGCAAGGCGCTGCAACATCGCGGTATTGCCAGTCACGCGATAGGTGATGCCCGTGCCGGCCAGCAGCCGGTCGAGCGCCTGCGCCGGCGTCAGCGCACCGCTTGCGCCCGGCGAGGAGACACCCTGGGCGAGGCCGGCGCTGATCGAGACCTGCATGCCCGACTGCTGGCCGAACGCGGCGAGCGCGCCGGCAAGCGGCTGCGGCGGGATATCGAAGCTGCGTTGTTGCGCCTGGGCGATGCCGATACCGGGTTCGGATTGAGCAGACGCCTCACCGCCCACAACCGTCACCGTCGCCAGTGCCAATGCAACGCCCTGCAGGGCCTGCCTGGCCCGTCCCCCGACAACCGCCATCGTACTCTCTCCCAACGACATGGCGCGGCGACCGGGTCTGCGGCGGCGTCTCAGATCGGCGCATGGTCAATCAACGTCCCACGCCGGAAAAGTTTTTGAAGATAGTCCGCGCGCTCAATTCGCGGAGACGACGATCAGCCAGGGCGACACCTGTCGGACGACGCCGCCATGCACGCCGGCGGCCGCGCGCAGCGCCGCGGCCGGATCGTCGAGATTGTAGACGCCGGTGACGCGCTGCCGGGCCAGCGTGCCATCGGTGACGAGCACGACGCCTTGGAACGAACGGCCCACTTCGTCGACGATGTCCGCGATCGCGCGATCGCGGGCGACGATCTGCCCTCTCTGCCACGCCGCGACTTCGGTGGGCGGCACGGTCCCGCGCGCAACGTCGGCGCCCCGCTCGACCCTCGCCCAATCACCGGCCTTCAAGCGCTCGGAGACAGGGGGCGCGGCCGCTCGATCGACGCGCACCTCGCCCTGGCGCACCGCGACGAACGCCCCGGCTGCCAGCAGCCGTACGTCGAACACCGTGCCGAGCACGGTCGTCTCGACGCCACCGGCCTCGACACGGAACGGGCGCGCGCTGTCGGGTACGACCTCGAACAGCGCTTCTCCCCGCAGCAGCCGCACGCCACGGCTGCCAGCGCCCAGCACCTCAATGGCACTGCCGGGTGCCAGGCGGACCGAAGACCCGTCGTCGAGCACGACCGACCGGCTTTCGGCAACGGAGGTCACGTGGTCGGCCTGCCACTGCAGGTGGAGACCGGGCAAGGTCACCAGCGCGAGGCAGGCCGCGAGCGCCAGCGCCGCGGCCGGGAGCAGGAAGCGCCGACGTCGCGCCCGGACGCCATCCAGCCGTGTGACGGACGCAACGGCGCCCGGCCGGGACTCGCGGGCCGCGCGATGTTCGACATAGGCCGGCGCCCCGATCGCGTCGTAGACATCGGACACGCCAGCCCAGGCGGCCGCATTCTCGGGACGCTCGGCGAGCCACGTCTCGAAGCGCCGGCGCAGGTCGACATCGTCCGGCTCTTCCTCCAACGCGAGCAGCCAGTGGGCCGCCGCGACCGACGCATCCTGCTCGTCCTTGTCGATCGACATGTCCGTCCTTGGCCAGAGGGGCCACCGATTTCAGGGCATCCGCACGCCCACGTCACACTAGACGCTGCGGCGGTCGAAAATTTTTGGAAAGATTTCAGCCTACCGGTCTGCCTTCAGCCGGCGGTGACAATGCGCCAACCCCTCGGCCACGATCTGGTAGGCAACCGGGACCGACACGCCCAGGCGGGCCGCTATTTCCTTGAGCTTGCAGCCCTCGATACGTCGCATCTCGAGGGCGATGCGGGTCCGCTCGGGCAGTTCCTCCATCGCCTCGATCAGCCGGCGGATATCCTGGCGCGCCGAAGCCTGCATCTCGGGCGATGCCAGGCCGTCGGCCAGCGATTCCGCCTCGGACAGGCTCTCGCTGCCAACCACGCGCTCCCGCGCCATGCGGCGGCGGCAATCGACCGAGAGGTTGCGCACGATGCGATAGAGATAGCCGACCGGCTCCTCCAGCGGGCCCTTGGCCATGGCCGAGACGAACCGCAGCCATGCCTCCTGGACGACATCCTCGGCACGCGCATGATCGCCGACGATGCCGCTCGCATAGCTCGTCAGCGCATGTCGATGCGCCGCGTACAATGCCAAGGCCGTCGGCTCGCCACCCAAGCTGCGCACTCCAGTTGCGAATTATTCGCAAGTCGCCTTATAAGCCCCGCCGGACACGCGCGGCAAGAGACATCGCGTGCCGCGGAGAATCCCGCTAAGAGCGCGCACCTCTTCCCCTGTGCGGGCGAGGTCGGAGACACGATGCTGAGCCATGCCCTCGTCCTGTTCGTCGGATTCATCGCCGGGACGGTGAGCGGTATCGTCGGGACCGGCGCGACCGTCATCCTGCTGCCGGTGCTGGTCATGGTCTTCGGGCCGCGCGAGGCGGTGCCGATCATGGCGGTCGTCGCGCTGATGTCGAACTTCGCCAAAATCACCGCCTGGTGGCGCCACATCGACTGGCGCGCCTCTGCGGCCTACGCTCTGGGCGGCATTCCGGCCGCGGCGCTGGGCGCCCGCACCCTGCTGGCGCTGCCGGAGAACACGGTCGAGACGGCGCTCGGCATCTTCTTCCTCGCCATGATCCCGGGCCGGCGCTGGCTCGCCCGGCGCAACATCGTGCTGGGGTATGGCGGCATGTTCGCGGCCGGCATCGTGATCGGTTTCCTGACCGGCATCGTGGTCTCGACCGGACCACTCAGCGTGCCGGCCTTCGCCGCACACGGACTCGTCAAAGGCGCCTTCATCGCCACCGAAGCCGCGGGTTCGCTCGCGCTCTACATCAGCAAGGCCGTCACCTTCCAGGCGTTCGGCGCGCTGCCCACCGATATAGTCGTCAAAGGGTTGATCACCGGCTCCTCGGTGATGGCCGGCACCTATCTCTCGCGCCTGATCGTCGAACGACTGAGCGTTGCCGCCTTCCAGTACATGCTCGACATCGTGATGGCCGTGTCCGGTGTCGCACTGCTTTGGCAGGCGCTGAGGTAGACGAGCGCGAAATTGATTGGCAAGGAGGAACTCCCCTTCAAGGAGACCGACTATGGCAATCACGAAGAAGCAGGAACTGCGCGCCCTCACCGAGAGCGAGCGCGAGCTGGTGGCGATGTCCGGCATCCGCGCCGCACGGTCGCTGACCGATTCCGA
>Ga0182745_1003349_pt1 | contig 13855 bp, 11 predicted proteins | sample eDN3rd30CKraftBY_FD_128523 | JGI IMG/M metagenome (GOLD analysis project Ga0182745, IMG submission 128523) | Enriched backyard soil microbial communities from Emeryville, California, USA - eDNA 3rd pass 30_C Kraft BY (version 2) (version 2) | ecosystem: Environmental > Terrestrial > Soil >...
CCTCGGGCGGCTACTCGACCCGCGAAGACGGCGCGACCCGCCAAGCCCGCCAAGCCCGCCAGGCCCGCCAGCCCCCCGAAGGACACCACCGCCCTGGACGCGAAGCGGGAGGCCGCCGCGGCGCGTCGCGACGCCCGGTCGGCCGCCAAGGATCGTCGCCGCTACGAGCGCCAGGAGGTCAAGCGCTTCACCCGCCGCCAGCGGGCCAGGCGCATCACGGTCGGCGTGACGCTCGGGACGGTCGGTGTGGTCGTCGTGCTCGTGCTCGTCGCGATCTTCTCGCCGATCCTGTCGCTGCGCACCGTCACGGTGGACGGGACCTCGCGGGTCGACGCGAATGCCGTGCGGGAGGTCGTCGAGCAGCAGCTCGGCACGCCGCTCGCGCTCATCGACTACGGCCGGATCGACGCGGCGCTGCGCGAGCTTCCGGTCATCCGCAGCTACACGACCGAGACGATCCCGCCCGGCACGATCCTCGTGCACGTCACGGAGCGCGAGCCGGTCGTGAGCATCGCCTCGTCGGCGGGCGACTTCCTCTACGTCGACGCGGCGGGGATCACGGTCGCCCGCTCGCCGGAGCGGCTCGCCGGCGTGCCGCTCGTGACGGAGTCGGGGACGACGCTGCCGAACGCGGCGTTCGACGCGGCCGTCGAGGTGCTCCTGTCGATGCCGGACACGCTGCGCGGCCAGATCGACACCATTCGGGCGAAGACGCGCGACGACGTGTGGCTCACGCTCGCCGGTGTCACGCAGGCGGTCAAGTGGGGCAGTGCCGACGACTCGATCACGAAGGTGCGGCTGCTGGAGGTCCTGCAGGCGACGTTCGGCGCGACGCCGGGCACGTTCGACGTGTCCGCGACGTCGAACGGCATCTTCCGACCGGCCTGATCCGGGTCGGGTATCCCGACACGCGGGTGGAGTGTCGCCCGGATGGGGAGGGCCGACTTACTCTCGATCGCAGAAATCCTCTACCGGGGTGAACATTACACCTCAACTAGAGGTTAAAGGTTGATGGAGGCCGGCACGTGTCAACGAACCAGAACTACCTCGCAGTGATCAAGGTCGTCGGCGTGGGTGGCGGCGGCGTGAACGCCGTCAACCGGATGATCGAGCTCGGACTCCGCGGCGTCGAGTTCATCGCCGTCAACACCGACGCGCAGGCGCTGCTCCTGAGCGACGCGGACGTCAAGCTCGACGTCGGTCGCGAGCTCACGAAGGGGCTCGGCGCCGGGGCCGATCCTGAGGTCGGCCGGCGCGCGGCCGAGGACCACGCGGAGGAGATCGAGGAGGCGCTCCGCGGCGCCGACATGGTCTTCGTCACCGCGGGCGAGGGCGGCGGCACGGGCACCGGCGGCGCGCCGGTCGTGGCGCGCATCGCGAAGTCGATCGGCGCGCTCACCGTCGGTGTCGTCACGAAGCCGTTCTCGTTCGAGGGCAAGCGTCGCTACCAGATGGCCGAGGACGGCATCGAGCGGCTCAAGGAGGAGGTCGACACGCTCATCGTTGTGCCGAACGACCGCCTCCTGGAGATCTCGAACCGGGAGATCAGCATGCTCGAGGCATTCGCGACGGCCGACCAGGTGCTCCTCGCCGGCGTCCAGGGCATCACGGACCTCATCACGACCCCCGGCCTCATCAACGTCGACTTCGCCGACGTCAAGTCGGTCATGTTCGGCGCGGGCGCGGCGATCATGGGCATCGGCTCGGCGCGGGGCGCCGACCGGGCGATCAAGGCCGCCGAGATCGCGGTCTCCTCGCCGCTGCTCGAGGCCTCGATCGAGGGTGCGCACGGCGTGCTGCTCTCGATCCAGGGCGGCTCCAACCTCGGCATCTTCGAGATCAACGACGCCGCGGAGCTCGTCAAGCAGGCCGTCCACCCCGAGGCGAACATCATCTTCGGCACCGTCATCGACGACCAGCTCGGCGACGAGGTCCGGGTCACCGTCATCGCGGCCGGCTTCGACGGCGGCGAGCCCGTGCGGCGGCCGGCGTTCGACCAGCCCGCGGCGCGGCGCTCGACCGGGGCGATCCCGGTCGCGACCGCGACGGGCGAGCTCTCGCCGGCACTCGCGAGCGCCGTGGTCGCCGCCCGCAACTCGGGGGAGCAGCCGAGCCTCGTGCCCGGGGCCGAGCCGGCAGAGATCGCGGCGGAGACCGAGCACGAGCCCACCCTCGTCACGTCGCCGAGCTCGTTCGACGACTTCGAGGACGACGGCGGGCTCGACGTCCCCGACTTCCTGAAGTGACTCCTTCGACGTCGCTCAGGGACCGGCGTGCTTGCTGACCGCCTCGACGCGGTCCGCACGGAGATCCCCGCGGGCGTCACGCTCGTCGTGGTCACGAAGTTCCATCCGGCGTCGCTCGTGCGCGAGCTCCACGCGCTCGGCGTCCGCGACTTCGGGGAGAGCCGCCACCAGGAGGCCTCGGCGAAGGCTGCCGCGCTCGCGGATCTGGAGCTGGACTGGCACTTCATCGGGCAGCTCCAGTCCAACAAGGCGAAGGCGGTGCGCGAGTATGCGAGCGTCCTCCATTCGCTCGATCGTCGATCCCTGCTCGAGGCGCTCGCCGACCAGGAGGCCGAGCCCATCGACGCGTTCATCCAGGTCAACCTGACGGACGACCCCGGCCGCGGCGGCGTCCGGCCGGAGGAGCTCGCCGCGTTCGCGGAGCGCGCGCTCGCGACGCCGGGGGTCCGGCTCGCCGGTCTGATGGCGGTCCCGCCGCTGGAGGCCGAGCCCGCGGCCGAGTTCGCGCACGTGCGCGAACTGCGCGATCGCGTCCTCCTCCCCGCCGCACCGGACGCGACGGGCCTCTCGATGGGCATGTCGGGGGACTGGCGGGCGGCGATCCGCGAAGGCGCGACACACCTTCGGATCGGGACCGCAATCACGGGAATCCGCCCCGACCCGGCATACGCTCGGACCCGAATCGAAGGCTGAGGAGGGCGTCATGGCCAATCCGTTCCGCAATGCAATGGCCTTCCTCGGCCTGGTCGAGGAAGAGGAGTACGAGGAGCAGCAACCTGCTCAGCAGCAGCGCTCGCACGCTCCCGCGCCCGCCCAGGCGTACCCCCAGCCGACGCCCAAGGCGGCGGTGACCCCGATCCGTCGCTCATCCCAGCAGCACAAGCCGGCAGACATGAACGAGATCCTCACCGTCCACCCCCGCGCCTTCAAGGATGTCCGGACGATCGCGGAGCACTTCCGCGAGGGCGTGCCCGTCATCATCAACATCTCGCAGATGCCCGATCCCGAGGCCCGGCGCCTCATCGACTTCTGCTGCGGCCTCGCCGAGGCGCTCTACGGGCGCATCGAGCGGGTGACCAGCAAGGTGTTCCTGCTCTCGCCGTCGCACGTCGCGACCTCGGGCGACCAGGCGGACGCCGCGGACGACGTCGACGCATCGTTCTTCGAGTAGTCGCCCTCGCCCAGGGTGCGCCCGGGCCGAGCGAATAGGGTTGTCGCGTGGTCGTGGTCCATATCGTCCTGCGCGTCATCCACGTCCTGCTGATCATCTACTTGATCCTGCTCTGGGCGCGCATCATCCTCGAGCTGGTGCGGGCGATCAATCGCCAGTGGCGTCCGCGCGGCGCGGTGCTCGTCATCGCCGAGATCATCTACACGCTCACGGACCCGCCGATCCGGCTCGTTCGCAAGGTCATCCCGCCGATCCGACTGGGCCCCGTCGCGATCGATCTGTCGGTCATGCTCCTGATGTTCGCCGTGATCGTGCTCATGTCGATCGTCGGGACGTTCCTCGCGATCGGGTAAGCACAGGTAGGATGGTTTACCTTCTGGTACAAGGTCTGAGTAACGAGGTGACGGAATGGCGCTGACGCCGAACGACGTGCTGAACAAGCAGTTCCAGACGACGAAGTTCCGCGATGGCTACGACCAGGACGAGGTCGACGACTTCCTCGACGAGGTGCTCGCCGAGTTCCAGCGGCTCATCGCGGAGAACGAGCAGCTCAAGTCGCAGGCCGGCTCCGCCGCCGCGCCGAGCAGCGGCGAGGCGGAGGACCTCCGGGCGCAGCTCGCGACCGTGCGAGCCCAGCTCGCCGAGACCCAGCAGCAGCTCAAGACCGCCCAGGACGAGGCCGCGTCGGGCTCGCCGATGCTCGACGGGATGAACTCGGCCGAGTACCTGCAGCTCGCCCGCCGAGTGCACGAGGAGCATGTCCGCGAGGGCGTCGCGAAGCGCGACGAGGCGATCGCCGAGGGCGAGACGAAGGCCGCGCAGGTCATCGCCGAGGCCCAGTCCAAGCACGATCAGCTCATCAGCGAGGCGGAGTCGAAGGCCACCGAGCTGACGAACGACGCGCAGGCGAAGGCCGACAGGCTCGTCACGGACGCCCAGTCGAAGGCGGACGAGCTCGTCGCCGAGGCGAAGACGCAGCGCGACACGCAGCTCGCCGCGCTCGCGGCCGAGGTCGCGGCCCTGAGCGGCGATCGCGATGCGCTCCAGTCGACCGTCGACGAGCTCAAGGAGTTCGAGCGCACCTACCGCAGCTCGCTCAAGACGTACCTCGAGACCCAGTTGGGCGATCTCAAGGCCATCGGCGCGGACTCGGACCCGGCCGACGAGGAGGAGACCGGCGCCGCATCGGATGCCGAGGCGGACGTCGAGTCCACCGACTCCGCCGCGCCGATCGAGGACACCGGCGACCAGCCGCGCACGTCCTTCCAGTGGGAGCCGCCCGCTCGCGCCTTCGAGGCCCCGGCCGAGCCGAGCTTCGGCTCGAACCCGACGAGCGAGACGCCGCCGGTGCCGGGCCTTGGCGGCAACTGACGCCGAGCCGACCGTCGCACCGGCAGCGGTGCGTCCCCGGTTCGGCGCGCTCGCCCTCGTCCTCGGACTCGCCCTCGGGATCCTCGCGGTCGACCAGTTGGCGAAGTGGCTCGTCGTCGAGCACCTCCAGGAGGGCGTGAGCGTCCCGGTCATCGGCGAGCTCGTCCAGTTCCACTTCGTGCGCAACCCCGGCGCGGCGTTCTCGCTCGGAATCGGCGCGACCTGGATCTTCGCGATCATCGCGCTCGCCGTGGCGGTCATCATCGTCGTCTTCGCCCGGCGCATCCGTTCGCTCGCCTGGGCGACCGTGTTCGGCCTGCTGCTCGGCGGGACCGTCGGCAATCTGACCGACCGGCTCTTCCGCGAGCCCGGCTTCGGGCAGGGGCACGTCATCGACTTCGTCCAGCTGTGGGGCTTCCCGGCGATCTTCAACGTCGCCGACATCGCGATCACCTTCAGCGTGGTGCTGCTCATCATCCTCACGCTCATCGGGCTCGGCATCGACGGCGTGCGGGGCCGCCGCGGCGCGCCGACGCCGAGCGATGACGACGCGTAGCCTCCCCGTCCCGGACGGGCTCGACGGCCAGCGTGCGGACGCTGCGATCGGCAAGCTGCTCGGCTTCTCCCGCACCTTCGCCGCGGAGGTGCTCGAGGCGGGCGGGGCGCGCCAGGACGGAGCGATGCTCGGCAAGTCGGATCGACTGAGCGCCGGAGCGTGGCTCGAGATCGAGTGGACCGAGAAGGCGGAGCCGACCGTCGTGCCGCAGCTCGTCGCCGGGCTCGAGATCGTCTACCAGGACGACGACCTCGTCGTCGTCGACAAGCCGGCCGGCGTCGCCGCGCATCCGTCGCTCGGGTGGGACGGGCCGACCGTCGTCGGCGCGCTCGCCGGCCTCGGGCTGCGGATCTCGACGAGCGGCGCCGCGGAGCGCCAGGGCGTCGTGCACCGGCTCGATCAGGGCACGAGCGGGCTCATGGTCGTGGCCAAGAGCGAGCGGGCCTACACGGACCTCAAGCGGCAGTTCCACGATCGGGAGGTGGAGAAGGTCTACCACGCGCTCGTCCAGGGCCACCCCGATCCGCTGCGTGGCACGATCGACGCGCCCGTCGGCCGTCATCCGTCGGCCTCCTGGAAGTTCGCCGTCGTCGCGGGCGGCAAGCCCGCCGTGACGCACTACGAGACGCTCGAGGCGTTCCGTGCCGCGTCGCTGCTCGAGATCCAGCTCGAGACCGGCAGGACCCACCAGATCCGCGTCCACATGGCGGCCCAGCGACACCCCTGCTGCGGCGACGGCCTCTACGGCGCGGACCCGGCGCTGAGCGCCCGCCTCGGACTCGAGCGCCAATGGCTCCATGCCCACCGGCTCGGCTTCGCGCATCCCGAGGACGGGCGGCCGATGGTCTTCGAGTCGCCTTATCCGGCCGACCTGCGTCACGCGTTGAGCGTCGTCACGGGAGATTGAGGATGCGGCTGCTCTGCCCCAGGACAACTGCGTCCGTCGAGGCAACGCCGGTCACTGCTCAAGAACCATGGTGTCGTTGCCACGGACTATAGGCTGAGGCGGGGGAGGGGACTGTGAAGGTATTCATCAGTGCGGCTGTCGGGCTGGTCATCGGTGCCGTGCTGGGGGTGCTGTTTGGACAGATATTCATGAATGTTGTCTTCCGCACGGACGAGCAGAGCCGCGATTCACAGGTCATCACGGCGATCGTTCGCGAAGAGCAGGTCGTATTGCTCAGCCTTGGGATTCAAGGTCTTCATGATCGGGATTCCAGCGCGGCGTTCTGGGGGTTCGATATCCCTTGGAGTGAACGGACTTCGCTCCTCGAATACTCATTCACCGCGAAGCTCGGCATTGAAGGTGGTGATGTGACAATCGAGCCGACAGGCGGGGATTCATACCGGATCTCGATTCCAGACTTCATCTTCATCGGGCATCAGAATGAGAACTTCCGAATGCGCCTTGAGGACCATGGAGTCCTCAGCTGGGTGACCCCGGCGATTGATTCGGCTGAACTGATCAACGAAATACTCAACGACGATGCAAAGCGCGAATACATCGACTCGAATCGATGGATTCTGGTAGATCAAGCGGAAGCCTTCTATCGAGGCATTGTGACAAGCATCGATCCGAAGATCGTTCTTGAATTCGAGTTTGAGAACTGATCTGACTCGCCTTCTAGAACCGGACATGCAGCGCGCCGAGAGCACGTTGGAGCATCCGCCGATTCTTCAGCCCGCGCTCGAGGTCGTCACGGCCGACTGATCTCCTGGGTGTGTGCTGTACTCGCGACCGGTCGGGCCGCGCCAGACGATGGTGCCGTCGGGGAGCTGGCGGATGCCCCAGCGGGCGCGGTGCTTGAGCGTGTGATGACTTCGGCACAGGTGCGCGAGGTTGTCGGCTCGGGTCTCGCCGCCGTACTGCCAGTCGATCGTGTGGTCGATGTCGCAGCCGCGCGCGCGGCGGCCGCAACCGGGGAATCGGCAGGTCTCGTCCCGCACTCGTAGCCACATGCGCAGTCCCGGCGTGACCTGGTAGCGCTCGCGCGAGAGGTCGAGTCGTACTCCGGTGTGGGCGTCGGTGAGCAGGCGGTAGAGCCCTGTGGCGTGCGCGGTGAGCTGTCGAGCCGTGGCGGCGTCGATCGGCACCGCGCCATCGAGGACCGCCGGCTCGTCCGCACCGAGCAGCGTGGCGATCGGCACGGTGACCACGACGGTCGGTCGGATGCCTGCGAAGCGGCCGAAGTCCCGACCGGCGGCCACCCGTCGCTCGTACTCCTCGGCGCTCTGCACCGGGTCGAGCTCGGCGCCGGAGCGGATGTAGTCGCCGATGAGGTAGTCGACGAGCAGGTCGGCGCGTCGCTGCGAGAGCTTCCGGCCGTCGTCGATCCCGTCCTCGGCGTCTGCGTCCCTCGTCGCCCGGGCGAGGTCGGTCAGCCGGTGGTCGATCGCGTGCGCCGTGACTGACGGCAGCAGCGCGACGAGTCGCGACATCCCATCCTCAAGATCGTCGATCGCGACGTAGCGGGCCTCGCGCGCCGCGGCGTGACGCACCTCAGGCGGCTCGCTCATGCAGCGGTCCCGCAACTGCTGGAGCCGAGTCCGCAGACGGGCCGGTGCCACGCGACTCGCGAGGTCGATCGCCGCCGTCTCGAACTCGGCGAGGCGCTCCGCCGCGCTCTCGTCCCGCAGTTCATCGAGTGTTGACGCCGTCTGCGCGACGAGGCACGCGGCACGCCACGAGATCTCACCGCGCTCGACCGCGGAGAGGGTCGACGGCAGACGCCGCACGAGCATCTCGGCATCGCAGATGATCCGGTCCGCCGAGGTCTCGGAGACCCGCATCGCAAGCGCGACCTCGGCGCGGGCCGAGCGCCGCGCGAACTCCTCGAGCTGCGATCCCGTCGCACCGTCGAGTCGCTCGATCTCGACCGCGAGTCGCGGCGCTTCCGCCACCACCTGCGCCCGCCTCGCCTGCAGCGCATCGATTCGGCGCTGCAGCTCGCCGAGCTCGTCCATCGCCCCGGCGAGCGCGGCCTCAGCCCGCTCGAGCGCCGCGAGATCGCGGACGACTCTGGGACGGGACTGGAACATGCCCTCATTCTCCAGGTGACCACCGACATCGTGTTCTACTCGGACACAGCTTCTGGAAGCCATCTTGCGGAGATGGGCCACGGCATGGGGAGTAGATCATCAACGGTCACCCCGACTATCTGCCCCAGCGCCACGACGTTCGGAATAAGGGGTTGGCAAGGGTCCTGAGGTCGATACGCTGTCCAAGCGTCATCGTGATGGTGGTCCAACTGGCCTCTCTGTGAGACAGGCTTGGCTGGCGCGAAGTAATCGGGGAGGTATCTAGGGTGCCGTTGATCGAGCAGCAAGACGTTGTGAACGTCTGTGCCTCACCCGGAACGAGTCCGACAACGGCGCACCTCATCACGCAACTGAAACGCGTGCTGGAGGACTATCCGCCAGTTCGCATTGTCGCTCTCACGGAGTCGGTCGTCGCATCAAACGACGGCACTGGTCCGAAGCGATCGTTGACGGCCGTGGTCGAAACGGTTTAGGGAATGAGCGACCAACGCCCCCTGTCCGAGCGCCCAGCTGCCCGTCCGATCACTCGTGTTTCCCAAGAACCAACGCAGTCGACTCCAAGCAATCCTGTAGTTCCCCAGAATCCTGAAGCTGCACACCTCCAGGAAGAGCGAACGAGCGCCAGTGAAGCTAAGTGGAATGCCATGCTGGCCGACGCCGCTAGGGTGAAAAAACGTCGCCTAGTGATCGTGTTGAGCGTCGTTGGCGCTGTGGTACTCGTGAGCATCATCGCGGGACTGTTGGGCGGCGTCCGCTCGACCCCGACGATTCGCGCTTGCCTGGATGCCCAGACCGCCAGGTCGCTAGCGAACAGCCTGAGCAGCGAGGCCGACCGCGGTGTTGCCAGCATTCAGTACGCAGTCAAGAAGGCGGAATGTGAAGCGCAGGGCGGGAGCGTTCCGTAACCGGTCAATACCAGGGGTGCCGCGGAGCATAGCCGCTAGGCGCCGATCGCTGGGCTCTCCTGCTCCGACGACCGACGACCGAGCGAGGTTCAAGCGATGCTTGAAGCGGTTCGGCTCCTGCAACCGCGCGTGCGACCGCGGGAGTCGCCGGCTCTGCCTATCCTCGAGAGCGTGAGCGCCGACGACTCCTTCGTGCATCTGCACGTCCACACCGAGTACTCGATGCTCGATGGCGCCGCCCGCGTCGGCGCGCTCCTGGATGCCGCCGTCGAGCAGGGCATGCCGGCGATCGCGATGACCGATCACGGCAACATGTTCGGCGCCTACGAGTTCTGGCAGCAGGCCGTCAAGCGCGGGATCAAGCCGATCATCGGCACCGAGGCCTACCTCACGCCGGGCACCCACCGATCGGACAAGAGCCGCGTGCGCTGGGGCGGCGACGCGGGCGTCAACGCCGACGACGTCGGCGGCGGCGGCGCCTACACCCACATGACGATGCTCGCCGAGAGCACCGAAGGGATGCACAACCTCTTCCGCCTGTCGTCGCTCGCCTCGCTCGAGGGCCAGTACTTCAAGCCACGAATGGACCGCGAGCTGCTCGCTCGATACTCCAGAGGCGTCATCGCGACGACGGGCTGCGTCGGCGGCGAGGTGCAGACCCGGCTCCGGCTCGGCCAGTACGAGGAGGCGCGCGCGGCGGCGGCCGAGTTCCAGGACATCTTCGGCCGGGACAACTTCTACGCCGAGATCATGGATCACGGCATCGACATCGAGCGGCGCACCCAGGCCGACCTCATCCGGCTCGCGCGCGAGCTCGACATTCCGCTCCTCGCGTCCAACGACCTCCACTACACGCACGCGAGCGACGCCGAGGCGCACGCGGCGCTGCTGTGCGTCCAGTCGGGCTCGACGCTCGACGACCCGAAGCGGTTCAAGTTCGACGCCGACGAGTTCTACCTCAAGACGCCGGCCGAGATGCGCCATCTGTTCCGCGACCACCCCGAGGCCTGCGACGCGACACTGCTCATCGCGGAGCGCTGCGAGACCGAGTTCGTCAAGCGCGACCTCATGCCGCGGTTCCCCGTGCCGCCGGGGGAGAACGAGGCGTCCTGGTTCGCGAAGGAGGTCGACGCCGGGATGCGCCGGCGATTCCCGGCCGGGGTCACCGAGGCGCACGCCGCCCAGGCCGCCTACGAGGTCGACGTCATCACGCAGATGGGCTTCCCCGGCTACTTCCTGGTCGTCGCCGACTTCATCGCCTGGGCGAAGGCGCAGGGGATCCGGGTCGGCCCGGGTCGAGGATCGGCCGCCGGCTCGATGGCGTCCTATGCGCTCGGCATCACCGAGCTCGACCCCCTCGCGCACGGCCTGCTCTTCGAGCGCTTCCTCAACCCCGAGCGCGTCTCCATGCCGGACATCGACGTCGACTTCGACGACCGCCGCCGTCCCGAGGTCATCCGCTATGTCACCGAGAAGTACGGCGACGACCGAGTCGCCCAGATCGTCACGTACGGCACGATCAAGGCGAAGCAGGCGCTCAAGGACTCCGCCCGAGTCCTCGGGATGCCGTTCTCCGTCGGGGAGAAGCTCACGAAGGCGATGCCGCCGTCCGTCATGGGCAAGGACATCGCGCTCTCGGAGGTCTTCGACAAGGACGCCGACCGGTACAAGGAGGCGAGCGACCTCCGCACGCTGCTCGACACCGACGCCGAGGCGCGGCGCGTCTTCGAGACCGCGCGCGGCATCGAGAACCTGAAGCGCCAGTGGGGCGTGCACGCCGCCGGCGTGCTCATGAGCGCGGAGCCGCTCATCGACATCCTGCCGATCATGATGCGTGAGGCGGACGGCGCGATCATCACGCAGTTCGACCAGCCGCCGCTGGAGGACCTGGGCCTCCTCAAGATGGACTTCCTGGGCCTGCGCAACCTGACGGTCATCGATGACGCGCTCCAGCAGGTCGAGGCGAACACGGGGCATCGGCTCGATCTCGAGGGGCTCGACCTCGACGGGGACCCGCGGACGTACGAGCTGCTCGCGCGCGGCGACACGCTCGGGGTGTTCCAGCTCGACGGCGGGCCGCTGCGCGGCCTGCTGCGCCAGCTGAAGCCGACGAACTTCGAGGACATCTCCGCGGTCATCGCGCTCTACCGCCCGGGTCCCATGGGCGCCGACTCGCACACCAACTACGCGCTGCGCAAGAACGGCCTGCAGGAGATCAAGCCGATCCACCCCGAGCTCGCCGACTCGCTGCGAGACATCCTCGACACGACCTACGGGCTCATCGTCTACCAGGAGCAGGTCATGGCGATCGCGCAGCGCGTCGCCGGGTACTCGCTCGGCGGCGCCGACCTGCTGCGCCGCGCGATGGGCAAGAAGAAGAAGGAGATCCTCGACAAGGAGTTCGTGCCGTTCTCCGACGGGATGAAGGCGAACGGCTACTCGGACGAGGCGATCCGGACGCTCTGGGACATCCTCGTGCCCTTCGCCGACTACGCCTTCAACAAGGCGCACTCGGCCGGCTACGGCGTGCTGTCCTACTGGACCGCGTATCTCAAGGCGAATCATCCGGCCGAGTACATGGCCGCGCTGCTCACGAGCGTCGGGGACGCGAAGGACAAGCTCGGGATCTACCTCTCGGAGTGCCGCCGGATGGGCGTCACGGTGCTCCCGCCCGACGTCAACTCCTCGTTCGCCGACTTCACCGCCGTGCGCGACGCCGACGGCGCCTCGTCCTCCATCCGCTTCGGACTCGGCGCGATCCGCAACGTCGGCGCGGCGGTCGTCGAGCAGATCCGTCGTGCGCGCCAGGAGCAGGGCGCGTTCACGTCGTTCCACGACTTCCTGCGCAAGGTCCCGATCCAGGTGGCGAACAAGCGGACGCTCGAGTCGCTCATCAAGGCCGGCGCGTTCGACTCGCTCGGCGCGCCCCGCCGTGCGCTCTACGAGATCCACGAGGACGCGGTCGAGTCGGCGGTCGGCCTCAAGCGCAATGAGGCGAGCGGGATGGTCGGCTTCGACTTCGACTCGCTCTGGGACGAGCCGGAGCAGGTCGTCGACGTGGTGCCCGACCGGCCGGAGTGGGCCAAGCGGGAGAAGCTCGCGTTCGAGCGCGAGATGCTCGGGCTCTACGTCTCCGACCATCCGCTCGCCGGCCTCGAGCGGCAGCTCTCGCGCCTCGCGGGCATCGGGATCGCCGAGCTCATCGAGGACGAGGGCCTGAACGACGGCGAGCAGGTGTCCGTCGCGGGCCTCGTGACGAGCGTCCAGCACCGCGTCGCACGCCAGAGCGGCAACGCGTACGGCATCGTGACGGTCGAGGACTTCGGCGGCGAGATCCAGATCATGTTCCTCGGGAAGACGTACACCGAGTTCCAGCCGGTGCTGCAGGAGGACTCGATCGTGGTCGTCCGCGGCCGAGTGAATGTGCGCGACGACGGCAAGGTGCTGCACGCGAACTCGATGACGGTGCCGGACCTCGCGGGCGTGTCGGCCGATACCGCGCCGCTGCCGCTGACGGTGACGATCCCCGAGCAGAACGCGACGACGGACGTCGTGCAGGCGCTCGGCGACATCCTCATCCGGCACGAGGGCGACACCGAGGTGCGGCTGCGGCTGGTCCGCGACGGGTCCGCCCGGATCTTCGAGCTGCCGTACCGGGTGACCCGCAGCCAGGGGCTCACGGGGGAGCTCAAGACGCTCCTCGGCGCCGGCTGCCTCGCCTAGGCTTTCCTCTCGTGATCCAGACGATCGACCTGCGCGGCGAGGTGCTCACGCCGCACCGTCTCGCCGCCGCCGTCCCACGGGCCGCGGTGGATGTCGCGAAGGCGGTCGAGTCGGCCGCCCAGCTGATCGAGGACGTCAGAGCGAGCGGCATGGTCGCCCTCATCGAGCAGGCGCGGAAGTTCGACGGCGCCAACCCGGTCCACCTGCGCGTGCCGGCCGCCGACATCGCGAGCGCGGTCGAGCAGCTGGAACCGGAGGTCCGCGAGGCGCTTGAGGAGGCGATCCGGCGCGTCCGCGCTGCGACCTCGGCCCAGCTGCCGGCCGAGCAGGTGACCGAGATCGGTCCGGGCGCGAGCATCCGGCAACGCTGGCAGCCGGTCGGCCGGGTCGGGCTCTACGTGCCGGGCGGCAAGGCGGTCTACCCGTCGAGTGTCGTCATGAACGTCGTGCCGGCGCAGACGGCCGGCGTGGCCTCGATCGCGATCGCGAGCCCCGCTCAGCGCGAGTTCGGCGGGGCGGTGCACCCGACGATCCTCGGCGCGGCCGGACTCCTCGGCATCGAGGAGATCTACGCGATCGGGGGAGCGGGCGCCATCGCCGCGCTCGCCTACGGCGTCCCCGAGCTCGACCTCGATCCCGTCGACGTCATCACCGGACCCGGCAACGTCTACGTGGCCGCGGCGAAGCGGCTCGTCCGCGGGGTCGTCGCGATCGACGCGGAGGCGGGACCGACCGAGATCCTCGTCATCGCCGACTCGAGCGCCGACCCCGCGCTCATCGCCGCGGATCTGGTGAGCCAGGCCGAGCACGACGAGAACGCGGCGGCCCTCCTCGTGACCGACTC
>Ga0182745_1003353_pt1 | contig 13843 bp, 10 predicted proteins | sample eDN3rd30CKraftBY_FD_128523 | JGI IMG/M metagenome (GOLD analysis project Ga0182745, IMG submission 128523) | Enriched backyard soil microbial communities from Emeryville, California, USA - eDNA 3rd pass 30_C Kraft BY (version 2) (version 2) | ecosystem: Environmental > Terrestrial > Soil >...
AGATGGGCCTGAAGGTGATGGTGGGCAACATGGTGGGCACCAGCCTGTCCACGGCACCGGGCTTCATCGTGGCGCAATGGTGCGATTTCGTCGATCTCGACGGGCCCACCTTCCTGGCGGCCGACAGCACTCCGTCGGTGGTCTATCGCGACGGCGAGATCTGGTGTCCGGAGCAGGTCTGGGGCGCGACGGCTTGAGGAAGCAGCGAATGAACAAGATCCTGGGGATTCCTGCCGCGGCATGCAGTCTGCTGGCCATGAGTTTCGTCCTGGCGCAGGCCGCCCCGGCGTCGCCAGACAAAACTGCGGCGCCGGACAAAACCTTCGTCCAGGTGGGCCGCTTGCTGGCCGATCCAGCCGGCGGTCGCGTCGAACGCGAGAAAACCCTGGTGATTGCCGATGGCAGGATCGTCGAGGTGCTGGACGGCTATCAAGGTACGGGGCGGGTCGTCGACCTGCGGCAGCGCTTCGTGCTGCCCGGCCTGATCGACAGTCATGTGCACCTCACCGGCGAGAGCGGTCCGACCGCGCAGCTCGATGCGGTCAAGAAGACCGCCGCCGACAGCGCCATGGATGGGGTGCTGTACGCACGACGCACCTTGGAGGCCGGCTTCACCACCGTGGTCGATCTGGGCGGCGATCCGGATGCGACTTACGCGCTGCGTGATGCCATTGCGAGCGGCAAGGTCGACGGTCCCAGCATCATCGCCGCCGGCTTTGTCGGCGCGCACGGCGGGCACGGCGACATCCATGGCTACCGTCCCGATATCATGAAAATGTTCGCCAATCCCGGGCTGTGCTCGGGTGCCGACGATTGCCGTCGCGCGGTGCGCCAGGCGGTGCAGCGGGGCGCGGACGTCATCAAGATCGCCTCCACCGGCGGCGTCATGTCCAACACCGCGGCCGGCGTTGGCCAGCAGATGGAGGACGATGAACTGGCCGCCATCGTCAAGACGGCGCACAGCCTCGGCCGGCAGGTCGCCTGCCATGCGCATGGCACCGATGGTATCAATGCCGCCCTGCGGGCCGGCGTGGACTCGATCGAACACGGCACTTATCTGGATGCCGAGTCGATTCGCATGATGAAGGCCAATGGCACTTACCTGGTGCCCACCTTGCTGGCCGGCGATACGGTGCGCAAGCAGGCGGTGAGTGCGGACTGGATGCCGCCCAACGTGAAAAAGAAGGCGCTGGAAGTGGGGCCGAAGATGGTTGCGGCGCTGCGCCGTGCCCGTGAAGGCGGTGTCAAAGTGGCTTTCGGCACCGATTCAGGCGTGTCCGCCCATGGCCAGAACGCCCTGGAATTCGCGCTCATGATCCAGTCGGGTTACAGCCCTCTGGACGCTATCCGCTCGGCCACGGTCTGGGGCGCCACTCACAACCGCATCGCCGATCAGGTGGGGGCGCTGACGCCGGGCAAGGTGGCGGACCTGATTGCCGTCAACGGCGATCCCTTGAGCGACGTCACCGAGCTGGAGCGCGTCAGTTTCGTCATGAAGGGCGGCAAGGTGATCAAGCGGACCGCCTCCGAGACCTCGCCGACCCTGTAGCCTCATTCCAACAAGAGCCCCGCGCGCGCCGGGGCCTCCGCCCCAGTTCAGGAGCTTCCGTCCTCCCACGGGCCTCATATTTCATGTGAGTGCGTGAACATACCCAGTTGACAATTCTCTAACTAGGATCATTATTCTCCACACAATAACAAGCGTCCTGTGCAGGACGGGAGGTGTGGCGCAATCCCAACTGACTGACTCGGCCGCTCGGGCAATGGCCCCTGCCGGCTGGCGTATCGCTTGGCGAGGGGTTTGCCTGGGTCGTGCTCCTTGGGTGTTTCTCACGGATCGTTCCTGGTATCCCCGGAATCTTCAACTCGCCGGTAGGTATTGCTGGGACGCGGTTCCGACCGGTGCGCTTGCCACCACAAGTATTACGGGGAAGACCATCCATGAATATGACCACGAGCTCGCGGAACCGGATCTTGCGCAATGCCTGCGGCCTGGCCCTGGGGCTGACGCTGCTGAATACCGGCGTCACCCAGGCGCAGGACCAGAGGCCGGCGCAGGGCGGACAACGCGCCGGCATCATCGATGAAGTCGTCGTTACCGCCCAGAAGCGCGAAGAAAGCATCCAGGACGTACCGGTGTCCATCAGTGTCGTGGGCGGTCAGCAGCTCCAGGACATGCACGTCACCCAGCTGAACGACATCGCCGGGTATGTACCGGGTATGCAGATAGTCAGCGGTGGCAGTCCGGGCCAGACCGGCCTGACGCTGCGTGGCCTGGCACAGGTGGGGTCGGGTCAGACCGTGGGCATCTATCTCGACGATGCGCCGGTTGGCGCCTCTTCCTTTTACGCGCGCGCCTCCGCTTTCTCCCTGGATCTGCTGCCATACGACGTGCAACGCATGGAAGTGCTGCGCGGGCCGCAAGGCACTCTTTACGGAGCCAGCACCATCGGCGGCTTGTTGAAGTACGTCACCTATGCCCCCGATCCGAACAAGTTCGAGTTGCGCGCCGGTGCCGACGTGTTCGGCATGGCGGATGCCGACAAGCGAGGCATGGGCGGCCGGTTCGGCGTCAACGCGCCGCTGATCGAGGGCAAACTGGCGGTCCGCGCCAGCTACGCGTACCAGCACACCCCGGGGTTCATCGACAATTTCGTGACCGGCCGCAAGGATCAGAACGAGTACGACCAGAAGGGCGGGCGGATCGCCTTGTTGTGGCAGATCAACGACGATGCTTCGCTGGAATTGTCCGGCCTGTGGCAGGGGATAAATTCAGATGACAACGCAACGCAGCGTTCGAGCCTGCCGCCGATCGTGCCGGTGGGCGGCGGGCGCCTCAACGGCAACCTGACCCGCGAACCGTTCCACAAACAGCTCGACTACTATTCCGCCACGCTCAAATGGAATCTGGGCTGGGCGAACTTCACTTCCGCCAGCAGCTATTCCGACACCGTCACCGACCAGATCAGCGATGCTTCGGCATCCTACGGCATACTTTACAACCTGCTGGTGGGGATTCCAGACGCCGTCGCCCCCTTCGAACTCAACATGCGGCTGAAGAAATTCACCGAGGAACTGCGTCTGCAATCGGCTTCCGAAGGTCGGGTCGAGTGGCTGCTCGGAGCGTTCTTCACCGACGAGAAAAACGACAACTTCCAGCGCATCGATGGTTATTTCCCGGACGGCTCGCCTATCGCCGCCCTGCCCATCCTGGCCAAGTTGGCCCTGCCGACCAAGTATCGGGAGTATTCGCTGTTCGGCGATCTGACCTACAAGTTCACCGACCGCTTCGATATCACGGCGGGAGTACGCTGGGCCCGCAACGATCAGGAATACGCGGAGATCGACGAGCCTGGCCCGCTGCTGCCCGGCCAATCCGTGTTCTCCAAGTCGTCCGAGGACGTATGGACCTATATGTTCAGCCCGCGCTTCCATGTGACCGACGACACCATGGTGTACGGGCGAGTAGCCAACGGTTACCGGCCGGGCGGACCCAACGCTCCATTGGCGGGCGCGCCGCCCACAGTGGATTCCGATTCGGTGGTGAACTATGAAATCGGCGTGAAGAGCGAGTTCCTGGATCGCCGCGCTTTCATCGACGCCGCCGTGTACTACATGGATTGGACCGACATCCAGGTGGCGGTAGTGAACGACGGCATCAGCTACCTGGCCAACGCCGCCAAGGCCAAGAGCAAGGGCGTCGAAGTGAGCGCGGCCGTCATGCCCGTCGATGGGTTGCGCTTCGGGCTCACCGTGGCTTATGCGGACTCCTACCTGACCGGCGATGTCCCGCCTCCGGGGCCGGGGTTGAAGGGCGATCCGCTGCCGAACGTTCCGAAATGGAGCGGCTCGCTGTCCGCCGACTATGCTTTCGATCTGTCCAGCGACTGGCGCGGCAGCGTCGGTGCGGGTTATCGCTACACCGGCAAGCGGCCCTCGGCCGTGGCAAGCGACCCGGACGTAATCATCTCCGACGGCTACGGTGCCCTGGATTTGAATGCCTCGGTGGCCAACGAGCACTGGACGGTGCGGCTGTTCGTCAGAAACGCCACGGACAAGAACACCGAAAGCACCATCGCGACCTTGACCGACGTAGCATTCAGTGCGCCGCAGTTCGTCTACGGCACGGTATTGCAGCCGCGTACCGTCGGCCTGGGGGTGGATTTCACGTTTTAAGCCGCCCGGAGCCGCGGCTGGAGGCGGTCGGGACCGGGGGAGCGCGTCAGCTCCCTCGGTCCGTCTCGGAATTGGCGCGGCACATCGTCGCAAGGCTTGATTGACAATTCTCCAAGTAGGATCATTATTTCCTGTCCAGGATAACGGAGCAGGTATGAAGAACACGCCAACCGCAGCCGAGGCTCACAGCCGCACGCGCCGTCAACTGCTGAAGGGGGCCGTCGCCGCCACTCTGGTGACCGGCTTCCCGATGGTCAATTTCGGTGGCTATCGCGTATTTGCCGCCGCCAATGCGCCCAAGTATTCGGCCCGCGCCATCAAGGTGGTGGAGCGCTCGCTGGTGATCGACATGCTGGCGCCGCTGATGCTGGATTTCCGCCCTGAAGCGTTCGCCAATCCGCTCAGCGAGCAGCAGGCGGCCGAGTTCCGCGCCAGCGGCATCACCGGGTTCCACAATGCGGTCGGCATGGGCGGCCCGCAGGTGGTCGAGGAGACGCTGGGCTTTTTCGCCGCCTGGCAGGGCTTCGTCGGTCGCAACGCCGACCTGTTCAGCCTGGTGGGCCGGGCGGCCGATCTGGACCACGCCAAGGCGCAGCGCAAGATCGCCGTCATCATGGGGGTGCAGAATTCCGAGCACTTCCGCGAACCCAAGGACGTCAAGAGCTTCTACCAGCTGGGCCAGCGCTGTTCGCAGCTGACCTACAACAGCCAGAACATGATCGGTTCGGGCAGCACCGACCGGGTCGACGGCGGGGTCAGCGACTTCGGCGTCGAAATCATCAAGGCCATGAACGAGGTCGGCATGCTGGTCGATGTTTCGCACTCTGGCGACAAGACCACGCTCGACGCCATCGAGCTGTCGCCCAAGCCCATCGCCATCACCCATTCGAACTGCCGTGCGCTCAACAACCATCCGCGCCTGAAGACCGACGAAGCCATCAAGAAACTGGCGGCCAAGGGCGGCGTCATGGGCATCACCGGAGTGCGCAATTTCGTCAGCGCCAAGGAACCGACCACCGTCGACACCATGGTCGATCACATCGACCACGTGGTGAAACTGGTGGGTATCGAACACGTGGGCATTGGCTCGGACGCCGACCTGAACGGCTACGACGACATGCCGGCCGACCAGCAGAAGATGCTGCGCGGCGCCTACAAGTCGAGCTATGCGTTCCGCGACAAGCTGGACACCGATGGTTTCGATCATCCCAAGAAAGTGTTCGACCTGACCGAGGCGCTGATTCGTCGCGGCTACTCCGACGACAACATCACGGCGGTGCTGGGCGGCAATTTCCGGCGCCTGTTGGGCAGCACCTGGCTGTGAGCCGCTGCGTCCAGGCCGAAGGTATGCTTTACTGAACCGTTTCCCCTCATCAACCTGCAGTGAATAGAGTCGCCACGTGAATTCTCCCGCTCAAGCCTCCACCTCGCCAGCCACCGTGTCGCTGGAGTTGCCTCAGCCCTACCTGCTGTTCCTCGGCGATGTCCCCGAGCCGGGGTATGCCAAGACGGCCTTCGGCTTACGTGACTGGGCGCCTGAGCGCTGCGTCGGCGAAATGTCCTGCGAGGGCGCGTCCGTCACCGCCGGTCTGCCCAAGCTCACGCCTGCGCAGGCCAAGGCGGCGGGGGCGCGCTCCATCGTGATCGGCGTGGCCAACGCCGGCGGCAAGCTGCAGGACACCTGGATCAAGCCGTTGGTGCAGGCGCTGGAAGCCGGGCTGGACATCGTCAGTGGCATGCACAAGCCTTTGGAGGACACGCCTGAGCTGAAAGCCACCGCGGAACGGCTCGGGCGCCGCCTCATCAATGTTCGTGTGCCGCCCAAGAACCTGCCGGTCGGTACCGGCCGCAAGCGTACCGGCATGCGCATGCTGGCGGTGGGGACCGATTGCGCCCTGGGCAAGAAGTACACGGCGCTTGCCATCACGCGCGGCCTCAAGGCCCGTGGCATCGCGGCGGATTTCCGGGCCACCGGCCAGACCGGCATCATGATCGCCGGTGGCGGCATGCCCATGGATGCGGTGGTGTCGGACTTCGAGGCGGGTGCCGCCGAACTGCTCAGCCCGGATGCGCCGGCCGATCACTGGGACGTGATCGAGGGGCAGGGCTCGCTGGCCCACCCGGCCTATGCCGCCGTGTCGCTGGGGCTGCTGTACGGCAGCCAGCCCGACGTGATCGTGGTGTGCCACGAGCCGGGCCGTAAATCCATCCTGGGGCTGCCCGACTACCCGCTGCAGAGCATCGAGGAGACCATCCAGATCAATCTGTTGCTGGGGCGGCGCACCAATCCCAACATTCGGTGCGGCGGCATCAGCTTCAACACCTCGAAGTTGTCCGAAGCCGAGGCCCGCCGTGTCATGGCCGAGGAATCGGCCCGCCTCGGGCTGCCGGTGGCCGATCCGATGCGCGGCGGTCCCGAGTTCGAACGCCTGCTGGACAATTGTCTGAACGGGAGCAAGTAATGCGGCACTCCTGGCTGAAATCATCGGCGCAACATCTGGCTGTAGGCGCGGTATTGATCGCCATGCATGCGACTGTGAACGCCCAATCCGCACCATCCACCGCCGCTGTACAGGCTCAAGTCGAGCGGCTGGCGCCGACTTCCGGCGGCGAGGTCGGCGTGGCGGCCTGGCGCCTCGACGGCAAGGGCCCGCGCATCCTGTTGAACGGCAGCGAAGCGTTCCCGATGGCCAGCACGTTCAAGGTCGCCGTGGCCAGCACCATCCTGGCCGGGGTCGACAGCGGACGCCTCAAGCTCGACCAGATGGTGCCGGTGGAACCGGACATGCTGGTGCCCTCGGACGTGATTGCCGACAACCTGATTCATCCCGGTATCAGTCTGTCGGTGTACAACCTGCTCGAGCTGATGCTCACTCATAGCGACAATACCGCCACCGACGTGCTGCAGAAGCTGGCGGGCGGCGGTGAGGCTGTCACGGCCTGGTTGCGCAAGCACGGCATCGAAGGCCAGCGCATCGATCGCGATACCCATGGGTTGTTGCGTGATTTCTTCGGCGTCAGCGCGCGTGGCCTGAAGGGTTGGGAGGAAGCCGCCAAGGCCAATCCGCAACTGGAAGCCAGGGGCGATCATCCGTTGCCGTCGTTCGACAACGATCCGCGCGACACGTCCACCCCCGAGGCCATGGGCCAACTGCTGACCCTCATCTACAGCGGCAAGGCGCTCAGCCCGGCCAGCACCGAGGTGATCAGGGGCATCATGGAGCGGTGCCGTACCGGCGCGGCCCGCTTGAAGGGGTTGCTACCCGCGGGCACCGTGGTCGCGCACAAGACCGGCACCATCGGCGGTACCGTCAACGATGTGGGCGTCATGACTCTGCCCGGCGGCGCCGGCCAGGTGGTCATTGCCGTGTTCGTCAAGAAGAGCGATCTGCCTTACGAGAAGCGCGAACGCGCCATCGCCGAGATCGCCCGCTCGGTGTACGACTTCTACCTTTTCAACCCGGCTTCGTAACCGGCCTGCCGTTCCAATAGATACGGCGGTGGATTCTCCACCGCCGCGTCACGAACGCGCTGTCACAGCTTGTGCGCCGACAGCAGCAAACTGGTCTCGGTGTTGGAGATACCCTCGATCAGGCGGATACGCGCCAATACGCGGTCGAAAGCTTCGAGGCTGTCGGCCCGTAGTTCCGCCACGATGTCCCAGCGACCGTTGGTGCTGTAGAGCGAACCGACCGATGGTTCGCCGCGCAGCGCCTTGAGCACCGACTCCGTCTTGTTGCCTTCCACCGCTATCGTGGTCAGCGCCCGAATGCGCTGTTCTTCCACATGCGGCCGCAATCGCACCGTATAGCCCACGATGACTCCATCGCGTTCCAGCCGGGCCAGGCGGTTCTGCACCGTGCCACGGGCGACGCGCAGTTTTTTTGCCAGCGAGGCGACAGACGCGCGCGCGTCGTCCCTCAGCAGGGCGATGAGCTGGCGATCGGTGTCGTCCATGGAGACTCCTTGAGCCATGTCCGGGAGGGTTGAAGCGTATTTTAGCCAAAAAGCCATGTAAGTATGACGATTTGATCAATTAACCATGCTTTTTGATCAGGATTCTGGCTTTTCATTAGCGCCGCCGCGCGGGATAACTATGACCGCTGGGAATTGCGCAGCGCAGTTCCAATGACGAACAGGCCTCAACCGATGAACGACACTGTCAAACCCCGGGTCGCCACCCTGATCGGCGCGCCGACCGATGCCGGAGCCAGCGCCCGCGGGGCGTCCATGGGCCCCGAGGCGCTGCGCGTCGCCGGACTGCAGCAGGCGCTCGAAGCACGCGGCCTGAAGGTGCTGGACCGCGGCAACCTCAATGGCCCGGGCAATCCGATGCAGCCGCCGGTCGACGGCTACCGCCATCTGGCGGAAGTGGCCGAATGGAATCGGCTGTTGCACGACGCCGTGTATGCCGAACTGCGGCAGGGTCATCTGCCGATTTCGCTGGGCGGAGATCATTGCCTGGGAATCGGCACCATCAGTGCGGCTGCGCGCCACTGCCGCGATACCGGCAAGAAACTGCGCGTGCTATGGCTGGATGCCCACTCCGACTTCAATACCGCCGAGCTGTCGCCGAGCGGCAATATTCACGGCATGCCGGTGGCCTGTGTGTGTGGTTTCGGCCCCAAGGAGCTGATCGAGATCGGCGGCCAGGTACCGGCCATCAGCCCGAAATGGATCCGCCAGATCGGTATTCGCAGCGTCGATGCGCCGGAGAAGCGCTTCCTGCACGAGCAGGGCATGGAAGTGTTCGACATGCGCTACATCGACGAGCGTGGCATGCGCCAGACCATGGAGACGGCGCTGTCGGGTCTGGACGCCAACACGCATCTGCACGTCAGCTTCGACGTCGATTTCCTCGAGCCGGCGATCGCGCCGGGTGTGGCCACCACCGTGCCGGGCGGCCCGACCTATCGCGAAGCGCAGCTGTGCATGGAAATGATCGCCGATACCGGCCGCATGAGCTCGCTCGACATCATGGAATTGAACCCGGCGTTCGATGCGCACAACCGTACCGGATTGCTGGCCGTCGACCTGGTCGAGTCGCTGTTCGGCAAGAGCACCCTGGTGCGCCAGACCCGTTGATCCGTTTCGCTGGCGGCCTCGAATCCCCCTTGGCTCCGCCCGGTCACTGCGCCGTGCGGAGCCTTTTCTTTGCGGGGAATCGGGCTCCATGCCACGATCCCCGCTGGCTTCCGGCCAAAAGCGTCGTTTTGGCCGGAAGCTCGCCACCTGCGGCGGCGGGCACGTCCCTGTGCCTGACTTTTTTCGGCGTCACGCTGTCAAGGTTGGCGTCGATGTGGCCGAGAATGGCGTTCAACTGCTCCACTTCGTCTGGAGTCAGTTCCGCCGTGGCGCTGGCATAGACCTGTGCCGCAACCCGCTTGACCACCTGCAGCGCCCGGCGTCCCGCCGCCGTGATGCTGACTTCCGTGACACGCTGATCCGAGGCGCGCGGTGCGCTGCGGACCAACCCTTTCTCCGACATGCGCTGCACCAGCTTCAACACCGTGGGCAGTTTCATGACGGCCATTCGCGCGATGAAGCCCAGGGCCGCGGGGTTGTGTTCGTTCAGGATCATCAGCACGCGCCAATGCGGCTGGTCCATGCCACGCGGCTTGAGTTCTCGATCCAGGCAATCGGTATAAAGGCTGGCGACGCGCGCGATCCGGTAGAAAGGGTAGTCGACGATGCGGAACGCTTTGCTGGTGGGGATCACTCGTGCCTGCAGCGATGCTGCGGCGGGCCGGGCGCGTTTTTTCATCCGGGAACTATAGCCGAACCATGGCGCGGCGGGGGCTCACCGGGCCAGGTGCCGCACCGGCACCCGGGTCGAGCGCTTGAAAGTGTTGAGCACGATGCTCGAATGCACATCGCGGACGAAGCGGATCTTGAGCAGCTTTTTCAGCACCACGTTACTCAAGCGTTCCAGGTCTTCGACCACCACCTGCAGCAGCAGGTCGTACTCGCCGGTCATGGCATGACAACCGACGATTTCCTCCATGGCATCCACTTCGCGCCGGAACTGTTCCAGGTTGTCGTCGGTATGCCGTTCCAGCTTCACCTGCACGAATGCCTGCACCCGCAGCCCCAGCTTGGCCGGATCCACGATGGCGGTGTAGCTCTCGATGATGCCTGCCTGTTCCATGAGCTTGACGCGCCGCGCGCACGGGGTGCCGGACAAGCCCACCTGTTCGGCCAGTTCGACGATGGAGCGGCGGCCATCCTTCTGCAGTTCGTCCAGGATGGCCGAGTCATAACGGTCGAGCGGACGGTCCAGGGACATGCGGCGCACCTTGTTGCGTTGCAGGGGTGTAAATCGCTACCGACTGAATATTTTATCAAAAATATCACCAATTGCGCCCGGTTTTGCTGATGGTTTTGTTGATTTTCGCCGAGGTCGGGCCGCTACGCTGTCGTATTGCCAAGCGCACCCTCATGACCACCGGCGCAGGAGCGACCATGAACGCCACAGCCAGGCAGCGAGCCAATGAATCCCTCCCCCAGATCGACTGGCAGCGGGTGGTACGCACCATCCTGGTGTCCCGCGCACTGGACGAATTGGAAGAAACCCAGCTGTTGCCGGCCCGCAAGATCCTCTATCAGTTCACCGCGCGCGGTCACGATGTCTCGCAGGTGCTGCTCGGCCAGATGCTCGATGGCGCTCGCGATGGCGTCGGTGTCTATTACCGCTCGCGCCCCTTGATGCTGTCGGTGGGCCTGGCGTTGGACGATGCGCTGGCCTCCACCATGATGCGCACCGGCAGCGTGAGCGAGGGGCGCGACATCGGTGTCGTCTTCAACCTGCCGCGCCGTGAAGGTGTCAGCGTCCTGCCGGCCTGCGGCGGCGTCGGTGCCCAGTACACGCCGGTGATCGGCTGGGCCCAGTCCATTCAATATCGCTCCCAGGTGTTGCGCGATACCCGCTGGAGCGGCAGTGTGGCCGTGGCGCACGGCGGCGAAGCTTCCGCCGCCACCAACGGCTTCTGGTCCGCCCTGACCATCGCCACCACCCAGCGTCTGCCAGTGCTGTTTTTCATGGAAGACAATGGCTACGGCATTTCGGTCAAGTCCGATTTCCAGACCCCGGGTGGCAATATCGCCGCCAACCTGGCTTCGTTCGGCAACCTGCAAATTCTCCAGGGCGACAGCGCCGATCCGCAGGGAACCGCCGACCTGATCCAGCGTGCGCTTGCTTCGGTGCGCGCTGGCGACGGTCCGACGCTGCTGCGCATCCTGGTGCCGCGGCTGTCCGGTCATTCCGGCCAGGACACACAGACTTACAAGACGCCCGAAGAGATCGCCGGCGAGCGCGCCCGCGATCCATTGTTGAAGCTGCGGCAGCAGCTGGTACCCCGTGTAATGTCCGAACAGGCATGGCAGGCGCTGGAAATCGGCGCGCGTGAAGAGGTGGAGGCCGCGTTGGCGAGAGTGGAGCAACGTGCCGTGCCCGATGTCGGTCAGGTTACTCGTTTTGCTTTTTCCGAATCGCGCGCGGATGGAACGGTCGAGCTGCAACAGCAGGGCGGCCTGCTGGCCGATGGCATACAACCAGCCGCCGGCTCCGCGGCGGCCAAGCCGGAAGGTGCGCGCATCAACATGGTGACCGCGATCCGCCGTACGCTCGAACATGAGCTCGCCACCAACCCGCGTGTGGTGGTATTCGGCGAGGACGTGGGCCGCAAGGGCGGTGTGCACGCTGCGACCTTGGGTTTGCAGGACAAGTTCGGCGCCTCCCGCGTCTTCGACACCAGCCTGTCGGAAGAAGGCATCATCGGGCGCGCCGTGGGCATGGCGCTGGCCGGCCTGATGCCGGTTCCCGAAATCCAGTTCCGCAAGTACGCCGACCCGGCGGTGGAACAGCTCAACGACTGTGGCACCATGCGCTGGCGCACGGCGAACCGTTTCGCCGCGCCCATGGTGGTGCGCATGCCCGGTGGTTTCTTCAAATGCGGCGATCCCTGGCATAGCCAGAGCAACGAAGTGCAGTTCGTACATGCGATCGGTTGGCGTGTAGCCATGCCGTCCAATGCCGAGGACGCGGTCGGCTTGCTGCGCTCCGCGATGCGTGCCAACGATCCGACCATTTTCTTCGAGCACCGCGCCATGCTGGACGGTGCCTGGGCCCGCCGTCCTTATCCGGGCGACGACTTCGTCGTGCCGTTCGGCAAGGCCAAGCTGATCCGCCCCGGCACCGAGCTGACCCTGGTCACCTGGGGCGCCATGGTGGAGCGGTGCGAACAGGCCGTGGCCGAGTCGGGCGTCGATGCGGAAGTGCTCGACCTGCGCACCTTGATGCCTTGGGACCGCGAAGCGGTACTCGAATCGGTGCGCAAGACGCGCCGCTGTCTGATCGTGCATGAGGACAACCTCACAGCAGGCTTCGGCGCCGAGATCGCCGCGGTGCTGGCGAAGGAAGCTTTCTTCGACCTGGATGCCCCGATCGAGCGAGTCACCATGCCCGACGTGCCCAGCCCGCACAGCCCGTTGCTGCTCGATGCCGTGGTGCCGAGCGTCGCGCGCATCGTTCAGGCGGTACGGCACATCGCGAGCCTCTGACGCCGCTGCCACACCCACTTATCGAATACCGAGCAAGACATGTCCTCGACCATCGAAGTCCGCGCCCCGCAAGAACAGTCCGATGGCACCCGCTCCCAGGTGCAGCGTTGGCTCAAGACCATCGGCGAAGCCGTGGCGGAGAACGAGCCGCTCATCGAAGTGGAGACCGACAAGGTCACAATCGAGATCCCGGCACCCGCCACCGGCGTGCTGCACGAAATCCTCAAACAGGAACAGGAAGAGATCGAACCAGGTGAGCTGCTGGCGCGGATCGTCGTAGGCGGTGCGGGTGCTGACGCAGGCGCTGCCGCGTCGACGTCGTCTGCTGCTGCGGGAATAGCCGCCGATGACGCAGCTGTGAGTGGTAGTGACGTTGCAACGCCGGAAGCGCGTGGTGCGCGCGGAGCTGCCACCTCGGGTGTGACTCTTGCTGCTTCGACGGGAGCCGCCGCGCGTCAGCTGAGCCCCGCCGTACGCCGTTTGCTGGGCGAGCGCGGCCTTGACGCGTCAGCCGTGCACGGCACGGGCGAGGGCGGTCGTATCACTGTCGATGACGTTCTCGCCCACGCTGCGAATGGCGCTAGCGCCGGTACACGCGGCGCAGCGCGCAAGGTTCAGCAACCGGCCGCGGCAGCTACCACCGGACGCCTGGTGCCGCACTCGAGCATGCGCAAGCGCATTGCCGAGCGGATGGTGGACAGCCTGCTGCACACCGCGCCGCACGTCACCACCATTTTCGAAGTCGATATGACCAATGTGCTCGCGCACCGCGCCAAACATCGCTCTGATTTCGAGAGCCGTGGCGCGTCGTTGACCCTCACGGCCTACATCCTCACCGCCTGCGTCGCGGGTATCCGCGAAGTGCCCGAGGTGAACAGCCGCTGGACCGACGATGCGCTGGAATTGTTCGATGAAGTCGACATCGGCGTGGGTACCGCCTTGGAAGGCAAGGGCCTGGTCGTGCCCGTGGTGCGCAACGTGCAGTCGCTCGATCTGTTCGGCATCGCCCGCGAACTCGGCGATTTGGTGTCGCGTGCGCGTGAGGACAAACTCACGCCGGCTGATGTCCGTGGCGGTACGTTCACCATCTCCAACCACGGTGTTAGCG
>Ga0182745_1003360_pt1 | contig 13832 bp, 8 predicted proteins | sample eDN3rd30CKraftBY_FD_128523 | JGI IMG/M metagenome (GOLD analysis project Ga0182745, IMG submission 128523) | Enriched backyard soil microbial communities from Emeryville, California, USA - eDNA 3rd pass 30_C Kraft BY (version 2) (version 2) | ecosystem: Environmental > Terrestrial > Soil >...
ACAACTTCCGTATTTCACTCTCCCTTCGGGAGAGTCGAGCCTCCGGCGAGGAGAGGGTTCGGTCTGGCCCTCCCCGGCCGCTTGCGCGTCCGACCCTCCCGCGGGGCGGGAGGGTGAAGACAAGGAGAACCAGGAACTTATTTTTGAACGGCGCCTAACGCGTGCCGGCTGATAGAATGTTGCCGAAGTTTATCTTCTGGGTTGCTTAGCGTGAAAACGACGTCTGTTTCGGCTATGGTGGAGTGTTTGCCTGTCTGGTCACAGTGGTCATAGGGACACTGCATGCGCTCCATTTCCTTCCGCCTGATGCTCTTGCTGGCGATCGTGAGTCTCGGCTGCTGCGCCGGCAACCTTTGCAGGGCTGAGCAGCCGATCGATTTCGCACGCGACATCCAGCCAATCCTGTCCGAAAATTGCTTCCATTGCCACGGCCCGGACGCCGCCAACCGCGCGGCCGACCTGCGGTTGGATCAGCAGGCTGGCGCCGAGGCCATGTTGACGCCAGGCGACCGCGAGGACAGCGAGTTGTTTCGCCGGATCGCAGCCGCCGACGGTGATGAACTGATGCCGCCGCCGGATTCCAATCGCTCATTGACCGCGGCGCAGATCGAACTGATCGGCCGCTGGATCGACCAGGGGGCGGCCTGGGGCGAGCATTGGGCGTTCGCGCCGCTGGTGCGGCCAGAGCTCCCGGCACCGCAGCACCACAGCGGCGAGCATCCGATCGATCGCTTCGTGCTCGCGATGCTCAACCGCGAAGGCGTGGAGCCGTCGCCAGCGGCACCGCCCGAGGCACTGCTGCGGCGCGTCAGCCTCGATTTGACCGGGCTGCCGCCGACTCCCGAAGAACTCGATGCGTTTCTGGCCGACCCGTCGCCGCAGGCTTACGCCCGGGCGGTCGACCGGCTGCTGCAATCGCCTGCTTACGGCGAGCGGATGGCCTGGGACTGGCTCGATGCGGCTCGTTACGCCGATTCCAACGGCTATCAAGGCGACGGCGAGCGCACGATGTGGCCCTGGCGTGACTGGGTGGCCGAGGCCTTTAACCGCAATCTGCCGCTGGACCAGTTCACCCTCTGGCAAATCGCCGGTGACCTGCTGCCCGATGCGACGTTCGAGCAAAAACTCGCTACCGGTTTTCTCCGCAATCACATGATCAACGGCGAAGGCGGCCGGATCGCCGAGGAAAACCGCGTCGAGTACGTGTTCGATATGACCGAGACCGTCGGCACGCTCTGGCTGGGACTGACGTTCAATTGTTGCCGCTGCCACGACCACAAGTTCGACCCGCTGACGCAGCAAGATTACTACCAACTATTCGCGTTCTTCAATCAGACGCCGGTCGATGGGGGGGGCGGTAATCCACGGACGCCGCCGGTGCTGGCGGTTCCCGATGAGGATCAGCAGCAACAACTCGACCAACTTCAGTCGCAGCTCACCGCAGCGCGGCAGCGCCTGCAGCAGCACGGCGAACAACTGCAGGCCGAGCGGCCGCAGTGGGAACAAGCGACGCTGGCGCGGCTCGATTCGGTCGGCCATTGGCGCAACCTGGTGCCGACGAAGTATTCCGCTCAGTCACACGAGTTGACGCTCCTGCCCGACGGGTCGCTGCTGGCCAGCGGTGCCAATCCTGAGCAAGACACCTACCGCCTCAGCTACTCGCTGCCACCCTCGCGGTTGACCGGGCTGCGGATCGAGGCACTGCGGCACGAGAGCATGACGGCAGGCGGGCTGTCTCGGTCCGGCAGCGGCAATTTTGTGCTGACGGCGGTCGAAGTCCAACTGCAGCGCGAAAACCTGCCACCGCTGCCGCTGAAGATCGCCTCGGGCAGGGCGTCGTTTGAGCAAGGCGGCTTCGGCATCAGCGGTGTCTGGGACGACGATCCGGCGAGCGGCTGGGCGGTGTACGCAGGCCAGCCGATCACCCGCGATCACGAAGCGGTGCTGAGCTTTGCTGAGCCGATCGAACTCGACGCCGATGCCGAATTGAGCATCACGCTGCGGCACGAGTCGCCGCATCGGCAACATAACCTCGGACGATTTCGGCTATCGGTGACGAGCGACGCCGAGCCCGCACTCGCTGGCGACGATGATCGCTTGCTGGCAGCATTGAGTTTGCCCGCGGACGCCCGGTCGAATGAGCAGCAACAGTTGCTCGTCGAGCATCAGCGCCGCGACGACGGCCGCTATGGCGAGTTGGCCAAGGCGGTCGAAACGATCGAGCAGCAGTTAACTGCCGTGCGTCGCAGCGTCCCGCAAGTGATGATCATGGGCGACCGGCCGGAACGCCGCAAAACCTACATGCTGCAGGTCGGGCTGTACAACAAACCTGGCGAAGAAGTAACCGCCGACGTGCCGGGATTCTTGCCCGACCTGCCCGCGGGCGCGACGGCCGATCGATTGGCGCTAGCCCAGTGGTTGATCGACGACCGCAACCCGCTGATGGCCCGTGTCACGGTCAATCGGTTTTGGCAACAACTGTTCGGTATCGGGCTGGTCAACACGCCGGAGGATTTCGGGATTCAAGGCGAGCGACCGCGGTACCACGCGTTGCTCGATTGGCTCGCCGCCGACTTTCGCGACAACGGCTGGGATGTCAAAGCGCTGCTCCGCCTGATCGTCACCAGCCGCACGTATCAGCAGGCGTCGGGGATGAGTGAGACGAGTTTTGAGCGCGACCCGGACAACCGATTGCTCGCCCGCGGGCCGCGGCGTCGACTGCCGGCGTGGATGCTGCGAGACCAGGCGCTGGCGATCAGCGGACTGCTGGCGCCACAGATCGGCGGTCAACCGGTCAACGGTTATCAGCCGCCGGGGATTTGGGAAGAGGCGACTTTCGGCCAAAAGAAATACGTCCAGGACCACGGATCGGCGCTGCATCGCCGCACGCTCTACACGTTTTGGCGACGGATCGTCGCGCCGACCATGCTGTTTGACAACGCGCCGCGGCAGGTCTGCAGCGTCTCCCCTCGGCTGACCAACACCCCGCTGCACGCGCTGACCACGCTCAACGAAACCACCTATGTCGAGTCGGCGCGGGCGCTGGCTCAGCGGGTGATGGAGACTCATCCAGCGGAGCGCGAGCGAATCGTCTTCGCCTTCCGTCTGGTGACAGCGCGCGTCCCCAGCGAAGCGGAAATGGCGATCCTGCTGGGCCGCCTGGAGATTTTGCACGAGCAATTTTCAAGCGATCCCGGCTCGGCGGAGCGGCTGCTGGCCATCGGCCAATCGCCGCGTAACGAGGAACTTGACCCGCTGGAACATGCCGCGTGGACAGCGCTCAGTTCGCTGATTTTGAACCTCGACGAAACAATTACCAAACCATGAGCACTCCCGCAAAAACGATGTTCGATGCCCTGCTCACCCGCCGCTCACTGTTCGGAAAAGCGGCCGGCGGAATCGGGGCCGCGGCGCTGGCCAGCCTGTTGCAGCACGACCTCGGCGCGCCCATGCAGGCCGCTGCGGCGACAACTCAGGGAAGCACAGGCGGCTTGCCAGACCTGCCGCACCTGGCTCCCAAAGCCAAACGCGTGGTTTACCTGTTTCAAAATGGGGCCCCGACTCACGTCGACCTATTTGATTACAAGCCGATGTTGAGGAAGTGGCACGGTAAGCAGTTACCCGCGGAACTGATCGGCGACAAGCGGTTCAGCACGATGACCGGCGGGCAACAAGATAAACCTGCACTGGCCGAAGTCACGCAGTTCAAACAGCATGGCCAAAGCGGGGCCTGGGTGAGCAACTTCATGCCACGGACCGCTGAAATTGCCGACGAATTGTGCTTCATCAAATCGATGCACACTGAAGCGGTCAATCATGCCCCCGCGATCACCTTCTTCCTAACCGGCTCCGAAATGCCCGGTCGGCCGAGCATGGGATCGTGGCTGACCTATGGCCTGGGGCATCAAGCCCGCAACCTGCCAGAGTTCGTGGTCATGACCTCGCGTGATAAGGAAGCGAGTTGTGGGCAAATCTTTTATGATTTTTACTGGGGCAGCGGCTTTCTGCCAACCAAGTATCAGGGTGTGCAGTTTCGCGGCAGCGGCGATCCGGTTCTGTATATCGCCAATCCCGATGGAATGAGCCGGCAGATGCGCCGCGGCATCCTGGATGATTTGGCGCGGCTCAATACGCTGCAACTGGAGCACTTAGGCGATCCCGAAATCGCCACGCGGATCTCACAATATGAGATGGCTTATCAAATGCAGGCCAGTGTTCCGGAACTGACCGATTTCAGCGACGAGCCCCAGCATATTCTGGATCGCTATGGACCGGATGTGCTGCGTCAGGGTAGTTATGCTTATAACTGCTTGATGGCGCGGCGATTGATCGAGCGCGATGTGAGGTTTGTGCAGTTGATGCACGCCGGTTGGGACCAGCACCAGAATCTTAATACCCAGCTCGAAATCCAGTGTCGCGACACCGATGCGCCCAGCGCCGCGCTGGTCCAGGATCTGAAGGAACGCGGGCTGCTGGACGACACGCTGGTGATTTGGGGCGGGGAGTTTGGTCGCACGCCGTTTTTGCAAGGCAAGATCGAAGAGACCGCCACCTGGGGCCGCGACCACCATCCCTACGCCTTCACGCTGTGGATGGCTGGCGGCGGGGTGAAGCCCGGGATCAGTTATGGAGCGACCGATGAGTTCGGTTTCGACTCCGTCGAGGACCGCGTGCATGTCCACGATTTCCAGGCCACTGTACTGCACTTGCTCGGGATCGACCATGAGCGGCTGACGTACCGCTTTCAAGGCCGCCAGTTCCGCTTGACCGATGTCCACGGTCGGGTGGTCGACGAAATCTTGCAGTAGCCGCGGATCGACACTGCCTAAGCAAACCAAAAGATGAACGACGGTGAAATTCCATCAGCCGGCATGCGTTAGCGTCCGGTTCCTACGAACCAGGAGCCGCATAGCGGCGACTGATTTGACCGAAAGACCTTAGCACCTCCCCTGCCGCTACAGTTGCTCGCCGTGAATTGGTACGGTTGCCTAGTGGAGCGTCGACATCAATTTGAGTTTAAGGGGTCAGGAGTCAATTGTGCGAAGCACCCGAAGGGCCGCTTGCGGCAATTGACTCCTGACCCCTTAAACTCGACCCAATTGCAGAGGATGAGGGTGGAGGTGAGCGGGAAGGAAGAGAAAACGGCGTTTGCCGTGTTGATGGCACTGAGCGTTTCGCACCTGCTCAACGACACGATCCAGTCGCTGATTTCCGCGGTTTATCCGATTTTGAAGGAGTCCTACGCGCTTTCGTTCACCCAGATCGGGTTGATCACGCTCGCTTTCCAGATCACCGCGTCGCTGCTGCAGCCGCTCATCGGGGTGTACACCGACCGCCGGCCGCTGCCGTACTCGCTCGCCTTCGGGATGGGCGTCACGCTGTTTGGGCTGTTGCTGTTTTCGGTCGTGGGCAGTTTTACGACCATCTTGCTTGCCGCCGGATTGGTGGGCGTCGGCTCGGCTGTGTTTCACCCCGAGGCATCACGGATGGCACGACTCGCCTCCGGCGGCCAGCATGGGCTGGCACAGTCGCTATTTCAGGTCGGCGGCAACGGCGGGACGGCCCTCGGCCCGTTGTTGGCAGCTTTCATCGTTGTCCCCTGGGGGCAGGAAAGCCTGGCATGGTTTTCGGTGGCCGCCGTGGCAGCGATCCTGATCCTGTACTGGGTCGGGAACTGGTACCACGAACACCTGTCGGTGCAGCGCGTGAAACAACTGGTCGCAGCGGGGCGGGGGTTATCGACCAGGCGGGTGGCGTTTGCCGTCGGCATTCTGCTCTGTTTGATCTTCTCGAAGTACTTTTACTTGGCGAGCATTTCGAGCTACTACACGCTGTACCTGATCGACACTTTTGGCGTGGGCGTGGCCGACGCACAGGTGCGGCTGTTTATCTTTCTCGGCGCCGTCGCCGCGGGGACTTTCTTAGGCGGGCCAGTGGGCGACCGGATCGGGTTTAAAGCCGTGATTTGGGGCTCGATTCTCGGGGCGCTGCCGTTCACCTTGATCCTGCCGCACGTCGACCTGTTCTGGACGACGGTGTTGACGATCCCGATCGGCTTGATCCTGGCCTCCGCGTTCTCCGCGATCATGGTCTATGCCCAGGAGCTGTTGCCGAGCCGCGTCGGAATGGTGGCTGGGTTGTTCTTTGGATTTGCGTTTGGGATGGGCGGCGTGGGGGCAGCGGTGCTCGGCTGGTTGGCCGATCAGACCAGCATCGGCTATGTCTATGAGGTTTGTGCGTACCTGCCACTGATCGGTCTATTGACCATATTCCTCCCCAACCTGAGGACAGTATCATTACCCGAAGCCGCCGGCGTTACTTCAAACTGATCTCAAAGCGATGATCTTGGACTCCTTGGGCTGGCACGCTGACTGTCAATTCGGTGGAATTGGGGTCAGCATATCGAGCCGGTAACCGCTCTTGCGGGAAAAGTGCTTTGGCGGGTTCTGACGGGGAGTCATGGCGCGTTGGTTTTGAAATCCATTCTCGTTTACTGAGCACGACACGATGGTTCCCTTCGACGGCACCGTCGCCGGGATCAAAAGTCGTCAACTGGTATTTTCCCGTCGCGTCGGTACGTCCGGTGGCCGATAGTTCCTCACTTTGCGAATGATAGGTCACGGTTGCCCCTTCAAGTGGTTCGCCATCCACTAACAGAATGCCGGAGACCGGATAAACCGGTGGGCGGGCCTGCGTCCACTTGTCACTGGTTGGGCCTCCGCAGCCAACCATCACGATCGCCAATAAAACCATCACTCCTGTGGTCGACGACGATGCCATATAAGAAACCTTCGGCTAAGTGGAAGAGAACGTTAAGCGTCTGTGATCAATCGAACTGGAACACTTCACCCCCTTGCATCGTTCCCAGAGCGCCCCATACCCCATAGGGACTTCGGCCGCTGGTGATTTCGGTGCTACCTTGGTTGCCCGCATTGATCGTTTCCGTGACGAAGCGGAGTGACCCGTCGGCAAAGACCGCGCTGACTCCTCCCGGATGCCGACTGCCGGCGGAGAGCATGCCGCCGGACCAATGGCTGGAGTTTTCTAAGCAACTGGGGCCGTTGGGAGGCACCATGGTATTGAAGCGACTGAATGCAGCCGCACCGTCATTCCAGCGTCCGCCGCGCGTTCCCGTATCGCTGTTCATGGGGATCTCAGGCAAGAACACCCCCCTCACCATCAGGGAACGACAGTAAGCGGGCGAATCGGTGCCTCCGCCACCGACATCCGCCATGCGACCACGGCCGCGGTCACCAATCGGCGAGACGTCCTCGGACACCGCGATGGTATTGCTGGTGCCATCCAGAATGTCACGGAACTTCGTGAATGAATAACGGCCAAAGATGCCGCGCGGCCGACTGCAGTTGCGGACCGGTGCAACCTCGTCGTCTTGAGCGCACATCAAGGTCGAGGCGTCGCCGCCGGAATAGAAGTAATTGGTGATCGCGACACTGGGATTCGGGCGGGTCTGAACGTCAGATGGGCAAACCAACGTCGGGATCTGAGCCACCCAGTAGCCTTGGCCACTCCAGGGGGCCGAATTGACCGCAGCAAATGCATCCCAGGTAGCTTGCTGCTCAAAATAAGGAAGCAAAGCAACGTGTGCGCTGATCCGTGATCGCGCCGTCGTTTCCGAGGGGCATGTCCCACTGTTGCGACAACCCGATCCGCTGGTGCCTCCGGGAAAGCTGTTGAATGAGGAATGGTAGTTATGTAAAGCCAAGCCAAGCTGCTTGAGCTTGTTGGAACATTCCATCCGCCGCGCCGCCTCCCGTGCTGCTTGCACGGCCGGCAAGAGCAGCCCGACCATCACGCCGATGATCGCAATCACGACCAACAACTCGACGAGTGTGAAACCGCGTCGCTTCAAAGCAGCCATGATTTTCCAGCCTAAAAAAGAGGAAAGTCAACCAAAGAAAAGCGAAGGCCGATAAACACCTGCCCGAAAAGAGCAGCCAGCTAAGCAGCCGCCTCGCTGAGGCCGGTACATTAGCTCGCTAAAGCACACACATTAGAGGGGTATATCCGATCCGGCCAGAAGTGTCAAAAAATTTCGATCAGCGAACTTTCAACTCTTCGCCTCACTGCGGGTGATCAACTTGGCCAAGCGATCGTAATCGACCGGGGCCATGAAGCGCGGCACTGCATCGGCCGTGACAAAGCTCAGCGGTTGGCAGGCGGGAAGTTGTACGACAGGCTGGCTAGCCGAGGCGGGAGCGTGGTTGTCTCCAAGCAGGTCAGCACAAGAGCTTCGGCAAAACAAAATCAGCCGCGGGCTCACGCCCAGTGGCTGATTTGACGGAATGACTGGTGCCGACTGTGCAGCACTTGCGAATGTTTTTACCGAAGCTCGGCGACGCCGCCGCTCAAGCCGTAAAGGTAACGGACTTCACGGTCGGTCAGCGCCGTATTGAACACGGCCAGGTCGTCGAGGTAGCCGACGTAGGCGGCGCCGAGCACCAATCGCACCTGCTGGGGATCCCAACCGAGCCGTAGATTCCAGTTTTCGATCGTCCCCTGAAGCTGGCCGTTGAGGTACAGCTTACCAACAGGCGGCTGTGCGTCGGAGTTGATGTTCTCCAGCGTGAACACGGCATGTGTCCACTGGTCGCGAGAAAACGGTGCGCGTTCAACTTTGACCATCGGGCGCTGATCGTCGGGAATTCCTTCCCAGCCGAGATTGTTCGGGTCCCAAATCTGTATCAGCGGCCGAATGGCATAACGGAAGTGCCGCGGGGTATGGTCCTTCGACCATTCCAGGAAGATAAACCCTTTGCCAGTGTCGTCGCCGACGATCTGGATCGGGTCGCAGTACCCGGGCTCGAGGTCGCGGTCGGGATCGAGCCGCAGCCAGGCCGACACCGATGTGGTCCAACTCTGATCGTTATAGCCGAGCGTTCCGGCATCGCGGAAAAAAGGACGCAGCGTGCTTTTTCGGGTGAAGGACAATGCGCCGCCAAATCGGCCTGCCTCGGGTTCGATCACGACCCCGTCGCCGGGTTCCGCCTGCACCGTCTGTCCGCCCAACGTGACGTAGCAAGCCTGGTCTCCGCGAGCCGTGTCGGCGTCGAATTGACTGTCAAAGGGGGCATGCAAGGTCAGCGCCCGAGCAAGGGTCTGGCGGGTCGCGGCGTCAGCCTCCTGCAGGACCTTGCTGGCTTCGTCATCGGGAATCTCGCGGACAAAAAGATTTCGCCAGCGGATTTCGCCGCCGTGGGTCTGCAGCATGATCGGGCCGCGCTCGGCCAATGGCTGACGGCGGTCCCAATAATTCTCCATCACGGCGTCGTCGACGACCAATTCGTCGTTCAGCCAGACCCAGGTGCGGTTGCCGATCTGGCGAATTCGACAATGGTTCCACTGGCCCAGCGGATGGTCGGCCAAAACCAGCGGGTCACGTCCCTGGGCTCCGGGCGAGTTGTTGAACAGGCCGCCCGAGCCGAGGTGCGGTCGGCGTGTCGGACGTTCCGGATCAAACTTCTGATGGCTGTCCCAAATCTGAACCTGGGGTGCCCCGCGCAGGTAAATCCCGCTGTCGGCTCCCGGGACCGTCTTGTAATCGACGAGCAACTCGATGTCGCCGAACTCTTGCTCCGTGGTCGCATAAGGACCGCGACCGTCGTTGACCAGTTCGCCGTCTTCAATCCGCCAGTACTCGGAGAACTCGGCCCGCTGCCCAGCAAGGTTTTCCGCTCGTTTCGCTTCATCCAGACTCGCCGCAGGATGTGGATTGAGACCGTACCAGCCGCTCAGGTCGCGGCCGTTGAACAGGGCACGAAACCCTTCCGGCGGCTGCGGGTCAGCCGCATCGAGCATGTCACCCGAGGCAAATAGGAACATCGCCGCAGCCAACCACAGCCAAGGTCGCACAAAAACTCTCATCGTTTTCTCCTGAAATCTGCAGTTGGAGCGAGAACGCGGCCTACCGAGGGGCCGCCCTTCATTTTTGGGTTCTTCGGGGACTATTAGTGGCATGACTTCAGAGAACGAGGTTTTGAAGGCCTTGCTGCGATGTCCGAAGTCTTCCGGGAAATGTGGGCGAGCGAGGAAAAAGCCCGGCACTGGCAGGATAACAGACTTGGTTTCGGACATCGCAGCGATCCCTCAAAAACCTGACCGCTGGCGAAGCGATCAGCCAGGAGCCTACTCGGTTCTACAGACGCCAGAGAGCCGCAGCACATTGCGACTTGCCAAAGCTTGACACACTGCCCCAAACGAGGGGATGTTGGTGTGTGCGTCTGAGACGACTTGGCGATCGACCGGAGCAAGCCGCTACTCATCTTGCATCCGATCACTCAGCCAAGATGCTAACCGGTTTATCGAAGAGGAGACTTTTAGATGGCCATCACCGAAGCTGAGCAAAAGATCCGTTTTGTGGTCACCATGTTTCGTATTCTGGCTTGGCCGCTTGCGGTATTGTTTGTCCCGGTCGCCATCTTCACGTTCCCGCTAATTCTTTACCGCGCAATGTTCGATCCCAACAGCTCTCTCGGTACGGGCCTACTGTTATCGTCAATACTGGTCATGGTAGCTGCGTTTCCACTCAGCATGCTTTGGATTGCCGGGAGGCTTGATCGAGGCGACCCGACCGCGAAGTCGGGCGCGATTGTGATTTGTGCTATTCTGCTGTTCACCGCCTTTCCAATTTCAGCGATTGCTGCCTTCTTCTTCGCTAGCCGGCTCGAGAACTACTATGAGGAGTACTGTCGGCAACAGGCGTAGTGCCTTATCTTAGTGGGAAGTGCCGCTGTTGGTTATGCCCCTCGATGCACCGCAACGGAAGCGATGTTCAGGGACACAGCACCGAGCGATGTTCAGGGACACAGCACCGAGCGATGTTCAGGGACACAGCACGCCGGGTGGTTCTGCCTTCACAGGTGCCGACCGGTTTAGGGTTCGACCGGTTCGCCCCCATTGCGTGTGATCAGCTTGACCAAGCGATCGTAGTCGATCGGCTCCATGACGTGCGACGCTGCATCGGCCGTGACGAAACTCAGCGGTTGACCCAAGAGCGGCTGGATGCGACGGGCGTCTTCGGCGGACCTGTAGGGAAGGTCCTCGGGTTTCGTCCACGGCACGGCAGCCATCGATTCAACGATCAGCAGCGTCTGGGACGTCCCGTCGGTGAATGTCTGGAACATTTCGCCGTGGCCTGAACCGAGGGCCGTCTGCGGCCCAACCAGGCCCTGGTACAGGGTGTGTCCGTGAGGCACTTCGACAAACTCCGCACGGGCAAACGGACTGCGATAAACCTCCGGCATCCGCTCCAGCAGCTTGAGATTATCGGGTCCATCCCAGGGCTGGTCGAAACGGTACTCCTCAAAAAGCTCAATGTTTTCGACGAACGGCAGGATCGCGACCCGCCAGCTAAACGGATGAATTTCACCGCTGCTGGGACGCAGTCCGCCTTCGCGAACGTTGCTCGAACCGGGGAGCTTCCGGTAGCTGTCATGAAAATTTTGCATCGCAATCCCGATCTGCTTCAGGTTGTCCTGCGTCTGGGTCCGATCGGCGGCATTGCGAATCTTGAGCGCTGCTGCGTCGGACTCCGGGCCGCCGCCAGTGGCCTGGAGCAATACCCAAACGTACTCAACTGCTTGTGCGACCTGGGGCGGCTGGCCAGCCTGCAGTGTGGCAAGCTCTGCGGTATCTCGCGGCATGTCGCCAATTCGCTTCAACGTCCTTAATTGCCCTGACTGCGGGTCGAAGGCGTCGGAACTGACCGGCTCACCGGGAACGGGAAATTGATGGGCAAACATCTGCAGCCGGTTGTCCGGGAGGAACCGGACGCTGATGTCCAGCGTTTTGAGTTGCCCCGGGTCGGAGGAATGGTTGCCGTCACGAACGCCCGCATCGTCGAGCGTCCACACCAGATGTCGCAGCTCGCCCGGCCGGCTCGGCTCAGCCAACCGAATTCTTCCTTGAAAAAGCCGCTGACCATCAGCCCTGGCGAGGAAGAAGCGATCGTCCTGGAAGGCGATTACGGCAGGCACCGGCGGTGCCGACAGCTCAGCGGTAGCCGGCATGAACAACCAAACTCCCTGCAGCCCCTCGAGCGTGTTGTCGTCCGCCGGCTTGGGCGGTTGCGCTGTCGATGCGCTTCCGTCGTCGCTGCGTTCCACTGTCGTGCGTTGCTCTCGCAATACTGCCTCGATTCCAGCAGCTTCTGAGCCGGATAGTGGCAACAGGCCCAACGTTATCGGCAGAACCAAGGGATACTCGACCAAACGGTTGGTCGGCGCATTTGCTAAGTTCTCGAAGTCGACCAATCGGAGGATCAGATCTTTAAATGGGCCGGCAGCGGGTGCGAAGGGATCGTTACTGGTGATGTCCCCGGTGACAGATACTCCACTGATCTCGTCAACAAAAGTAAAAGTAAAATTCGTAGTCCCCATAAACTTCTCCGACGCTCTTTTTGCCTCTTCAAGCCGGCCCGACGCGACCAGCTTGCCATCCTGCAGCAGGTGAAGGCGCCCCTTTTCGATGACAACATGGTCGACGCCACTGCCGGGCTGCTCCTCGCGGCTGCTAATCTCCCAGACCTGCCGCCAGTACCCGGCGTACCTTTGGAACCGATCGACTGGCTGCGGCGCCGGGGCGGCTCCCGACGGACCGCTTGCTTTCCCTGTGACAGGCGGCTGCACCGACACCGCCTCCGCACTGCGGATGTCGACGTCGCTGCCCTCGGGCGTGGCGATGACGACTTGAGAGCCATCGGGACGGGTAATCGTGATGATGATCCCCAGCGCCAGCCCGCCGAAAAAACCGAGCAGGCCCGCTGCAATCGCGACCGGCACCGGGATTTTTCGCCGCATCCACGGCAGCGGCTGACGTCGCGCTGCCGTGGCGATCGGCGGTGCCACCTCGACCTGCGGCGTCAAATTCAGATCGGCTGCGCGTGCGGCCAAAGCCTGTAAATCGGCGCCGGCCGCATGCTTTTGCAAGCGGGTTGCCACTTCGGCCGGTTGCGCTGGGCGGCGGTCGGGCTGCTTGCCAAGCATCGTATCGACGAGCTTTGCGACCTCCACCGGGCAATCACTGCGTCGCGTCGCCAGGCTCGGGGCCGCCGTCGACACATGCGCGTTCATCTTGGCGAACGCCGTCGGGTAATCCTCACTGCCAAACGGCGGCGAGCCGGTCAGCAGATAAAAGAGGGTGCCGCCGAGCGCGTAGATATCGGCGCGGACATCCACGCTGCGGCCGTCGGTGACCTGCTCAGGAGCCACGTAGTCAGCGGTTCCCATCGCCTGGCCCGTTCCGGTCATCTCCGAGGCATCGTCGTTGCCGTGAAACCGCGCCAGCCCCAAATCCAACAACTTCACCTGGCCGTCGCTGCTGAGCATGATGTTCGAAGGTTTGACATCGCGATGCACAAAACTTTCGTCAGCGATGTACTGCAGCGCATCGGCGACTCGGCAAATGATCGCACAGGCATCGGGAATCGCCAGCGGCCCGGCACGGCGGACGAGCTGCGCCAGGTCGAGTCCGTCGATGTACTCGGTGACTAAGACCGCGGTCCCGTCGATTTCGCGGGCGTCATGGGCGGTGACGATGTTGGGGTGACTGAGTTTGCCCACGGCACGCATTTCCGTTTCGAACCGGCGGCGGACACGAGGATCGCCCAGCCGATCGATCAGCGCCAGCTTCAGCGCGACTTGCCGCCCAAGTTTGCTGTGCCTGGCGAGAAAAACTCGCCCCATGCCGCCACGCCAGGGCGATTGCACGGGGAATTACGTGCTGAAAATGACTTTCTCCATGTAGGCGTCGTCCCAGCCAGCAGTCAGACGTTTGTTCTTGACCCCGCACTTGGCCGTCTTCTCTTGTTTTAGCAG
>Ga0182745_1003362_pt1 | contig 13823 bp, 10 predicted proteins | sample eDN3rd30CKraftBY_FD_128523 | JGI IMG/M metagenome (GOLD analysis project Ga0182745, IMG submission 128523) | Enriched backyard soil microbial communities from Emeryville, California, USA - eDNA 3rd pass 30_C Kraft BY (version 2) (version 2) | ecosystem: Environmental > Terrestrial > Soil >...
AGAAGCTGTCGACCGTCGATGGATGCGCCGCGACCGTGAAATTGTATGGCGCGCCCCGCGCCCTGCCCACGGAGCGTGGCGGCACCTTGGCCCGCTGGCTCCTGACCGTCGCGCAGTAGTTTGACGCTGCTGGGTTGACACGTCGGATGGGCATGCTCGTCCCCGCGCCGCGCGCAGGGAGGAACGGGACCAGCCGACCTGCCCGCTGACGGACGCCACATCCCACTCTACACGCGCTTGTCCTTCTCCGTGGCGTGGCTGCGATCGCGCGCGAACATCGATTCGCCGCCCTCGCGCACCGCCCCCTGGCCTTGCGGACCACCGGACCTCGGCCGCGTATCCGAGCGGTAGAGATAGTAGGCGAAACCGCCGGCGCCGAGGAGGGCGACGACGGCCAGTGCCTCATAGAGCGACATCTATTCGGCCGCGGCCTTGAGCTGGGTCGGCACGGTCTCGCCGGCAAACAGCGCGGCGCGCGCGGCGTCATACTCGGCCTTGAGGCGGCCCACGATCTCGGCCGCCGGCGGTGCGTCGAAGATCTGGCCGACGCCCTGGCCTGCACCCCAGATGTCGCGCCACGCCTTGGCCTTCTGGTTGCCGCCCGAGTTGAAGTTCATCTTGCTCTTGTCGGCCTCGGGCAGGTTGTCGGGATCGAGGCCCGACGCGGCGATGCTCCTCTTCAGGTAGTTGCCGTGCACGCCGGTGAAGAGGTTGGTGTAGACGATCTCCTCGCCGCTCGAGTCGATGATGCACTGCTTGTTGGCCTCGGTCGCATTCGCCTCCCTGGCGGCGATGAAGCGCGTGCCGAGATAGGCGAGATCGGCGCCGAGCGCCTGCGCGGCCAGCACGCTGGCGCCGTTGGCGATCGAGCCCGAAAGCAGGATGCAGCCATCGTAGAACTGGCGCACCTCGGGCACCAGGGCGAAGGGCGACAGTCGCCCGGCGTGGCCGCCCGCGCCGGCGCAGACCAGGATGAGGCCGTCGACGCCGGCCTGCAGCGCGCGCCTGGCGTGCACGATGTTGGTCACGTCGTGGAACACCAGGCAGCCGTAGCGCTTGGCCGAGACGACGACGTCGTCCGGCGCGCGCAGCGAGGTGATCTGGATCGGCACCTCGTACTTCTCGCAGAGCTCCACGTCGTGCTGCAGCCGGTCGTTCGAGCTGTGCACGATCTGGTTGACCGCGAACGGCGCCACCTTCTTCCCGGGGTGCCTGGCCTTGTGCTCGGCGAGCTCGCCGGTGATGCGCTTCAGCCATTCCTCGAGCATCTCCTTCGGCCGCGCGTTCAGCGCGGGGAAGGAGCCGACGATGCCGGCCTTGCACTGCTCGATCACCAGGTCGGGATTGGAGACGATGAAGAGCGGCGCGCCGACCACGGGAATCGAGAGGTTGTCGCGCAGCAGAGCCGGAAGAGCCATGTGTCCTGTCCTGTTCCTATTTCATCAGTTCGTAGGGACCGCCCCTGGCGAGGGCGCGCTGGTAGGCCGGCCGCGCGTGGATGCGGTCGAGGAAGGCGGCGAGCTTCGGCATCTGGCGCACGATCGGCGCGCGGGCGGCGGCGGCTTCGAGCGGGAAGCTCATCTGGATGTCGGCAGCGGTGAATTCCGGCCCGGCGAACCATTCGCGCCTGGCAAGCTCGCTTTCGAGGAACATGAAATGGGTGCCGAGCTGCGGGTCGAGGAGGGTCGCGTTGACGCCCTTCACGATGGCGCGGCCGACCGGCTTGAAGAAGAAGGGTAGGCGGCTCGGGATGCGGCTGAAGATCAGCTTCATCATCAGCAGCGGCATCAGCGAGCCTTCGGCATAGTGCAGGAAGTACCTGTAGTGGATGCGTTCCGCCGTGCCCGCGGTCGGTATGAGCTGGCCGCGGCCGTAGGTCTCGGCCAGATATTCGAGGATCGCGCCTGATTCGGCCAGGGTCTTGTCGCCGTCAGTGATCACCGGAGACTTGCCGAGCGGATGGACCGCCTTCAGCGATGCCGGCGCCTGCATCGACGGCTCGCGTGCGTAGCGCTTGACCTCGTAGTCGAGGCCAAGCTCCTCCAGCATCCACAGGATGCGCTGGGAGCGCGAGTTGTCGAGGTGATGGACGACGATCATCGCTCGTGACCTTTTCTCTCATATTCCTCTCCCCCGCCAGGGGAGAGGAGGTCCGAGGTTGCGGGCTGAGGCAGCCGGACTCACAACGTACCCGGCCGCCAGTTGCCGTGGAAGCCGGCCGGCACGCGGCTCGACAGGTGGGCGAGGGCGATCGGCCCCTTGCCGAGATCGGTCGCCTCGAACACCGCGAGATCCGAGCGCTTTTCCTCGCCGCGATAGAGCACGCTCAGAATCCAGCCGTCGCCCTCGGCGGCGTCCTGCGACCGCGGCACGAAGATCGGCTCGCCGAAGCGGTCGTCCTGGCTGGCGCTCCAGCCCGTGCTCCTGCCGGTCTTGAGGTCGTAGTGGACCAGCCCGTCCTGGCGCGGTTCGCCGGTCTTCGGGTCGGTGACATCACCGGCGACGATCCAGCCGTGCCGGTAGTCGCTCATGCAGAAGCGTTCGTCGAAGCGCGGGAACTCGCCCGAGCGGTCGTCGAGCTGCTGTTCGCGGAAGGTGTTGCCGTGACCGTCGAGGTCGAACGTCCAGCGCGTCAGCCTGGCGAACGGCAGCTCCTTCGTCGACGGTGAGCCGTCGGGCAGCGGGAAGAGCGGCGCCACGTCGAACTTCATGACGTCGACCACGATCTTGCCGTCGTCCGTCTCGTAGTGATTCATCGGATGGAAGACGTAGCATGGCGGCGCGCTCACCCACTTCACGTCGGCCACCGTGCCGTTGCGCGGGATGAAGGCGATGTGCGTGCCCTTGTCCGGCTCCCAGGCGAAGGGCGGCAGGCCCGACATCGCCCGCTCCATCGACGAGGTGAGCGGAAAGATCGGCAGCACGATCCAGTTCTTCGTCACCGCGAAATCGTGGATCATCGACGGGAACGGGCCTTCGAGGATCTCCGACCGCGTGATGCGGCCGTCCGCGGTCACCGTCTGGAGGCTCACTTCCTTGCTGAAGCGGCCCCTGGCCGAATAGCCGAAGAACACCATCTCGCCGGTCACCGGGTCGAGCTTGGGATGGGCGGTGAATGGCCCGCAGAGCTTGTCGCCCCAGGTCTCGTAGCCGCCGGTAACCGGCATCAGCGTCGCGGGATCGAGCGGAAAGGGCGCATGGGCCTCTTCAAGCGCGAGCAGCTTGCCGCCGTGCCAGACGATGTTGGTGTTGGCGAGCGTCGAGTTCAGCGCCATCACACGCGGATCGGTGTAGCGCGGATTGCCGAAGGTGCCCGACAGGCCTTCGCCTTCCTTGTTCTCGATCTCCCACTTGGGCGTGCGCACCCAGCGGTTCCGGTAGGAGACGTTGCCGTTCTCGATGTGGAAGGCGTGGATCATGCCGTCCCCGCCGAACCAGTGGTAGGGGCCGCGCGGCGCGAACTGCGGGTTGGGGCCGTTGCGGTAGAGCGTGCCCAGCAGATTCTTCGGCATCTCGCCGCTGATGTGCAGGTGGGCCGCGTCGGCCTCGGTGTTCACCGGGCCGTAATAGCCTTGCAGGAAGGGATTGTCGGTGGGGAATGCCTTCGCCATGTCAGCCTCCGTTGCGGGAAACGCTGTGTATCTATGGGGACGCTATCAATACACGGCGTTTCCCGCAAGAGGATTCTTGCCCGGCCGGACAGGCAGGTCAGTTGGTGGGACGTCCGATATAGATGGGCCAGCGCGGCCATACCCGCTCGGCCAGACGGTGGCCGAGCATCCGGATCCGCCATCGACGGCGGAACTCGGCCGGCCGGTAGAGATGCTCGGCCGAGGCCTGCACCACGAGAGCGGGGACGATGAAGAGCTTGCCGCCGGCGTGCGTGATCGAGAGGTTGAAGGAGACATGTTCGCAGGTCGGCCGGCCGCGTTCGTCGAGCGCGTGGTACGTGCCGCGAAGCGCTGCCGCCAGCTTGTACAGGCCGAAGCCGCCGAAAGCCGATTGCACCGGAATCGGCGGCAGGTCGGTCGGGATCGCGACCTGGCGCAGTAGCACCTCGCGGATCTTCGCGGCCTCGTAGGACTCGGTGGCGTCCCTTTCCCAGATGGGGTGCCAGCAGTCGACCGGGCACCAGGTCTCGTGGCGCAGCGCCCAGGTGTCGTAGTAGCGCGGCAGCGAGTTCGGAAACACGGCCGCTCGTTCGGCCGACGCATCGAGCCACTTGGCGGCCTCGCGAAAGGCGTCGGTTGGAATCGGGCTGGCGAGGACGTCGTCGAGATCGGTCACGAGCAGGTGATCGTAGTCGGGGTACGACGCGCGCACCTCTTCCATGCAGGCATTGCGCGCGGCGGCGATCCGCATGGTGCGCAGCGGCAAGGTGGGCTCGAGCGTGCCGAGCTGCAGGACGCGACCCGTGCCGTGCCGCACCCATCGTTCGAGCGACGACAGCGTCTCGTCCGTCGAATCGCTGACGGCGAAGACGAAGCGGACATCGTCATAGAGCGCCGCCAGCGCTGCGAGGTTGTCCAGCACGCGGGGAAGATGTGCGCCGCAGTTGCGCGCCGCGCCGATCACCACGACGCGACGCCGCAGGACGGGGCGCGCGGACATCAACGGCCCAGGATCGAGGTCTCGTTCGGATGTTCGGACATCACGCCCATCGCTCGCTCCGTACGGTAGACAGAAGATCGCGCGAACTTATAGTGCTGGGCGGGATAAGGCGAGGTTGGGGCCGGGGATTGCGATTCCCCGGGTGGGGCTTTGGTCGTGGTACAGCTTGCGATACAGCGGACACTGGCGTGACACGGAGAGCGTCGGGCAGCGGGCGATTCTCGGTGGCGACGGCCCTCGCGACGTGCCGCTCCTCGCTTGCGGGCGTGGCGTTCAACATACTCGTGCGCGGCCGCGTGTCGCCTGGCTCGACGGGTTTCATCTCGTGGCCGGCATGCCGGTCGAGGCCCTCGTGCAGACCACGCCGCGCGCTGTCGCGTCGTTCCTTTCCATGCCGCTCGGCGACCAGCTCGCGCGCGCGTTCCGGGACGATGATGACCGTTCGCCGAGTTTCCAGCCATGCGTCGGTCGCCTGGTCTTTCCCTGACCGGCAGAGCGGCACTATCCGTTTCGATGGGAGGTAGCTTCTGCCATGTCGACGACTTTGACCGTCACCCTCAGCGAACAACTGCAGCAGACGCTTTCGAGCACGACGAACGGACAGGTCGGCGTCTGGGCCGTCTACTTCACCGACAGCGGCAACACGGCCAATGCCGTGGCCCTGCCCGTGGAGGGTGGGGGCAACCCCAAGGCTCCGACCACAATCACCCTGCCCACGCCGTTCGACGGCGGAAAGATCTATTTCCTGGTGCAGAGCGTCGACACGGGACAGCCGCTCCTGACGTTCGGTCCGAACGGGGACATCAAGACCGAATCGCAGATGAACTGGTCGGATGCCGACAGCTATCATTTCCGGTACGACAGCTTCGAGGTTTCGCTGCTCGGGCAGGCATCCGATGCCGGCAATCTGACGAACGTCAACTCGTTCGGCTTTCCGATGTCGGTGGAGATCCAGTTCCCGAATGGAACCCCCGAACAGGCCCGCGGATATTCCGTCGACGGCAACGCGATCTTCGCGGACATCGACAGTGCCTTCGGCAGCGGTGGCGGGCTGATCCACAACTTCACGACCGGCCCGCTGGCGAACACGCCGCGCGAGGCGGCGGCCCCCGCGACGGTGCTGTCGACGCCCGGGCTGACGGGTGCGTCGGCGTCGGATTTCTATGGCTATCTCGAGTCGATTGGAAACCTGGCCGCGGACAAGATCCACATCGCCGGCCAGTTCAATGGCGCGACGTCGGTGGAATACGTGCCGGGAGCAACCAACAGCTTCAGCGAATGGCACAATGCCGCTTTCTACTCCTATACGGCCGCGTACGAGGCGGCGCCGCTGACGGTCCATCAGGGCAGTGCGACGCTCGGCGCCAATCCCTTCAGCGCCACTTCCGGCAGCGCCGCCATCACCGTCACCGATCCCAACGCCAGCCAGTACGTCGTGAACCAGACCCAGGTCGCGTTCAGCGGCGCGACCGGATTTGCCGGCTACACATCGGCCGACCTCGACCAGACCTTCACGGTCGTCAACGTCATCGACTCCAGCCACTACGTGATCATCGCGCCCGGGAACAAGACCGCGACGAGCACCGTCTCCGGCGGCGGAGCTGCCGTCCTCTCCGCCATTCCGCTTGGCGCCGATCCTTTCTCGGCCAATGCCGGCGACAGCTTCTTCACCGTCACCGATCCGAATGCAGCCGGCTATGCGAACACGGGCGTCGAGGTCACGTTCACCGGGGCATCGTCGTTCGGCGCTTTCCCCGGCCTCGATCTCAACGGCACGGCCTTCACGATCACAAAGCTGATCGATGCCACGCACTACGAGGTCGCGACGGCGACCGCGGCGACCGAGACCGCGACCGGCGGCGGCGCAAGCGTCGCCTCGACGTATGTGCGGCCCGATGCGGGCACCTTCGTCTTCACGCCGGACGACAACAGCCAGGTCCAGGGCACGATCAGGATCTCGAGCCAGGATCTGGCAAACAGCGTCTACTCGACCCTTGGCAATGCGCAGATCTACAGCCCGGACGGTACGGCCTATCAGTTCACAGGGCTCGACAGCGACAACAAGGGCATCGCGACTTCCGACCTGAACACCGGCACCAACGACCAGTGGGGCGCGATGTTCGTCAAGCTGCTGACCGGCGTGCTCGGCGGCTACATCGGTGGCGAGGGCGCGCCGCTGAACAGCTTGCTTGGGTCGGCGGCAGACCTGGATTTCAGCCAGAACTGGAATTTCGATCCCAGCTTCGCGTTCCATGCCAACATGACGACGCCGTGGACCTGGGACACGGCCAAGTACGGCAGCGGCGCGCCGTTCGACGCCTACGCCCAGGTGTTCTTCGACAACACCAATTCGTACGGCAACGGCTATTCCGATGCCTTGATGAGCCTGTTCCAGCAGGGCGGCCCCCTGATGTCGAGCGGCTACGCCGTTCCGCTCGCGACGAATCCGTACGCCACGACGCAAGGCTCGACGACCGTCACGGTGCATGATCCGAACGCGGGCCAGTATGGATACGAGGTCGGAGACCTCGTGACCTTCGCCGGCGGCAACGTCGTTGCCGGCATCGACATGACGGCGGCGCCCGTGATTCCGAATACCGGCGTGAACGCCTTCACCATCACGAGCGTGGACCCCGACGCGGGGACTTACACGGTCGTGGCGTCGACGCCGGCCACTGCGACGACAACGGGTGGCGGCACCGGCGTGGTCGCGGGACTGAATGTCGCCAACATCGCCATCATGCTCTACGACGACCACGAGACGCCGCCAACGGGCCAGACGCTGGCGCAGCACCAGCAGTACACGCCGACCGAGATCTACAACACCTACGACCCGACCCTGGGCCCGCTGGTCGCGCCTCGGGGGACCGGGCATGCGGCCGACCTCGACCTGCAATTCGGCCTCGGGCTGGGGCAGATGCGGCCGCGCGACGACCTGACCGTGAAGCTCGGCTTCTACACGAGCAGCCCCGGCGGCGTGGCGAGCTTCGATTACGTGACGTTCGACACCAGCGGCGGGCAATCGCTGTTCCAGACGTGGAACTACAACGATTCGACCGGCGCCTTCGAGGCTGCAGGCAGCCCGGCCGCGTCGGGTGTCAACCTGCAGGTCAACGGGCTGCCCTACGTCACCGGCGTCAACTGGTACCAGCTCGTGTTCGAGAGTTCGGACGGCACGATCAGCCGGGCCTACAACATGTATCTCGACGCGAATCAGAGCTCGGGCGTGGTGAATCCCGCCTTCCAGGGCAACGCCCCGGGCGCCGTCGCGATCGACGGGCTGGCGACCTATGTGATGACGGACCCGGCCGACGCGTACCTGAAGTTGCTCATCTTCAACATGTTCAGCGGCGGCACGCTGTCGATGGATCCCGCCCTGCTCGAGCAGATCACCGACCAGACCGTGATCGCCGCCAACGGCCTGTGGCCGACCCCCAAGGCTCCGGTGCTGGGAACATTGTCGGGCTCCACCTTCACCAACTGGGGCGGCTCCGCGGCGTCATCGACGCCCTACAACAGCCTCTCGCTCGGTGCGGTCAACCAGGGCGCCCTTGCCTTCGGCTGGTATGCTGCCGACGAGACCTGGCTCAACAACGACGTGCTGGGCTCCTTCGGCGACGTCATTTCCCAGTACACCAACAAGATCGGCGCGCTCGATGTCGCGCGGGTCGAGTTCCTTTCGGGGACCGGCCTGACCACGCACCAGCCGATCACTGCCGTCGCCGATGTCGACGGCAAGTGGATCACCCAGGCCGCGCAGTTCGGCAATGGCACCTACAAGGCGGTGTTCGACGAGTTCGACGCCGACGACGAGGACTTCTCGCACCCGCTTTCCAAGGAGAGCGACCCCATCGAGTTCACCGTGGACATCCCGATGCTCGCCATCACCGGCGCCGGCACCAGCACGATCGGCGTCCTCTCGGACGGACTCGGCACCAGCGGCAACTGGATCACCCTGACCGTCAACAGCTCGACCTTTCGCAACGGGACGTTGCTGGCCTACGCGACCGACGGAAACGGCGACATGATCGGCCGCGACGGCCAGGTCGGAGCGTCGCTTGCCGACTCGGTGCTGGCGCAGATCGGCCTGGTCTCGACCGACGGCGGCTCGGTGATGTTCAGCGGCTCCCAGTCGGTCTACCTGGCGGTCGGGTTGCAGCTCAACTTCGCGCTTCAGCTGGGTGACGGCACCGTCGCGCAGTTCCCGAACGTGAGCGTGTCCGGCAACGACCTGCTGTCGGTCGTCGTCGACGGCAACGCCGGCACGCTCGATCTCACGGCCGCAGTCGAGAACAACCTCACTCTCGACGCGATGCTGGCGGAAACCCAACGTGAATCCAACCAGCCGTTCGTGCATCTCGAGCAGGGGCAGAACATAGGCTTCAGCGTGGCGGGCAGCGCCTACAACAACAATACCGTCCATTTCGTGCGGATGGATGTGGATCCGGTGACCGGCGGTCTCAGCGTCGGTGGCGTGGCGTACGGCAACACCGATGCGTTCCGCCAGGCCGTAGAGGACAACTGGGATTCCAACTTCACCGTGTCGGGTGGGCGGGGCAACTTCGGCACGAGCGGAACCTGGGATGTGTCGACGGGCACGGGCTACTACACGCCGGTGCTGCAGACCGAGGGTGGCGACATCTTCGTGGCCGGCATGGCCAACATCGACGGGCAGAACCATGTCCGCATGTTCGGGCAGAACGTCTTCGGCTTCGAGGACCTGCGCGCCAGCCAGAACAGCGACTTCGACTACAACGATCTGGTCGTGAAACTGACGCCGACGCCGGTCTGACGCCTCGTCACTCGGCGTGCACCGCCGACGGGTTTTCCTGTCCGCGCCTCTGGCGACGCTCGATGCGTCGGCAGATCACATGCCCCGCAAGGCCGACAGCCAGGATCAGCACGCCGCAGCCCAGCTGGGTCGCGACGGCGCCCATCAGCTCGAAGCACCAGGTGGCGATCAGGCTGGAGACCAGCATGGCCGCCGCCATCACCACGAGGCGCAGGCGGAAGACGCGGGCGATGTCGTGGCCGTGGAACACCGTCTGCATGCGCGTGATCATCGGCACGAAGAAGAACGGGCCGCCGAAGCCGCTCAGCAGGGCGCCGATCATCATCGCCGGCAGGAGCGCCTCGCGGGGCAGCAACCACACCGAGACCGCGAGCCAGGAGAAGCCGGTGCCCATCGCGACGTAGCCCAGGAACATGGTCGACAGCGGCCGTCGGAAACGGACGCTGCCGGCGACGATGTTGCCCGACACGTCGCCGACGCCATACGTTCCCATCACCAGCGCGTAGGCGGCGAGATCGCCGAAACCCAGGAAGGTCGGCTGGTATTCGGTGACGATCAGCGCGATGGCGAGGTTGAGCGCGATCATCCACGGGCCGTTCATGATCGCGTTGACGATCAGGGTGGCGCCGGTCGTGGGTTCGCTCACCATCAGGCGGAAGCCCGCGGTCACCGCCTCCCAGGCCCCGCCGAGGCCGGGCTTCATGCGCACCGGGTCGCCGAGCCCGCCCTCGAGCCGCTCGCGCGCGGCCCGGATCGCCGCGCCGGAGACCAGGAAGCCGAACGCGGTGGCGGTCAGGAAATGGATCACCGGCATGAAGAGATGCAGCAGGGCCGCCACCATCGGCCCGACCAGCCGGGCGATGCGGTAGGTCGCGTCGAACAGGCCGTTGATCGCCTGCTGGGCATCGCGCTCGGGCACCAGGGTCGGGATGGTGGATTGCAGCGCCGGCGAGAACACCATTCGCAGCGAGGCGAGGCCGACCGAGGAGATGATGAGCAGGGTGATCGAGAGGCCGGAGATGTAGTACCCGACCACCGGCAGCAGGCAGAAGGCCGCGCTCCACCAGCGCGACACCAGCATCGCGCGCACCGGCGGCCAGCGGTCGAACAGCACGCCGCCGAACAGCCCGGCGACCAGCATGGCGACGTACTGCACGCCGGTGACGAGGCCGACCATGTTGCCCGCGACCTCGACCGCGAGCCAGACGATGGCCACGCGGAACAGGTCCTCGCCGATCGTCGAGGTGCAAAGGCCGGACCAGACCGTGAGGACCGCGCGGTCCTTCAACGGCCGGAAGACGGGGAGCACGGCGCGCTATCTCCCCTCGGGTTCCTCTCCCCCGCCAGGGGGAGAGGTTGGGAGAGAGGGAAGTGACGTGCGTTGCCCCCTCTCCCGGCCTCTCCCCCCGGTGGGGGAGAGGAGGGCTTCGGGCGCGTTGCTCATTTCACCCACACCCCGCCGTCCTTGTCCTTGTAGCCGAGCGAGAGGTAGGTCGCGTCGACCAGCGCCTGGCCGCGGTCGTTGAGCAGCAGGCCGGGGCCCATGCGGTTCATCGTGTATCCGAACGACATCCCCGCCGCGGGATCGGCGAAACCCAGTGACCCGCCCGCGCCGACGTGCCCGAAGGCGGCGCTGCTCATGATCACGCTGTCGATGTCCGGACCGAAGATCTTCGCCCCCTCGCTGCGCCTGCGGTTGTCCATCGACTTCATGAAGCCGGGCGCGAAGCGTGTCGGGATGCGGAGGGTGGCATCGTCGTGTGTCGCCATCGACACCTCGCCCATGCGGGCCAGGGTCCTGCCGTCGACCAGCCTGCCGCCGCCCTGCGCCAGCGGCGCGTACAGGCCGGCCAGCCCGCGCGCATTGGTGATGCCGTTGGCCGCGCCGATCTCGGCGGCATGGCCCGCCCGCGTGTTGGCGCCGCCGGTGCGCCAGGCGCCGACATTGAAGAAGAACAGCGAGGCGGGCGACGTCGGCACCTTCGACAGGTCGATCATGAACGGCGTCTTTGCCTGCGCCGCCTTGTAGACGTACGGGATCATCGGCGCGACCCGCGGCTCGATCGCCTCGGGCAGGCCGATCCAGAAATCGAGGCCGAGCGGCCGGGCGATCTCGTCCTGGAAGAACGTGCCAAGCGACTTGCCCGAGGCGCGCCGCACCATCTCGCCGACCGTCCAGCCGAAGGTGAAGCCGTGATAGCCGTTGCGCGTGCCGGGTTCCCAGAACGGCACCTCGGCCGCCAGCCGCCCGGTCATGTAGTCCCATTCGTAGGGGCCGGAGTCCTTCACCTTTTCGCGTAGCGCCGGCACGCCGGCCGAATGATCCAGCATCATGCGCGTGGTCACGCGCTCCTTGCCGTTCTGGCCGAACTCGGGCCACAGCCCGGTCACCGGCGCATCGAGATCGAGCTCGCCGCGGCTCGCCAGCACGTGCGCGCAGAGCGCCGTCGCGCCCTTGGTGCAGGAGAACACGATGCCGACCGTGTCCCTCGTCCATGGCGCGCTGGTTTCCGGGTTGGCCATGCCGCCCCACAGGTCGACGACCGTCTCGCCAGCCACGGTCACCGAGACCGAGGCGCCGACCTCGCCGCGTTCACCGAAATTGCGCTCGAAGGCCTCGGCGATGCGCTCGAAGCCGCGTTTGCAGGTGCCGTCGATCATCATGGCCCGGTGCTGCCCTGGGGCAGCGGCAGCTCGAAGGCCGCGAGCAGGAAGCGTGCGGCCTCGCTCAGGCCGCCCTGGTCGATGCCGTGACCGACACCTTCGGCGATGTGCATGGTGGTCTTCACGCCGTGCTGGCGCAGCACCTCCGTGGCGCGCTCGGTGAGGTGATGCGGCAGCATCTCGTCTCTGTCGCCGTGCAGCAGCAGGACCGGGGGGCGCGACTTGATTTCCGGGCCGAGCCTTTCGTCTCCGGCCAGCATGCCGGAAAAGCCCACGATGCCGGCGAGCGGCGTGGTGCGGCGCAGGCCGACGTGCAGCGCCATCATGGTTCCCTGCGAGAAGCCGACGAGCACGGTCTTGCTCTCGTCGAGGCCGTACTTGGCCATCGTCTCGTCGAGGAAAGTGTCGACGAATGGTGCCGCGCTGCGCACGCCCATCGCGGCAAGGGCGGGATCCAGCCGCGAGATGCCGAACCACTGATAGCCCATCGGATTGCCCTCGCACGGGTAGGGCGCGTTGGGCGCATGGAACACCACGTCGGGCATCAGCGGCGCCAGCACCGGCGCGAGCCCGATCAGATCGTTGCCGTCGGCGCCGTAACCGTGCAGCAGCACCACGAGATGGCCGGGCTTGCCGCCCGCCAGCGGGCCGTGGCTCGGTCCGTCGATCCTGGTCATTTCCTCTCCGCTTTCGGTTCTCTCGCGCTCCAGTCGGGCATGTTGCGGCGATAATGCCAGAGCAGCAGCGCTGCCGCACTGCGCCAGGGGCGCCACGCCTCGGCGATTTTGAGAAGCCGCTTTGCATCGGGCCGCTTGCGCAGCTTCTTGAGATGCTGTGCGGCGATCACGAGGCCGAGATCGAGGCCCGGCATGATGTCGGGCCGGCCATGCGCGAACATCAGGTAGATCTCCGCCGTCCACGGGCCGATGCCCTTGGCCTGCGTCAGCATCGCGACCGCGGCAGTGTCGTCGAGCTCGTCCAGCGCGTCGAAATCGATCCTGCCCCCGACGATGTCGGAGGCGAGCGAGCGGCCGTACTTCATCTTTGCCCCGGACAGGCCGACGGCGCGCAGCTGCTCATCGCTCATCGCCAGGAACTCCGCGGGTTCCATCGACGGCACCGCCGCCTCGAGCCGCAGCCAGATCGAGCGCGCGGCATGCACGGAGACCTGCTGTCCGACGATCGAGCGCATCAGGCCGCCGAAGCCGCGCGGCACCTCGCGCAGCTCGGGATGGCCGACCTCCCCGATCGCGCGGGCGAAGTCGGCATCGACCTTGGCGAGATGCTGCATCGCCTGCTTCAGGTTCGCGGCGTCGAGGGCGGGCTGGGCCATGGACTTCGCATAGCACGCCGCGCGAGGGGACTGTAAGTTTCGTCCATGTCCACTTGCAGGCGGCCGTGACCGTCGTCACGCGATTTGCACCGAGCCCGACCGGCGAGCTGCATCTCGGCCATGCCTATTCCGCGCGCATCGCCTGGCGGAGGGCGCGCGAGGCGGGCGGCCGGTTCCTCCTGCGCATCGAGGATATCGACATCCGCCGCAGCCGGCGGGAGTTCGAGACGGCGATCCTCGACGACCTGCGCTGGCTGGGCCTCGACTGGGACGGCGACGTGCGGCGGCAGTCGGGGCATTTCGCCGACTACGGCCGGGCGCTCGACGCGCTCGACGCGCGCGGCCTGATCTATCCCTGCTTCTGCACCCGCGCCGACATCGCCGCCGCGACCGACGCGCCGCACGGTCCGGACGGCCCGCTCT
>Ga0182745_1003365_pt1 | contig 13818 bp, 15 predicted proteins | sample eDN3rd30CKraftBY_FD_128523 | JGI IMG/M metagenome (GOLD analysis project Ga0182745, IMG submission 128523) | Enriched backyard soil microbial communities from Emeryville, California, USA - eDNA 3rd pass 30_C Kraft BY (version 2) (version 2) | ecosystem: Environmental > Terrestrial > Soil >...
AGGTCGTGCACATCCTCTTCACGGAGATCGCGCCGCTCGTCGCGGAGCGCGAGGGCGGCTACACCCGCATCACGAAGCTCGGCTTCCGCAAGGGCGACAACGCTCCCATGGCGCAGATCGAGCTCGTCCTCGAGCCGGTCGTGAAGAAGCCGTCCGCGAAGAAGGCCGCGGCTGCCGATGCGGCCGCCGCCGACAAGAAGGCGAAGAAGTCGGACGAGGCCAAGGCCGAGGCCGCCGCTGAGACGACCGAGGCTGCCGAGTCCGTCGACGAGACCGCCGCTGAGGCCGTCGAGGCCGACGCCGCTGTCGAGGCGGAGGCGCTCGAGGTCGAGGCCGAGGTCAATGAGGCCGCCGAGGTCGCCGAGGCGACCGAGGAGTAGAAGACCCCCATGCGAACGGGGCCCGAGCCGCAAGGCTCGGGCCCCGTTACGCTTTCCCGGTGAGTCCCGAGCGCCGGTCCCTGAGCGAGCGAGGCGAGTCGAAGGGCCCCGAGGCCCTCGTCCGCATCCGCCTGGACCTCGGCTACGACGGCACGGCGTTCTCCGGTTGGGCGCGCCAGGCCGAGGGCCGGACCGTGCAGGGTGAGCTCGAGGACGCACTCGGGACGCTCTTCCGCGGTCGCGGCGAGCCCCCTCGGCTCGTCGTCGCCGGGCGGACGGACGCGGGCGTGCATGCGCGCGGTCAGGTCGCGCATGTCGACCTCGATCCGGCGCAGTGGCGGCATCTCGGCCGCATGGGTCGTGACGCCGACCCGCTCGAGGCGATCGCGCGGAAGCTCAACGGGCTCGCGGGACGGGTCGGGGACGTGCGGGTGCATCGGGCCTCGCTCGCGCCGGAAGGGTTCGATGCGCGGTTCTCCGCGATCTGGCGCCGCTACGAGTACCGGATCGCCGACGCGGCCGCGACGCAGGATCCGCTCGCTCGCGGATACACGGTCTGGCATTCGCGTGCGCTCGATGCGGTCGCGATGGACGCCGCGGCGCGAGCGCTGGCCGGCCCGGGGCTCGCCGACTGGGCCGCCTACTGCCGTCCCCGACCGATGGCGACGACCATCCGCGACCTGCAAGCGTTCAGCTGGGGTCGGTCCGACGACGGCGTGCTCGTGGCGCGGCTGCAAGCCGACGCCTTCTGCCACTCGATGGTCAGAGCGCTCGTCGGCGCCTGCGTCGCGGTCGGCGAGGGCGCACTCGGGCTCGAGGATCCGGTGGCGCTGCGGGAGGCGGGCGAGCGCACGAGCGCGTTCAAGGTCATGCCGGCGAAGGGTCTCGTCCTCACCGAGGTCGGCTACCCGCCCGACGACGAGCTCGCGGCGAGGTCTGAGCAGACGCGCGGGCTGCGGTCGCTCGATGTTCTCGACTAGTTCGATGGGGCGTCGACAGTCCGTGTGTCACACCTAGAAGCCAGGTGTTACACTTCTGCTATGCCCACCGCCCGCCGCCGACACGCGATCACCGAGTCCGATGAGCTCGCCCGCGTCCTCGACGCGATGGAGCAAGAGCGGCCGGGGGAGTCGCGGTCTCGACTGCTGCATCGGCTGCTCGACGCGGGCCTGCAGGCGACTATGGAGCGGAATGCCGATGTCATCGAGCGCCGGCGTACGGAGATTCTCGCGGGCGCCAGCCTCATGCCGTCGGGGATCTACCGGGCGAACGAGCGTGAACTGCTGCTGGCGGAGTGGCCGGAGTGATCACGCTCGACGCGGGGGTCGTGATCGCATATCTCAATCAGGACGACGCTCACCACGCGCGAGTGAGCGATTGGCTCTCCGCGCATGTGCATGACGAGTACGCGACGTCGGTGATCACGCTCGCAGAGGTGCTGGTCCGACCGTCCGCACTCGGCCATGCCTCGACCGCGCATCGCGCGTTGAGCCTGCTGGGAGTCACCCCGATCGAAGCCGTCGCGGGGGACGAGCTCGAGATCGCGGCGGTGTGCGCTGCGACGCGGCTACGGCTGCCCGACGCGATCGTCATCCACACCGCCGAGCGCCTTGGCGGTGGTCTGTCGACGACTGATCTCGCACTCGCGCGTGCCGCGATCGCCCGAGGCATCCCCGTGCACGACCTGTCAGCCTGAGCCGGCGGCGTCGGGCTGCTCGGAGTGCGATGCGCTGTCGTCGCTGGACGTCGCGCAGAAGGCCTCATGCATCGAAGCCGTACTGTCGCCGCTGCTGCGGAGTGAGGTAGCGGAGCGTGCGCGCGAATCCCGGAGGGAGGATCCGGCCGCATACCCATCCCCAGAGCAGATCGGCCGCCTGCATCGGTCGGAATGCCTCGATCTCGAGCGCCCGGGTCGCCGATGGGTCCGTCCCCGGGTGATCGCCGGGTGCGCCGCGATGAACGCGCTGCGCGAAGTCGTCGGGCGACGAGATGCTCCGCGCTGGGTACCGATGCATGCGCGGGGCGAGTGCCATGCGCATGCCAGGCCGGCGGGTCCTCCGGCATGACTTGGGACGCGGCCTGCGCGAGGTGATCCCGAGGATCGACGAGTTCGATCGGCTCGACGGACGGGCTCAGTGTCGCTTCCATGCTCCCAGGGTGAAGCGGACCACCGACATCACGCGGACCCGTCGGGCCCCGGGGCCGTAGCGGGGCCCAGGACAGCGGCCTAGCCTCGTAGTCAGCCACGACCGCGTTCTGTATCCGACCCAGAGGAGTCGACATGCCCCACGTCCAGATCAGCCTTGCCGAGGGCCGGACCCCTGAGCAGATCCGCGCGATGATCCGGGAGGTCGCCGATGCGGTCGAGCGCACCGCCGGGGCGCCGCAATCGGCGATCACCGTGCACGTGACCGAGGTGCCGCTCACGCACTGGGGCAACAAGGACGCGACGCTGGCCGAGCGACGGTCAGCTGGGACGTTCTGAAGTTATCCGCTACACTTGAACGTCGGTCCGCGCCCTGCGGCCCGTGATCGCGGTGCCCTCCACCGGGTTGTTCCGAAGCAGAAGCTGCGGAACCCCCACCGGAGCGGGATTCACGAACCTCAACCGATCGAAAGCAGAACTCCTGTGACTCGTACGTTCACGCCCAAGGCGGAGTCCGTCACGCGCGAGTGGCTCGTCATCGACGCCACGGACATCGTGCTCGGCCGCCTCGCCTCGCAGGCCGCGGCGCTGCTGCGCGGCAAGCACAAGCCCGTCTTCGCGAACCACGTCGACACCGGTGACTTCGTCATCATCGTCAACGCGGAGAAGGTCGCCCTGACCGGCCAGAAGCTCGCGCAGAAGCTCGCCTACCGCCACTCGGGCTACCCGGGCGGCCTCACCGCGACCTCGTACGCGGAGCTCCTCGAGACGAAGCCCGAGCGCGTCGTCGAGAAGGCGATCCGCGGGATGCTGCCGAAGAACTCGATCGGCCGCGCGCAGTTCACGAAGCTCAAGGTCTACGCCGGCCCCGAGCACCCGCACGCTGCGCAGCAGCCGAAGCCGTACACCATCTCCCAGGTCTCTCAGCAGGCCTGAGCCGGAATCTCTCAGAAGGAAACGAACAGTGGCTGACAACGAGACCACCGCCGACGAGAACTCCGTCGACACCATCACCGGCGACTACACGACCGAGACGCCGAGCGCCGTCGCGACCGAGACGAAGGCGCCGCGTGCGCCGCTCACCGTCTCCGGCGCGGCCGTCGGCCGCCGCAAGGAGGCGATCGCGCGCGTCCGGCTCACCCCGGGTGCGGGCGTCGCGACCATCAACGGCCGCCCGCTCGAGGCCTACTTCCCGAACAAGCTGCACCAGCAGGCCATCAACTCGCCCTTCGCGGTCCTCGACCTCATCGGCTCGTACGACGTGGTCGCGCGCATCACCGGTGGCGGCCCCTCGGGCCAGGCGGGCGCGCTGCGCCTCGCGATCGCCCGTGCCCTCAACGAGATCGACCGGGAGAACAACCGCCCGGCCCTCAAGAAGGCCGGCTTCCTCACCCGCGATGCCCGCGTCATCGAGCGCAAGAAGGCCGGTCTCAAGAAGGCCCGCAAGGCGTCGCAGTACTCGAAGCGCTGACCCTTCGACTCGCTGAGCTCGCTCAGGGAACGACGAACGGGGACGCATAAGTGGGACGACTTTTCGGCACGGACGGCGTCCGGGGCCTGGCGAACGGTGACATCACCGCGCAGCTGGCGCTCGACCTCGCCCAGGCCGCTGCGTACGTCCTCACCAAGGGTCGGCACGCGGAGGAGAATCGCGCGGCCGGGCGGCGCCCGACCGCGGTCCTCGCGCGCGATCCTCGGATCAGCGGCGAGTTCCTAGCCGCGGCCGTGGCCTCCGGGCTCGCGAGCAGCGGCATCGACGTGCTCGACGCGGGCGTCATCCCCACGCCGGCGTGCGCGTACCTCGTGCAGTCCGTGCAGGCCGACTTCGGCGTGATGATCTCCGCGTCGCACAACGCGGCCCCGGACAACGGGATCAAGTTCTTCAGCTTCGGCGGGCAGAAGCTCCCGGACGAGGTCGAGGATCGGATCGAGGCGGCGCTCGGCACGCAGGAGCTCACGCCCATCGGCGGCGACGTCGGCCGCATCCGCCGCTTCGCCGACGCGGAGGACCGCTACGTCCTCCACCTGCTCGCGAGCCTCAACCATCGGCTCGACGGCCTCCACGTCGTGATCGATGCGGCGAACGGCGCCGCCGCGGGAATCTCCCCGCAGGCGTTCAAGGACGCCGGCGCTCGAGTGACGGTCATCGGGGCCGACCCGGACGGGCTCAACATCAACGAGGGGTCCGGCTCGACCCACCTCGAGGTGCTGCAGGCGAAGGTGCTCGAGGTCGGGGCCGACATCGGCATCGCCCACGACGGCGACGCGGATCGCTGCCTCGCGGTCGACGCGGACGGCGAGATCGTCGACGGCGACCGGATCATGGCGATCCTCGCGATCTCGATGAAGGAACGCGGTGCGCTCAAGGACGACACGCTCGTCGCCACCGTCATGAGCAATCTCGGACTGCGGCGGGCCATGGCCGAGCACGGCATCGAGGTCGCGCTGACCGGCGTCGGCGACCGATACGTCCTCGAGGCGCTCGCGGAGCATGGCTGGTCGCTCGGCGGCGAGCAGTCCGGCCACCTCATCATCACCGAGCACGCGACGACGGGCGACGGCATTCTCACGGGACTGCACCTCGCGGGCGAGATCGCCCGCACCGGCAAGAGCCTCGCCGAGCTCGCCGCGTGCATGACGGTCTACCCGCAGGTCCTCGTCAACGTCCGAGGCGTGGACCGGAGCCGACTCGACGGTGACGCCGAGATCGCCGCGGCCGTGGAGCGGGAGCAGCGCGCCCTCGCCGACGCGGGCCGGGTCCTGCTGCGCCCATCCGGCACCGAGCCGATGGTCCGGGTCATGGTCGAGGCCGAGGATCAGGAGACCGCGCAGGCGGTCGCGGATCGGCTCGCGACACTCGTCTCCGAACGGCTCAGATCTTCCTGACGAGCACGCGATCGACGACGTGGTTCGCGCCCTTGCGGAGCACGAGCGTCGCCCGCTCGCGGGTCGGGAGGACGTTCTCCACGAGGTTGCGGCCGTTGACGCGGACCCAGATGTCTCGCGCGGTCGCGATCGCCTCCTCGTCGGAGAGGTCGGCGTATCGGTGGAAGTACGAGTCGGGGTCGGAGAACGAGCTCGCCCGCAGCCGCAGGAACCGTTGGATGTACCACTCCTCGACATCCTCGGTCGCGGCGTCGACGTACACGGTGAAGTCGAAGAGGTCCGAGACGGCGAGCGCCTGGCCCTGAGGGGCGGGCTGCAGCACGTTGAGCCCCTCGACGATGAGGACGTCCGGGCGCTGCACGACGACCTCGGCGCCGGGGACGATGTCGTAGACGAGGTGCGAGTAGAGGGGCGCGCGCACGCGAGGCTCGCCCGACTTGATCGCCGAGACGAACTCGATGAGCGCCCGCCGGTCGTACGACTCGGGGAACCCTTTGCGCTCCATGAGGCCGCGGCGCTGGAGTTCCGCGTTCGGATGCAGGAAGCCGTCCGTCGTGATGAGGTCCACGCGCGGCGTGCCCGGCCAACGCGAGAGCAGCTCGCGCAGCACGCGCGAGATCGTCGACTTGCCGACCGCCACCGATCCCGCGACGCCGATGATGAACGGCGTGACGCCCGGGACGGAGACGGCGCCGTCGAGGAAGTCCCGGGTCTCCGCGTAGAGACGCTGCGCGCCGGCCGCGTAGAGCGAGAGGAGGCGGCTGAGCGGCAGGTAGACCTCCTGGACCTCGCGGAGGTCCAGCTGGTCGCCGGTGCCGCGCAGCGCCGTGATCTCGCTCGGGGTGAGCGGGGCCCGCATCCCCGCCGCGAGAGCCGCCCACTCCGCCCGGGCGATCTCGTGGAAGACGGAGGAGGTCTCGCTCACCGGACCAGCCTAGTTCGCGCCGTGCTCGGCGTTCTCGTACAGGCCCCCGCCTAGACTTGCGGCATGTGCGGGATCATCGGATATGTCGGTCCTCGGGACTCGACAGGCCTGCTGATGGCGGGGCTCAAGCGCCTCGAGTACCGCGGCTACGACTCCGCCGGCGTCGCCGTCCTGGACCGGGTCGGCCACCTCGACATGCGCAAGCGCGCGGGCAAGCTCAAGGTGCTCGTCGACGACCTCGCGGAGCACCCGATCGGCGACGGCGGGACGGGCATCGGGCACACGCGCTGGGCGACGCACGGCGGCCCCACCGACCGCAACGCGCACCCACACCTCGCCGATGACGGCAAGCTCGCCGTCATCCACAACGGCATCATCGAGAACTTCGCGGAGCTCAAGGCCGAGCTCGTCGCCGAGGGCGTCGAGTTCCACTCCGAGACGGACACCGAGGTCGCCGCGCAGCTGCTCGCGCGCGAGTACGCGCAGGTGCACGACCTCGCCGAGGCGTTCCGCCGCACCGTCGGTCGCCTCGCCGGCGCGTTCACACTCCTCGCGATGCACGAGGACGAGCCCGCTGTCGTCGTCGGGGCACGCCGCAACTCCCCGCTCGTCGTCGGACTCGGCGAGCATGAGAACTTCCTCGCGAGCGACGTCGCCGCGTTCGTCGAGCACACGAAGCGCGCCGTCGCGCTCGGGCAGGACCAGATCGTGACGATCCGTCCGGACTCGGTCGAGATCACCGACTTCGCCGGCGCCCGCGTCGAGGGCGACGAGTACGAGGTCGCCTGGGACGCCGCCGCCGCCGACAAGGGCGGCTGGCCGTGGTTCATGGCGAAGGAGATCCACGAGGAGCCCGACGCGCTGTCGAACACGCTGCTCGGCCGGACGCGCGACGGCCTCGTCGTCCTGTCGGATCTCGGGGACCGGCTGACCGACGACATCCTGGCCGGCATCCAGCGGATCGTGCTCATCGCCGCCGGCACCGCCTCCTATGCCGCCGAGGTCGCGCGCTACGCGATCGAGACGTGGGCCCGCATCCCGGTCGATGTGGAGCTCTCGCACGAGTTCCAGTTCCGCGAGCCGCTGCTCGACGACCGCACGCTCGTCGTGTCGATCTCGCAGTCGGGCGAGACGATGGACACCCTCCTCGCGGTGCAGCACGCCCGTGCCCACGGCGCCCGGTCGCTCTCCGTCTGCAACACGCAGGGGGCGACGATCCCGCGCGAGTCCGACGGCGTCGTCTACACGCACGCCGGGCCGGAGGTCGCGGTCGCGTCGACGAAGGCGTTCGTCGCCCAGATCGCCGCGCTCTACCTGCTCGGACTCCACCTCGGGCGCATCCGCGGCACCCTCCCCGACGACGTGCACCGCGCGATCGTCGCCGACCTGCAGGCGACGCCGGAGCGGCTGCGCGCGGTCATCGAGGAGTCCTGGCCGCACATCGAGACGCTCGCGCACTGGATGGCGGACACCCGCTCGGTGCTCTTCCTGGGCCGCAACGTCGGCTATCCCATCGCGCTCGAGGGCGCGCTCAAGCTCAAGGAGCTCGCCTACATCCACGCCGAGGGGTTCGCGGCGGGCGAGCTCAAGCACGGGCCGATCGCGCTCATCGACCACGGTCAGGTCGTCTTCGTCGTCGTGCCCTCGCCCCGACACTCGGCGCAGCTGCACGCGAAGGTCGTCTCGAACATCCAGGAGATCCGCGCCCGCGGCGCCCGCGTCATCGCGATCGCGGAAGCCGGCGACACGGCGGTCCTGCCGTTCGCCGACGAGCTCATCCCGCTGCCGCTGTCCGGCCCGTGGTCCGCGCCGATCCTCGCGGTCGCACCGCTCCAGCTCTTCGCGCTCGAGCTCGCGCACGCGAAGGGCCTCGACGTCGACCAGCCCCGGAACCTCGCGAAGTCGGTGACGGTCGAGTGATGGTCCGCGCGTGGCCGTGATCGGTGTCGGCGTCGACCTCGTCGACATCGCGCGGTTCGAGCGGGCCATGTCGCGCACCCCTCGGCTGCGGGATCGCCTGTTCGCGGCGGACGAGACGGTCCGGGGTGGAAAGGAGCTCTCGCTGCGCTCCCTCGCGGGGCGGTTCGCGGCGAAGGAGGCGTTCATCAAGGCGCTCGGCTGGTCGTGGGACATCGGCTGGCATGACATGCCGGTCGTCTCGGACGAGGTTGGCAACCCGGGGTTCGAGCTGCGCGGTCAGGCGGCGTCGGCGGCTCGCGAGCTCGGCGTGTCCCGCGTGCATCTGACGATGAGCCACGACGCCGGCATGGCGATCGCGTTCGTCGTCGCGGAGTCGTGAACGCGATGCGCGAGCTCGTCGTCGACCTCGCGGCGATCCGGGAGAACGTCAGGAGCGTCGCCGCGCAGGTCGCGCCCGCTCGCCTGATGGGGGTCGTGAAGGCGGACGGGTACGGCCACGGCATGGAGCAGGTCGCCCGGGCGATGGCGGATGCCGGCATCGACGCGTTCGGCGTCGTGGATCTCGATGAGGCGCGGCGGCTCCGCGAGGCGGGCATCCGGCAGCCGATCCTCGCCTGGATCCACGGGGCGGACGCCGACTTCGGCTGGGCGGTCTCCTCCGGCATCGAGCTCGGCATCGGATCGGTGGAGAACCTCGAGCGCGTCGCGCTCGCGGCGCACGAGGCGCTCGCGTTCGCGCGGCGCACCGGGGCCGAGGCTCGACCCGCGGTCGTGCATCTCAAGGCGGACACCGGCCTCGGCCGCGGCGGGGCGCTGGGCGCGGAGTGGCACGAGCTCGTCGCTCGGGCGGTCGAGCTGGAGCGCGCGGGGGCCATCGTCGTCCGCGGGGTCTGGACCCATCTCGCGAACACGTCGCCGGACGCCGACGAGGACCAGTTCACGGCGTTCGACAGCGCCATCGCGGTCGCGCGGGCGGCCGGGCTCGCCCCCGAGCTCGAGCACGCGTCGGCCTCCGCGTCGATGGTCTCGCATCCGCACCAGGCGAGGGGCATGGTGCGGGTCGGCCTCGCGCTCTACGGGCTCTCGACCTTCCCGGAGCGCACGTCCGCCGAGCTGGGCTTGCGCCCCGCGATGGAGGTCGGCGGCGAGGTCGTCTCGGTCAAGCGCGTCCCCGCGGGCCTCGGCGTCTCGTACGGGCACCGCTACGTGACGGAGCGCGAGACGACGCTCGTGCTCATCCCGCTCGGCTACGCCGACGGCCTGCCGCGGGCGGCGACGGGCCGCGCGCCGGTGTCGATCAACGGGAAGCGCTATACGATCGCGGCGACGATCGCGATGGACCAGGTCGTCGTCGACGTCGGGGACGACCCCGTCGAGGTCGGCGATCGCGCGGTCTTCTGGGGCGACCCCGAGCTCGGCCATCCGTCGGCGTCCGAGTGGGCCGATGCCGCCGGGACCATCCCGTACGAGATCGTGACGCGCGTCGGACCGCGCGTCCGGAGGCGGTACCTGCCGTGAGCGGCGTGACGCGGCTCACGATCGCGACCGCGGAGGACATGGAGGCCCTCGGTCGGCGCATCGGTGCGGTGCTGCGCGCGGGCGACCTGGTCGTCCTGCGCGGCGACCTCGGCGCGGGCAAGACGACGCTGACGCGCGGGATCGGCGACGGCATGGGAGTCCGGGGCCCGGTCACCTCGCCGACCTTCGTGCTGTCCCGCGTCCACCCGCCGGTGACGGGCAGTGTGCCGCTCGTGCACGTCGACGCCTACCGGCTCGCCGACGCCTGCGAGCTCGACGATCTGGATCTCGACTTCGAGGGCGCGGCGACGGTCGTCGAGTGGGGCGACGGCCTCCTCGACGGCATCTCCGACTCGTGGCTGCATATCACGATCGATCGCGGTCGCTCCCTGGGGGAGCCCGGAAGTCGAGGCGAAGGGGACGATGACGGCACCCCCCGAGACGTCGAGATCGCGTTCATCGGCCCTCGCTGGGAGGGGGTGACGCTGTGATCCTCGCGATCGACACCTCGCTCGGCACCTCCGTCGCCCTGCTCGGCGACGACGGCGCGATCCTCGCGGAGCACGCCTCGGCCGACACCCGCGGCCACGCCGAATCCATCGGCCCCCTTCTGGCCTCGCTTTTCAGGAGTACAGGGGGTCACGAGGCCGTATTGCACGCGAACCCCCCTGTACTCCTGAAAAAGGAGGATGTCGGGGCGGTGGTGGTCGGGATGGGGCCGGGGCCGTTCACGGGCCTGCGCGTCGGGATCGCGGCGGCCAGGGCGTTCGCGGCCGGCAGCGGGGTGCCCGTCTGGGCGGTGCTGAGCCACGACGCGGTCGCGGCGGCGGAGCATGCCGAAGGGCGCGGGGGACCGTTCGCGGTCGTGACCGACGCCAAGCGGCGCGAGCACTACCTGACCCGGTACTCCGGGGTCGAGGACGGGGTGCCGCTGCGGGACGGCGACTCCGAGCTCGTCCGGCTCGACGAGCGGCCCGTCGAGATCCGCGAGGTGCGGCCGGTCGCCGTGAGCGCGGCGCAGCTCGGCCGAGTCGCGCTGCGCCGCCGTGCGCTCGGCCTGCCGACCGGCCCGGATCAGCCCCAGTACCTCCGGGAGCCCGACGTCACGCCGCCGGGCGCGCCGAAGCGGGTCTCGTGATGGCGTTCTCGCTCCGCGACGCGGTGCCGGCCGACCTCGACGCGATCATGTCGATCGAGCACAGTGTCTTCCCGGTGGATGCCTGGCCCGCCGCGACGATGGGCGCCGAGCTCGGGAGCGCCCACGGGCGCTACGTCGTCGCGATCGACGATGCGGGCGAGATCGTCGGCTACGCGGGCCTGCGGGCGGTCGGCGAGCAGGGCGACATCCAGACGATCGCCGTGCGGCCCGAGTCCCGACGTCTCGGCATCGCGCGCGCGATGCTCCTCGAGCTGCTCGCGGAGGCGCGTCGCCGCCGAGTCGCCGAAGTCTTGCTCGAGGTCCGTGCCGACAATCCCGGGGCGACCGCGCTCTACGAGTCGCTCGGGTTCGCCCGGCTCGCGGTGCGCCCGAGGTACTACCCGCCGGCGGCGCCGGCGGATCCGCCGGTCGACGCGCTGGTCATGCGCCTCGACCGCCGCGGCCTGCGCGCGGCCGCTGCCGGGCGAACGAAGGAGCGAGGATGAGTGAGCACACCGGAGGGCCGCTCGTGCTCGGGATCGAGACCTCCTGCGACGAGACCGGGATCGGGATCGTGCGGGGGACCGAGCTGCTCGCGAACGCCATCGCGAGCTCAATGGACGAGCACGCGCGCTACGGTGGCGTCGTGCCGGAGGTCGCGGCCCGCGCCCACCTCGAGGCGCTCATGCCGACGCTCGAGTCCGCGCTCGCGACCGCTGGCGTCACGCTCGCCGATCTCGACGCGATCGCCGTCACGAACGGCCCGGGCCTCTCGGGCGCGCTGATGGTCGGGGTCGCCGCGGCGAAGGCGCTCAGCGTCGCGACCGGGACGCCGCTCTACGCCGTCAACCATCTCGTCGGCCACGTCGGCGTCGACGTCCTCGACGCCGAGCCGCTTCAGATGCCGACGATCGCGCTCCTCGTCAGCGGCGGCCACACGAGCCTGCTGCTCGTCCGCGACCTCGTCGACGACGTCGAGCTGCTCGGCGAGACGATCGACGACGCGGCGGGGGAGGCGTTCGACAAGGTCGCACGCCTGCTCGGCCTGCCGTATCCGGGCGGTCCGCACATCGACCGGGTCGCCGCCGACGGGGATCCCAGGGCGATCGCGTTCCCGCGCGGACTCACCCGGCCGAAGGATCTTGAGCGGCACCGCTACGACTTCTCCTTCTCGGGACTCAAGACCTCGGTCGCCCGATACGTCGAGGCCAGGCAGGACGCGGGCGAGCCCGTCCCCGTCGCCGATGTCGCCGCGAGCTTCCGTGAGGCGGTCGCCGACGTCCTCGTGTCGAAGGCGATCGCGGCCTGCACGGACCTCGGGATCCCGCGCCTGCTCTTCGGCGGCGCCGTCGTCGCGAACGCCCGCATCCGCGCGCTCGCGGAGGAGCGCTGCGCCGCCGCCGGCATCGCGCTGCGCGTCCCGCCGCTGTCGCTGTGCACCGACAATGGCGCGATGATCGCGGCGCTCGGCGCGCAGCTCGTCATCGCGGGACGCGCGCCGAGCGGCCTCGCCTTCGGCGCCGACTCGACGCTGCCGGCGACGGTCGTCCAGTCCTAGCCGGTCGTTCTCGCGGCGGCGGTCGTGGTCGTCCGCGCCCGGATTCGCCGCGGGCACGAGCAAAGGGCGGCCCGACCTTCTGGTCGGACCGCCCTTGCGTGCTCGGGATCGCTACGACCTCTCGGCGTTGCTCCGCGCGCGGAGGCCGCGCACGATCCCGACGGTTGCGGCCGCCACCGCGCCGAGCGCGGCGAGGACGAAGGCGACCCAGGTCGGCATGCCGGCGATCGGCTTGGTCGCCGCGCTCGCCGTCGTGCCGCCCGTCGTCTCGGCGTCGTCCGTCGCGGCCTTGCTCGGCGCGCTCGGCTCGAGGACCGGCTCGAGGAGGCCTCGCGCGTCCCGCTCGACGACGTGCTCCACCTCGACCTCAGCGGTCGGTGCCGGCGCGGCGCCGCCCTGCGTCGAGCCAGATTCCGGGGACTCCGCGGACTCCGAGGCCGGCGCGGGCTGCGACGGCTCGACCGGCTCGGACGGCTGCTGCGGCTCGACCGGCTCGTCGACCGGCAGCGTCTCGACGACGTGCAGCGCGACCTGGACGTACTCGGTCACGAAGCCGTTCGCGTCCTCGATGCTGTAGTGCATCGTGTCGTCACCGACGTAGCCCGCGTCCGGCGTCCAGGTGAAGGAGCCGGTCGCGAAGTCGAAGTCGGTCACGGTGCCGTGCTGCGGCTGGCCATAGGCGCGGACCGTGAAGGCATCGCCGTTCGGGTCGGTGTCGTTCGCGAGCAGGTGCTTCGGCGCGGCGACGACGAGCTGGGTGCCCGGGGTCGTCCAGTAGGCGTCCGCACCCGCGACCGGGAGTTCGGCCGCGTTCGGCACGATGTGGATCCGGACGGTCACCATGGAGGTGCTCAGCCCGCTCGGGTCCTTCGCGACGTACTGGAACCAGTCGATGCCGCTCGTCTGCTGCCGGTCGCCGACGTAGGTGAAGGCCCCGGTCGCGAGGTCGAACGCTGTGATGGTGCCGTTCACGGGCTGCGTGTAGGAGTCGATCACGAGGGCGTCGCCGTCGATGTCGATGTCGTTCGCAAGCAGGCCCGCGGCGGCATCGATCGTGAGCGTCGTGCCCTGCAGCACGTCGAGGTAGTCGTCCTGGATGCCTTCCGGCGCGTGCTCGACCATCGCGTCCGCGGTGACCTCGACGGTGACCTCGGCGAGCGCGCTCGCGGCGCCGTCGACGTCCTTGACCGAGTAGTAGAAGTGGTCGGTCCCGAGGAAGCCGGCGTTCGGCGTGTAGACCAACGCGCCGCCCGCGGTGATCGTGACCGCGCCGTTCATGGGCGTGGTCGACGAGTCGAACGCGATCGGGTCGCCGTCCGGGTCGCTGTCGTTCGCGAGGAGGCCGGC
>Ga0182745_1003366_pt1 | contig 13815 bp, 12 predicted proteins | sample eDN3rd30CKraftBY_FD_128523 | JGI IMG/M metagenome (GOLD analysis project Ga0182745, IMG submission 128523) | Enriched backyard soil microbial communities from Emeryville, California, USA - eDNA 3rd pass 30_C Kraft BY (version 2) (version 2) | ecosystem: Environmental > Terrestrial > Soil >...
ATTTATTGAAGAATATAGCCGTGAGCTTGAAGACTGGCAACGTGACATATTAACAATGATGAGAGAGGAGATGTTATACTTCTGGCCACAGCTAGAAACAAAGATTATGAACGAAGGCTGGGCTTCCTATCGCATAGGTGTTCAAATTTTTAAACCTTCGATATAATAAAAAGTGACCATTTTTATGATAAAAGGTCACTTTTTTGTCTTCAGAAACAATGTGTCTAATACGTTGATATTGTTTTAAGGTTTATCACTTTTTTCTATTGAAACAAAGCAAAGATTAATCAAAATTAATACCGTAAGCTCGTTCCATAACATTTTTCCATGTTTGAGGAACATCATCCCAACAATTCCATTCTGAAGTTTTTTTATAAACTTTATATGGCTTGTCCGAACTTGGTGAGGGGTAGCCTAAACAATTTTCTAAACATTCTTCTAATAAGGTGACTTTTGAAGAATCACCAATAGCAGCGGCAATGAATGGGTTAAATCGTTCTGCTCCTTTGGTCCCTTGGTCCCTATCATGGATAACATGGTAAGAAATATTCAAGGCATTTAAGTATTTAATAAGTGGAATCATTGTGGCCTTCCCTCTAGCTTTAATTATCTGAGTTTTTGAATGAATCTCTCTTCTGTACTCTGGTGGAATCAAATCCAAGGTTTGTTTTATTGCAATGACCTCGGAATCTCCCTCAACAACAATACACTTTTCGGTAAAAAAAATCCTCGATAATTCATCATCGAATGTTTTAATCATTTTTAATAATTCTTTTTCATCTTCCAATAAATAAGTGGATGCTTCAGATAATCCGTAATTAATTGCGAATGTAAAGGAATTTTCACTTAATTCCATCTTGGTTAATGATTGCCAACTCTTAGAAAGATCAATCATCCAAGGTGAATGAGTCGTACATATAATTTGATCAGACTCACCGAGTGCATAAATTGTGTCCCTTAAAAGGTTAGCTGCGGCAGGATGTAAGTATATCTCAGGCTCTTCAAATGCTACAAGGAGCGGACGTGTAACGGCCCCACCTTCTAACTTTAAACGGGAATGATATCTTAGTATTGAGAAAATGCCAGTTCTTACTAATCCAGTCCCTTGTTTGTCTGCGTTTGTATCTACATTAGAATACATTGAAACATTATATTGGGGCTTAAGCACAGTTGATAGATCTTTAAGGGATGGATCTATTTTAATTCCACAGTTAGGGAATACTTCACCAATTACTTGGTTTACCTCATTACATAGAGTATTAATCATGGATCCTTCTTGGTCAGGAGCCATCTCTTGTTGAAGAAAGGCTAAGTTTTCTTGTATTCCAGCAGCTAATTCACTTTGGCTAATCATATCGTCGAATAAAATGCCTAAACATTCTGCTAAAAGTGTATTACCGTCCCCTTTACCAATATCGTTTACATTGGTATAAGCTGGTATATGTATTAACCTTGGTAATTTTGATACAACTATACTAGGTAACCCACCTGGATTTGATATTTCTTTTGGTTCAGATTCAAAATTGATTTCAAAAGCACCATCGATATTTAGATGCCATCTTTCGGGAAGCTTTGTCTTCGTAAAATTACCAATCAATGCCTTTAGCTTAGATTCATTTATATTGAGTTTGTCCAACAATGCCGCTGGAGTGTCTATATCTTTGAATTCCTCTGATATCGTATAGTCATATTCAAAGGTGCTTATAGCAGGCTTCAAACTAGTTATTGTATATGTTTTTTTATAGACAAATTCGCCGTTAATAACTCTTCCTCTAAAGCCTCTGCTAGTTTGAATTTCTGGTGGTATGTCCTTAAAATACCCAATAATTTCTATACTCTCAGCTCTTTCATTTTCATTAATTAATCGAAAATCATCTGGGGTGAGTTTATCATTTCCTAATGATAACAATGCATCGATTGCACTTATTACACTTGTTTTTCCAACATTATTTGCTCCTATTAGGAATGTTGTTGAATCAAACGTGATATCAGCTGTTTCAATCCTTCTAAAATTTTTGATTTGTATTCTTCCCAGTTTCATCTTAAATCCCCCTTATTTTTATGTCTGTAATAATAATAACGATTTTTGTAAAATTTTAGTAACTCTTCATCATTTTACCTTTTGTGTAGTTTGATTTACAGTTATTTTTAGGGAATTATTTCATATAGTTACATGAGTAATGTTATGAGGGGGATATTAGCATGAGAGAATACAATGTTCATGAAGTCCTTGCCATATTACAAAAATACTATATAACTGATTCACAACAGATGGTGGCTCGCTGGATTCGTGAAGGAAAAATTCAAGGAATAAGAAGTGAAAACCGCAAAGAAGGATACAGGGTTTCAGAGGACGAGTTGTTTGAATTTATTGAGGAACAACGCCCTGGATTACCATCAATTATTGAGGTTTATGAAAGTTATGTGAAGCAGCTAAAACCTGATTTTCAGGAAGAAAACATCACTGAAACTCAAGAAATTCTAAATAAAAGCCTGCAATTAATTGAAAACGAAAATGATGAACTGCGTGAAAGGGTGTTGAAACTTGAGAATGCATTGACTGACCTACAACAAGAGAAACAAATATTGGAAATGGAGTTAATTGAAACACTTGAATTAACTAATGGATTAAAGGAAGAAAACAACTTTCTACTTGATGAAATCGAAATATTATCTGAATTATTCAAAATTACTGATGAAGAAAATAAAAAACTAAAGGATTTATCATCAAAAAAAATCAATTTGGAAATTAAAGATGATGACCAAATCAAAAAGGGGAATACGCTAAAAAAAGAGTTATCCTTTGAAGAATTTAAAGACTTAAGTGAAGAATCAGTATCGAGGATAGAACTTAATTTGGAGAAAGGTATAATCGATAACCACTTAAGGAGTGTTTATGAACGAATATTTGAAAATGGAAAGATAAAATCCAATCTAATTACTGATGACGGATCAATAACTTGTCCTTATACCGAAAGGGTTTATAAACAACAAAAAAGGCTTATTAATAATGCCGTTTTGCACTATTTTGAAAAACACAGTGGCCTAAAACCATATCAAGAGGAACTCGAAATTACAGTGGCTAATGACTAAAAGTTAGCCACTGTTTTATTATTCAACTTTAAGTGAGTGAATTAGAAAGTTCTTTTTCTTATTGCAAAAAGTTGAATATAGGGCATGAACGGGTCTGCTTCTCGAAATGACATGGCTTAGAGATCCTTTATAGAAAGCAATTGCTTCATTCTTTCGATAAGTTAGCTTCATATGTTCATTATTTGACCCGAAGACACTAGTTGATGGGCTCGTCTTAGAATCACTATAAAAAAGTGGCTTTGGAATGTTTATCCCATATGGCTCTAAATATGTGATGCTTTCAAACAATTCATCATAAAAATTCTGAATCTCCATCTTTCTGATATAGGTTAATACTGGCGTTTTGAACACCTCGTATTCTGCGGCTTGTAGAATTGCAGTTCGGAATCGATGAATTTGTTTTTCTTCAGGTGTAATGGAGAGTCCAGCTGCGGCCTGATGCCCACCGTACTTCTTAAGCAGATCGGAAGAATTATTAATTACATTTATTATAGAGAAACCACTCCCATTAACACTTCTTGCAGATCCAATACCAGTTGCAGAAATAACAATAGAAGGCTTTTTGTACATTTCTGTAATTTTTGCAGCAACAATGCCGATAATTCCATTATGAAAATCATCAAATACAACAATAACCTTATCATTGTAAAGTTGCCTTTGTTTAATCTGATTTTCGGCCAAGATAAATTGTTGATTTGTTAATTCCTTTCGTTTGGTATTTAAATTAATCAAGGAATCTATTTCTGCTTCTTTTATTTCCGCATTTGTTAGAATGTCAACGGCAATATTGGGGTCTCCAATTCGACCGCTAGAATTGAGGATTGGTCCAAGTGTAAAACCAATAGTAGAACTGTCAACAATCTTAACAAATGATTTTTCAAAAATCCTTTTAAAGACAGGATGGGGCTCAAGATTCATTTTTCGTAAGCCTAAAGAACAAATAACACGATTTTCATCAATGATGGGCATTAAATCTGCGATCGTGCCCAACGTGGCTAACTCTAAGTATGAATAGAACTCTACATCAAACTTTCGTTTAGCTGCTAGATATAATGCTTGTACCATTTTAAGTGCAACTCCAGCACCAGAAAGAGAGGTAAATGGATATTTATTATCGTGACGCTTAGGATTAATAAATGCATAGCAGTTTGGATAAGGCCCTAATATTTCATGATGATCAGTTACGATTACATCAATCCCTTTCTCCTTTGCTACCATCATTGCTTCGTGTGAGCTTGTCCCATTATCGACTGTTATGACAAGTGAAATATCCGCATCTACTTGCTTCATGGCATGTGCCGACAACCCATATCCTTCGCTTCTTAGGGGTAAACGATAGGTTACTTCACCCTTAAATTGCCTTAAAGCTAAATATAGGAGTGATGTAGAGGTAATACCATCACAATCGTAATCACCAAAAATCAGGATTTTTTCCTTTTGTTTAATTGCTTTGATTATACGAATCACTGCTTTTTTCATATCATTCATTAAAAACGGGTCATGTAGATCTTCTACAATGTTAGGCTCCAAGAATTTTTTAAGTTTCTCTTCATTATTAAACCCATGTAGGAATAAATAATGCCCTATGATAGGATCGATTAGAAATTGTCGTGATAAATACATAATTAATGGATAATTTGGATGTTGTTCTAAAGGAATATCAAGAGGAACCCAATTAAGAGACATCTGATATACCTCCTTTATAAAACCAAACGAATTCTCTCCCTTTAAAAAGGGAAAGGTGCTCAAAATATAATGAATCGAAAGGGGATTCAGTTTCATAATAGGATTGAAAATACGGTAAGAGATGCTGTATATTGTTTTTTTTTCTCATCCAAGGCTTATAATGATTAGCTGGAATAGGAAAGGCATTTTGATATAAGATCGTTCCTTTGGTTAAATAAAAATAGAATTCAAAAGGATGATCAATTGGCAATTTACTAATGTCTTCTTTATAAAAGACCATCCCCATGTTTTTTTGCTTAATTAATTCGCATTTTAGTTTTAAAATATTGCTAAAAGATTTTGTAACTAGCATATCCATAAGAGTAATGGATTTCATGTTGTTCACTCCTACGATGGGTTTAATAGTACAATTTCGATATTTTTTTCTTCGTATAACACTACCTTATCTACCAGTGTTTGGACTAAAGATTTAGCTTCGACGACTGGAAGATTATCGATTGCATCAATTACAGACGCAATTTTTTTGTTAACCTTGTCTTCAAGCTCCGAAGTGTTAACGGAAGTGGTTGATTCTCGATTTTTTGCTTCTTCTACTAGTCTTTCCATTCTTTCCTTTTCTGCTTGTAAATCCTTTATTTCAATTAAGCCAGCTGTATAGGCTTCTACTTTACGTTTGTAACGGTTCTTTGCAGAATGTATTTGCTGCTGTATTTCCCTTTTTTCTTCATCTTTTACTTGACTGGCAATCATAATAATATAGGGTTGGTTGATTGATTGGGATAATTGATGCAATCCCTGATTAAACCAACTTTCTACATCCGAAGCGTTGTACCATTTACTTGTGCAGGTTCCTTTATTTTTATTAGCTGAACAGCGGTAAACACGTTTTCTTTTTGTTTTCGGTCCCATCCAACTGATACTCATTGCAGCAGAGCATCTGCCACATTTTAGTAATCCTCCAAGTAAATGTGGACTCGTTTTGGAACGAGGATGCATTTTTTTGCCAGGAACTTTTTTTTGGACAGCCTCCCAAGTATGTTCATCAATTATTGAGGGGAGGGCATGTTCAACCACTACCCATTCCTCATCATTTTTTTCTACTGGCTTTTGACTACTCCTATCAATTCGATTCCAAACCAACGTACCCTTGTATGCAGGATTCGTAAGCATAAGCTTGATGGAACGAATCGACCATTCTTTTTTTTGTCTTGAAGGAATACCTTCTTCATTTAACTGTTTTGCAATGCTGTAATACCCAAATCCTTTTTGAAGGTAAAGGTCAAACACTCTTTTTACCACTTTCGATTCAGTATCGTTAATGACAAGTTCTTTATTGATAAGGTCATAGCCATATGGACTTTGTGTAAGCCATTTTCCCTGGTTAGCTGCATGTAGCATATTATCAAATACCCGTTCACGAATTCTTTCACGTTCAAATTCAGCAACAGCTCCAAGAACCTGAAGTGTCAATCGACCTGAAGGGGTATTTGTGTCAAATGATTCACTAATAGATATAAAAGAAACTTTACGATCTTGAAATGTGTCAATCAGTTTCAGTAAGTCCAATAAGCGTCTGCTTAAGCGATCGAGTTTCGTAACCAAGATTCTTGAAATGGTTCCCTTGTCCACCTCTTTTAAAAGCTTATTTAGTTGTGGACGATCTAAGTTTTTTGCCGAGTATCCATCATCAATAAATAGAAGAGGGATTTCATCCCAGCCCATTGCTCGGCAATAGGCTTTTAAACGGTCTTGTTGTTCATCTAATGAAACTCCTTCTCGTGCCTGCTCGTCGGTTGATACACGGCAATAAATTGCGACAGACCTAGCATTTTCTAATGAAAATTCATTCATTAATTTCCCTCCAAGTCCTGTTTGTCCATTTTATGAGAAAACAGTAAAATTCATTAATTAAATAAAATAGGTTGTTCAATTTAATTCCTCGCATAGACATGTATAAAGGGGGATTGCATGGACGATGTAAAAATTAGCTTCAGGATTGAAAATATTGGCTTCGATGCAATATCAGACTTAAATGAGGCAAATCAAGAAAAAATAAAACAATTTTTTCTGCTTTGGGAAAAGAAAGTTAGGTGTTGTTCAGCTATCCATTTCATAAATAGGGAGCTTAATTTAGACTCCAGCAAAATTATCGATGTTTCTGTGGAAACAATGAAAGAGAGTCCAACCACTACTGGTTAGACTCTCCTTTTTTTTGAAATTTATTCATTTTTATAAACAGATTGTTCATCATGGTGAATAATGATGTTAAAAAGTGGCAATAATGTTCCTGTATCCTAATTTTTCAATAAAAGTTCTAATCCCCGCTCGAAGGTGTTTAGCAGATATTGGGCAGCATCTGGATTAAGTTTTTCTAAATCTCTTAATCGTTCCAGGGCATGATTGAGTCGGGATTCTAATTCATCCGATGTGCCATCTTTAAGCGGTAAAAGATACAATTCGTTTTGCAATTTTTCAAGAATTGATAATTGAATCGTATCCGTTTTTCCTGTCTCTAAATTACTGAGATAACCTGGTGAAACATCCAATTTTTCTGCAAATGCATTTAAACTGATTCCCTTATTGGTGCGTATAGTCCGAATTCGTGCTCCGAGATTTTGCAGCATGAATGTACCTCCATTAGTTAATAAATTCAAATTTAAACAGTATGCAGATATAGACTTAACTTATCTTATGCGTACATTGTTTGTCCTTATTTCGTTATGAAATGAGCCATATCCTGCCAAAAGGAAAAATAAAATGAGAAAGGTGATATTTTTAATGAACGATAACGATTTAAAGGTGACATCCATTAGTTACATCGATGATGCTGAATCTGCGGAAAAGTGGTTTGAAATATATATGGAATTATTGTTAGAGCAAATGAAAAGAGACAAAATCTTGGAGACTGAGCCATATATATTAAAGGAAGGTTAAGGTGATTTTACGGGGAGGGAATAAGCAATGATGACTGTCGCATATTATCGGAATTCAATAAGCAAGGAAAAGCAGAAATTGTCAATTATCATGCAAAGAGATCATGTACATCAATTAGCTCAAAACAAAAGGTTGCTAATTGATGCGGAATATAGCGATGATGAAACATCTGCTCGGAAGACCGAAACAAACGAAAGAAAGCAAATGACTAAGCTATTACGTGAAATAGAAAAAGGGAATGTAAAGACATTATTGGTTTATAGCAGATGTCGCATTGCACGTAATGTTCATCAATACATGAAGATTTATCGAACATTCAAGGAACATGATATTGAAGTCATTTTTGCTGCTGAGCACGAATTTCCAATGATTTATACTATTGAGGGAGAATTCATTGAGAGAATAATGGCAGCCTTTAATCAACACGAAGCTGAAAACCTTGTTAAAAAGTTAAGAGATGCAAAACTTACAAAAGCAAGAAAGGGTTTACATGCGGTTGCATCCATTACTTTTGGGTATGAGGCAAATTCAGAAGTGGATGGGGATTGGAAAATTGTTGAAGAGGAAGCTGAAACGATTCGAAAAATTTATAGACTATTTCTAGAAGGGGAATTCAAAAGCTTTAACCAACTTGTAAAGGTTGTTAATGAACAGGGCTTCTTATTTAAAGGAAAAGAATGGTTATATGGGAATGTTAGAAATTTATTTAAGAACAAAATATATATTGGTTTTCGTGAGTATAAAGATAAAGAAGAGCTGATATCGGTCTCAGTACCTCATCTGCAAATTATCGATCATAATACTTGGGAACAAGCTCAAATCAGGATGCAACAATATTCTCGTGAAATCATTGAAGAAGAGGAGCCAATGTCTTTCCTTTTAAAGGATTTAATTGAATGCTTTGAATGCAAGCAAAAAGTTAAAGGAAAAAAAATTAAACGTATGGGAACTACGATAGGGGTTTATCAATGCGAGAACTGCAAAATTGTTAAATTTGGAAAAGATATACTTGAACAAGAGGTGATCAATCAAGCAAATAAATTTTTTAATGAGATTTTATCACCTATGTTTAAGAATTTTTTGAGCAGAGTTGTCGATGAACAAGCTAGCATTCATAAAAAATTGGAACAAAAGCTTGATAGGGTAGGAGCAAGGTTGAAAGACGAAATAGCTCAGGAGCTTGATATATTGTTGGAAATAGATGATGTTTCAGATTTGCCAGAGACAGTAATTAAATTACACCAAGAGTTGGAGAAAGTTGTAGGCTCTTTCAACAGTATGAAAGATAAATGGTTTGAAACAATCGAAACATTAAAGGAATTAAATACCTTTCATGATGATTTTCAAGAATCTATACAGATTATTGAGGCAGAAATGGAAGAAACGGTAATTAAAGAATTATTGGAAGATATCATTCAAGGAATTTATGCAATGAGCCAAAATGAGGTTCAAATAATTTTTAAACATCCCCATATTGAGGGCGTAGGAGGTAGAGAAATTATTGAGTTTGCGTAGTATTATTCACCCAGGGATGAAAGGTGTTTTTTATGGAAGGCATTCAACAGACAAACAAAATATGGATACTCAATTAAGAAGTGCATATGATTTTGCCGAAAAGTATGAATGCGAAATCATTGATGAGTATTTAGATGAAGGTGTTTCATCCAGGAAAAAGGTGAGAAAAGGATTAGAACATCTTATTAGGGATGCTAATGAGAAGAAATTTGAATTCATTGTTATATACTCTCATTCCAGGCTTGCCCGTATTCCTGAAGAACATGACGTTCTTCGTCTGACGATGAGTGTTCTCGGTGTTCATATTGTAGAAAGTAGCACTGAAACGCTTTATAGTTACGGAGATATTGTGTATTCTTCGATAAAGGATGCCCTAGCAAAATATGAACTTGATAAAATCCGAGTAACTACGAGGGATGCACTTAAGTCATTATTACAACAGGGACTATGGACAGGAGGAAAAGCACCTTTTGGATACAAATATCACAAAAAGCTAAGACGAACAGGAAAAAAGGACAATCAATCTACCATTGATCAAATATCAAGTGAGTTTTCTATGGATTTAGCAACGGCAAACTCTATCCAGTATGGAAAATTCGAATGTATTGAGGATGAACTCGTATTGGTAAACAAGGTGTTTGACCTTTATAAGCGTGGTTATGGTTTTCGTCAAATAGCTGATATGATGCCAAAGGCTAGTTATAGAGGGAAAAACTGGGATAAGGAAAAAGTAAAGCAGATTATTATTAATCCATTTTATGCTGGATATATGGCTATTCGTAAACGAAATTCTACCTCACGGAATACGATCAATAATCGTAATGAATGGGAGATGCAAACGAGTCCCCATATACAACCCGTTATCACATATAGAGAGTGGGAGGAATGTTTTCATCTTTACGAACAGAGAAAGGATAAAAAATTCCCTCCGAACTATTTTAAAACAAGTTTTTTATTAAGTAATCTTCTAATATGTAAAGCATGTAATCAAAGATTAATGGGGAAAGACCAAAGGTCAAAAGGCTACGGGAAAAAGATTTATATTTGCAAAAGTTGTGATTACAAATTGGGAGCAGATGATGTTCATAACGCAGTTTGGAGGTTATTAGTTAAATTGCAAAGCAAAAATAATGAAGACATAATAAAATCGATAAAGGAGAAAATCATACAAGATTGTGCTGATTTAAAAGAAGAGAAGAGGATTCTTGAAAAGATTTTGGAACGGGAAAGAATAAAACTTTTCGCTGTAAATAATAAAATTGATAATTTGTTCAGGATACATGCTGACAATACAGTGATAAAACTTCTCTACATTGGAAAGGAAACATTGAACAACTCAATTGATCAAAAAACTTCCCAAATTCAGAAATTGCAGGAATCGATTTATACTCTGGAAACCCTAGATGCAAATCGAGAATATATTGAAGAAAAAATTTTGGACTTCAAACAACTCAACACATTGCCGCAAATTCAACTGAGAAGGTTATACCTTTATTTAATTGAGTATATTACGGTTGAAATGCCAGGGAAATTAGAGTGTAAACTGCGTATTAATCTTGAGAAACTTTAAACTAGGCTTTATTGGCTAAAGGGTTCGGTTGATGGAGAGAAAATAGAAATAACAGTGAAATTTGAGACACAATTCGCATATGAATTCATGTCTCATTTTTGTTGTTATATCAACTTATATTTTACTTTAACCTATAATTTAGGGACATTATTTAGTATGTGTATTGGCGACACCGCATAAATTTATGTGGTCTTGTTAAAATCCCTGCAATAATTGGTGTTAATTGTTCGCTTAATTTTCAAGCGATTTTCTTTTTAAAGGAAAATGGTAAATTTATGTTAAGATAAATTTATTGATTGTGAAATTTTGTACTTAAAGTAAAGGGTTAGGTTAGTTGAGGAAGAAAATTGTAATCCAATTGAACCCCCCGTTCTTAATAAAATATTTATAATTGAATTGTTGTAAGTTGTATATAAGTGTATTACTATATAATTAAATTATTATATACTGAATCTACATTGTAAAAGGAGGTACTTATATTACAAAAGTCAGTATTGGAAATTGATGTAACAGCTGTAATCTTGAAAATATTAGGGACAAGACATACTTAACAAAATGAGGAAACTCACGATTACTATGTATGCGAGTTTGTTGAAATATTTTATATGAGTTAATCTGCAATCAGTCAACATGTGTGTTGGAAAATTATGGATAAGTTAGTGGAACGAGAAAAGGACAATGGATTATTTATTCATTGAATAGAAATAATGATTATTATCCATTAATTCAAAGTTTACTTCTACATTTCCCTAGTCAAGACTACTATCTACAAGATTTACAAGAACAAGGGCTACGTATTATTTGTGATTAAGGGAGTGAATTAAGTGGTAACGGCAATTTTAGCAACTGTTATTTTTTTAGCAACACTTATTATCGTCATTTGGCAGCCAAAAGGGTTAAACATTGGCTGGACAGCTTGTGGCGGAGCACTACTCGCTTTAATAGTGGGTGTAGTAAATTTTCAAGATGTTTCTGAAGTTATTGGGATCACATGGAATGCAACATTATCGTTTGTAGCAATCATTTTGATTTCATTAATTTTAGATGAAATTGGATTATTTGAATGGGCAGCACTACATATGGCCCGAGCAGCAAAAGGTAATGGAATTAAAATGTTTGTCTATGTAAGCATTTTAGGGGCAATCGTTGCAGCATTGTTTGCAAACGATGGTGCAGCTTTAATTTTAACGCCGATTGTATTAGCAATGGTTCGAAATTTGAATTTTAAAGAAGCAATGATTTTCCCGTTTATTATGGCGAGTGGATTTATAGCAGATACAACGTCTTTACCATTCGTTGTCAGTAATTTAGTAAACATCGTATCAGCAGATTTCTTTAGCATTGGCTTCGTTGAATATGCTTTAAGAATGATTATTCCAAACCTATTTTCACTAGTTGCTACAATCACGGTTTTATTAATTTATTTTAGAAAAAGTATTCCTAAAAATTACGATTTAACTAAATTAAAAAAACCACATGAAGCAATTAAAGATTTAAAAATGTTCCACCTTTCGTGGTATGTCCTTGGCTTACTATTAATTGGTTACTTTACAAGTGAATTTATTAACACTCCAGTATCCATTATAGCTGGGATTATTGCTATCTTCTTTTTACTAATGGCAAGAAGAAGTCATGTCGTGAATACGAAAGCTGTTATTAAAGGGGCACCTTGGAATATCGTATTTTTCTCGATTGGAATGTACGTTGTTGTTTATGGTTTAGGAAATGCGTGGTTAACGGATTCATTAGCTAGTGTGATTGAAAGTTTTGCTGAACAAGGATTATTTGCAGCTACTATGGCAATGGGCTTTATTGCGGCAATTCTATCCTCTGTTATGAATAATATGCCAACTGTAATGATTGACGCATTAGCAATCGCTGAAACGAACACGACAGGAATTGTAAGAGAGGCGTTAATCTATGCAAATGTCATTGGATCGGATTTAGGTCCAAAAATTACACCAATTGGTTCGTTGGCAACATTAGTTTGGCTTCACGTCCTTTCTCAAAAAGGTGTAAAAATCTCATGGGGGACTTATTTTAAAACAGGTATTGTATTAACTATACCAATCTTATTTATTACATTATTAGGTTTATTCTTAACACTATTGCTTTTCTAAGGAGAGTTTACACTTGTCATCAATTTATTTCTTATGTATAGGGAATTCTTGTAGAAGTCAAATGGCAGAGGGATTTGCGAAAAAGTATTTAGGAAGCGGGTATGATATTTATAGTGCAGGAATTGAACCAAGAGGATTACATCCACTAGCAGTTGAAGTCATGAAAGAGAAAGGTATTGATATTACTAGTCAAACCTCAGACGTGGTGAGTGCAAGATTACTTACTCAAGTCGATTTTGTTTTTACATTATGTAAGGATGCACAAGAGGCTTGTCCCGCTATTTTACCAAGAGCAGGTCATTATCATTGGTCATTTGATGATCCAGCTAAGGCAAGAGGTAGCGAGGAAGAGGTACTTAATGAATTTAGAAGAGTAAGAGATGAAATTGAAGCAACTATAATAAAGTTTATCCAAGGGGACACAGGTGCTACTTTTGATGCTAATAATACAAGAATGAATATTCTAAAACGAAAAGAAGATTTTGGAACGCGCATTCAACAACTTCGTGAAGAAACAGGATTAAGCATTCAAGATTTAGCAAATAAATTAAATATGAATGATGACTATCTTTCTAAAACAGAAAAAAATTTAACAGAACCATCTAAGTTCTTTATTCATCGATTAGCTTGGGCTTGTGAAGTTGACTATGAAGATTTATTAGATGATTTATATTACGTAGAATTTACTGACATACTAAAATAATTGATTAGTTTTGAAAAATCAAAGGAGAATAAACAACATGACGAAAAAAACACTCTACTTTTTATGCACAGGAAACTCATGTCGAAGCCAAATGGCAGAAGGATGGGCAAAAAAAGTATTACCTTCTGATGAATGGGAGGTAAAAAGTGCAGGAATTGAAGCACATGGTTTAAACCCAAATGCTGTTAAAGCAA
>Ga0182745_1003367_pt1 | contig 13813 bp, 11 predicted proteins | sample eDN3rd30CKraftBY_FD_128523 | JGI IMG/M metagenome (GOLD analysis project Ga0182745, IMG submission 128523) | Enriched backyard soil microbial communities from Emeryville, California, USA - eDNA 3rd pass 30_C Kraft BY (version 2) (version 2) | ecosystem: Environmental > Terrestrial > Soil >...
GACCTCGATGGCGTCGCGCAGATAGGAGTCGATCAGCACTGGATTGCTGCCCGAGACCTTCACGGCATCGCGCATGTAACGCTCGATGGCGGCGCGATCGTAGACGATCTGCATCGCGCGTCCTCCCAGCACGTAGGACGGGCGGATAACGACCGGATAGCCGATTTTCTCGGCAATCTCGATGGCCTTCTCCTGCGATGTCGCCGTGCCGTTGTCGGGCTGGCGGAGCTTGAGCTCATGAATCAGCTTCTGGAAGCGCTCGCGGTCCTCGGCGAGATCGATCGCGTCGGGCGAGGTGCCCAGGATCGGAATGCCGGCCGCCTCGAGCGGCTTGGCGAGCTTGAGCGGCGTCTGGCCACCGAACTGCACGATCAGGCCGAGCAGCTCACCGTTGCGGCGCTCGACCTCGACCAGCTCGATCACGTCCTCGGCGGTCAGCGGCTCGAAGTAGAGCCGGTCGGCCGTGTCGTAGTCGGTCGACACGGTCTCGGGATTGCAGTTGACCATGATGGTCTCGTAGCCGGCATCGCGCAGCGCGTAGACGGCATGGACGCAGCAATAGTCGAACTCGATGCCCTGGCCGATCCGATTCGGACCGCCGCCCAGGATGATGACCTTGCGCCGGTCGGTCGGCTGCGCCTCGCATTCCGCCGGCCGTACACCGTCGCCCTCGTAGCAGGAATACAGATACGGCGTACGCGATTCGAACTCGGCGGCGCAGGTGTCGATGCGCTTGAAGACCGGCCGCACGCCGAGCGCGCGGCGCTTCCTGGCCACGTCGTCGGCGCCCTGCTTCGTCAGCTCGCCCAGCCGCTCGTCGGAGAAGCCCTTCTTCTTGAGGTCAAAGAACGCCTTGGCATCCTTCGGCAGGCCGTCCTTGCGCACGCTCGCCTCGATGGCGACGAGCTGCTCGATCTGGCGCAGGAACCAGGGCTCGTACTTCGACGCCTGGGCGATCTCTTCCACGCTCAGGCCGTAACGGAACGCCTGGGCGATCACCAGGATGCGGTCGGGCGTCGGCCGCGCCAGAGCGCCCACGATGGCCGACTTGTCGGGCGCACCCTTGATCTCGATCTCGTTCAGGCCGGTCAGGCCCGTCTCCATCGAGCGCAGCGCCTTCTGCAGCGATTCCTGGAAGGTCCGGCCGATCGACATCGCCTCGCCGACGCTCTTCATCGAGGTGTTGAGCAGCGGCTCCGCACCCGGAAACTTCTCGAAGGCGAAGCGCGGCATCTTGGTGACGACGTAGTCGATCGTCGGCTCGAAAGAGGCCGGCGTCTCGCCGGTGATGTCGTTCAGGAGCTCGTCGAGCGTGTAGCCGACGGCGAGCCGGGCGGCGACCTTGGCGATCGGGAAGCCCGTGGCCTTCGACGCAAGCGCCGAGGACCGCGACACGCGCGGATTCATCTCGATAACCACCATGCGGCCGGTCGCCGGATCGACCGCGAACTGCACGTTCGAACCGCCCGTATCGACGCCGATCTCGCGCAGGCACGTAATCGAGGCGTCGCGCATGATCTGGTATTCCTTGTCGGTGAGCGTCAGCGCCGGCGCCACGGTCACCGAGTCGCCGGTATGCACGCCCATCGGATCGACGTTCTCGATCGAGCAGATGATGATGCAGTTGTCGTTGCGGTCGCGCACGACCTCCATCTCGTACTCTTTCCAGCCGAGCACGGATTCCTCGACCAGTACCTCGCCGACCGGCGAGGCATCGACGCCGCCGGCCACGATCTCGAAATACTCATCGCGATTGTAGGCGATGCCGCCGCCGGTGCCGCCTAGCGTGAAGGACGGGCGGATGATCGCGGGGAGGCCGACCCGCTCGAGCGCGGTCGCCGCCTCTTCGCGATTGTGCACGACCTCGCTCTTCGGGCATTCGAGCCCGATCTTGGTCATGGCATCGCGGAACAGCAGCCGGTCCTCGGCCTTGTCGATGGCCTCGGCATTGGCGCCGATCAGCTCGACGCCATACTTCTCGAGCCGTCCATCGCGATGCAGCGACATCGCGGTGTTGAGCGCCGTCTGGCCGCCCATGGTCGGCAGGATGGCGTCGGGTTTTTCCTTCTCGATGATGCGCGCCACGAAGTCGGGCGTGATCGGCTCGATATAGGTCGCATCGACCAACCCCGGATCGGTCATGATCGTGGCCGGGTTGGAGTTGATCAGGATGACCCGATAGCCCTCGTCCTTCAGCGCCTTGCAGGCCTGGACGCCGGAATAATCGAATTCGCAGGCCTGACCGATGACGATCGGGCCGGCACCGATGACGAGGATGCTCTTTATGTCTGTGCGCTTGGGCATGATTTCTCTACTTGCCCTTGCTCTTGTCGATCATCTCGACGAAGCGATCGAAGAGATAGTGACTGTCGGTCGGGCCGGGCGAGGCTTCGGGGTGATACTGGACCGAGAAGGCCGGCTTGTCGGTACAGCGCAGGCCTTCGTTGATGCCGTCGAACAGGGAGACGTGCGTCACTTCCGTGTTTTCCGGCAGCGATTCTGGGATCACGCAGAAGCCATGGTTCTGCGACGTGATTTCGACCTTACCGGTGGTCAGATCCTTGACCGGCTGGTTGGCGCCGCGGTGGCCACGTTCCATCTTGCGCGTCTTGCCGCCAAGCGTCAGAGCGAGGATCTGGTGTCCGAGGCAGATGCCGAACAACGGCACCTTCTTCTCGAGCACGGCCTGGATGGCGGGCGAGGCATAGACCGCGGTCGCCGCAGGATCACCCGGGCCGTTGGACAAGAAGACACCATCGGGATTGTGTCGCAGGATGTCCTCGGCCGTGGCCGTGGCCGGCACGACCGTGACCTTGCAGCCGGTGTTGGCGAGGCAGCGCAGGATGTTGCGCTTGGCGCCGTAATCGACCGCGACGACGTGATACTTGGGGTTGGTGAGCTTGCCGTAGCCCTTGCCCAGGGCCCACTTGGTCTCGTCCCAATGGTAGGTCTGCTTGGTCGTGACCTCGATCGCCAGGTCCATCCCGTCGAGACCCGGCCAGTCGAGCGCGATCTGGCGCATCTTCGGGATGTCGAACTTGCCGTCCGGCGCATGGACGACGACGCCGTTGGGCGGGCCGCCGTCGCGGATGCGACGCGTAATGGCGCGCGTGTCGACGTCGCAGATGCCAGGCAGATTGTGGCTCTTCAGCCAGTCGTTGAGCGGCTTTACGGAGCGCCAGTTGGCCGGCTCGGTGATGTCGCCGCGCAGCACGACGGCGCGCGCGGCCGGGGTGATCGTCTCGATGTCCTCGAGATTGGTGCCAACGTTGCCGATGTGCGGGAAGGTGAACGTAATGATCTGGCCGGCATAGGAGGGATCGGTGATGATCTCCTGGTACCCGGTCATCGAGGTGTTGAAGCAGACCTCGCCCACGGCGTGGCCGGCGGCGCCCACTCCCTTGCCCCAGAAGACCGTGCCGTCAGCCAGCACCAGCGCGGCCGTGGCCCAACGCGGCGCGGCGTCATTCGCACCGGCGGTCTTAGGTGAAGTCATGATGATTTGCCCGTTCGTGCGGCTCGCGCGGCCTCGCCCCGGACCCGGCATGGGCGAGGCGATCGGCAAGCCGGGCGGGTTGTAGCCAAGCCGCCGCAGAGGGTCAAGGCGCGGAAGGCAGCCAATTTCTAAGCTATTTCAATAGCTTATTTGCTTTGCCAACAGCGGCTGGGGCGATTAGTTTCCGCCCCTTAGCCTTCGGGCGTACCAACAGGACCCAAGCGATGCTGCGCGAAAAACTGACCGAAGCGATGAAAGACGCGATGCGCGCCAAGGATCAGGCCGCGCTGGGCACGATTCGGCTCATCCTGGCGAAGCTCAAGGACGCCGATATCGCGGCCCGCACCGAGGCCAGCCGCGAAGGCGTGGCCGACGACAGAATCCTGTCGCTGATGCAGGGCATGATCAAGCAGCGCAACGAGTCGATCGCCCTCTATGAAAAAGGCGGCCGCGCCGACTTGGCCGATAAGGAAAAGGCCGAAATCGCCGTCATCGAACGCTTCCTGCCCCAGCAGATGGACGAGGCCGCCGTCGAGGCTGCCGTGCGCGAGGCGATTGCCGCCGCCGGCGCCACCTCGGTCAAGGACATGGGCGGCGTCATGGCCGCCCTGAAGGGCAAATACGCCGGCCAGATGGACTTTGCCAAGGCGTCGGCCGCCGTCAAAAAAGCATTGAGCGCCTGATCATCCCCGCTATCCCCTATGGCGTGGCTCCGACGCGAGGGCCATCTTAGGGGATGGCGTTCCCTCCGGGCTTCCTCGACGAACTGCGCGCGCGCCTCAGCCTGTCCGACATCGTCGGCCGGAAGGTGTCGCTGAAGCGCCGCTCGGGGGCCGAGTACGCGGGCCTCTGCCCCTTCCACAACGAAAAGACCCCCTCCTTCACAGTCAACGACAAGAAGGGCTTCTTCTATTGCTTCGGCTGCCACGAGAAAGGCAGCGCCATCGACTTCGTCATGAAGACAGAGGGACTTTCCTTCCCTGAAACGGTCGAAAAGCTCGCCCGCGAGGTCAATCTGCCGGTGCCTGTAGCCACGCCAGCCGAACGCGAGCGGGCCGACCGGGCTTCGACTCTCCAGCAGGTCGTGGAAATGGCGGCCGTCTGGTTCCAGAAGCAGCTTCGCCTGCCGGTCGGCCGCCAGGGACTGGATTATCTGCGGGGGCGCGGCCTTTCCGACACGACGATCGACGACTTCCGCTTGGGCTTTGCGCCCGATTCGCGGGACGGCCTCCTCGCCGCCCTGAAGCGCGAGAACGTCCCCCTCGAGAAGATCGTGGAGGCCGGGCTCGCCATCCAGCCGGAAGACCGGCGCGAGCCCTATGACCGCTTCCGCGGCCGCGTGATGTTCGTCATCAACGACCGCCGCGGACGGGCCATCGCCTTCGGCGGGCGCGTCATGGGCGCCGGCGAGCCCAAATACCTGAACTCGCCCGAGACGCCGCTCTTCCACAAGGGGGCCAATCTCTACTGCCTCGATCGGGCCCGCCAGGCCGTGACCAAGGATCAGCCGGTGATCGTGGCCGAAGGCTACATGGACGTGATCGCGCTCCACGGGGCGGGCTTCACCGGCGCCGTGGCGCCGCTCGGCACCGCGCTGACCGAGGGACAGTTGGGAGAGCTCTGGAAGCTCGCGGACGAGCCCTTTCTCTGTTTCGACGGCGACAATGCGGGACGGCGCGCCATGTCCCGGGCCGCTGAACGGGCGCTTCCCCTGCTCCGTCCCGGAAAGAGTCTGCGTTTTCTCACGCTGCCGGCGGGCGAGGACCCCGACAGCCTGATCCGGACCCGCGGTCCCGACGCGGTGCGCCGCACCCTCGACCTTGCCCGTCCGCTGTCGGACGTGGTCTGGGATCTGGAGATCGAAGGCAAGCCGGCCGATACCCCGGAACGCCGGGCGAGCCTGCAGCAGAGCGTCGAGCAACGGGTGGCCGAGATCGCCGATCCGGTCGTGCGCGACTATTACCGCACGGAGATGCGCAACCGGCTGAACCGGCTTCGCCGCCCCGAGGCGCCGGCCTGGCAGCCTGGAAATTTCCGCAAGCCATTCCGACGCCCCGGCGAGCCCGAACCCGCGCCTTTCGCGGCCGGCTCGGCGGCCCGCCGCTCGGGCCAGGATCTCGACGCCTCCCGCCAGGAGTGGGGCTTGCTGGGAGCGCTGATCGAGCGGCCGGCACTGCTTCACATCCTGGCCGAAGACCTGGCGGCCCTACCGATCGCCAGTCCCGACCTGAGCCGTCTGCGCAGCGGACTTCTGGATGCCCTCTCGCTGGTGCCGTCCGGGGTCGACCCGGCGGCCGATGAAGCGGCGGGCGCTCCCTCCCTCGAAGCCGAGTTGATCGGCCAGCATCTCCAGAGGATGGGCCTGGGGCAGCTGGCAGCCTCGGCCCAGGCCAAGGCCCGCGAAGCCTTCCGCGACGAGCCCGCGGAGGCGGACGGCTGGGTCGGCCAGTGGCGCCGGGCCGCCCGTCATGTCAGCCATCTCCGGACCGACCCCGAAGAGCTGAAACGGGCGGAAGATGCTCTCGCAGAGGACATGTCCGAGGAGAATTTGCGGCGACTTCATGCCATTCTCGACCGAATGCGACGAGAAAGCCTGGAATCGAATGCGCTGTAGCCGGCGCGCGCAGATTCAGGGGCTTCCCCCTATCGCTGCTTGCACTGAAGCCCCATATAGTAGAAGGGTAGTTTCGCGGGGCCGCCCTCCCGCCTCCCCTTCTTGCAGCCAAATAACGGCCCTTTGGCCGTTCTATCCGTTTGTCGCACCCAAGGATTTGAGTAAATGGCGACCAAAACCGCGACCGTAGCGCAACCCGAAGCCGCCGATGCCCGGGAGGAGGGTCCCGACGCCCCCCTGCTCGACTCGCTTGGCGCCGAGCTCAAGAAGCTCGTCCAGAAGGGCAAGGAACGCGGCTACGTCACCTATGACGAGCTGAACGCGGCCTTGCCCCCCGACGAAGTGTCCTCCGAGCAGATCGAGGACACGATGGCGATGCTGTCCGAGGCCGGGGTGAACGTCGTCGAGGCCGAGGAGCCGGAGGATACCGCCTCCGCCACGGCGGCCGAACCCGCCAAGACGGCGGTGGTCGCGGCCGAGGCCACTGGTGAGGACGAGGAGCTGGGTCGCACGGACGATCCGGTCCGCATGTACCTGCGCGAGATGGGCAGCGTCGAGCTGCTGAGCCGCGAGGGCGAGATCGAGATCGCCAAGCGCATCGAGGCCGGCCAGGACAAGATGATCGGCGGCATCTGTGAAAGCCCGATGACGATCACGGCGCTGCTGCATTGGCGCGACGCGATCAACGAGGGCCGCATCCTGCTGCGCGACGTGATCGACCTGGAAGCGACGCAGGGTGGCGGCGCTCCCGGCGAAGGCAAGGGCGTCAACGCCGCCCCTCCCGCTACTCCCGCCGCGCCCCCGATGCCGCGTCCGGCATCTTTGCCGAAGCTGGTGCGGCCGGCCGGGCCTGCGGTGAACGGTGAAGCGGGCGGCGAGGCTCCTGCAGCGGAAGGGGCTGAGGAGGACGACGAGAACGCGCTCTCCCTGTCAGCGCTCGAGGAAAAGCTCAAGCCCGAGGTTCTGCGCACCCTCACCAAGATCTACAAAGTCTATATCGAGATGTCGAAGGTGCAGAATCGGCGCCTGTCGACTCTCGCCCGCGGGCAGAAGCCCAGCGCCGAGTTCGAGAAGAGCTACGAGAAGCACCGCAAGAAGATCGTCGAGCTGGTGCGAACGGTGCACATCAATGCTGCCCGCATCGAGCAGCTCAAGCTCTCGCTGTACGACCTCAACCGCAAGCTGATGACGCTCGAGGGCAAACTGCTGCGCACGGCGGAGAGCTTCCGCATCTCGCGGCAGGACTTCCTCGACAATTACTTCACGCACGAGATCGACCCCAACTGGCTCGAGAAGGTCGGCAAGCTGTCGGGCCGGGGCTGGAAGGATTTCGCCAAGAAGCGTGGCCCCGAGATCGAGAAGATCCGGGCGGAGATCAAGGACATCTCCGATCACTGCGGCGCGCCGATCTTCGAGTTCCGCCGCATGTGCAAGACCGTCCAGGACGGCGAGCGCGAGATGATGCGGGCGAAGAAGGAAATGATCGAGGCCAACCTGCGCCTCGTGATCTCGATCGCCAAGAAGTACACGAACCGCGGCCTGCAGTTCCTGGATCTCATCCAGGAAGGCAACATCGGCCTGATGAAGGCGGTCGACAAGTTCGAGTACCGCCGCGGCTACAAGTTCTCGACCTACGCCACGTGGTGGATCCGACAAGCGATCACGCGCTCGATCGCCGACCAGGCGCGCACCATTCGTATCCCCGTGCACATGATCGAGACCATCAACAAGCTGGTCCGTACCAGCCGGCAGATGCTGCACGAGATCGGCCGCGAGCCCCAGCCCGAGGAACTGGCCGAGAAGCTCGGCATGCCGCTCGAGAAGGTGCGCAAGGTCCTGAAGATCGCCAAAGAGCCGATCAGCCTCGAGACGCCGATCGGCGACGAGGAGGACAGCCACCTCGGGGACTTCATCGAGGACAAGAACGCCGTCATCCCGCTCGAGGCGGCGATCCAGGGCAATCTGCGCGAGAGCACGACACGGGTCCTGGCGACGCTCACGCCGCGCGAGGAGCGCGTGCTGCGTATGCGTTTCGGCATCGGCATGAACACCGACCACACACTGGAAGAGGTCGGCCAGCAGTTCTCGGTCACCCGCGAGCGCATCCGCCAGATCGAGGCCAAGGCGCTGCGCAAACTCAAGCACCCGAGCCGCTCGCGCATGCTGCGCAGCTTCCTCGACGAGGGCTGAGACAGACCGAGATCGGAGATCGAAAGCCGGGGCCCGTCCCCGGCTTTTTCATGTCATTCGCGATCGGCGATCCGCACCAGCGTCGGCAGCAGGCCGCTCACCGTCACATTGAGCCGGCGAACCTCTTCCATGACGGCCGAGAGATTTTCCTGAACGGCTGCGCAGTGGCGCGAGGCTTCGTTGCGGGCGTCGTCGAGCCCCGGGTCGATCGCATAGGGATGCCCGAGGGCGCGCCCGCATTCCGCGAGCACACCCAGCAGCGCCGCCGGCGACTCCGCTGTGTGCCCGGGACGCACGAAATCGCGGGTCGCATGTTCGATACGCTCCAACGCCGTGACAAGACCATCGACTTCCATGGGAGTCTCCTCGGCCGACAACGGGAACGCTATGATCAGTGTCGATGCTGTCACCGGAGCCTGCGGCGCACAAGCCCGCGCGCCTCCTCCCTTAAGATCAGCCGAACCGCAGGAGGGGTATCGCGGCCGCCGCCAACAGGACGGCCGCGATGCGTGTACCCGTGAAAGGCTCCTTGAGCCAGAAGACGGCGATGAGGACGGCAAAGATTGCGCTGGTATCCCGCAGCGCGGCCGCCGGGGCGATCGGCGCGTGGCTCCAGACCCAGAGGATCATCAGATACGACCCCATGGCGGCGAGGGCGATCGGCAGGGCGAACGCCCAATGCGCCGTCACCTGCGCCCAGGGGGGCCCCACGCGCCGCTGCCGCCAGGCCATGGCTGCCGCGTTGGTGATCGACACGACGAAGCCATAGGCCCACGGCGATCCCGAAAGCCGGACGCCCTGCGCGTCGCACATGATGTAGGCCGCCGTCCCGACTCCCGCCGCAGCGGTCCAGCCCATCGCCGCCCGCGTGATCCCCTTCCCCCGCGCGGCGTCCCAGGCCAGCACGACGAGGGCAAGGGAAATGACCAGAACGCCGAGCAGCCCCGCCGTCGCCAGTCGTTCACCCGTCACGAGAGCCGCCAGCGGCACCACCATCATTACCGCCAGAGAGCGGACGACGGGGTAGACGAGGCCGAATCCGCCGAGTTCATAGGCTCGCAGGAGGGCCGACACGGTGAGCACGTTCATCACGGTCGAGGCCGCGATCCAGCCGAAGGAAGCAAGGTTCGGAAGACCGGAGAAGAAGAGCGCCGGAACGACGAGCACGGCGCCCAGCACCATCTGGGCCGTCATCACCTGGGCCGGACTGCGGCTTGCCTTCACGGCGGCATTCCACCCCGCGTGCAGCACGGCGCTCAGCAGGGCGAGCGAAACGTCGGTGAGATCCATCGTTCAGGCCGGGCGCTGCGCGACGATGACCACGCAGTAGCGAGCCGGGCTTTGCGTTGGATTGTGGTAGGTGATCGGCCGATCGAGCACCATCGCCAGGCAATCGCCAGCGCACAGTTCAAAGTGCTCCTCCCCCAGCGTCATCTCGATGCTGCCCTCGAGGACCCAGACCTGCTGATGGGTCACGCCCGGCCGTGCCGCGGTCTCGTAGGCGACGCGCGCGCCTGCCGGAAAAATCACCTCGACGATCTGGATCGGAGACGGGAAGCCACCCGGCGAGACGTTGCGACGGAGATACCCCGATTCGGGGTCCCGCCATTCGACCTGATCCGACCGCCGGGACATTGGAAGCGGCGGCGCGGCTGGCGCTTCGAAGAGGGTCGCCAGCGAGACGCCGAGCCCCGTCGCCAGTTTTTCGAGGAGTACGGCTGTCGGGTTGCTTTCGCCGCGCTCGATCAGGGAGATCATCGAGCGGCTGACCCCGCTGGCTTCGGCCAGGGTCTCGAGCGACAGGCCATGCCGGCCCCTGAGGTCGCGAACACGGGCTGCGATCCGTTCGTTTATGCCGAGCTCCAGGGCATCCTCCACTGATGGAGTAAATATCTACTATATTGGACGACGCATCAAGGAAGTCCGGGCTGCGCTAAAACAGGATCGGAATGCAGCGGGGGAAATGAGATGAAGGACATCGTCGATGAATTGCGCGCCCAGTGCCGGGAGCAGCATGGCCCGACCGGCGACGACACCGGCGTCCTTGCGCGCGACGTGCGTTGGCGGGCGGCAGCGGAAATCGAGTCCCTGCGGCCGGCGACCTGGCGGCCGATCGAGACGGCGCCGAAGGACGAAGGGCCCGTTCTGCTTTTCTGCCCCGGCCTCGCCGGTCACGTCGCCGACGAGATCGTGGTCGGCACCTGGAGGTTCGACCCCAATCGCCGCTCCCTGGGCTATTGGGTGAGCGACGTTGGCGCACTCGATCCCGGCTTCGCCGAAACCGGGCCTTGGATCGAGTATCGCGAACTCCAGCCTCGGCAATGGGCGCGCCTGCCGGCGCGACCCGGGAAGGGAAATTAGCCAAACAAAAAAGGCGGCCACGAGGGCCGCCTTTTCCGTTGATAGTGTCAGGTCTCAGCTGCGCGGCGGCAGCGGAATCTTCGCGTCCGTCAGAGCCTTGACCAGCACGGGAATGCCCGTCTTGTAGTCGCCGGCATCGCACTTGGCGACCGCCGCCGGGACTTCGCTGGCCACAGAATCCCTGCGATCGAGCGAACGCCACTTCGCGGCCAACGCCCTGCAGTAGGCGGCGTCATCCATCGGAGCAGCAGCCATCGTCTGCGCCATGACGATTTCGACGCGGCGGTTCTGCGGCTCGCGAACGTTCGGGCCGGTCTGCACGAGCAGGCCCTGTTCCCCACGGCCCACGACCGCGATCGCGGTGGCGGGCACGCCTTGCTGGACGAGGGCGCCCTTGACCGCATTCGCACGGCGCAGCGACAGCGCCATGTTATAGGCTTCCGTACCCGACGTATCGGTGTGCCCGGTCGCCGTGATACGCGCATTGCCGTTCGTCTTGTAGGCAGTGGCAGCCTGACCGACGACGTTCGTGGCCTGCGGGTTCAGCTTGGCGCTGTCCCAATCGAAGAAGACCATGAAGCTCTGAGGCGCCGGCGGCGGCGGCGGCGGCGCAGTGGCCGGCGCCGGTTCGTCGCAGGCGGCGATCATGAACGTGGCGGCAAGCAGAACAAACAACTTCTTGAGCATAAGCCCCTCTCCCCTATGGCCGTTTTAGCCATTCCCATATTGCTCGATCATCCCTCATGCGAGCAATGCCAAAAGTTGCATAGGGTATGCTGTTTCAAACGAGGCGGTAAAAACCACCTGCGTTAGTGCACGGGGCCCGCAACCACAGAGATTTGGCGCCGTTGGTGCAGCAAGAGACAACAAGGAGCACCCCGTGAAGCAAGTCGCCATCATCACCCTTGCCGCCTGTTCTTTCGTCGCAGGTTGTGCGTCGTACACTGAGCGTGTGGTCGAGAAGCCGGTGCCGGCGCGTACTTCCGAGCGGACAGTGGTTTACGATTCCACCCCGGTCCCCGCGCAGACCACCACGGTCTACACGACCCGCTGAGGCGCGGCCGTGGTGAAGCTGACGCTTCTTGCCGCTGCCTGCGTGTTGGCAGCCGGCTGCTCCATCCGCAGCGAAAGGGTCGTCGAGAAGCCGGTGCCGGCGCAGACAACCGTCTATACGACCCGATGAGCCCCGCCTAAGCGGCGAGACCGTAGAGTTCGGCCACGTTGTCGCGGAGGATGCGTTTGCGCAGGCCGGGCTCAAGGTGCCCGGTTTGCTGTTCGATGACCTTCCGGCTCCAAGGCCACGTCGAGTCGCTGTGAGGAAAGTCGTTGGCCCACATCAGCTGTTTGGGCCCGAGCCGGTCGGCGAACTGGAAAGCCGTCCAGTCGTCCTGGAACGTCAGTGTAATGTGGTCCCTGAAATACTCCGACGGGAGGCGCGCGAGGTCCTGTCCCTTCATCCAGAAGCGATGCCGCTTATACGCATGATCCATGCGATACATGAAATGTGGCGCCCACCCGGCATCGGCTTCGACGCAGACGACCCGCAACTTGGGATGTCGCTCGAACACGCCGCTGAACACCAGCATGCCCATGATGTCCTGGCAGCCCCGGATGATCGACAAGAAGCCATTGATCTTGGGGCCGCGTGGCTTTGAGAGGGAATTGTCTCCGGAAGTCGTGAGGATATGCCAGGACAATGGCAGTTCGAGCGCGACGGCCGCTTCCCAGAAGGGATCGTAGATCGGATCGTCATAGTCCTTTTCGGCCGGATTGCCGGGCATCATGACGCCGCGAAAGCCCATTGCCTTGATGCGCTCGAGATCCTCGATGCCTTCCTTCACCGAGCGCAGGGCCGTCTGCCCCATGCCCACCAGGCGATCGGGAGCGTGTGAGCAATAGGCCTGGAGCCAACGGTTGTAGGCGTCGAAGCAGGCCTTCTTGAAATCGAAATCGGGATGGTTACAGATCAGCATGCCGACGGTCGGATAGATGATTTCCGCCGCCACCCCGTCCCTATCCTGATCCTCAAGACGGGTCGAGGGATCCCAGCCGCTGCGGTGCAAGTCCTCGAACCGGGCGCCGCCGATCCGGATGTCCTGCGGGGCGACGCCGGCGGCCGCGATCAGGCCCATCGGAACCGGGGTTTTCATGCCATCGACGAGGTAGATGTCGCCCATGCTGTCGTGGCGCACGACGTGCGGCGCCCGATCGCGGAACGCCGGGTCGATGTGGTCGCGGTAGCAGCCGGGCGGTTCGGTAATGTGGGAATCTGCAGAAATCGGGCGCCAGTCCATTCGTTCCTCCGTTTTCTTTGTGCCAGCCTAGGCAGAGGTCGAAAGACACGGCAAGTCGCGGAACGAAGGCGGTTCCGGCCGGCGGCAGCGGTTGAACCGCTTCAAAGCGTGTGGCATACCCCCGGCCGCGCGCTGCCGTAGCTCAGTGGTAGAGCACCCCCTTGGTAAGGGGGAGGTCGACAGTTCAATCCTGTCCGGCAGCACCAGCGCATCCTCCTTGACGTACAGGGAGTGAGAGGCCCATCTCGGGTAGATGGTGAAAGCGGTCCGCGATGGCGCAAAGCGGTAAATTTGCATGGCTCGGAGTCCTATTCGGCGCGGTGGTGATCGTCGTGATCGCCGCGGCCGGGGTCTTCGGGCTGCCCGAACTGCAGGTGGGCAGCGCGCAGAACAGGTCGGAAGTGAACGGCCCCTTGATCTCGCGGGGTTACACCGACGCGCCCGTGGGCACGGCCGTGATCGCGGGCGACCCGGTCGGTGGCTCGGTACTGACCGAACTGCGGATCAAGAACGGCCAGACCATCAAGCGCGGCGAGGTCATCGCGGTCCTGAACAATTACGCCGCTGCCGACGTCGAAGTGCGCCGGATCGAGGCCGAGATCGCCAAGGCGCGACGCAAACGCGAGACGATGATCTCAGGCTACAGGACCGCCGAGATCGCACTTCAGGAAGTGTCGGTGAAGTCGGCGTCGGACGAGAGCCAGCTCAAGGACCTCGAATTGTCGCGCTCCAGCGCACCGCCCGACCAGAAGCAGCTCCAGTCCACCCTCTCGCAGCAGGCGCTGGAGCGCGAGGAGGCCAAGCTCAGGTTCCAAAAGGAAGTCCTGAAGGCGGATCTCGCCCAGATCGAAGCCGACA
>Ga0182745_1003369_pt1 | contig 13812 bp, 14 predicted proteins | sample eDN3rd30CKraftBY_FD_128523 | JGI IMG/M metagenome (GOLD analysis project Ga0182745, IMG submission 128523) | Enriched backyard soil microbial communities from Emeryville, California, USA - eDNA 3rd pass 30_C Kraft BY (version 2) (version 2) | ecosystem: Environmental > Terrestrial > Soil >...
CCTCGCTTCTTCACGACACGCTACGGCGGGCGCAGGTCATTGCACCGCCCAACCGCACCTGCGTTGTGGTCTCGGTTGACCACCGATGCTGGTGGCAGTCGCTGGGCAGATCGATTCCCAGCTCGAACATCGTGATTCAGCCGTGCAATCGCGGCACCGCTATCGGAATCTTGCTGCCGTTGCTGGCCATCTTGCAGCGCGATCCAGATGCGGTCCTTGGGGTGCTGCCGTCGGATCACTTCGTTCGCAACGAGCCGCTTCTGGCGGATGCCCTGCGACAGGCTATGCGGCGGGCACGCTCAACCTCAGCGCTCATCCTGCTCGGGCTGACACCGGAAGAGCCTGATCCGGAGCTTGGATACATAGTGCCCGGCTCACAAGCCGACCCTGGAATGCGCGAGGTCGAGGAGTTCGTGGAGAAACCCGATGTAGCGGTGGCCAGGGATATCGTCCGGCGGGGCGGCTTGTGGAACTCATTCATCTTTGCGGTGCGCGGCCGCGCGTTGCTGGACATGTTCGAGCGGCGCATGCCGGAGGTGGTCATGGAAATGACGGCGGTGATGCGGCGCCCCGACCGCGACTCGGCACACCACTACGCACAGCTTGCCGCGCTGTATGAGCGTCTGCCGACGATCGATTTTTCACGACATATCATTCAGCGCCATCCTCACGACTTGCGCGTCGTCAGCGTATCCGCCTGCGGCTGGAGCGACCTGGGAACGCCTAGACGAGTGGCAGACGTCTTGAAAAGGGAGCGGCCGGCAGCGCCGACCGTACCTGCGACGGGGTACTCCACCGGTTTCTTGGATCTGGCAGCGCAGCATTTGCGCTTGCATGCCTAATGCGCCAAAGGAGAACCCATGCCAAGTCTCCCCAGCGTTGTAGCAACACTCTTCGGCGTGCTGTGGCTGGCCGGCTGCTCGCCGACACGAGTGGATGACCGTCCCGTCCGCACGTTGAGCAGTGTCGATTTGTATCAGCGGCTGTGCTCGAGCTGCCATGGAGTCGATGCCCATGGCGATGGGCCGGTGGCGCCCCTGATCAAGACGGGCGTCCCGGACCTGACCTTGCTGGCGCACCGCGACGGTGGTGAGTTTCCGACCGAGGATGTGAGACGAGCAATCGACGGTCGCTGGGATCGGCGCGCCCACGGTGCGCGGGACATGCCGGTGTGGGGATGGGAGCTCTACGACACGTCATCGCGGGATGATCAACAGGAACGCGCCGTAGTCGACTCGATGATCGACCGTCTCGTGAACTATCTCCGGTCCATTCAGAAGCCGTGATGGACGCAATCATTCGAAGTCGCGCGCTGTTCATCGCGATGGTACTCGTCGGCAATGCCGGACTGGCTGCCGATCTTCCGGAGATGTCTGGACAGGAACTCTATCGGCGTTTCTGTGCGTCCTGCCATGGGTTGAGCGGGCAGGGTGACGGCCCGGTGGCATCGGTATTGCGGGTCGAAGTGCCAGATCTGACGTCGATTGCCCGCCGTCATGGCGGTACCTTTCCGCGCGAGCTCATCGAACGCATCATTGATGGCAGGCATATTCTCGGTGCTCATGGCACTCGCACCATGCCCATTTGGGGTGAGGAGCTGGCACGTTCTCAGATTGGAGATCCAGATGCAGAGCGTATCACCCGAACCGTAACGACCCGCCTTGCCGACTACGTCTGGTCGTTACAGCGACCCCCCAGCTCGCCGCAGAACACCGTCGGATACAAGGATGCGTCATGAGATCGGAGCGCTGGAAATCGATTGCCGCCGTCGTCATCGATCCGTTCTCGCGTACGCAGATGGCCGCGCGCAAGGCGGCTGCAATCGCGGCGCGTTGCGGTGCACGTCTGACACTCTTGAACGCGTTCATGCTGCCGCAGCCGAGTGCGGCCACCGGGCGCACGACCAGTCGGCAGATTATTGCTGCCGCGACGCGGGAGCGGCGTTTGGCGCTCGAGACCATCGCCAAAAACATTCGCGCCCGTGGAGTAGCTACCCGCTGCGTGGTTCGTTGGGACTATCCATTGCATGAGGCTATTACCGCGCTGGCCACGGAGGCTCGCGCGGATCTGTTGGTGAGTGAGTCGCATCGGCCGGGAAAATTGGGCCGTTGGCTCTTGGCGAACACGGACTGGGAACTGATACGTCAGTGTCCGTGCCCGCTCTGGTTTGCTCGTTCGGAGGCCCTTCCCAGAATCCTTCGAGTGCTGGTTGCCGTCGATCCCCGTCACACGCACGACAAGCCCGCTGAACTCGACGAGGCGCTTCTGCGAACTGCCTCGATGATGCAGCGGGAACTACATGGCAAGGTCGGCGTCGTTCATGCCTATGAGGCGCCTGTGAGCGCCGTCCCGGGACTTCTCATGGAGCCAGTTCGGTTGCCGCTATCGCCGCGACGCGCCCGTGATGTCGTGGCACAGACGGTACAGCAGGTGGCGCATCTGGCGGCGTCGCATCACATCCCGGCGGCCGAATGCTATGTGCAGGAGGGCGAGACCAGCGAGGTGATCGAAGCGGTCGTCGATTTGTGCAGCGCAGATGTCCTGATGATGGGAGCAGTGTCGCGAAGCCTGCCACGGCGGGCCGTCATCGGTAGCACTGCCGAGCGCGTCATCGATCGAGTCGCTTGCGATGTCTTCGTTGCCAAGCCGCCTGGTTTCAAGGCGACGGCGCGCAAGTCCTCCAGCAAAGCAAGCTGAGGCTGCGTCACCTCGCCACCCCCTTTGGTACGTAGGTGGGCGTGGGAATCCACGCTGAAATGCGCCTGGTGGCGCGCGGATGATCGGTTCGACCGCGACTTAGCCGCTGGCGTCCGAAAGGAGAGCCGACATGTATCGCAAGATCCTCGTTCCCGTTGATGGCAGCCCGACCTCGAAACTGGGCTTGCAGGAGGCGATCAAGCTCGCCAAGGCCACCGGCGCTGCGTTGCGCATTGTTTACGTGGTCAATGAATTCGTGTTCGATGGCGGCTACCTGACGCCGCAGACCTACGCACTGCTGCTCGAGGGCTTCCGAATCAACGGCCGCGAGATTCTGGATGACGCACAGAAGATGGCCAGCCGGGCTGATGTTGAGTTCACGACGGATCTCGTCGAAACCGTAGCCGGCAGGGTTTCTGAGCTCATCCTGGAGGCGGCTCGTGAATGGTCGGCCGACCTGATCGTGATGGGAACGCACGGACGGCGGGGCGTGAACCGGCTCGTGCTCGGCAGCGATGCTGAGATGGTGCTGCGCTCCTCCCCGGTGCCGGTGCTATTTGTGCGTAGCAAGTCTGAAGGCGCCTAAGACGCTCGACCACAGATGAGTAGCGCGCAGACGCTGCCATCCCTGGCAGCGAAAGGTGTCACCAAGGTCTACCGTTCCGGGACGGTCGAGGTGCAGGCGCTGCGCGGCGTGGATCTTGAACTGCAAGAAGGTGAGCTTGCTGTTCTGCTCGGAGCGTCGGGTAGTGGCAAGTCGACATTGCTGAACATCCTTGGGGGACTTGATGTGCCGACCGCCGGGACCGTGAGGTTTCGCGACCACGATCTGACACGGCTGGACGAGGCGGCCCTGACGCGCTATCGGCGTGATCATGTGGGCTTCGTCTTCCAGTTCTACAATCTGATTCCCAGTCTGACCGCACTAGAGAACGTAACGCTGGTCACCGAGATCGCCGGCGACCCGATGGCACCCGAGGAGGCGTTGCACCTGGTCGGGCTGGCCGAGCGTATCGATCATTTTCCGGCGCAGCTCTCCGGCGGTGAGCAACAGCGAGTAGCGATTGCGCGCGCCATCGCCAAGCGCCCGCAAGTCCTGCTATGCGATGAGCCCACTGGCGCCCTCGACAGTCCCACCGGAATCCTGGTACTGGAAGCCATCGAACGTATTCACGCCGAGCTAGGCACGACCACCGCACTGATTACTCACAATTCTGTGATTGCCGCCATGGCCCATCGCGTGTTGGTGATGCGGGACGGCCGCATCGGTGAGGAACGGCGCAATCCGACGCGGCTGGCTGCCAAAGAGCTCGCCTGGTGATGCGCCCCCTGGACAGAAAGCTGGTACGGGATCTGTGGCGCCTACGAGGGCAAGTGCTTGCCATCGCACTTATCATGTCTTCGGGTGTGAGTGTGCTTGTCATGGGATTGGCGACCGTCGATTCGCTCTCGGAGACGGCGCGTGCGTACTATGAACGCTATCGGTTCGCACAGATCTTTGCACATGTGATACGCGCTCCGGAACGCCTTGCAGAGCGCATCCAGGCGCTGCCTGGTGTCCACATCGTGGAGACGCGTATCGTGCGGGCTGCCGTGCTCGACATGCCGGGATTTGATGAGCCCGTCATCGGACAGCTCGTGTCGGTGCCTGAGCATCACGAACCGCTCTTGAATGCGCTGGCCTTGCGTGAAGGACGGTATCCGCGACTCCGAGCGCCGGGTGAGGCCGTGGTTTCAGAAGCGTTTGCGGGCGCGCATTCGCTGCACGTCGGGGATGTAGTACGGGCCACTCTCAATGGCAAATGGCGTGAGCTGCGGGTGGTGGGCGTCGCGCTCTCCCCAGAGTTCGTCTATTCGATCGGACCCGGCGCGCTAATGCCTGACGATCGCCGTTTCGGCGTCCTGTGGCTTGGGCGTGAGGCCCTGGCGGCGGCCTTCGATCTCGACGGCGCCTTTGACGACGTCAGCATCATGCTGCTGCGTGGGGCGAGCGCACAGCAGGTCATCGATCAGCTCGATGTCCTGCTCGAGCCTTACGGAGGTACCGGCGCTTATGAGCGAGCCGACCAGTTGTCCAACTGGTTTCTGATGAACGAGATCACGCAGTTGCACACGCTCTCGCGCATCCTGCCCAGTGTCTTTCTCGCAGTCGCCGCGTTCCTCACGTATATGGTGCTGGCGCGTCTGATCGCCGTGGAGCGCAGCGAGATCGGGCTCCTCAAGGCGTTCGGCTACCGCAATCATGAAGTCGCTTGGCACTATCTGAAGTTCGTGCTGGCCATCGGTCTGATCGGAGTCGCTCTGGGTTGCCTCGGTGGATACTGGTTCGGCGCGTACATGACCCGGATGTACACCGAGTTCTATCACTTTCCGTTTCTGCTGTTCCGCCCCAGCCCCGGCTCATTTGCGCTTGGTGGTGCAATCTCTCTATTGGCGGCGGTGGCCGCAGCGCTGGCCGCGGTGCGCCGGGCTGTTCTGCTAGCGCCGGCCGAAGCCATGCGACCGCCCGCACCACCGCTGTTTCGCCGTCTTGCACTTGGGTCAGGGCCGGCCGCCGCAGCGCTACGTCGTCTCGATCAGCCGACGCGGATACTGTTGCGACAGACCGGCCGCTGGCCCATACGCTCGCTGATGACGAGCACTGGCATTGCGATGTCGGTTGCAGTGCTGGTGATCTCGCTGCAATGGCTCGACGCGATCGAGCACATCGTGGATGTGTACTTCAAGCAAGCGCAGTCGCAGGACGTCACGGTCGGTTTCAACGAGGCGCGCTCAACCACCGCCTTGCGAGACCTTGAGCATCTGCCGGGCGTGCTGAGCGTTGAGCCGATGCGTGTCGTACCGGCGAAACTCAGTTCGGGACGGCGGGAGCAGCGTGAAGCTCTGCAGGGAGTACCAGCACATCAGCAATTGCACCGTGTGTTCGATGCCGGTGGTCATTCGGTTGAGCTGCCGGTGGACGGATTGGTCGTCTCGACGATGCTGGCGCAGATGCTGAAGGTGCAGCCTGGCGATACGCTTGCGGCGGAGATCCTCGAAGGACGCCGGGAGACTCTGCACCTGCCGGTCGCGGCCACGTTCGAGACCTATATAGGCTCGCCGGCCTATATCGAGTTTGGTGCCCTGTCGCGGAACTTGAGAGAGCGGGCGGTGGTGAGCGGTGCCCATCTGCGCGTCGACCCTTTGCGGCGCGATGCGCTGTTTCGGGCACTCAGGGCAGTTCCCTACATTAGTGCCGTCACCGTGAAGCAGGCAGCGATAGACACGTTTCACGCCACTATGGCACGCACGATCACCATCTTCATCTCCATCTTTGCACTGTTCGCCTGCACGCTGGCAGTCGGCGTGACTTACAACGCGGCCCGAATTGCGCTGTCGGAGCGTGGGCGGGAGTTGGCAACGCTGCGAGTACTGGGTTTCACGCGCGCAGAGATTTCGTACATCCTGCTGGGCGAGATTGCAGTGCTGACCATGATCGCGCTGCCGCTTGGATGCCTCGCCGGCTATTGGCTGGCCAGCCTGATTGTGCGCGGATTTCAGACGGAGCTGTATAGGGTGCCATTCGTGATCGAGCCCTCGACCTATGCTTGGGCGATCGTTGTGGGGGTGCTGGCCACCGCCGCGGCGGCGACACTGGTGCGTCGTCGCCTCGACCGACTGGATCTGATCGCCGTGCTCAAGACTCGGGAGTGACGCCTCATGGATCGGGCAGTAAAGAAGCGAATCCTGGTCTGGGCGCCGTTCATCGCCGTGCTGATCGCTGCAGTGACGTGGCTGCTCCGGCCACAGCCGGTCGCGGTGGATCTGGGTATTGTCGAGTCCGGGCCGCTCCAGGTCACCGTGAGTGACGAAGGAGAGACTCGCGTGCGCGACATGTTTGTGGTTTCGGCTCCGGTGCCGGGCCTGATGCGGCGCGTGGAACTGGAGGTAGGCGATACCGTGGCCGGTAATAAGACGGTGATTGCCCGCATCGAGCCAACGAACCCGACGTTGCTGGACCAACGCGCGACATTGGAGGCGCAGGCAGCAGTGGATGCAGCGGCCGCCGCGAGTAGCTACGCCGAGGCCCAGATTCGCCGTGCTCAAGCGGAAGCTGATTTTGCAACCGTTGATCTCGAGCGGATCTCTACGCTGGCTGAGCGCCATACCGTGTCACGTAGTGATCTCGACGCAGCAGCGCGCCGTTCACGTACCGCCAACGCGGCACTCCAGGAAGCCCAGGCAGCACTACGCATGCGCGAGTCGGAGCTGCGTCAGGCCCAGGCACGTCTTGCCAGCCCTGCACGTTCACGGTTACAGCAGAAGGACTGCGAGTGCGTCAGGGTGTTCTCCCCTGTCAGCGGTACCATCATGCGAGTGGTCAATGAAAGCGAGGGCGTGGTGCAGTCGGGTGCTCCCATCGTCGAAATCGGCGATCCGCGCAAACTCGAGGTCCAGGTCGATCTGCTGTCCGAGGATGCGGTCCGAGTCGAGCCGGGCCAGCGCGTAGTTGTCGATGCGTGGGGAGGGTCGGCGCCGCTGGCCGGTGTCGTCCGACGTGTCGAGCCATTCGGTCACACCAAGGTGTCCGCATTGGGAATCGAGGAGCAGCGGGTCAACGTGATTATCTACCTCACCGAGCCGTACGAGCGGTGGGCGCGTCTGGGCCATGGCTATCGGGTCGAGCCGCGCATCGTGCTGTGGGAGTCGGGGCGCGTCCTGCGTGTGCCGCTATCGGCGCTGTTTCGCGAGGGGCAGCGATGGGCGGTGTTCGTTGAGCGCGGAGGCCGAGCCGTACTGACGTTCGTCGATCTTGGTCAGCAGAACAGTACTTACGCTCAGGTTGTCGCCGGGTTGGTGGGCGGCGAGCGCATCGTGCTACATCCCAACGACAGGGTTGCTTCGGGCGTGCGCATTGCGGCGCGAGGGACGTCATGAACTGGAACGGATCGCGCCACGCCGTAAACTCGCCGGCACCGGATGCCAGCAGTGCGCTGCCTCATCGATGGATATGGCGACGTGCGGCACTGCTACTTGTGCTGTGCCTGATCCTTTTTCTGGTCGTTGCCACCGATCGCTTGCACGCAGCGCTGCTACAAGTGTTGTCGACAGTTCAGGGCATCATCGCAGCGTATCCGATTCTGGGTGCGCTGCTGTTCGTGGTCATCGCTGCAGTAGCTGCGATGGTGACGTTCGTTTCTGTAGGTGTGGTGGTGCCGGCGGCGGTGTATGTCTGGGGTCCGTCGCTCACCTTGCTGCTGCTGTGGATCGGCTGGATCCTGGGTGGGGCGGTTACTTACGGCATCGGCAGGTATCTGGGTCGCCGAGTGGTTCGTTGGCTCACCGCCGACGACGTGTTGTCTCGCTTCGAGAGACGTGTCCAGCGTGACGCGCCGTTCGGCGCGGTGCTGCTCTTGCAGGTTGCACTCCCTTCGGAGATTCCGGGCTATGCACTCGGTCTGGCTCGCTACCCGTTCCATAAGTACCTGCTTGCATTGGCGATCGCCGAGCTGCCGTACACGGTTGCGACGATTCTTCTCGGGGAGAGTTTCGTTGAGGGACGGGGTGGATTGCTCGTCGTCACGGGTGTGCTGCTTGCCTGCCTGAGTGTGGGTGCATTCTTTCTCTTGCGTCGCGTTACGAGACTGCACTCGTCTGCTGATCCGCGCGTCATGCCCATTCTTGGGCGGTCCGTCGCCCGCGGCGAGCAGCGGCTCGGGTGAGGCGACGATCTCGCCACCGGCGGGCTATGCGCAGCTCGAATGTGAGTGGTTGGATGACGCGCAGCCACACCGTGTCGAGCGATGGGTCTGCACTGCTTTCAGCTGCGGCGTCGAGCCGTGCGCGGTATCCCTGAGTCGATTTCGGCAGGCCCTGCGTGGACAGGCCGGTGCAATCTGCAAAACTTGCAGCACGCTGAAGTAGCGTCGGAGGCGGATTCCATGTCCGGCAACGAGAACGCGACCGAGCCGTTTCATCGCGCATCGGCACTGATCACCGACCTGTATCAGCTAACGATGTTGGATTGCTACTACCGGCTGGGCATGGAGCAGACCGCGGTGTTCGAGTTCTTCGTGCGGCGTCTGCCTGACCGGCGGAACTTTCTCGTTGCCTGCGGCCTGGAACAGGTCCTGGATTATCTGGAGAACCTGCGTTTCTCTGCATCTGAGATTCAGTGGCTGTCCGATACCGGGCGATTCGATGAGAGGTTCCTCGAGCGGCTGGCCGGCTTCCGCTTCACTGGCGAGGTCTTTGCCATGCGCGAGGGCAGCGTGTTCTTTGCCAGCGAGCCGGTGGTGAGCGTGATAGCACCCTTGCCGCAGGCGCAGTTGATCGAGAGTCGACTCGTCAACTTTCTACATTATCAAACGCTCATTGCATCGAAAGCGGCACGCTGTCGCCTCGCAGCGGATGACGCGGAGTTGGTGGATTTCGGCATGCGGCGCGCTCACGGCGCCGAGGCCGCATGCCTGGCGAGCCGCGCCGCCTACATCGCTGGCTTCGATGCCACCGCGACGCTGGAAGCTTCACGACGATACGGGATTCCCGCGGCCGGCACCATGGCTCATTCCTACATCCTGGCGCACGACACCGAGGAGCAGGCGTTTAGGAATTTCGCGGCCTGCCGCCCGCAGGACCTGGTGCTGCTGATCGACACCTACGATATTTCCCGCGGCGCATCTCGAGCAGCGAAGGTGGCAAAGGCATTGCGTGAGGCGGGTTCGAGCCTCAAGGCGGTGCGTATCGACAGCGGCGAGCTGGGCATGGAGGCGAAGCGGGTGAGAGCCATCCTCGACCACGAAGGTTGCCATGACACTCGAATCATGGTCAGCAGCAATGTCGATGAGGAGTCGATTGCGCAGATGCGTAGAGCGCAAGCGCCGATCGACATCTATGGCGTGGGAACGAGGTTGAGCGTGTCCGAGGATGCCCCGGCACTCGACTGCGCTTACAAACTGCAGCAGTACGCCGGCCGGCCGTGCCGGAAGCGCTCGCAATGGAAGGAAACCTGGCCTGGCCAGCGTCAGGTCTATCGACAGTACGACCCACGCGGTCAGCTGTGTCTAGATGTGTTGGGTTGTATTGATGAGACGCGCGAGGGGCGCGTCTTGCTGCGCAGGGTCATGTCGAACGGACGGCGGATGGCGGTTCCGCCCACGTTGGGCGAGATTCGAGAGTACTGCGCGCGTGAGCTTGCCACCCTGTCACCCACCTTGCGCGGCCTCGAAACCGTGACGACACCGATGGTTAAGGTATCGCCGCGGCAGCATGCGCTGGCGGCGGAAGTCGATCGGATTCAGCGCTGATGCGATGCAGCAGTTGTCTGTCCAAGTATCCGGGGAATGTGCATGAGGCTGCGTAACTCCCCGGAAGGCTGCGACAGAACGTAAGAGCGCATTCTGTTGCCCCTTCATTCGCGACTCGGAAAGGAGGTTTCCAATGAACAGGTTGTCGCAATCGTTGTATGCCGTGGCCACCGTTCTTCTCCTGGGTTTCGATGCATCGGCAGCCGAACCGCCGATGAGCCCGGCCGCTCAGGAGCCGACGATGTCGAAAGAACAGCGCGAGCAGATGGCCGTGGCGCATGAACGGATGGCGCAGTGCCTACGCTCAGATCGCAGCTTCGCGGATTGCCACAAGGAAATGCGGGCCGCCTGTAAGCAGATGGGCCCACAGGGTTGTCCGGGGATGGGCGGTATGCATGACCGGATGAGGCGGCCGGCGCCACAGTCGCCGGGCAATCAGTAAGCCTGCTTCCGGATGCGTGCCTGCACATGATCGGTGAGTTCATCTATGAGCCGCGGATCGCCTATTTTTCGATGGAGATCGCGCTGCGGAACGAAGTGCCGATCTATGCAGGCGGCCTCGGCATTCTCGCCGGCGACACAGTGCGTTCGGCTGCCGATCTCGGGCTGCCGCTGGTTGCGGTGAGTCTGGTCAGCCGGGCAGGCTACTTCCTTCAGCAGATAGATGCGCAGGGGCGGCAGATCGAGCATCCCCAGTCCTGGGAGCCGTCGCGTTGGGCGCAGTCGCTCGGGGCAAAAGTCGCAGTATCGATCGAAGGTCGCAGCGTGTGGATTAGCGCCTGGCTTTACGTGCTCGAGGGCCATCTCGGCGGGCGGCAGCCGGTGCTGCTGCTCGATACGGACCTGCCCGAGAATGCAGGAGAAGACCGCCAGATCACTCACTGTCTCTACGGGGGAGATGACGCGTACCGTCTCAAGCAGGAAATCGTGCTCGGGGTCGGCGGCGTGAGGTTGCTGCACGCACTGGGCTTCCAGATCCGTCAGTACCACATGAACGAGGGGCACTCCGCGCTGCTGGGTGTGGAACTGTTGCGACGTTACGCGTATCCCCTGGAGGACCTGCAGCCTGGAGATGCGCGCTATGACATCCCGCGGGTAAGGGAGCTGTGCCGGTTCACTACCCACACGCCGGTGGAAGCCGGCCATGATCGCTTCCGCTACGATCTCGTGGCTCGGATTCTCGGTGATCCGCAGAGCGATGGCGGATTGATCGATCTTGCAACGCTGCGGCGGTTGGCCGGCGAGGACGATCTCAACATGACGCGGCTCGCTCTCAATCTCAGCGAGTACGTCAACGGTGTTGCAGAGCGGCATGCGGAAATCTCGCGCCGCATGTTCCCTGGGTATCGCGTGCATGCAATCACCAACGGTGTGCACCCGTTCACCTGGGTCTGCGAGAGCCTGCGCCGGCTGTACGATCAGTATGTGCCCAGTTGGTGCCACGAGCCTGAGTTGCTCGTGCGTGTCGACGGATCGATTCCTGATGTGCAGTTGTGGCAAGCGCACAGCGAGGCCAAGCAGGCGTTGCTAGTCAGGATCCACGACCTGACCGGCGTTAGTCTGGATGCCAACGTACCGGTGCTGGGTTTTGCCAGGCGCATGACCGCCTACAAGCGTCCGGATCTGATCTTTTCCGATGTCGGGCGGCTGAGGCAGATCGCGCGTCGCAGGCCTTTTCAGCTAGTGATTGCCGGTAAGGCGCACCCAAGAGACGAGAGTGGCAAGCGGCTCATCGAGCAGATTGGCGCTCAGGCTCGCAGCCTTGTGCCGGTCATTCCAATCGTCTATCTGCCCAACTATGACATGGACCTGGCGCGCTTCATGGTTGCCGGCTCGGACGTCTGGCTCAATACACCGCTCGCACCGCTGGAGGCTTCCGGCACCAGCGGCATGAAAGCCGCCTTCAACGGGGTTCCCAATCTATCGGTGCTCGACGGCTGGTGGATCGAGGGCTGCATCGAAGGTGTAACTGGTTGGTCTGTCGGCGGTGGCGACGATGCGCGTTCACTTTACGACAAGCTGGAGAACACCGTGCTGCCGCTCTACTACGCTCAGGAGGGGACGCGCAGCGACTGGCTGCGCGTCATGAAAGGTGCGATCAGCAAGAACGCCTCGTACTTCAACAGTCACCGTATGATGCGTCGCTATGCGACCGAAGCCTACTTGCGCTGAGTGGCCGGATCTCTCGCCTCGACTCGATTCGTGAGCGGAGCTCTACACCGGTTGCATTCGTGGCTCTGCAGTGTGCGTTTGACAGTGTCAAATGTGTCTCGAAGCGCTACGTAGATGTCCGCGTGGGCAGCGAGCTTCGTACTGTCATTGGTCACAAAGATCGCATCCCCGGGCAGGGCGAGCGTGATCGAGACATCGAAGAGAGCATCTTCCGTCGGCGGCGCTTCGATCACCACGTGACAATGCGACATGCGGCCGTGAAACCGTTCCAGGTGGGTGAGGTGTTCGCGTATGCGAGTCCGGACTGATTCGGAAGGCGTCATGCATCGAAACGTGATTCGAAGCGGCGTTTCCATGGTCAATCCCTCCCCTAAGCAATAAAGAGCAAGTATTGATCCTTCCGAGCATGCGCGCCCACCGGGGCTTCCCCTCGGCAGATTTCGGGAAGTGGAGCCGTGCAGCGGTCGTTGTCGGATCGTGCGCTGCGGTCGTGATATCCCGCAGCTGCATTCGGGACCTCCGCAGATTGCGATGCCGCTTCTTTCTGCACACTAGTGAGCGCATTCCTATCGTGATCGAGGGAGGCTGGAAATGAAACGAAGAGATGGTGATAAGGCCACTGTGGGTGCCGCACCGTGTCAGTGGTGGCATTCGCCCTGGTTCTGGTTCCTCGTCGTGCTCGTAGCATTGTTCTTCATTCTTTGGGGTGGGTCGGCGGCAGCAGCCTGAGCGCCCTCGTCCTATTGCATTAAGAACTCTGCAGGATCTGATCCTCGGCAACGCTAGTGCGGACCGACTGCCATTCGCGTTGGGATTCGCCGGCTTGCTAGTCCCGCCTGCACTAGGAACTTCTGATTGCCGGTAGCCCTAGCGACTTACGCGGATGTCCGAATTCGTTCGCAGCCGGCTTTCGGAAAGACTCCGAGCACGACCGTTCGGTCGTGCTCATGACATTGGAGGCCCTATGAACCTGACACGTTGGGAACCCTTCAGAGAGATGGAAGAGATGTTCCGCCAGTACTCACCGCTCCTGTCACCCTCTCTGCGTCGCCGCAGCGAGGAGACGATATGGGCGCCTGTCTCGAACATTGTCGAAACGGACAAGGAATACTTGATCAAGGCGGAGCTTCCCGAGGTACGCAAGGAGGATGTGAAAATCATGCTCGAAGATAGCGTCATCACTATCAGCGGCGAGCGCAAGCACGAGAAAGAGCACAAGGACGAGAATGAGATTCGCGTGGAGAGTTTCTACGGCTCGTTCTCGCGCAGCTTCTCACTGCCGGAGAACATCGACGCCAAGAACATTCGTGCGGAATCCAAGGACGGGGTGTTGAAGGTCCACATTCCAAAGACTGAGGCGGCCAAGGCACGCCCCATTGCGATTGAAGTGAAGTGAATGAGCGGGATCCGCCGGGGGTGCGTCGCGTCCCCGGCGTCGCTCTGCGGAGGATTTCTCATGAACAAGATCAAGATTGCACGCAAGCCCAGATCGACACGAGGCAAGGTGGTGTCGGCGGTAGTAGGGCCGCCGAGTACGCCGAGCGAACCGTCCGATGCCAAACGGCGCGCCATGGTTTCCGAGGCGGCGTACTACCGCGCGCAGAATCGTGGATTTGAACCGGGGCGGGAGCTGGACGACTGGCTCGCTGCTGAAGCG
>Ga0182745_1003371_pt1 | contig 13807 bp, 14 predicted proteins | sample eDN3rd30CKraftBY_FD_128523 | JGI IMG/M metagenome (GOLD analysis project Ga0182745, IMG submission 128523) | Enriched backyard soil microbial communities from Emeryville, California, USA - eDNA 3rd pass 30_C Kraft BY (version 2) (version 2) | ecosystem: Environmental > Terrestrial > Soil >...
ACCAGCTTACAATCTCTAAAATTCAAACTATGGGATGCACATAACAAACGCTTTGTAGGCTTTAACGCATTAAGAAGCTACCAAAATAATTAACCTAAAGAGGATGACACTTAGCGCATTACGATCCTAATTCATTTGGATAGTAAGATCTAAGTTGTCATCCTTTTAAAGCATGGAAAAAATCCATATGATAAAATATCACTAAAATCAATCTTTAAAGAAGGTTCAAAAAATGAAGAGAATTTCTCAAATAAGTAATGGCATTTCTCCATATATATGGGCTTTTTTAAGTATTTTACCTTTTTATTTCATTTTCCAATCATCTTCTACAGCTGAAATAATTACTGGTATTATTCTAACAATTATGTTTTTTATCACGTTTCGTTATGCTTTTCTCTCTAAGAGTTGGAGGGTCTATGCTTTCACACTCATTCTCATTGGGATTTCCTTTACATCTACGTACTTGTTTAATTATTTCTACTTTTCCTTTTATATTGCGTATTTTATTGGAAATATAAAGGACCGTGTTCACTTTTTGACGCTTTATATTATTCACTTAGTTGCAACAGCAGTAGCCATAAACTTTAGTATTGTCTTACATGAGGAGTTACTATTAAAACAATTACCCTTTGTTCTGATTAGCTCCCTTAGTGTGATCTTCTTGCCTTTCAGTATTTACAATCGAAAAGTACGGGACAATCTTCAAGAAAAATTAGAGGATGCCAACAAACGAATTTCTGAATTAGTCATTTTAGAGGAGCGTCAAAGAATAGCTCGTGATCTTCACGATACATTAGGACAAAAACTGTCGATGATCGGACTTAAAAGTGATTTGGCTAGAAAGATTATCCATAAAGATCCTGAACATGCAAAAAATGAGATGAAGGACATTCAACAAACTGCACGGTCAGCATTAAATGAGGTTAGAAATATGGTCTCACAAATGCGCGGGATTCGATTAAAAGAAGAACTGACGCATGTAAAGCAAATTTTAAACGCAGCTCAAATTAAATTAGTTTGTGATGAGAATATATCGGTAACAAAAAATGTACCCCTACTAACAGAAAACATTTTAAGCATGTGCTTAAAGGAAGCTGTTACAAATGTTGTAAGACATAGTCAGGCATCAACTTGCTTTATTTCATTAGAACAAACCCAAACTCAAATTATATTAAAAATAAGTGATGATGGAATTGGTAACACATCCACTGATTTTACCAAAGGAAACGGATTAGCAGGGATGAGAGAACGTCTTGAATTTGTTAATGGCTACCTTAGCATTTTGACAGATAACGGTACAGCACTCTTCATAACCGTTCCACATGTCGCCAAACAAGCAGATTAGGAGGGATACTTATGATTCGTATTATCATTGCTGAAGATCAACAAATGCTTTTAGGCGCCTTAGGTTCTTTACTTAATTTAGAGGAAGACATGGAAGTCGTAGGGAAAGCTGGTAATGGAAAAGAAGCACTCACTCTTGTTGAAGAATTTAATCCGGACATTTGTATTATGGATATTGAGATGCCGGGCATGACTGGTCTAGAGGCTGCTGAACATTTAAAGGAGAAAAGCTGTAAAGTCATTATCCTTACAACATTCTCCCGCTCCGGCTATTTTCAACGTGCATTAAAAGCAGGTGTGAAAGGGTATCTTTTAAAAGATAGCCCAAGCGAAGAATTAGCCAATTCAATCCGTAGTATCATGGCCGGAAAACGAATTTATGCTCCTGAGTTAATGGATGATCTATATAGCGAAGAAAACCCTCTAACAGAACGTGAAAAAGAGGTACTTGGCTTAGTCGCAGAAGGAATGAACACAAAAGAAATTGCAGATCAACTTAGCATTAAATCAGGCACTGTCCGAAACTATATTTCAACAATTTTAGAAAAGCTCAATGTGAAAAATAGAATCGAGGCCATTAGCCAGTCAAAGGAAAAAGGTTGGTTTAAATAAAAGTTAAAAAGAGACTTCAACTTCCTTTCAGAAAACAAAAAAACGCAGCGTTTATGGTTCAGACCATTCGCTGCGTTATATTAAGAAATCATTTAGTTTGATTGACTATTTGTTTCCCCTTTTAATAGGTTAAAATCTGTAACTGGCATCGTAATGATTTTCCCGCCAATCTGGATATGAACGGTATTATCAAAGATTGCTTTTACAATTCCTTTTAATGATATTGTTGAGTCAACAGTAATCGGATTTTTTATATTAGCTTCCATTCTATGACACACCTTTCTATTAAAATAGGTTTGTGTGAAACGAATAAAAAGTGTTTCAACCAATGTTCGTTTTCAATTAAGTAAAAATGATTATATGCTTTATTATAAACCGCTAGAACCCAAAAGTCTCTTGAAATGACTCAAAAATAATCAACAAAAAGCTCCAATTTTCATCATATTAAAAGTCCCCAAAAATTAGGCTCATCCATTTGAAACGATATGATTATTCATTTCGTCTAATGTACTAAGTACGGCATCTTGAAAAGAACATGTAATTGGACCTCACTCTTCCAACTCATCCGTATATAGAATAAATATTGGGGGATCAAAATGAAGACAACGAAAGGTTTTATAAAATTAGCAGCTTTAACATTAGGATTAACTGGAATTTGGGGTATTTCCAATGTAGAGGCTTCGACACAATATACGATAAAAAAGGGTGACACACTTTATCGTATTGCAGGTAAAAACCAGTTGACAGTATCGCAATTAAAACAAATGAACAACCTCTCTTCTTCACTCATTTATCCTGGTAACACATTAACCATCCCAACTACGATTACCATTAATAAAGGTGATACACTCTACAGTTTTGCAAAAAAATATAACACTACTGTACAACAATTAAAATTCCTTAATCAACTTTCTTCAAATACAATTTATGCAGGAGATAAGCTCATCATTCCTACAACCGTTACAGTAAAAAAAGGTGATACCTTATACAGTATTGCAAACAATTATGGTTTATCAATGAAAGAATTAAAAACCATCAACTATTTAACCTCTGATATGATTAAAATTGGTCAGATTCTAAATGTCGCCCAAGCAGGGACCACACCCTTCACACCAACGAATTACCATGCATCTGAAATCATGATCAGTGCTTCTCCTAAAGAAGGATACAGCTTTGATGCTGAGGAACCTAGACGTTTTATAATAAGTTATGACAAAAATGGTGAATATTTTTCCAGAATTGAAGTGTTGGATGCAAATGCTACTATTAATGAGATAAGGGAAAACTCAAGGGCATACTTAAAGGACTATAAGATAACTGAATATCCAACCAAAACAAGTTCACACCCCTTTTATCAAGATGCTGAATTTTTCCTGCACGGAACATCAAGTAAAACCCAAGTGAATATTGTTATGAAAAAAGTAGATGGTGTTTGGATGCGTATGACGATTCATTATTTAAACAAAGAGGAGTCAGAAGGGATCACTCCAAAAATGATTGAAGCATTACAAACAATTAAGGTCAAATGACCTTGAAATCGTAACAAAACTGTAACATTAAAACAATTGACGATAACAGTAAAATACTTTATGATTAACTTAATTAAATAAGTCGTTCTCCTAAAGGGGAGTAGCTTTTACAACAAAGTCGTCATTACAGAGTGAATCACTCTCGGCTTCGTTGGCAACCTTAACGTTGTTAGCAAGACCTTTACTTTATTGGTAAAGGTCTTTTATGTTTTCTAAACCTTTACCATGACGGTAAAGGTTTTTCTTTTATACCTATAGGATAACGAATAAAGGAGATCACTATATTGGTAAAAAAACGATCAATGGACGAATTAATTAAGAAAAACAAAGAAGAGCTTCTTAATGATAAAGATCAACTAGATAAAATTGAAAAACGCCTTGAACAAAAATATGTCAAACAAAGCGAATATATTGGAGGAGATAAATGATGTTACTGAGGAAATATATGTCCCTTTTAGGTGTTGGTTCAGCTGTGATTGACCTAATTCTACCAAAAGACACTTATAAACGCGGTGATTTAATTAACGGTTTTTTTCACCTTAAAGGTGGAACAATTGAGCAACAATTAAAAAGGATTGATAGTGATCTTGTTTTAATTGATAGAAATACAGATATAGAGAAAGTCATTGATACAGCTACAATCTTATCATCAAAGCTTATCAATCCTGAAGAAGATAGCAAGGTATCTTTCACCTTTAAATTACCAGAAGATATCCCTGCTTCAACAGATAGTATTTCATATCGATTTAAAACCCGGCTTACTTTTAATGAAGGGGTTGAAAGTAAAGACCAGGATATCATTCAGGTCATATAAGATTTCTTTATAGGGATAGTGCTATTAACAATTTTCGAAACAAGCTTGTTACCTCACTTACATTAGAGGTGAAAAATCCCCCCAGATTCCATCAAAGTCTTGCTACTACAATCCAAAGCTTACCGTTCAAACCATAAAGGGGTGATTAATATTGATGAAACGATTAAAGAGACTTAAGTTTATCATTACTTTTTGGAGATTCCTTCCGTTTTTAAAGGAGTTCTTCTTCTCCAAACACGTAGAATCTCACAAAAAGATGTTGGGAACTTTACTCATTCTCACATATGCTTTCTTCCCATTTGATTTAATTCCTGACTATATTTCATTTTTAGGAATTGTGGATGATGTTGTGATTGCGACATTTGTGCTGGATTGGATGATTAAGTTGGCTCCGGAGTCATTGAAAGAGAAATATAAACTCTAGTTAGTTATGAAAAAAACGTCCTTCATATCACTATGAAGGACGTTTCTGTTTGTTCTCTCTTCCCTTTTGTCCAACATCACTCATCTAAAAAGCCACATTCCAAGTTTATTGAAATGTGGCTTTAACATTATTATTTACTAAATGCTTCTGTTAAGACAGGAACAATTTGCTTTTTACGTGATACAACACCTTGTAATGTCGCTTGATTATTATCTAACGACACATTAAATGCCTGCTCTACTTTTCCTGCTTGTTGACCGATTGCAACAGCAACTGAATCATTTGTTAAAATGTCCGTTACAACAAATAAGAAAAGGTCTAAACCTTTTTCAGAAACAACATTGTTAAGCGCAGCTTCAATATCTGCCTTATTTGCAAGAACATCGTTTGTATCAACAGCATTTACTTGTGCAATTTCGACTTTGCTAGAACCCATTTGGAATTCTTTTGCATCTAATGAGATTAATTGCTCAACTGATTTATCACTTAAATCAGCACCGGCTTTTAACATGTCTAAGCCGTAAGCATTTGCATCAACACCAGCTATTTCAGCTAATTCTTTAGCTGCATCGATGTCTTCTTGAGTGCATGTTGGAGATTTGAATAATAAAGAATCAGAAATAATCGCTGAAAGCATTAATCCTGCTGTTTCTTTTTCAATTTCTACACCATGTTCTTTATAAAGCTTATTTAAAATTGTTGCAGTACAACCAACTGGTTCAGCACGATAGTACAAAGGATCACTTGTTTCAAAATTTGCAATGCGGTGATGATCAATTACTTCAAGAACACGAACTTCATCGATATCGTCAGCACTCTGTTGACGCTCATTATGGTCAACTAAAATTACTTCGCTTGCTTCTCCGGCTACTTTCTCTACTAAACGAGGTGCTTCTTTTTTGAAGAAATCAAGTGCGAATTGAGTTTCACCACTTACTTCCCCCAAACGTACAGGTTCAGCGTTTTGTCCGATTTTATTTTTTAACTCAGCGTATGCAATCGCAGAACAGATTGTATCTGTATCAGGATTTTTGTGACCAAAAACAAGTACTTTTTCCATAATTAACTCCTTTACACATTGAAATATACTCTATCATATCATAACTACTATGGTTTAATTAACTAGGATTTGTGAAAAAATTGGATTAATCTCTTTTAAAATGGATGGAAACCCATTCATTTGTTTGTGATTTTTCTTCAATAGAGAAGCCACCTTTAGCGAATACATTGATTAAGTCATCAAGGTGCCATTCCACAAGACCAGATATAAAAAAGTCGTCACTATTTTTAAGAAGATTATGTCTTTCAATAATGCTTATCGTTTCATTTGCACCGATATTAATTAAGATTAAATCATAGTTTTCATTAATCTCATAATCACCTGTGATTAAATCCGCTTGAACAACCTGAAGATCATTTGTTAAGTCATTTAGCTCCGCATTATGATAAAGTTCACGTCCAACCTCCTCATAATCAACTGCAACAACTTTATCTGCTCCTTTTAAAGATGCAGCAATTGCAAGCATACCAGAGCCTGTACCAAGGTCAAGAACTGATTTACCCGTAAGATCCTTATTAAGAATCATACGTAAGCAGCCTTGTGTTGTTTCATGTAGACCTGTACCAAATGCCGCAAGTGGATCAAATTTCAATACATACTTGTCATCGTATTCCTGTACTGAGCTAGGATACTTTATGATCCATTCATTTCCTAAATCAATGTCCTCAAAATCATAGGATTGCTCCCAATTTGTTTCATCGTATGTTTTATATGTAATGTCATCTCTAGAAATAGAAAGAGTTGCTTCTAATAAAGGGTAGTATGCTTCTGGTAGATGGTCTATTTCTTGATCACTTGCATAAATTTTCAGTTCAACAAGCTGATCTTCTTTTTCCTCATACCCATAGCCATTTTGTACCTTAATAATTTCAATAGGTGATTCATAGTAAAGATTGTAAATACCGGCTGCATTAAGCAAATCAGTCACTTCATTGATCTCATTAGAAGGTACATATATTGAAAATTCATGTAACATTTAATCGATTCCTCTCTTTAATGTAGCTTTTTTTTCACTACAATTGTCCATACACAGTTTAATATACAATGAAAGAGGATAGCAAATTGTTTTTGTTAATATTTTTTGCAAGTAATGTTTACAGCTCGAAAAACCGGAAATTTTTCAAAAACCCAGGAAAATCTATCAACTTTTAAGGAAACCTATCATTGACATATTCGGGGCAACATCCACGAAAAAACCTAGCTTTAAGCTAGGTTAATTTAATATTAGTTTTCAACTTTCACATAATCACGCCATCTATGTTTTGGCTGCCAATTTAATAGTTTCTTTGCCTTTTCATTTGAAAACAAAGTTTCATATCCCTGTAATGGTCTTCTAATTTCTGCAGCAGGATAAATGGTTTCCATTAACTGATGACTTTCGATATTAACGCTCGTTTCATCTGCAGCAATATTAAGAGCTACTGAACCTAGCCCTTCTGTTTCAATCGCCAGTCGGAAAGCGGTTGCTGCGTCCCTTGCATCAATATAACTCCACATAATCACCTTTCGTTGTTCAGGATCATGAATAAAACTTGGAAAGTTGTTATACATATGAGGAGCAATAATATTACCAAGTCTCATTGAAACAACTTGGAGACCTGTTCTTCGATGAATCATATCTGCTGTTTGTTCATTTACAATTTTGGATAACCCGTAGCTATCTTCCGGTAATTGTGGATGCTCTTCATCAAGTGGTACATATTGTGGTGAAAGCTCCTTTAGCGGAAACACCAAACCATATGAGGACTCACTTGAAGCAATGACCGCTTTTTTGACTCCCAATGTTCCAGCTGCTTCCAACACATTATAAGTAGACATCACATTGTTTTTAAATGTTACTTCATTAGGATGTGAGTATGCAACTGGAATTGCTGCTAAATGAACAACAGCATCCGCTCCAGCTAATACTCCATACACTTCTCCTAAATGTTGCAAATCTACTAAGACCGTTTTACATATAGATTCTTGTGGATATGTTCTATCTGCATTTACGACTTCATATCCATTATCAAGAAATTCCTTTATAACGGCTGATCCTAGTAATCCGCTCCCACCGGTTACAACGACTTTTTTCATTCGTTCACATCCTTATTTTAAAATTCCCTCGATTTGTGCAAGAACATCACTTGGTATTGTCACATCAGACCCTTTAGCATTTTCTATGATTTGTTCAGGTTTTGTTGCCCCTACCAATGTACTTGCAATACCCGGTAAACGAAGAATCCAAGCAATTGCTAATTGTGACAAACTAATATCTAATTCCTTCGCAATCCCATCTAATTTTTCTACCTTTGATAAAACCTCATCTGTTAAAAGCCTGTTCATATGCATGTTCGATTTCGGATCAGTAGCACGACTTCCTTCAGGAGCACGATTACTTAAACTATATTTCCCTGTTAATAATCCTTGGGCTAATGGAGAGAAAACAATTTGACTAATGCCGTGTTGCTCACTAACCGGCAGAACTTCATCCTCAATATAACGATGTAACATACTGTAATTAGGTTGGTTAACGACAATTCGATCCAATAAATATTTATCAGCTGTTCCAATTGCTTCTTGGATTTGCTGTGCTGTCCATTCACTCACACCGGCATATAAAATTTTTCCTTGACGTACCAAATCATCAATTGTACGTAATGTTTCATCAACAGGTGTTTCTGGGTCATAACGGTGACAGTAATAAATATCCACATAATCTGTTTTTAATCTTTTTAAACTTGCATGCAGTTGCTCAAAAACATGCTTTCTTGATAGACCCCGATCATTCGGTCCTTCATCCATCGGCCAAAACACCTTAGTAGCCAACACGTATGAATCACGACGATACTTCCCTAAAGCCTCACCAACTACTTTCTCAGATTCCCCTTTGGCATAAACATTCGCTGTATCAAAAGAATTAATTCCTAAATCATACGCTGTTTCAATTGTTTTTATCGCTTTATCATTTTCCGTAGAAGCTCCATATGTTAGCCAGCTACCCAAGCTAACTTCACTTACTTTAAGCCCCGATCTTCCAAGACGTCTATACTTCATTCAACCCCAACCCCTTTATAAATTATGTAATAATAGAAACCGTTTACAATTTTAAATTATAAATTTTTTGAAGATTGTATACAAGTACTGAAATTTTGTTGATATAATTAAAAACAAGTAATCTACTATACTTTTTATAGTAACTATAAGGGGGTACTATGGAAAAAGTAAATGAACTACATATTGAATGTTCAATTGAAAAAGCACTGAATATTATTGGTGGAAAATGGTCTTTTCTTGTCATTAAACAGCTTTTTGATGGCACAAAACGATTTGGTGAATTACAACGGGCTATTCCGAAAATCAGCCCAAAGGCATTAACAGATACGCTTCGTCATTTAGAAAATCATCAGGTCTTAACTAGAAAAACATTTGCAACAGTACCTGTTACTGTGGAATATACGTTGACAGAAAAAGGCCATTCTCTTCATCCTATGATTAAAGAAATGAAAAAATGGGGTTCACATTGGGGATAAAACTGTCACAAATATGGTCCAGCAGAAAAAGGATTCGATTATTCGAATCCTTTTTGTTTAACGATTTATTAATTTTTCAACATGTTATAAACCTGTTCAACATCCTTATCTCCGCGCCCTGAAAGATTTACGATAATTGAGTCCTCTGATCCTAGTTGTTTTGCCAGCTTCATTGCATAAGCAACGGCATGTGAGCTTTCAAGTGCCGGAATAATGCCTTCTACTTTTGACAAAATTTGAAATGCCTCTAAAGCTTCCTCGCCTGTTACTGTTACATATTCAGCCCTGTTTATTGTTTTCAAATAGCTATGTTCAGGTCCAATCCCCGGGTAATCCAGTCCTGCTGCAATCGAATAAGTTGGCTTTGGTTCTCCCTTCTCGTCAAGCAATGTTAAGCATTTAAAACCGTGTATAACAGCGGGTTTTCCTTCTGTTAATGAAGGAGCTTCTGCAGGTTCCACTCCAATTAATCGTACTTCTTGTTCATCAATATAATGAGCAAATGCCCCGATGGCATTACTGCCTCCACCTGCACATGCAATGACGGCTGCCGGCAGCTTTCCTTCCTTCTCTATAATCTGCTTTTTCGATTCTTCACTAATGATAGATTGAAAATGCTTGACCATCGTTGGGAAAGGATGTGGCCCAACTGCAGAGCCTAAAAGATAAAAGGTATTTTCATAGTTTTCAACTAGATCATTTAAGGCCGCATCTACGGCATCTTTTAACCTACCTTGCCCCTTATCGACTGAAACTACCTTTGCTCCTAAAAGCTCCATACGAAATACATTTAATGCTTGTCGTTCAGTATCTAATTTCCCCATATAAATCGTGCAATCCATACCACCAACGATCGCACAAGCAGTTGCTGTTGCAACACCATGCTGTCCGGCACCAGTTTCGGCAATAATTCTTGTTGCTCCCATTCGCTTTGCTAATAATATTTGTCCGATTGCATTGTTAATTTTATGTGCCCCTGTATGGTTTAAATCTTCACGTTTTAAATATATTTTGGCTCCACTTACTTGCTTCGAGAGATTTTCAGCATATGTAAGTGGATTTTCCCGCCCGATATATTCCTTCATATAGTATTGAAACTCTTGAATAAACTCAGGATCGTTTTTATATTTTTCAAAGTTTTCATCTAGTATGGTTAAAACATTTTTTAAAGCATCAGGAACAAAACTACCGCCAAACTCACCAAAATAGCCTTTTTCAATCGTATGATTACTCATTAAGCTCTCCCCTTTGTTTAAAAATATGAAAATTCAGATTTTATCTATTATTATATCATTGTTTATATTTAAGCCGTAACAAAAAAGAGCCACAGGGGCTCCTTTATTATTCTGATAGGTAGTTCTTAACATCATATTCTTTTTGCTTTTTCTCTAACCATGTTGGATATTCAGTTGTCATTTTCTCGTCTAGTAAAATTCCTTTTATTTCTTCTTTACTCTTTTCGAAGTTTGCTTCTGCGGCTTCTTTAGTGTCGGTTACTTTAATAATATGATAACCATAATCAGACTTCACAGGATCACTTATTTCATCAACTTTCATTGAAAAGGCCGCTTCTTCAAATTCAGCCACCATACTTCCTTCACCAAAGAACCCTAAATCTCCACCTGATTCAGCTGAAGCTGTATCTGTTGAGTACTCTTTTGCCAGCTCAGCAAAATCTTCACCATTATCAAGTTTCTCTTGTACTTCTTTTGCTGTTTCTTCATCTTCAACAAGAATGTGACTTGCTTTTACCTGCTTCGTTTGTGCAAAAGAGTCTTTGTTTTCATCAAAATACGTTTGCATTTCTTCCTCAGTAATCTCGATTTGAGGTTCTAAGAGTTTTTCAATTTTAAGATTAACTTCAATATCCTCTTTAATATCATCCTGTGTTAATCCACTTGCTGTTAACTGTTGTTCAAATGTTTCTTCTCCACCATAAGAGTCAACCAACTCTTGCAGCTCTGCGTCTATTTCCTTACTTGAAACGGTTATTTTCTCTTTTTCCACCTCTTGATTAATCAGTTTTTTTGTAATAAGCGTGTCTAAAGCCGCTTCACCGTTTTGTTCCACAAAAAATGTATATAAATCGTCCTTTGTCAGTGATTCACTACCAACCTTAGCGACAACATCGCTGCGAGTTGATAAAAAGATAAATACAGCAATAGCTGCTACTATTAGGACTGCTAGAATAGCTAATGTTTTTTTACTTGCAAATATTTTTTCAATCATCAAATTCTCCTCAATCTTATTTATTGTTAACCTTCATCTCTCTGCTATCTACTATAAGAGACAAGTATGGGATAAATATGTACGAATTATGGGAAATTGTAAAAACAAGCCCCATTTTCAAAATAAAAAAGACTCCTAAACGGAGTCTTTTATAGTGCTGCTTCTGCAGCGTTATGCTTATTTTTGAACGTTAGCAGCTTGTGGTCCACGAGCTCCTTGCTCTACTTCAAAAGTAACTGTTTGGCCTTCTTCTAAAGTTTTGAAACCATCACCTTGGATAGCAGAGAAGTGTACGAATACATCGTCTTGTCCTTCAACTTCGATGAAACCGAAACCTTTTTCTGAATTAAACCATTTTACTTTACCTTGTAGCATTGTTTTTCCTCCTGTGTGGAATCTAACGTCCACTTTGTATTACTATTCTTGCTAGACAACGATTCATCAAGAGGAAAACACTTTTTAAAGCTACTTCCATCTCTCAATCTTATCCGAACAAAAATAATTAACTCAATTCTAACACTTAATTTTGTTTAAATCAAGGAACTGGGCAACCTTTTATACACAAATATTCGATAATATTCTACATATATTTTACTGAACAAAGCGGGTAAATAATAAGATATTATGCTCGTTTAAACGGCCACCAGTTTGCTGCACCAAAAGTTTTTACCATGACAGGTATGAATAATGGGAGCACGATTAACGCGTATAAGAATAAGCCTGTTAAGATGATAGCGGCAATTTGAATAAGGGAAAGCATACCTGATGGAATCATTGCAGCGAAGGTACCACCTAAAATAATAACAGCTGAAATGATAACTGTTCCCATCTTCTTCATTGCCAATAACATCGCTTGACCTACAGAGAAATCTTTGTACTCATTAAAGCGGTCCATTAAGAAAATACTGTAATCAACTCCAAGTGCAACAAGGATGACGAATGCAAAGAATGGAACTGCCCAACTAATACCTGTGTATCCCAAAATATTCACGAAAATCACTTCATTTATACCCATTGCCGTATAGTACGTTAATATCAATGAACCAATAATATAAATCGGCATAATAATGGAACGGAATAAGAATACGAGAATGATAGATATACCGATTAACATTAACACAACTGTGCGTGAGTAATCGTTATTTGACATCGTGTTTAGGTCGGCATTCGTACTTGTAATTCCGCCAATTGCCACCTCGGCATTTTCAAGCTTTGTATCTTTTGTTGCTCTCTCAATTGCTGCATTTACCTCATCCATTTGATTAATTGCCTCATTTGAGTATGGATTACTTGAGAAGATCACATCAAATGTCATAACTTTATGATTATTAGACATATACGTATTCAATGACTCCTCAAAGTCCTCACTTTCTAAAACATCTTCAGGCAGATAAAAGCCTGCTGAGTCATCTGATTTTGACAAATCAGCCAAGTATTCCTGTGCTGACCCTAATCCATCTGAAACTTGGTTTAAACCATCAACACTTTCACTTAGTCCATCTGTTAGCTGACTCATTTGCCCATCAAGGTCGCCAAATCCGTCCAAGAGCTGTTGCTGACCATTTGTAACTCCAGCAAGACCATTTGTTAGCTGTGGGATGTTATCCACAATTTGTCCCTGACCATCAGCCAACTGATTTAATCCTGCTTGCTGCTGTTCAATTCCGGCAATTAATTGCGATAAGCCTGTAGTAAGTTCTTTTTGGCCATCTACAAGTTTAGCAAAGTTTGTGTTTGCCAGATTTACACCATTTGAAAGTTCATTTAACCCATTATTTAATTGGTCAATAGTACCTGCTAGCACTGGTAATTGTTTATTTGCTTCAAGAACAGTACCTTTAATTGCTAAATAATTTGGATCCTTTTCTATATTTGGATAGGCTTCATTTGCTTCTAGATCTCCGAATTTACCTTCTATTGATGATAGGGCACCTGATAGACTAGAAACACCTTTACCAACTTCTCCATAATTTTTATAAAGAGTATTAATGGTACTTTCAACTTCTTCATATCCGGCTAAAAGTTGAGCACTTCCTGCTTGAAGCTCTTCTGCTCCTGTCTTTGCTTCTTCTAACCCTTTTTTAATTTCTGTGGATCCAGCTGAACCTTGACGAATACCATCCTCAATTTTTGCAAGGTTTGTTTGAATTTCGGACATTCCTGAATTGATTTTTGTCGTCCCTGTGATCAGCTCGTTGATGCCGTCTGTTGCATCTTTCAATTGTGGTGAAGAGTTTGAGAGCTCACTTTCAGCTTCTGCAAGTCCTTCACTTATTTTTCCAA
>Ga0182745_1003373_pt1 | contig 13799 bp, 13 predicted proteins | sample eDN3rd30CKraftBY_FD_128523 | JGI IMG/M metagenome (GOLD analysis project Ga0182745, IMG submission 128523) | Enriched backyard soil microbial communities from Emeryville, California, USA - eDNA 3rd pass 30_C Kraft BY (version 2) (version 2) | ecosystem: Environmental > Terrestrial > Soil >...
GGCCTGAACCCCTGCCCTCCGGACATCCGCCCACGGCCCTGGGCGAAGGCCGGTTCGAAGCGTCACCCCTGCCAGGGGTCTGAAACGGAAGACGTCGCCTTGAGCAGCTCCCACGCCGCCAGCACGTCCACCACGCGCTCCACTTCATTGGGCAGGGAGCGAGCCCGCTGGGATTTGAGGTAATCCTCCGCGAAGGCCCTCAGCCGCATGCCCACGAAGAGCCGCGCCAGCGCCACCTCCGTCTGTCCGCTGAAGTCGAGGAAGCGCACGCCGAAGCCGCTGCGGCCTTCAGGCCCATCCCCCCGCTCCTCCCGCACGATCTCCGCGCGCGCCATCACCGGCGCGGCGCCCGGCTCCAGCGAGAAGCGCACGCCCAGCACCGTGCCCAGCGGCAGGTAGAAGGTGCTCTCCAGGAAGGCGCCGCTGACGCTGACGTTGACGGACACGAGGCTCGCCGCGAAGCGCCGCGCGCCCGCCTCGTCATCCACCCAGACCTCGAAGCGCGTGGCCAGCTGGGCCCGGGGAAAGTGGCGGTGCTCGGCCTCGCCCTGGTTCATCTCAATCCGGGGTGAGAACGCGGGCCTCGGCTCGGCGTCCACCGCCACCGGCGTCCCCCCACCGGGGCGCACGGGAAGCGCCGCGGGGCGGGCCTCCTTCGCGGGCTCCGGCGTCCGCGCTGGCGCTCGCGTGGGCGCGCGCACCGGCGCCTCCACGCGCGTTGTCCCCACTGCCTTCTGGCCACCCTTCCTCTGCATGACGCGTCCTCACCTGGCCGAGAGGGACTCGCCCTCCCGCTGCGTTGGTGGGGTGATTCATACACCACCCCCAGCCGTGCGCCGAGAATCGCTTGCGCCCGTCTCGCGAGGATAAATTCCGGGAATTCTCAGAACATGTGACGTCGCATGCTGATGTTCACCAGCAAGCCGATGCTGAGCATCACCGAGAGCAGGGATGAGCCGCCGTAGCTCATCAACGGCAAGGTGATGCCCGTCACCGGCAGCAGGCCAATCACCATGCCGATGTTCTCGAACACCTGCCAGAAGAGCATGGCCACCACGCCCACCGCGACGAAGGCGCCGAACCTGTCTCGCGCGTTGAAGCCCACGCCCAGGCCGAAGATGAAGATGGCGCCGTAGAGCACCAGCAGGAGGATGCACATGACGTAGCCGTGCTCCTCGGCCCACACGGAGAAGATGAAGTCCGTGTGCTGCTCGGGCAGGAAGCGCAGGCCCGTCTGGGTGCCCTCGCGCCAGCCCTTGCCGGAGACGCCGCCGCTGCCCACCGCGATTTTCGACTGGGCCGCGTGGTAGCCACTGCCGCGCAGGTCCGCCTCGGGGTCCAGCCAGCCGGAGATGCGCTGGCTCTGGTGCCGCTTCAGGTAGTGGCGGACGATGGTGGGCCGGGGCTCCGGCACGTCGCGGATGTAGTCGTTCCAGATGACGATGCTCGAGACGAGTACGCCGGCCACCAGCGTGGCCACCAGGTACCAGCGCACCTTGCCGAACAGGATGACGGTGAGCGAGGACAGGCCAATCATCAGCGCGGTGCCAAGGTCCGGCTGCACCAGCACCAGGGTGAAGGGCGCGAAGACGACGAGCAGCGGCTTCCACAGCCGCGTCAGGCTGTAGGACGGCTCGTTGGGCTGGAAGTCATCGTGGTAGACCTTGGCGAGCATCAGCACGACGCCAATCTTCATGAACTCCGCGGGCTGCATGCGAAGCGGGCCGATGGCGAACCAGCTCTCCGCGCCCTTCGCCGTGTGGCCGACGAAGCGCAGCGCGATGAGCAGCAGGATGTTGGTGACGTAGATGGGCAGCGCCATGCGCTGAATCCACCGATAGTCCACCAGGCACACCCCCAGCACGGCGACGATGCTGATGCCCAGGAAGAGTGACTGGGAGCCCCACACGGGCGAGTGCGGGGGCCGCGACGCCGAGGCCAGGTTCCAGATGCCCAGGCCGCACACCGCCAGCACGGAGATGATGAGGCCCCAGGGGATGTGGGGCACCATCCGGCGCTCAATCCGCAGTTGCACGTGCGTGACCCTCGTCGGCGTCGCCCGGCAGCCGGGCCCGCGGCCGCACGCTCCGCGTCAGCGCCGCCTCTTCGGGGCCGGGCACGCGTGACACGGAGGACGGCGTATAAGGTTGGTTGGGACGCGGCGGCGGCGCCGTGGCGTCCAGCTTCTTCAAGTCGAAGTACTTCTGGAACACCGCCATGGCGGTGGGAGCGGCGTCCGAGCCACCATGGCCGCCGTGCTCGTTGAGCACGACGATGGCCAGCTCCGGCTTGTCCGCCGGCGCGAAGCCCGCGTACCAGGCGTGGTCGCGCTCGAAGAAGCTCATCTGGTGCGTCTTCAAGCGGATCGCCCCCAGGCGGGCCACCTGCGCGGTGCCCGTCTTGGACGCGATGAGGATGTCCTTGTCCCGCATGTGGTTCATGCGCGCACGGAAGGCGGTGCCGCCCGGCTCGTGGGCCACCTTCACCAGGCCGTCCACCACCGCCTTGAGGTGCGCGGGCGGCAGCTCCACCTTGCGCACCACCTCCGGCTGGAAGGACTCGATGGTCTGCCCGTCCAGGTCCTCCAGGCGGTTCACCATCTGCGGCTTGTAGAGCGTGCCCCCGTTGGCGATGGCCGCGTACACCAGCGCCAGCTGGAGCGGGGTGACGTTGTTGTCGCCCTGACCGATGGAGCTGTTGAGCGCCATGCCCTTGGTGTAGCCACCGGGCGACGCCTTGTCGTGGTAGGCGCTGGTCGGCATGATGCCAGGCACCTCCGCCACCACGTTGACGCCGGTGGGGCTGCCCAGGCCCAGCGCCTTGCCCATCTCTCCAATCGGGTCCAGGCCGATGGTGTCCGCCACCTTGTAGTACCAGGTGTCGCACGACGTCTTCATCGCGGAGAGCCCGTCCATGAGCCCGTGGCCGGCGTCCTTGTGGCAGCGCCAGGTGCGCGCGCCCAGCCGGTAGCCGCCGGGACAGTTCACCATCGTCTCAGGGCGGAAGGCGCCCGACTTGAAGGCGGCCAGCGCGGTGACGACCTTGAAGGTGGAGCCCGGGCTGTAGTGCTCGGCGGCCACGCGGTTGATCATCGGGTCCAGCGGGTCGCGCGACAGCAACGACATCTGCGCGGGCGTCACGCGGCCGGTGAGCAGGTTGGGGTCGAAGCCGGGCCGCGACACGAGCGCGCGGATGAAGCCGGTGTTCACGTCGATGGCCACCACCGCGCCCGTCACGCCCGGGAAGGCCCGCTCCGCCTCCTCCTGCAGCCGCATGTCGATGGACAGCACCAGGTTGCTGCCCGGCCGCGGCGGCACCACCGCGTTGTCGCCCAGCTTGTCGTTCAGCTCCTCGATGGTCTGCCCGCGCGCGTTCACCACTTCCTTGCGCACGCCGTCGGTGCCGCGCAGGCGCTGCTCGAAGTAGCGCTCCAGTCCGCGCCGGCCGATGTAATCTCCCAGCGCGTAGCGGGCGCCGTCGCCGTTGAGGCGCTCCAGCTCCTCCTGGGTGATTTCGTTCATGTAACCCAGCACGTGCGACAGCACGGTGTTGGTGCGGTAGTGCCGGTGCGGCACCGGCGCCACCTCCACGCCGTCCAGGATGTCGCGCCGCGCGGCGATGCGGTCGTACTCGTCGCGGGACAGGTCCACGCGCACCGGCACGGGCTGGAAGGGCGCGTGGCGCCGGCCCGCGCGCACGGTGTCCTCCACCTTCTTGCGCTGGTCGGCGTCCCACTGGAGCAGCTCCGCCAGCCGGGGGATGACCTGCTCGAAGCAGTCGGTGCAGAAGGCCGGCGTGATGAAGGCGTCGAAGGACGGACGGCTGTCCACCAGGATGGTGCCGCGCGCGTCCTTGATGACGCCGCGGTCGGCGCGCAGCCGCACCTCCTTGACGAAGTTGGCCACGCTCTTGGCGGCGTACTCCTCGCCCCGGGTGATTTGCAGCCGGTAGAGCTGGATGGAGATCAACCCCAGGCCCAGCACCATGGCCAGGCCCAGCCACACGAAGCGCCGCTTGAGCTCGCGCCCCGGCGTCGTATTGCCCAGCGTGGGAGGCGTCACCGCAGCAACCCCGCAGGCCGCTCCTGCGACGCCTCGAAGCGACGCAACAGCGGGAAGAGCGCCAGCGCCGCCAGCCCCGTGAGGGCGACCTGAAGCGGCATCTCCGCAAGGAGCGAACCCGGGCCGTCCTCCTTCACCGTCAACCACGTGAAGAAGCTGGCGAGCAGCGAATGCCCCACGTCCGCGGCCATGGCGAACAGGGCGAAGGCCAGCGCGCCCCGGACCTCCACGAAGGTGGGCACCAGCCGGCCCACCAGGAAGACGAACACCGCAAGGAAGGTGAAGAGCCACGTGGGCTGCCCGCTCATCAGGTCGAGCAGATACCCCACGCAGAAGGCGGAGAAGGCCCCTTCCAGCAGCGTGGCCCTCAGGGCCAGGAACGCCACCAGCACCACGGTGACGTCAATCCGGCCGAGCTCCAGGCCCGCCTGCTTCACCACGACGGACTCCAGCGTGAGCAACGCCAGCGCCAGTGCGACCGATACGAGGAACTTCATTTCGACGCGCCCTCCGCGGTGCTGCCCGGCGCCATGGCGCTGTACGGACTGCCCACCACCAACACCTCTTCCAGCTTGCTCGTGTCCACCGCCGGCACGATGTCCGCCCCCTGGAACATGCCGTGCTCCTTCTTCTCCAGGTTCGTCACGCGGCCCACCACCACGCCGGGCGGATAGATGCCGTCCGTGCCCGCGGTGATGATGAGGTCTCCGTCCTCGACGTCCTCGGTGCGCAACATGTTCTCCAACCTCAGGGGACCGCCGCCCGTGCCCGCCGCGGTGCCCCGCGCGCGGGAGCGCTGCACGCGCACCGCCACCCGGCTCTGGGGGTCCGTCACCAGCGCCACGTCCGCGTACCCACCCGTGGCCCGGATGACCTGTCCCACGATTCCGTCCGGCGTCACCACGGACATGCCGCGAAAGACGCCCTGCTGCTCACCACTGCTGATGCGGACCGACAGCAGCTTCGCCACCGGGTTGACGCCTACCACGCGGGCGGGGATTTCGGGCCCCGGCTCGGCCTCCGCGTAGTTGAGGAGCTTGCGCAGCCGCGCGTTCTCCATGCGCGACTCGCCCAGGGCATGCACGGCAGCCCGCAGCTGGAGGTTCTCCAGACGCAGCGCATCGTTCTCCTGCCGCACGCCTCGCAGGTCCAGGTAGTTCTGGGCCGCGGCCACCGTGCCCTCGATGGCGGAGGTGAGCCCCTGCTGGACCGGCGACGTCACGGCGATGATCGCCCGGTCGACGAAATAGGTCCCCCGGCCCTTGCTGCCGCCAAGCAGGAAGGACACCAACGGAAATAGGAGCAGAAAGCCCACGAAAAGGGGGCGGTAGTACCGCTTGAGGAGCGACCACACTGGCTGGAGATTCCGGGGGTTCTAGGGGAGCAGGGGGCGGGCTAAGGGCTCTAAATCGCTTGCATTTTCCGGTGCGTTATCCTAGGCAGTCAAGGCCTGCATGGGGGGCGGTCCCTGGTCCACCACCCACCGGCCGGGCTACCAACAACACCGCGTCGCGAGTCCTTCCGCACGGCTTTTCTCGGCGCGTTTGCCCCTGAAGTGACGACAATGGACGGTCTGAATCCCCGGAAGGTTGCCTCGCTCCTGTTCATCATCGGCATCGCGGTGGTGTTCACGCTCCAGTTCGGCCCGGGCAGCACCGGCTTCGGCGCCTCAGGCGGCGCGTCCGCGCCCGGCTCGGTGGCCACGGTGAACGGCAAGGAAATCCCCGTGCGCGACTTCGCGGCGGCGTGGGCGCAGCAGATGAGCTTCCTGCGTTCGCAGGGCAGCCCCGTCCCCGAGTCGCTCGCGCGGCAGTTCGGCATGCACAACCAGGTGCTCGACCGGCTGGTGAGCACGGAGCTGCTGGCCCAGGCGGCCGAGCGCCACGGCATCACCCCGTCCGACGACGAGCTGCGGAAGCTGCTGTACCAGAACACCGACTTCCAGAAGGACGGCCAGTTCGACTTCGAGCGCTACCAGCAGGTGCTGCGCGACTACTACCGGAAGACGCCGCAGGACTTCGAGACGGAGCTGCGCCGCCAGCTGTCCGCCCAGAAGATGGTGGACATGGTGCGCGCCAATGCCGTGGTGTCGGATGACGAGGTCCGGGCGCGGTACGAGAAGGAGGGCAACCAGGCCAAGCTCGTCTTCGCGCGCTTCCTGCCGGCCATGTACGCGGACAAGGTCCCCGCCCCTACCGCGGCGCAGCTGACCGAGTGGACGAAGGGCCACGAGCAGGAGATCAAGGACTACTTCGAGGCCAACCGCTTCGTGTACCAGCAGCCGGAGCGCATCCGCGCGCGGCAGGTGCTGGTGAAGCTGCCCCCGGAGGCCACGGCCGAGCAGAAGACGGCCGCCATGGAGAAGGCGCAGGCGCTGCGCAAGGAAATCGAGGGCGGCAAGGACTTCGCCCTGGTGGCGCGCGAGAGCAGCGAGGACCCGGGCAGCAAGCCGCGCGGCGGCGACCTGGGCTGGGTGGAGCGCGGCAGCTGGGAGCCCGCGCTGGCGGACGCGGCCTTCGCGCTGAAGGCGGGCGAGGTGACGCAGCCGGTGGAGACGAAGTTCGGCGTGCACCTGGTGAAGGTGGAGGAGAAGCAGGCCGCCCAGGACAAGAAGCTGGAGGACGTCCAGGGTGAGATTGCCACGACGCTCTACAAGCAGGAGCGCGCCAAGCAGATGGCCCGCGCCGAGGCCGACAAGGCGCTGGCCGCCATCCAGGGGGGCCAGTCCCTGAAGACGCTCTTCCCGCCGGAGAAGGAGCAGCCCGCGCTGCTGCGCTTCGAGACGGAGTCGCGCCCGGAGGCCGTGGAGACCGACAGCTTCACCGCCGAGGGTGAGGCGGTGCCGCACCTGGGCCCCGCGCCCGAGCTGGTGAAGGCGGCCTTCGCCGTCAGCAGCCCGCAGCCGGTGGACGGCGTGTTCCCCGTCGGCGAGGGCTTCGTGGTGGCGCAGGTGGTGGAGCGTCAGAAGCCGGACGCGGCGGGCTTCGAGGGCCGCAAGGAGGAGCTGCGCGCCCAGGCCCGCCAGGCCAAGCAGATCGAGCTGACGGAGTCCTTCCTGAAGGCGCTGCGTGAGCAGGGCTCGGTGGTGACGAACACCGCGGCCATCGACTCGGTGGTCGGCACCGGGTGATTCCGGGCGTCTCGACGTGACGCCGCCGCGAGGGCCGGGCCGAGGGAACTCCCCTCCCCGGCCCTCTCGCGTTGCGGGCTACCGCTCGGGGAAATGGGGCGCGCCGTTCGACTCGGCCGGCACGGGCTCTGCGATACAGAGCGCGTCCCGGCCCCGCGCCTTGGCGGCGTACATGGCGAAGTCCGCTGCACGGATGAGGTCCAGCGCGGTCTTCGCGTGATTCGGGAAGGTGGCCACGCCCACGCTGGCGGTGACGCGCACGTCCAGGCCCTGTTCGCGGAGGAAGCCACGGCCGCGGAAGGCCTCGCAGACGCGCTGGCCGATGGTGGCCGCCCCGTCCTGGTCGGTCTCCACCAGCAGCATCGCGAACTCGTCGCCGCCGTAGCGGAAGACGGCGTCCAGGTTCTGCCGGCCCAGGGTCATCAGCAGGTCGCCCACCTCCTTCAAGGTCGCGCTGCCCACCAGGTGACCGTGGGTGTCGTTGACGCTCTTGAAGTGGTCCAGGTCCAGGAAGACGAGCGACAGCGGATGCCGGAAGCGATCCGAGCGCTTGACCTCCTGATCCAACAGGGCGCGCAGGTGACGGGCATTGTAGCAGCCGGTGTGCTCGTCCGTAATCGTCAGCTCCTGCACCCGCCGGAAGTTGCGCGCGTTCTCGATGGCGATGGCCGCGTAGTCCGCGATGGCGGTGAGGATGGTGAGGTCCTCGTTGGTGAAGGGCGGGTCCATGGGGCCGTTCACCAGCTCGATGATGCCCAGCACCCTGCCCCGGGCGAGCAGCGGCACGGCGAGGATGGAGCGGGTGTGGAAGGCGGAGGCCTCGTCGAAGCGCGGGGAGAAGCTGGGGTCGCCGCCCACGTCGTGGACGAGCCGGGCCACGCCGGACGTGAAGACGGCCCCGGCGATGCCCTCGCCCGGGTTGAGCTGGAGGCCCTTGAGCACGTCCGCGCCGTCGCCCACGGCGATTTCGAAGTAGAGCTTTCCGGTGCGCTCGTCCTGGAGGATGAGCGACCAGTTGCGAGGCAGCAGCAGGCTGCTGACCTTCTGCATCACGAGCGCCAGCACCTCGCGTAGCTCGAGTGTCGAGGTCAGGGCCTTGGCCATCTCATTGAAGGCGGCGAGCTGCTCCACCGTCCTCTTCATGGCCGACAGGAGGTCCGCGGGATTCATCCGTAGAGTCCACTCCGGGGCACAAGTCTGGTAAGGCCGGACCGAGCCGTAACATGCACATGAACGCAGATCAAACGTTGCTCGTCCTGGCCTCCGCGTCGCCGCGTCGCCGGGAACTTCTGTCACAGCTGGATATTCGCTTCACCGTCTCCGCGGCGGACATCGACGAGACGCCCCATGCGGGGGAGGCCGCACCGGCCTACGTCGGGCGGCTCGCCCGGGAGAAGGCCCGCGTGGTGGCCGCCCGCCACCCCGGCGCCTGGGTGCTTGCCGCCGACACCACCGTTGCCCTGGGCACCGAGCTGATGGGCAAGCCCCGGGACGCAGCGGAGGCCCAGGCCATGCTCGCGCGCCTGTCCGCGCGCACGCATGACGTCTACACCGGCGTGGCCCTGGCCGGCCGGCACGACGAAGCGCTGGTGGTCCACACCCGCGTCACCTTCCGGGACCTGAGCCGCGCGGAGATGACCTGGTACGCCCACTCCGGCGAGCCGCTGGACAAGGCGGGCGCCTACGCCATCCAGGGCAAGGGGGGCTTCCTGGTGGCGGGCGTGGAGGGCAGCACCTCCAACGTGGTGGGGCTGCCGCTGGCGGAGACGGTGGCCCTGCTGGAGCGGGCGGGTGTACCGGTGCCCTGGAGGGCCTCATGAGCGGAAGCGTGGCGGAGCGGCTCGCGGCGGTGCGAGCGCGGGTGGCGACGGCGTGCGCCCGCGCGGGGCGGCCGGTGGAGTCGGTGACGCTGGTGGCGGTGTCCAAGCTGAAGCCCGCCGCCCTCATCCGGGAAGCCTATGCGGCCGGCCAGCGCGACTTCGGGGAGAACTACGCGCAGGAGCTGCGCGACAAGGCCACGGAGCTGGCCGACCTGGACGGTCTGCGCTGGCACGCGATTGGCGCGCTCCAGACGAACAAGGTGAAGTACGTGGCCCGGGTGGCCGGGGCCTTCCACGCGCTGGACCGGCTGGAGGTGGCCCGCGAGCTGTCGAAGCGCCGCGAGGGCGCCCCGCCCCTGCCCGTCTACGTCGAGGTCAACGTGGGCGCGGAGGCCACGAAGCGCGGGCTCGCCCCGGACGCGCTAGGGGCCTTCCTCGACGAGGCCCGCGCCCTGCCGGGCCTCCAGCTCACCGGATTGATGGCCCTGCCGCCGCCCACGGACGACGAGGCCCGCGCCCGGGAGGACTTCCGGACGCTGCGCGAGCTGGCCCGGGCGCACGGACTGCCGGGCCTGTCGATGGGCACGACGCACGACTTCGAGTGGGCCATTGAGGAAGGCGCGACCATCGTCCGCGTGGGGACCGCCATCTTCGGCGAGCGAACGTAACGCCTCGGGGGCTGGCGGCTACAGCTCCCTGAACCTCACCTTCCCCTCCGAACTCACGGTGACCTTGAACTCGGAACCACAATAATTGCAGCGCACCTCCTCCCCGTGGCTCAGCGCCTCGTCCACGGGGTTGTTGGCGTTGCAGGAAGGACAGTCGAAGTCCTTCTGGGCCTTGCCCCCGCCTCGCCTGGATTCCTTCTCGTCGTCGTCGAAGTCGTAAGCACCGCCACCAGCCATGGTCTCCTCCTTCGGCATGGCGCCCGACACCGCGGGCCACCCCGTCCCGAGGCTATCAGCGGTGTCGTCGGGTGGACATGCCGCCGCGCGGCAATCCCGCCTGGTGGGCGGACAGGCCCGGGCCCGGAGGCGGCAGGCCCTGCGGAGGCATGCGACAGTGTGCTCTCCCGCGCAGTGAGCGTCCTCCAAGTGAATGGCGGGTCAACAGCCGCGTCATGGGAAATGGGCGGTGGCGGGAATGGTTCGGAACCGGGTCTGGCGAAGCGCGGCCAGGCTACCTAACGTCCTAGCGAGGGAGCTCACCCGATGCAGACGCAGTCCAAGTGGGGGGTCGCGGCGATTTTCGCGGGCCTGGTGTGGTCGGTGACGGCCGCGGCCCAGGAGTCCGTGAACCCGGCGTTCGGCCCTGGTGAGCAGAGCTCGTACCGCGTCCGGTACCTGGGCATCACGGCGGGCACCGCGCAGGTGACGGTGGGCGCCACCATGAAGCAGTGGGGCGAGGAGGTCTGGCCCATCGTCGCGGTGGCGCGCTCCAACGACATGCTGGGCGTGTGGCCCATCAAGGACAAGTTCGTGTCCTACTGGCAGCCGGTGCACCAGCGCGTGCTCGGCAGTGACCTGCACGCGGATGAGAATGGCTCGCGCCGCCGGCAGCGCATCAAGATGCTGCCGGATGGCCGGTCCGCCGTCGTCGTGAAACAGAAGGAAGGCGAGGCGGTCCGGGAGTCCACGCGCGAGCTGGCCGAAGGCACGCTGGACATGACGGGCGCGACGTTCGCGCTGCGCAACCAGGAGCTGGCCGTGGGCGAGGAGTACACCTACCCCGTGTTCACCGGAAGCAAGGCGTTCACCCTCCGCGCGAAGGTGGAGGGGCGGGAGGTGCTGGGCACGGAGCTGGGCAAGAAGGAAGTGTTCAAGCTCAGCGTGAAGACGGAGTTCGGCGGCAACCTGACGTCGAAGCGCGACATGTTCGTCTATCTCACCACCGACCCGAGCCACGTGCCGGTGCGGGTGGAGGCGGACTTCGCGCTGGGCACCGTCGTCGCGGAGATCACCGACTACAAACCGGGCCGGACGATGACGGTGGCCCGGGCCGGGAATGGCGGGTAGCACCTGCCAGGGAACATGGGGGGCGGATGGGAGCGGGATGGGCGTGGGCGGTGGTCGCTGCGGCGGTGTCCGCCGCGCAGGAGCCTCAGGTGGTGTCTCCCCTGGTGAAGGTGCGGCCGGGCGAGAACGTGAAGGGGCGCAAGGAGGCGCGCCTCAGCCTCGCGCGAGGTGAGTGCGAGGCGGTGCAGGTGGTGCTCCCTGGACGGGTGGAGCGCCCGCGTGCCGAGCCCCTCTCCCTGAAGGGGCCCGGCGCGCCGCTGAAGGCCTCCATCTGGCGCGAGGCCTTCATCGACGTGAAGACGCCGTCCAATGGCCAGGGCCGCAAGGGGCCGTGGCCGGACGCGCTGGTGCCGGTGGACGCCCCGGGCCACGACCCGAAGCTCCCCACCCTCTTCTATGTGGAGGTGTGCGCCCCGGAGAAGCAGGAGCCGGGCACGTACCGGGGCCAGCTCCTGGTGAAGGCAGGTAGCGCGAAGCCCGTGCCGGTGTCCTTCACCGCGGAGGTGCAGCCCTTCGCGCTGCCCGCGACGTCCTCGCTGCCCAACAGCTTCGGCGTGTCCCTGTACAGCATCGCCCGCGGCCACGGCGTGGCCTCGGAGTCTCCCGAGGCGCGCAAGCTGCTGCACGCCTATGGACGCGCGCTGCTGGAGCACCGGGTGAGCGCCCACGGCATGAGCATGACGCCGCCGCCGGTGCGCTTCGAGGAGGGCCGCGCGGTGGTGGACTGGCGCGCCTATGACGCGGAGATGGGGCCCTTCCTCGACGGCACCCTGCTGCCCTCCGGCGCGCGCTTCACCTCCACGGACGTGCGGGAGAACAAGCAGGCGAAGACGGACGCGGAGAAGACGGCGTACTACCGCGCCTTCGCCGCGCACTTCCGCCAGAAGGGCTGGCCGGCGCAGCTCTTCTTCTACGCCAAGGATGAGCCCAAGCCCGAGGACGTGCCGCTGGTGAAGGCCCAGTCCACCCGGGTGCGCGCGGCGGGTGGCATTCCGGTGCTCGTCACCAGCCCACTGGACGACGCGCTGAACAGCTCGGCGGACATCCTCACGCCCACGCTCAACTGCTTCTTCCCCCGCCCCGGCCCGCAGACGTGCCGCAACGTGGTGGAGATGGGCGCGCTGCGCAAACGCCTGCCAGGTGCCACCCGGGTGTGGTGGTACCAGAGCTGCAATTCGCACGGCTGCAACGGCGGCCCTCCGGACGACAAGGCGGTGGACGCCGCCTATAGCGGGTGGGCCTCGTACATGGTGGACCACCCCGCCCCGCTCAACCGCGCCATGGGCGTGCTGGCCTTCTCGTCCGGCGTGGACGGCGAGCTCTATTTCGACACCGTCTTCGCCTACAACACCAAGAAGGACCCGTGGACGGACGTCTTCGAGTTCGGCGGCAACGGCGACGGCACGCTCTTCTATCCGGGGACACCGGCCCGGGTGGGTCCATCCGGCCACCAGCCCGTGCTCACGCTGCGGCTGAAGCACATCCGGGACGGGTTGGAGGACTACGAATACCTCCGGCTGCTCGCCGAGCTGGGTGACGGCGCGTTCGCCCGGAAGGCCGCGCGGCGGCTGGCACGCACGGGTTGGGACATCAACGCGGATGCGGGAGAATGGGAAGCAGTCCGCGAGGAAGTCACCGCCCGGCTCCGCAAGCGTTGGGCGGAGTCCGAATATGCGAAGCGCCCAGGCCGTCAGACGCCGCAGAGCACCCCGTAGTCCACCAGGAAGGACAAGGATGAGCCCCATGCGCACCCTTCTCGCGGCCGTGTTGTCTCTGTCCACCGCCAGCGCCTGGGCCCAGCTGCCGGACACGGAGGTGGACGCGCCGGAGCCCTCGAAGGCCGAGGCGGAGCAGGCCGAGGCGCCACTCACCGTCGCGCCCTGCACCTCCGCCCTTCCCGCGCTGCGCACCCCCATGGCGTTCATGCCCGGCGAGGTGCTCGAGTTCGACCTCGACGCCATGGGCGCCCAGGCGGGCACCATGACCATGCGCGTCCATAAGCCCAAGGACGGGCAATTGCCCATCCAGGTGGAGGCGCAGACGAACACCTTCTTCTCCAAGGTGCGGCGCGTGCGAGGCAGCGCCACCGCGTACCTGCACCCACGCACCCTGCGCCCCAGGCGCTACGTCGAGGACACGCTGGAGAACGAGCAGCGCCGCAAGGTGGACGTCGCCTTCGGCCAGAAGGAGCGCACCGTCCGGGTGGACTACCAGTTCGGCCAGCGCCCCAAGGGCCAGTTCAACTACACCTTCGACAAGGACGGCCTCGACGTGGCCGGCGCCATCTACCTGCTGCGCCAGCTCCCCCTGGAGGACGACCTCCAGGTGTGCTTCGACGTGTACGGCGTGCGCCGCATGTGGCGCATGCAGGGCTCCGTGGTGAAGCGCGAGCAGGTGACGACGCCGCTGGGCCAGTTCAATGCCTGGCACATGAAGGGCGTGGCCGTGCGGCTCGACCACCCCAAGCAGCAGCGCGAGGTGCACGTGTGGATTTCCGACGACGCGCGCCGCCTGCCCCTCGCCGCCGTGGGCACCATCGACCTGGGCGCCGTGCGCGCCACCCTCACCGCCGTCTCGCGCCCCGGCGAGAAGCCGCAGAAGAGCGAAGGCCAGGAAACGATGAAGTGGTGAGACGCCGGCCGGGCGAACGTCTAGGAGCCTGTCGCGGTAATGGCGATGGAGCCTTGCCCGGCAGAAGCTGAAGGGGCTCAATGGCCCGCATGAGCAAGAAGTTCCGCCCCTGGAATGTGCAGCAGGAGTACCTGCTGCCGCC
>Ga0182745_1003374_pt1 | contig 13797 bp, 11 predicted proteins | sample eDN3rd30CKraftBY_FD_128523 | JGI IMG/M metagenome (GOLD analysis project Ga0182745, IMG submission 128523) | Enriched backyard soil microbial communities from Emeryville, California, USA - eDNA 3rd pass 30_C Kraft BY (version 2) (version 2) | ecosystem: Environmental > Terrestrial > Soil >...
CGTCCCCGCGGTCGTGACGGGCAATCTCGTCTTCACCGCGGGCCAGCTGCCGTTCGCCGACGGCGCTCTCCCCGCGACCGGGAAGGTCGGCGCCGAGGTGAGCGCGGAGGACGCGGCCGCGTATGCGCGGATCGCCGCACTCAACGCGCTCGCGGCGGCGGGGAGCGCGATCGGCTCGCTCGACCGCGTCACGCGCGTCGTCAAGACGGTCGTCTTCGTCGCCTCGGCCCCCGACTTCAGCGGCCAGCCGGCCGTCGCCAATGGCGCGTCGGGTCTCGTCGTCGACGTGTTCGGCGAACCGGGCAAGCACGCCCGCTCGGCCGTCGGTGTCGCCGTGCTCCCGTTCGACGCTCCCGTGGAGGTCGAGCTGATCCTCGAGTTCGCGTGATTCCAGGGCGTCTGCGCCAGGACAGCCGACTCGTCTCGCCCGGCGACGTCTTCGTCGCGCTTGACGGGGTCGTGCCGGCTAAGGGCGACTGGGTCGCGGACGCGCTCGCGCGCGGTGCCGCGGAGGTCTGGGTCGACGTGGCGCTCGCCGACGTCCCGGACGACCCGCGGGTCATCGCGTTCTCCCCCCTGGTCGACGTCGTGGGACAGCTCGCCTCCGACTGGTACGGGCGGCCGTCGGAGCAGGTCACCGTCTTCGGCGTCACCGGCACGAACGGCAAGACCTCGACCGTCCAGCTCCTCGCCCAGGCCTGGGAGATGCTCGGCCTGCGCGCCGCGACGATCGGGACCCTCGGCGCCGCGATGCACGGTGACGACCTGACGCTGAACGGCTACACGACCCCGCCCGTCACGCGACTGCACGAGCTGCTCGCAGAGTTCCGGGAGCGCGGCGCGACCCGCATCGCGCTCGAGGTCTCCTCGCACGCGCTCGAGGAGCGCCGGGCCGACGGCGTCGCGTTCGACGCGGTGCACTACGCGAACCTGACCCGCGACCACCTCGACTACCACGGCTCGATGGAGCACTACGCGGCGCAGAAGGCGAAGATCTACGGGCTCGCGGGGAAGTTTGCGGGGAAGCTCGCGGGGAAGTCTGCGGCGCCGCTCGCGATCGGGAATCTGGATGATGGCCACGTACGAGAGGCCTGGGGCGCGCTCCCCGAGGATCGCGAGCGGGTCGGGCTCAGCTCGCTCGGCGCGCCGAATGCGACGATCCGCGCGGAGCGGCTGCGGTTCGAGATCGCGGGCACGACGTTCGACCTGGTCGACGACGGGGCGGACGGGGGCACCGTCACCGTCACCTCGCCGCTCATCGGCCGGTTCAACGTCGACAACCTGCTCGCGGTCGTCGCCGTGCTGCGCCGCGTCGACGGCCTGCCGCTGGAGGACATCGCCGCGATCGTGCCGGCGCTGCGGGCCCCCAACGGGCGCATGTGGCGCATCCGCCCCGACGACTCGCTGCCGACCGTCATCGTCGACGCGGGCCACACGCCCGACGCGATGCGCCAGGCGGTGACCGCCCTCGGCGAGTACGGGTTCGCGCGGATCATCACGGTCTTCGGCGCGACAGGGGATCGCGACCCCGGCAAGCGCCCCGAGATGGCACAGGCGGTCGAGGACGGCTCCGACGTCGTGATCGTGACCGACGACGACGTCCACGACGAGGACGGCGACGCGATCGTCGCGCAGCTGCTCGAGGCGATGCGCGCGCCAGAGGCGGCGACCGTGATCCGCGACCGCACCTCGGCCGTCGAGCACGCGATCCGTCTCGCGGGGCCGGACGATGTCGTTCTCCTCGCCGGCAAGGGCCACGAGCCGATGCAGATCGTCGCGAACCACGTCGAGATCCCCTACTCCGACATCGAGACGGCCGAGCGGGTGCTCGCCCGGATCCTCGCAGAACGCGGTTGAGGCCAGGATCACGGGCCTGAGACGACGAGTGCGCCGGGCGAGGACGTTTCCCGCGGGAGTCCCCTTGCCCGGCGGTTCGCTCCTTGCCTGCGTGCCTACCGCTTCCCGCGGAGCTTCTTGACGACGGAGAGCGACTGGGTCGCGGGCGAGCCGGACAGCTCCTCGATGAGTTTCATGACGGCGGGATCGGCGAGCGTCGTGGTGTCGCCGATGGGGCGGCCTTCGGCGACGTCGCGCAGCAGTCGGCGCATGATCTTGCCGCTGCGCGTCTTGGGCAGCTCGCTGACGATGTAGACCTGCCGGGGCCGGGCGATCGCCCCGATCTCCTTCGCGACGTGCGCGCGCAGCAGCTCGGAGAACTCCGCGTCCGTGTGCTCGGCGCGGTGCGACTCCTTGACGATGACGTAGGCGACGACGGCCTGTCCGGTCGTCTCGTCGGATGCCCCGACGACCGCCGCCTCGGCGACGACGGGGTTGGAGACGAGCGTCGACTCGATCTCGGTCGTGGACAACCGGTGCCCGCTGACGTTCATGACGTCATCGACGCGGCCCAGCAGCCAGATGTCGCCGTCTTCGTCGACGTGCGCGCCATCGCCGGCGAAGTAGACCCACTTGCCCTCATCGGGGCGGGAGAACTTCGACCAGTAGGTCTCCAGGTAGCGATCCGGGTCGCCCCAGATGCCGCGCAGCATCGACGGCCACGGCTCGGTGATCGCCAGCAGGCCGCCGTTGGGCGGGTCAACGCGCACGCCGTCCTCGGTCAGGATGTCGATCCGCACGCCGGGCACCGGCACCTGCGCACTGCCCGGTTTGAGCGTCGTCAGACCCGGCATCGCCGAGACCATGATCGCCCCGGTCTCGGTCTGCCACCAGGTGTCGACGATCGGCAGCTCACCCCGGCCGATGACGTCGCGGTACCAGACCCACGCCTCGGGGTTGATCGGCTCGCCGACGCTGCCGAGGATGCGCAGCGACGACAGGTCGAAGCCCTCGGGGATCTGCCGGCCCAGCTTCATGAAGCTGCGGATCGCGGTCGGCGCGGTGTAGAGGATCGTGACCTTGTGCCGCTCGATGAGCTCCCACCAGCGGCCCGGATGCGGTGTGTCCGGGGTGCCCTCGTAGAGGAAGACGGTCGCCGCGTTCGCGAGCGGACCGTAGACGACGTAGGAGTGACCGGTGACCCAGCCGATGTCGGCGGTGCACCAGTAGACGTCGTTCGGACCCAGGTCGAAGACGTTCTTGTGTGTGAACGCGGCCTGGACCAGGTAGCCGCCCGAGGTGTGCAGGATGCCTTTCGGCTTCCCGGTCGTGCCGGAGGTGTAGAGGATGAAGAGCGGGTTCTCCGCTTCGAAGCCCTGCGCCTCGTGCTCGGCGTCCGCCGCATGCAGCGCGTCGTGCCACCACAGATCGCGCTGCGCATCCCAGGCGATGTCGTTGTCGCCGCGGCGCACCACGAGGACGTGCTCGACCGTGCTCGCCGCACCGAGCAGCTCGAGCGCCTCGTCGACCGCGGGCTTGAGCGCGAAGACCTTGCCCTTGCGCCAGCCACCGTCGGCCGTGATGACGAGCTTCGCGCCCGCGTCCAGGATGCGGTCGTGGAGGCTCTGCGCCGAGAACCCGCCGAACACGACCGAGTGGACCGCGCCCAGGCGCGCGACCGCGAGCATCGCGACGACCGCCTCGGGCACGAGCGGCAGGTAGATCGCGACCCGGTCACCCTGGCCCACGCCGAGTTCCGCGAGCGCGTTCGCGGCCCGCTTGACCTCGGCGGTCAGCTCCGCATACGTGATCGTGCGGACGTCGCCCGGCTCGCCCTCCCAACGGATCGCGATCCGATTCCCCAGGCCTGCATCGACATGGCGGTCGAGGCAGTTCGCGGCGACGTTCAGCTCGCCATCGGCGAACCAGCGGGCGACGGGCGCCTGCGACCAGTCGAGGGTCTGCGTGAACGGCTTCTCCCACGTCACGTACTCCCGCGCACGATCGCCCCAGAATCCGACCGGATCGGCTTTCGCCTGCACGTACAGGTCGGGCTGGGCGACACTGCCCTCGGCAATACGGGCAGGGGGCGGGAAGCGCCGCTCTTCGGTGAGCAGCGACTCGATCTCGTAGTCGGCCACTGGCTCATCCTAGGACGACGGCGCGTCGCGCCTCGAGCCGGGGCCGTAGTTTCGCGGGGTGCGCGGGTGGGGCAAGTCTCAAGCAGGCGTTCAGCAAATCACCTGGTTACGGCCCCGTCACGAGCGTACGATCGTGGTACCGGTTCCCCCCCGGGATCGCGGCCGGGCATCCCCCCGCACCGGCCGCGCAGGCGCCGCCTCCTACATCCCCCCTTGGAGGCGGCGCCCCTCTTCCCGCCTAGGCTGAGTCCTGGAGGTGGTCGCGATGCCGCTCGAGGGTGAGTACGGTCCCAGCACGTCGGAGTGGGCGCGTTCCCAGGCCGAGGCCTACGAGGCGTCGGGCGGCAAGGATGCGGCGACGCTCGGCGATTCGTCGATGGCGATCATCGTCCTGACGACCGTCGGCGCGAAGTCGGGACTGCTGCGCAAGACGGCGCTCATGCGGGTGACGGACGGGACGAACTACGCCGTCGTCGCGTCGCGCGGCGGCGCCCCCGAGCACCCGCAGTGGTACTGGAACCTCCTCGCGAATCCGCTCGTCGAGCTGCAGGACAGGGAGTCCAAGCGGGACTACCTCGCGCGCGAGCTCGCGGGTGAGGAGCGCTCGCTGTGGTGGGATCGTTCGGTCGAGGCGTACCCGCCGTACGCGGAGTACCAGGAGAAGACCGCTCGGACGATCCCGGTCTTCGTGCTGGAGCCGGTCGAGGGCTGAAAGCGCCTCACAAGGCGCCGTCGCGTCACGTTCTCCACTGAACGGCGTTCTCGACAGAACGCCATGTCGGTCCCCGCGCGTACCTTGCGGGCATGGCCTCCATCATCCCCTTCCTGCCCCGCGGCGCACTGGCCGCCGCGGATGCCCCGCGACGGCGCGGCGCGGCCGAGTTCGGGCTCCTCGCGCCGATCGTCGCGGACCCGAAGGTGACCGATGTCTTCGTCAACGGCGGGCAGGTGTGGGCGGATCGCGGCGGTGGACCCCAGCGCGAGCCCGCGCTCTCGCTCGGCCCCGATGACGCGCGGGCGCTCGCCGTGCGGCTCATCGGGCTCGCCGGCCGGCACGTCGACGAGAGCTCGCCGTGCGTCGATGCCCGCCTGGGCGACGGCATGCGCGTGCACGTCGTGCTGCCGCCGGTCGCGCCGCACGGGCCGCTCGTCTCGATCCGACTGCCGGCGGTCGCGCCGTGGAGCCTCGATGCGCTCCACGCGGCGGGCTTCCTGCCCGGTCGCACCCGGGCGCGGATCGCCGCGCTCGTCGCGGAGCGGCGGAATGTCCTGATCAGCGGCGCGGCGGGGACCGGGAAGACGACGCTGCTGTCCGCCATGCTCGGGCTCGCGCCGCCGGCCGAGCGGATCGTGGTGATCGAGGACGTCGGCGAGATCCGCGTCGATCACCCGCACGTCGTCTCGCTCGAGACGCGCCAGGCGAACCTCGAGGGGGCCGGCGCGATCGGCCTGGCGCGGCTCGTGCGCGAGGCGCTGCGGATGCGGCCAGATCGGCTCGTGCTCGGCGAGTGCCGCGGGGAGGAGATCCGCGAGCTCCTGACGGCGCTCAACACCGGCCACGACGGCGGTGCCGGCACGATCCACGCCAACTCCCTCGCCGACGTGCCCGCACGGCTCGAGGCGCTCGGCGCGCTCGCGGGGCTTGGCCCCGGGGCGGTCGGTCGGCTCGCCGCGAGCGCGCTCGACGCGGTCGTGCACGTGGAACGAGGTCCCGCCGGCCGTCGGGTCGCCGAGATCGGCCGGCCGGGACTCGATCGTTCGGGGCGGCTCGTGATCGAGGGGACGGCAGCGTGATGCGGCTGCCCATCCGGTGGCCCTGGGGCGGAGTCGAACCGCCGGGGCTCGGCGACGTCGCGGCGCTCGTGCATCGACTCGCGGTCATGCTGGCCGCGGGGGTCGCGCCGGTCCACGCCTGGCGACACGCGACTCCCGGACTCCTGGACGCCGCCGGGGATCGGATCGGAAGCGCGATCGCGCGGGCAGGGCCCGGGGCGATCCCGGACGCGATCGCGGAGCTGGCTGGTGAGGCTGGCGCTGGCGCGGATACGGGCAGGGGCATTGGCGCTGGCATTGGCGCAAGGGCTCGGACAGGAGCCGTCCACGCGACGAGACCCGGGACTGCGGTCGCGAGCGCCTGGATCGGGCTCGCCGCGACCTGGTCGGTCTCGGCGGCGGCCGGCGCCCCGCTCGCCCCGTCGCTGCGCGCCTACGCGGAGCTGCTCCGCGGCTTCGCGGTGGCCGAGCGCGACACCCGCGTCGCCCTGGCCGGTCCCCGGGCGACGTCACGGCTCGTGCTCGCGCTTCCGCTCGTCGCGATCGCGTTCGGCGCGCTCCTCGGACAGGACACGATCGGCGTGCTCATCGCGACCCCGCTCGGCTGGGCATGTCTCGCGATCGGCAGCGGCCTCGGGCTCGCGGGCTGGGCATGGACACGACGCCTGCTGCGGGGCGCCAGCGACGTCGCACGGATGCCGGGCCTCGTGGAGGAGCTCACCGCCGTCGCGATGAGTGGCGGCGTCTCGGTCGCGCGTGCGCGCGAGCTCGTCGATCGGGCGCTCGCTCGCCACGGGCTGGATGCCGACCGGTCCCGTGCGGACGCGGCGCTCGATCTTGCGGCGGCTTCCGGCGCTCCGGCCGGCGAGCTGCTCCGCGCCGAGGCGGAGGAACGCCGTCGGGCCGCGGTCGCCGATGCGAGGGAGCGCGCGGAGCGGCTGTCGGTGTCCCTCATGCTCCCGCTCGGGGCGTGCGTGCTCCCCGCGTTCGTCGCCGTCGGCGTCGTGCCGCTGATGGCCGCCGTCGTCGGCTCGACGCTTGAAATTGTATGACGATCATCTAGCCTGGGGGTGACGCGATGTCCGCTCAATGACGAGATGAGGACCTGGGAATCATGGTCGATGCCGCACCGTTCGTTCTGCCCGCCGAGGCGCTCGCGAGGTTCCGTGAGATCCTCCCCGCCGACGCTGTCCATGTGGAGGACGCGGATCGCGATGAGCTCCGCGACCCGTACTGGTACCAGGAGGACCGCACCTACGACTCGTCGGCGGTGCTCTACCCGACGAAGGTCGAGGAGATCCAGGCGATCGTCCGCGCGGCCAACGAGTTCGGCGTGCCGGTCTGGACCAGTTCGCAGGGGCGAAACAACGGCTACGGCGGCCCCTCGCCCCGGGTCAAGGGCTCGGTGCTCATCTCGCTGCGGCGCATGAACCGGGTGCTCGAGATCAACCGCGAGCTCGCCTATGCGGTCGTCGAGCCCGGCGTGCGCTGGATGGACCTCGCAGACGCGCTCGTCGAGGCCGGTGCGGACGACCTCCTGCTCTCGACCCCGGACGTCGGCTGGGGGAGCATCGTCGGCAACTCGATGGACAACGGCGTCTCCTATCTGCCGAACGGCGCCGACTTCATGGCGCCGACCGGCATGGAGGTCGTGCTGCCCGACGGCGAGCTGCTGCGCACGGGCCTCGGGGGCGCGCCGGGGAACAAGTCGTGGCACCTCTATAAGCGCGGGCTCGGGCCGACCCTCGACCCGTTCTTCGCCCAGTCGAACTTCGGCATCGTCGTGCGCATGGGCGTCTGGCTCATGCGCAAGCCCGAGGCGATGGCCTCCCTGCAGCTGTCGATCCCGCGCAACGATCAGCTCGGCCAGGCGATCGACATCATCCGCGAGCTGCGGATGAGCGGGGCGATCCGCGGCGTGCCCGGGGTCTACTCGTTCCCGGTCATGGCCTGGCAGGTCCCCGAGCTCGGCGAGTACATGGGCGGCAAGGGCGCGCTGCCCGAGGAGGAGCTGCAGCGCCTCGCGGAGGAGTCCGGGCTCGGCCGATGGAGCGTCGGCGTCGGCGTGTGGGGCGACGCGCCGGTCGTCGAGCACCACGTGAACCGGATCAAGGAGCGCTGGGCGGAGATCGAGGGCTCCCGCGTCAGCCACGAGGGCCGGTACACGCACGACGGGTGGGGCCCGTTCGAGGTCTTCCGCGACAAGATCAACGGCGGGCATCCGACGCTCGAGATGCTCGACCTCGTCCCGCAGGGCATCGGCCACCTCGCGTTCTCACCGGTCATCCCGCTCGTCGGCGAGGAGGTGCAGAAGTTCGAGCAGCTGATCAGCGAATACATGCTCGAGCACATGAACGCGAACCTGTCGGCCGGCATGACGATCATCAACGACCGCTCGCTCATCATCGTCGTGAACCTCGACCTCGTGCTCGACGACGAGGAGCAGGTGAAGAACGCGTACAAGACGATCAAGCACATGGTCGAGCACTTCGGGAAGCTCGGCTACACCGAGTACCGAGCGCACCTCGAGATCATGGACATCGCCTCGGAGCAGTACTCGTTCAACAACCACTCGTACCGACGGTTCATCGAGACGATCAAGGACGCGGTGGATCCGAACGGGGTCATCTCGCCCGGTCGTCACGGCATCTGGCCGGCGCGATACCGCGGAGGGCTCCCGCCGGGGGAGCGCTGACCGCCTCACAGGGCGTCCGTCACTCGGCCCATCCACATTTCACGCGTTCCGTCCGGCACCTGTCGGCGGAGCGTGCGACGCTCGACCTGCTCGTGCCAGCAAGCGACCGCCAGACGGTCGCCGGAGTGGAACGGGGTACGGGCATGGGCATGAGCACGGGGACGCGCATGGGCGCGGGCAACGACAGGGACGCCGGGTCGGGCAAGAGTGTTGGCAGGGGCGCGGGGTCGGGCGAGAGCATCGGCAGTGGTCTTCGTAGTGGCCTCCGCGAGCGTCTTGGGCGGGGTTTTGGACAGGCTCTTGGCGAGGGCTCTGACGGACGCGCCGACGCGGGCGCGATGGCTCGAAGATGGACGGCGCACCGACAAGGCCTGCGACTGCACGGTTGGATCGGCGGACCGGGGCTGAGAACGCCGGGCGCGCGCCTCGTGCTTGCCGGTGACGACGGCGCGACGACTGCGGAGTTCGCGATCGTGACGATGGCGGCTGTCGGCTTCGCCGGCCTGCTCGTCGTCATCCTGCGCTCCGATGGCGTGCGGGCGACGCTCGAAGGGCTCGTCGCGCGGGCCCTCGGCTCGGCGGGATGAGCGATCGTGGCCGGGTTCGCGTGAGAGCGCGGGTGCCGGTCCGGGTGCCGGCATGGGTGCCTGCATGGGAGTCGGCGTGGGCGCGGGTGCGAAGCCGCGCGCGGGCCGAGGAAGGGAGCGCGACGGCGGAGCTCGCGGTGGCGCTGCCCGCGGTCGTGCTCGTCCTCGCCGCCTGCGTCGGGGCGCTCCAGGTCGCCGCAGCCCAGGTGCGGCTGCAGGATGCCGCGTCGCTCGCGGCGAGGGCGGCGTCCCGTGGCGGCGACCCGGGCTCGGCCGGGGCGACGGCACCGGGTGCGGCGCTGCACGTCTGGCGCGAGGGAGCGCTCGTCTGCGCCTCGGCGTCCGGCGAGGCGCGCTGGGCTCCGGGGCTCCCACCGCTCGTGCTCGCGGCGCGGTCGTGCGCGCTCTCGAGCGCTCACGGGTGAATGAGCCGCACGGACGGGCCCGGGCGGGACCGCGGCGCCGGGACGATCGCCGCGGTCGGGCTCGTCGCGGCGCTGATCGGGCTCGGCGCGCTACTCGCACCGGTGGCGAGCATCGCGACCGCTCGCCACCGCGCCGCCGCGGCGGCGGATGCCGCCGCACTCGCGGGGGCCGCGGTCGTCGCGGGCATGGTCGGGGGCAGCGCTACCGACCCCGCTGCCGACCCCGGTATGGACCACGCTGCGGACCTCCCCGGGGACCTCGGTGTCGATCCCTGCGCCGCCGCTGCGATGCTCGCCGCCCGCCACGGGGTCAGCCTCGATGCCTGCGAGATCGACGGCCTGATCGTGACGATCCGGGCGGTCGCGGACACCGCGTTCGGGGCCGTCGGAGCGACCGCGACCGCCGGACCCGCGGAAGGCGGTCGACCGTGGCTTGACGAGTGAACGGGAAACGGTGTGTATGGTTTCTGCTCGCAAGCAGTCAGCGTCCAGATGCATCGGGAGGGAGCGCAGTGCCCGGCAAAAAACTCGTCATCGTCGAGTCGCCAGCGAAGGCGAAGACGATCGGCCAGTACCTCGGAGACGAGTACGAGGTGCTCGCCTCCGTCGGGCACATCCGCGACATCCCGAAGCCCTCGGAACTCCCGCAGGAGCTCAAGAAGGGCCCGTTCGGCGAGTTCGCGGTCGACGTCGAGCACGGGTTCACCCCGTACTACGCGATCTCCCCGCGGAGCTCCAAGACGGTCACCGACCTCAAGCGCGCGCTCAAGGACGCCTCCGAGCTCTACCTCGCGACGGATGAGGACCGCGAGGGCGAGGCGATCGCCTGGCACCTGCTCGAAGTGCTCAAGCCCAAGGTTCCGGTCAAGCGGATGGTGTTCCACGAGATCACCAAGGAGGCGATCGCGAGGGCGAAGGAGACGACGCGCGACATCGACATCGCGCTCGTCGACGCCCAGGAGACCCGCCGGATCATGGACCGGCTGTTCGGCTGGAAGGCGTCCGACGTCGTTCGCCGCAAGGTCGGCCAGGCGGCGCAGTCGGCCGGTCGCGTGCAGTCGCCGGCCGTCCGCCTCGTCGTCGAGCGCGAGTGGGAGCGCATCCGCTTCCGCACCGCCGAGTACTGGGATCTGCTCGCCACCCTCGACCCCGGCTTCGACGCGGGGCTCGCTCGGCTCGGCGGCGAGCGGATCGCGGGCGGCTCCGACTTCGACCAGCGCGGCGAGCTCGTCAAGCACGCCCGGGTCGTCGGCGAGGCCGAGGCGAATCGACTCGCGGAGGCGCTGCGCACCCCCGGCACCGAGTTCGAGGTCGTCAGCGTCGAGTCGAAGCCGTTCACCGCGCGGCCCGGCAAGCCCTTCACCACGTCGAGCCTCCAGCAGGAGGCTGGCCGCAAGCTCAAGTGGTCGTCGAAGCACGTCATGGACGTCGCGCAGTCGCTCTACCAGAACGGCTACATCACCTATATGCGGACCGACTCGGTCGCGCTGTCGGGCCAGGCGATCGCCGCCGCCCGAGCCCAGGCGACCGCGTTGTACGGGCCGGCGAGCGTTCCCGACAAGCCGCGCTTCTACGACTCGACCTCGAAGAACGCCCAGGAGGCGCACGAGGCGATCCGCCCATCTGGCGAGCACTTCCGCACCCCCGCCTCGCTGAACGGCGAGCTGCGCGGCGACGAGCTGCGCCTGTACGAGCTCATCTGGAAGCGCACGGTGGCGTCCCAGATGATCGACGCGACGAAGTCGACGACGACGATCACGCTCGCCGTCGACGCGGCGGGCGAGCCGGCCGAGTTCACCGCGAGCGGCACGGTCGTCCTCGTCCCCGGCTACCTCCAGGCCTACGAGGAGGTGCGCGAGTCGGATGAGGGCGCGGAGAGTGCGGGCACCGCGGAGGATGCGGAACGCCGTCTCCCCGACGTCGCGGTCGGGGCCAGGCTCGCGGTCCGCGGCATCGAGCCGAAGGGCCACTCGACGAAGCCGCCGGCGCGCTACACCGAGGCGAGCCTCGTCGCGAAGCTCGAGGAGCTCGGGATCGGCCGTCCCTCGACCTACGCGAGCACGATCCAGACGATCCAGAACCGCGGCTACGTCAAGAAGCAGGGCCAGGCGCTCGTGCCCGAGTGGGTCGCGTTCCCCCTCGTCGCCCTGCTCGAGGAGGGCTTCGGCGAGTTCGTCTCCTACGACTACACGAGAGAGCTCGAGGACGACCTCGACCGCGTCGCCCGCGGCGAGCTCGACCGGGTGGACTGGCTGACGAAGTTCTACTTCGGCGAGGAGGGTCGCGAGGGACTCGTCGAGGCGATCAACGACGCGCTCGAGACGGTCGACCCGAAGGTCCTCAACGGCTACCCGATCACCGACACGATCAGCGTCCGGGTCGGCAAGTACGGACCTTTCCTCGCAGTCGACGAGGGCGGGGAGAAGCCGCGCGCGGTCAACATCCCGCCGGACATCGCGCCCGATCAGCTCACCCGCGAGAAGGCGCTCGAGCTCGCCTCGGCGCCGGTGGTCGGGGACCGCGTCCTCGGCCAGGACCCGACCACGGGCTACGACATCGTCGTCAAGGGCGGTCGCTTCGGCCCGTACGTGACCGAGGTCCTGCCCGACGAGCTCACCCTCACGAAGTCCGGGAACAAGAAGGCGGGGGCGCCGAAGCCGCGCACCGGCTCGCTCTTCAAGGACATGGACATCGAGACGCTCGATCTCGACACGGCGCTGCGGCTCCTGAGCCTGCCGCGCGCGGTCGGCGAGGACCCGGAGACGGGCGAGACGATCACGGCGCAGAACGGGCCGTACGGTCCGTACCTCAAGCGCGGCACCGACTCGCGCTCGATCGAGTCCGAGTCGCAGATCTTCGAGATCACGCTCGAGGAGGCGCTCGCGATCTATGCGCAGCCGAAGACCTTCGGGCGGCGCACGGCGTCCTCGGCGCTCGCGGAGTACGGTCCTGACCCGGTGAGCGGCAAGGTCATCAAGCTCAAGGACGGCCGGTTCGGCCCGTACGTCACGGACGGCGAGACGAACGCGACCATCCCGCGCGGCGAGGACCTCGCCTCGATCGACCATGACCGCGCCGTCGCGCTGCTGCAGGCGCGCCGCGATCGCGGTCCGGCCGCGCCGCGCGGCAAGGCGGCCGCGAAGGCGAAGCCCAAGGCGGGCGGGAAGACGGCCTCGAAGACCAAGGCGAAGGCTTGACCGGGGTCTTCATCACCTTCGAGGGCGGCGACGGCTCCGGCAAGTCGACGCAGTCGGCGCTCCTCGCCGAGTGGCTGGTGGGCCTCGGCCGTGAGGTCGTCACGACGCGCGAACCCGGCGGCACCGACCTCGGCGTCGAGATCCGGCATCTCGTGCAGCACCGGCGGGGGCACGTCGCGCCGCGTGCCGAGGCGCTGCTCTACGCGGCGGACCGCGCGCACCACATCGCGACGGTCGTCCGCCCCGCGCTCGAACGCGATGCCGTCGTCGTGCAGGACCGCTACCTCGACTCCTCGGTCGCCTACCAGGGCGCGGGTCGCGAGCTGCCCCAGGTGCGCGAGCTCTCGCTCTGGGCGACGGAGGGGCTGCTGCCCGACGTGACCTTCCTGCTCGACATCGATCCGGCGACGAGCCGCGATCGGCTCGGCGCGACCGAGCGGGTCTACGACCGGCTCGAGGAGGAGGGCGGGGACTTCCCGCAGCGCGTCCGCGCGAAGTACCTCGAGCTCGCCGCCGCGGAGCCGGAGCGGTTCGTCGTCCTCGACGCGACGCTGCCGCCCGACGAGCTCGCCGCCGCGATCCGCGCCCGCCTCGAGCCCCTCCTTTTTCAGGAGTAGCCGCGGGTACACGTGCGTATTGCGCATGAAAGCCCTCGTACTCCTGAAAAGCGGAGGGGGAAACGGGCGTCGGGGGTGGCCGGTACGGTGAGAACGTGACCCAGTGGGACGAGCTGACCGGCCAGGACGAGGCGGTTCGCGTCGTCGAGGCGGCGGCGGCCTCGGACAGCCTCGCGCACTCCTGGCTCATCACGGGACCGCCCGGCTCGGGCCGCTCGACGCTCGCCTACGCGTTCGCCGCACTGCTGCTGTCCCAGGGTGAGGAGGACGGGGGAGCCAAGGCCCGCGCGATGGTCCAGGGCCGCACGCATCCGGACCTCTCGGTGCTCGCGACCGACCGCGTCGTCATCACGATGGACGAGGTGCGCCGGCTCGTCGCGGCGAGTCAGTGCTCGCCGTCGGTCGCGCTCTGGCGCGTCGTCGTGATCGAGGACGCCGACCGGATGGCCGAGCGCACGTCGAACGTGCTGCTGAAGGCCCTGGAGGAGCCGCCGCCGCGCACCGTGTGGATTCTGTGCGCGCCGAG
>Ga0182745_1003375_pt1 | contig 13797 bp, 6 predicted proteins | sample eDN3rd30CKraftBY_FD_128523 | JGI IMG/M metagenome (GOLD analysis project Ga0182745, IMG submission 128523) | Enriched backyard soil microbial communities from Emeryville, California, USA - eDNA 3rd pass 30_C Kraft BY (version 2) (version 2) | ecosystem: Environmental > Terrestrial > Soil >...
CACGCCCGAACGTGGAAACTTCGGTTTCTGAACGCCCAGGGAGAGGGTGTCAGACTCTCGCTTTGAGAGCAGTCCTCGTTGAACTGAGAATCCCACACCCTTCAGGGGTGGGAGTGTCAATTCCTGACCTTGAACGCAACGACGGATTCAGAGGGACTGGCTTGCGCTCCCTTCTGACGTTCCCTGACGCGCTGAACCACCTCTTCCAGGCGGCCGACCAGGCCGAGAAGCTGTTCGGGCAATGGGGCGGCCTCGGAATCGGCTCGTGGCGATGCATGCGCGGGGGTCATCCGGGAACATTCGCGCCAGACCGAAAGGACCCCATGATAGTCGGATTTTTCCATCTCCGCGACATACTCAAGCTTACCCATCGTAATCTGGCTATCGTGCCTGCGAACCACGCCGTTGAAGAGAACCTCTTCGACGATTCGCTCGGCCGCGGCGCGAATGTCCGAGGTGAGGTGGAGCGCCTGCTGCTGGTATTCCTCCTCGGCCTCGGTCTCCCAAGTGAGACCCGCGCGCTTGCATCGATCTTTCAGCGACTTCATCATCTCCTTGTGCGACTGCGCATTCCAGGGGAGCCCATCACGGCAACGGCCAGGGGCTCCACCCGACCGGTCGATATGCTGGTTCAATACTTGCACGCCGTGCGTTGCAGCGTAGAACTTGAGGTCGCACATCAAGGAAAGATCATGCGTGAACACGATGACCTGCCGTGACTGGGCTTCGCGCGCGATCCGCTCGGCGATCCGGGTCCTCCGTTCGTGATCAAGCGAGGAGACCGGGTCATCGAAGACCAGGGCCGACTGATCGGAGGTCTGAGCCAGCTCCGCGAGGAACAGGGCCAGGGCCAGGCAACGCCGTTCTCCTTCGCTGGCCACGTGGCTGAGAGGATGTTTCGAGGTAGGGGTCACGCGCAAGGAGTAGCGGGTGGTCCCTTTCTCCCCCTTGCCGTGGAGGGCGACCTGAACGCGCGCCAGCCCGAGAAACGCCACCTCCTCGGCGAATCGCTCTCGGAACGCCTCGGTCACATGCAGCTCGACCAGTTCCTTGTTCTTGCGACTGATCGCGTTCGTGTTCGTCTCTCCCAGGCACTTCTCCAGCGCGGCCAGTTTTTGAAGAACCTCAATCAACGCGAGTACCCGGCTCTTGTGTGCGAACAGCCAGGAGCGAGCTTCCAGCTCGGCGCGTGCCTGTTCTCGAAGTTCGCGCGCCTTCGGATCCGCCTCTTGCTCCGCCCGAGCCACCTCGGCTCCCAGGTTCGAGACGGCCTGTTCGATCGCCTCGAGCGCCGGCGATGGTTCCAGGGGGGGCGCCGAGGCCCACTCCAGCTTCAGCGCTGCCTCTCGCCAGGCGTCCAGATCAGGGAGGAGCGCGTCGAGCGCCGGGACCAGGTTGGGCTGACCCGCCAGAATCGGGTCCTCCTTCAGCCGAGCCCATTCCTCGACCAACGAAGGGAGAAGCCGCAAAGGCTCGCGAAGCGCCTCCACCCGAGCACGCGCGGCGGCCAGTTGCCGGCTCGCCTCGGAGGCCATGTACGCGTCGAAATGCTGAAGTCGGGCGGTGGCCGCCTCATCCAGAACCGACTGGCAGAAGACGCAGCGTTCTTCGGCTTGGAGTTGAAGGTCCGAACCAGGAGACGGCGTCGGCCTGGGTTGCGCGGCGAATTCGCGAGCGGCTTCCCAGAGTTTGGCCCAAAGTGGGCCGCCGGTACCGGGCAAATACGTTCCGTCAAAGCACTCCAACGTGAACACCCTTGCGGCGTTGGATGCTTCCTCCACCTGCTCGACCGCGCGTCGAATGGTGTCGAACGCCTCGGCATTCAGCGCGTTGAGCTGAGTCTTCAAGCGATCACGAAGGGCCAAGAGCCGATCCGCCGCCTGCCGTGCCCGCTGGGCCCGCTGTACGGGGTCGGTATTGAGCATTTGATTGAGCTGGTCGAGTTGTTGGGTGTCGGTCTCGCTCCAGGCCGCCACGGTCTCGAGCTCGGTTGGTTCGGTTGAGGGGGAGAGGGCGTCGATCCACTGCCCAACCTGGGTCGAGCGGGGGATCGCGGCGGTCTCTTCCTTGAGTTGTTGCGCGCGGGCTTCCAGCTCGCGCCTGCGCTGGGAGATACGGTCTTTAAGAGCGTTGCAGGCGAGTGCCAGGTGTTCGAGCACGTCGAGACCGAACGGGGTGAAGGCGGTCCCCTCGCTCTCCTGGATGTAGTGCTCGGCCGAGTCGGTGTCGAAAACGAAGATCCGCCCGAGCCGTTCGTCGGGGCAAGCGTCCGAGGCCCATTCGATGCGGTGCTCCCGGCCGTTCTCTTCAATCACGAAGTCGGCGCGAGCGGCAGTGGGTGCGTTTTCCAAGTCGGCGAGCACATCGGGCAAAATCGGCTGCGCCTGTCCTCGGCAGCGGCAGGCCTTCTTGATGACGCGGGCGTAGCCTGACTTCCCCGCGCCATTTTTGCCGTAGACGATCGTGAGTTTCGGACCGGGGCTAAAGGTGAGCTTCTGATCGCCGAGGAGCCGGTTCACATTCGAGAGGTTGGCGAGCGCGACGAGACTGACCCCTCCTCCGGCCTGGGTTCCGGGCGGAAGATGGTCGGCGTTGAGGAGCACGGCCTCCACGCGGTCCTCGGCGGGCTCGAGCGCATCATGAGATTGACGGCAGAGGCATTCCAGCTCACGCAGGTCGAGGTCTCCCAATTTTCCCTGCGTGACGATGCGTCTCAAGGCGTCGCGCTGCCAACTCGGCCGGCCTTTCGACCAATCCTGAATCGAGACGAGAGGGGAAATCGGAAGTGTGGCGGGTTTCGTCGACATCGGTTGAGTCTTCCGTAACGTAAGCCTGCGCAAGCGCCCGCCTTGCGTTTCATCTTCCCGCGATGGGGCGACCTCGCGGAAGAATCTTATCCGAAGGATTGATCGAAACGCGAGGGATAATATTTGGGTAGAACTACCGAAATCCTTTTCGACGAAAGCGGCAAAAATCCCGTATGGGAAGAGAAGTGGATCACTGAACCTTTGACGCAAGTCGGTCTGGACGACACAACGGTCTCATTGTATCTTTGAGTGAGTTGACATGAACCCATTCTGAATCATGCGATACGAACGGGTGAGGGGCATTCCACAAGCCAGCCAACGCGACTCCATCCTTTGGCTTCCATCAGAGCTCTCCCTCCTCTCCCCTTCCCCGATGTTCCGCACGTTCCCAACGTCCTGATCTCCGTCCTCCTCTCGAATGTAAGTGCGAGCGTAAAGCGGTGCCTGGTTCTCGACCAGCCCATCTCGGTGTGTGATGCGCCCCGCATCGAGCTCAAACGCTTTACATTTTTCCATTGAATTATCTAAATCTTACCACAACACCAACTCGTTTTCTCCGGACGACGATCATGAGCAAGTCCGAAGCCTCCTGTTCCGGTGTCCTGGAGATGCACCCTAAAGGCCATGGGTATCTCCGAGATCCCGCTCGCAGCTTCAAAATTGGAGCGAATGACGTTTACGTTGATCCTCCGTTCCTCTCCAAGTTCCAGCTCCGGCAAGGGGTACGGATCTCGGGCAGGGTCGGAGAGCCCGCCAAACGGGGTGATGCATTACGTCTTGCCGAGTTGACGGAGATTGAAGGCCAGGCGCCCGACCAGTATCTCGGCCAGCGCTGTTTCGACGAATTGACCGCGGTCGACCCGAGCGACCGGATTCATCTGGAAATTGGCCCCGAGCCCCTCGGCATGCGTGTGATGGACCTCCTCACACCAATCGGGAAAGGTCAGCGCGGGTTGATCGTGGCCCCCCCTCGAACCGGCAAGACGATCCTCCTGCAACAACTTGCCGCTTCGGTCGCCACCAATCATCCCGAGCTCCACCTACTGGTCCTGTTGATCGACGAGCGACCCGAGGAGGTGACGGAGATGAGGCGGACGATTCAGGGCGAAGTTCTCGCCTCATCGTCCGACCAGGCCGTCGAAGATCACATTCGACTCGCCCAGCTCACGTTCGATCGGGCGAAGCGCATCGCTGAAACGGGCCAGCAGGTTTTGATCTTACTCGATAGCCTGACACGCCTGGCGCGTGCCTATAACAAAGGGTCGAACTCGGGTCGGACCATGTCGGGGGGGATGGACATCAAGGCGATGGATGTCCCAAAACGCCTCTTCGGCTCCGCGCGTAATTTCGACGAAGGGGGGTCGCTCACGGTCCTGGCGACCGCCTTGATCGAGACCAGCAGCCGGATGGACGAGTTGATTTTCCAGGAGTTCAAAGGGACCGGCAACATGGAAGTGGTGCTCGATCGCCGGTTAGCCGACCGTCGGGTCTGGCCAGCGATCGACATCCAGCAGTCGGGGACCCGCAAGGAAGAGCGGCTGCTCGACCCCATCACGTTGGAACGCATGAACCTGCTCCGCCGCAGCCTGGCGGGACATAAGCCGATCGAGGCCATGGAGTCGTTGGTCCGGCAGCTTGCCAAGTTTCCCGATAACAAAGCCTTCCTTGAACGTATCGGGCAATTCCAGAAGCAACAGTCTCAATAACACGCATGGCCCAGGTCGGACGCACTCCTCCCTAACGGGTCGGACCATGTTAGGAACTCCTGCTCTCCCGGAGTTCCCGACGAGTACCTGCCCCGCCCATCCCCACTCTCGTGATCCTCATACACTCGAGCCAGCCCTTCGAGAAAGACGGGACGGCGTTGATCCGCGGGCGCCTCATTCCCAGGATCACCAACTCCGCGCCGATCAACCCTCAGACCACACTTCTTAATTGAAACCGAGTTTGTTTCACATCCTCCGCTCGTTCCGTGGTTCATTTCGGGAGGATTGCCGGGCCTTGCAACTGCCAATCGAGGGTGAACCGCGCTAAGATGGCTCCGATTCAGACCGTTATGGGTCCCCACGGGCGAAAACGACCAGCGGCCTCCGGAGTCGAGTGCAATGAAGTGGTTCTTCCCGATCCTGTCGATGATGGCGCTCTGCCCCAATCTCAATGGGCTGGCTTTCGCACAGGCGCCGAGCCCGGATCTCGTCTATCCGATCATCCCAAAGGTGGGAGGTGTGGTCCCTCTACCCGACGGGGCGGAGCAGCCGAGGGCGGGCGCCAAGGTTATCTGCGACATCACCGCGAACGCCAAGCCTGACGAGTTGAACAAGGGGGTCGAAAGAGTCGCGCGACTCCTCAACCTCTACGGATCGACCGGGCTGAAAGCAACTGATGTCAAGGTCGCCCTGGTCTTTCACGGTGAGGCCACGAAGTCGGCCCTATCAAACGAGGCCTACAAGGCCAGGTTTGGTGAGTCAAAAAACCCGAACCTTGAAACCATCCAGGCCCTGAAAAGCTCGGGGGTCGAAATCTATGTGTGCGGGCAGGCGTTAGCCTACAAGGGCTTCGCCGCATCCGAGGTCGCGGGTGAAGTCAAGGTGGCCTCGGCCGCTCTGACCGTGATCATCAACAAGCAAATGGAAGGCTACGCCTACCTCCCAGCGCATTGAACCGGCCCGCGTTTTCGACTGGGTCATCGGGACCGGGTCCTCGCCTCCAGCCGAAGCCCGCACAATCCTCAAAATCGCAGTCTTCCCTGCAATACAAGCATGGATGCTAGATCGTTCCTCTTGTTCTTCGGGTGAGGGGGCGATAAGGTGGGAAGGAGGCGAGTTCGAGGCGCTCCCCGCCCCACTTCGATTATTTTATGGGGGAGGCTTCCAAGCTTGCTCATCGGTTCGGAGCGGTCTCATGGCTGAGAACGAGCAGTCTCGACCCGGTCGTCCAGAAGATTCCGACGCAACCGAAACCGATGAGGTGTATGGCCTTGTTGGGGATGATGAACCCGACGAGGAGCCAGAGGAGGAATCGGTTGGAGGTCCGGCTTCCGTCGACTTCCTGACGGAGGATGCTGAAGGACGGCGCACTCCCCGGTCGAAAACCCCGAAAGCCCCCCCTCCCTCGGCTGAGCCACTCCCTCGCATCTGGAAGCTTCCGCCCAACCCGCGCGAGGAGCGAGCCAAGCGACGCCAGGCCGCGAAAGAGGAAGCTCCGCGGCAGGAGAAGGAGCCGTCGCGAGGGATCCGCGAAAGCGCTGCGCCGCGCGATCGAGCCAGGTCGGAGCCGATCGAACGGGTCGGCCAGGTTAAGAGCGCCAGCAAATCACGATCGAGCGACGCGCCCGCTAAAAAGAAACCCGTGACCGACCCCGCCCGGGAGCAGGGAGGCACGAATCAAGGCAAAGGGGGCCTTGAGGAAACGCCTACCTACGACACCTTTGAGGCCAGGCAGCGCGTCCGGACGATTCTCGGCGCGGCGCTGCTCGTTTTCGTGGTTTTCGGCGGGATTTATCTCGTTCGCTCCATACTCCCAAGCGTTCCCTCGTTCGACGACGGCGAGGACGAGATGCCCATCGCCAGCGAGACGAATACTCCCGCGGCCCGAAGCCATGAGGTGCTCGAACAAGAGGCGAGCACCTTACTGGAACGAGCCAGGGAGACGGCGAAGAAAGGGGACGCCAAGCTGGCGATCACACTCCTGGAACGACTGATCGCCTCCTACCCAAATACGGCCGCGTCGCGTGAGGCCAAAGAAGCCCTGGCCCGGCCCGCTCGTAACCTCCCGCTCTTCGTTGACCGCCCAGCCGTGGTGGCGAATCCAGTCGCCCCCAAGCCCACCCCCGCTCCGAGCGGGTCGGAGGTCACGGCCTTGAACGCGGCGGCTCCCACCCCCGCGCCAGCCGGATCGGCCGAGGTGGGGCTCGTGGTTCCGGCCAATCCGGCTGAGGGAACGAGCAAGACCAATTCGTCCACCACCAAGAAGGAGCCCGAACCCCACGTGGGCAAGCCCCTGCCAAAGGGCTTCCGCTCCCGCCCAGGGACCGTGGCTCATTCGTCGGGGTGGGCCACGGAGATCGTCGGCGACCGCGATGGGGCGATCATGGTTCTGGTCCCCGGCGGAAACTTCATGATGGGAGACGATAAGGGGAACGTAACCGAACGCCCCGCGCACCGGGTTTACCTCTCAACCTACTACATCGATCAGCATGAGGTGACGGTCCGGCAGTTCAACCTGTTCGAGAAGGAGATCGGCCGCCGAACCGAGCGTGTGCGTGCTCTCGCCCGCGACCCGAAATTCGTGCAGGGCTCGGAAGATACGCCCGTGGTCATGGTGAGCGCCAAGGAAGCCAAGGATTACGCCACCTGGGCCGGCAAGTACCTTCCCACCGAAGCGCAGTGGGAGATGGCCGCGCGTGGCCCAGAGAGCCAACTCTACTCCTGGGGAAATCTCCCGGCGATTGGCGTCGGCCCCCGCGATCATCGCAAAGTCGGTCCCATCATGGCCGTCCCCCAAGACGTTTCCCCCTTCGGCGCCTACGACATGGGCGGGAATGCCTGGGAATGGACCAAGGACTGGTACGACTCCCGGTACTTCGCCCTTTTCAAGAACCAAGTCCGCAACGATCCGACCGGCCCGACGAACGTGCCTCGTACCCTCCAACTTTCCGTCAAGGGAGGGTCGAAAACCTGGGCGGTCACGCACCGAGAAGGCCTGAAGTTCGAGAATCGCATGCCCTTCCTTGGGTTCCGTTGCGTTCTGCAGGTGGAAGGGCCAGGCAACGCGTTTGAACCTCCACCGAAGCCCTCGACCAGGGGAAATTCGACGGCGTCCGGTGGCTCAAGCTCTGGCGGAGACGTTCCTCCGCCTTTTTAGCGATTGCTGTCGAAGGGAAGGATATTGCGAGTGGGTAGCCTTCTGATCCAGGGCTATCCACTCGCTCGCGCTTCGGTCTGGCAAAATCGAAGACCGGCGTCCGTACCAGCCCGAAGCGCAAGCGAGTGAATCGGCTTTCACATTCAGACAAGAAAATCAAGTCACCTTTGGTATATTTTTTAACATAAAGAGATTCACTCGCTTGCGCTTCGGGCTTGTAGAATAACGAAGAGATTCACTCGCTTGCGCTTCGGGCTTGTGAGAAATTTAAGAGATTCACTCGCTTGCGCTTCGGGCTTGTAAAAACAAACGCAGGCTTCCCCTACAAGCCCGAAGCGCAAGCGAGTGAATCGTATTTGAGTCTTCAAAAATCGGATCCCAGGCCAAACAACGATGGCCCGGCCCACCTCGACTTGACGTCGAAGGTCGACCGGGCCCTTTCGTCATAACAGCATGGAACCAAGGCCTCCCGATGCAATCGTCAAGCAATCGGGAAGCCCTGGACGATTGAGAGAGAATACCAATGCCGATCAGGGCTCGTTCACGCTGATCTCGGCATCCAGCACCTTCTTGATGTTGTGGCTTACCTCTTCCAGGTGGGCCTTGGTGGTGTCGTCCACCGTGAGATCCTTGTCTCCCAACGTCTTTTCGATCCGCTCCTGGATCTGCTTCAGGTGAAGCCGCGCCAGGCTGCGGGCGTCGGCGGGAACCTCGCTGGTATAGAAGAACACATAGCTATAGAGGTAGTCATAGGGGTTCTTCTGATTCCCCAGGACCATGCCGCAGAGTTTCCGCAGGTGCTCTCGCTGCAAGTTGCGCCGAATCGTGGAGAGCTTCAGCTCTTTCCCCTCGCCTCCTGGCTTCTCGGCGATTTTTGCTAGCTCCGACCAGATCCCATCGGTCAAGACCCGAAACACCTCAGCCAGCTTGAGAGGCTCGCTCCCCGAGTCGGCTTGAAGCTCCTGGTTCTGGATCCGAGCGAGAACGTCCGCATCGAGGCAATGGCCGAGTACGATCTTCTGGATTGCAAGAACCCGCTGGTTGATCGAGACGGTTGAGGACGAGCCTCCCAGTAACGAATCGTTCCCCCAGTGATACCAATGCTCCGTGGCGAGACGACGTAGCAGCGCGGGTGAGAACTTGAAGGCCTGATCGCTGAGGATCTGCTCGTTCAAGAAAGTGAGGGCCTCGCGCTGCTTCGCTCCCTTCACGGGGGTGATGGGGTCGCGCGCGCCCTTGGTTCCCTTGAAGTCGCGAGCGACCGACTGACCGCCAACGTAAGCCGTGGCCATGTAGGCGGCGTTTCCCCACTGGCTGAAGAGTGTCGAGAAGGCGCTACGCAACCGGGCCCACGACTCACCATCCTTCACGACCTTCGAGTCCAGGTCCTTGAGCAACTCGGTCGCGAGCAAGATCCGGTCCTTGGCGAACTTCAAGGTATCCGAGCCCAGGTCATAGGTATTGACCAGAGGGTCGTCGCTTGAATACATGTCTTCGTCCGTCGCGAAAACAAGGTCCGGATCCGGAGACTTCGAGGCGATCTTCTTGAGGCCTTCGGCCTCGTCGCCATCAATGTGAGAGTACGCGTACTCAATGGCCCAGTAGTCGTAAGGACCCAGGGTGGTGGTGATGAAGTCGCCTTGCTTCTGGCCCTTCGGAGCGATGTTGATCGGGTTGTAATCCATCACGCTCCCGGCCTGCCCCTTGACGCTGGTGACCGAGGTGTCGTTGAGTTGATCGGCGTTCAGCATGGCGCTGGCCTTGAAGTTGTGGCGCAGGCCGAGCGAGTGGCCAACCTCGTGCATCACCACTTCTTTAATCAATTGGCCGAGCAATTCCTCAGGCAACCTGTCCTTGTCGTTCTCCTTGCTCTTGTCCTTGTCTTTATCGTCCTTATCCTTGTCGCCATCCTTATCGGCGGCCGCCTGGTTATGGGTCGCGGCCAGACTCAAAGCCGCCAGCCCCATCTCGAGGCGCATCCCCTGGTGATACTGGCAAGCGGAGAAGAGGCCTGAGGACTGACGTCGTTGAAGCTGGCGATGAAGCTCGGTCCAACCGGAAGGCACGACTTCGGGAACTTCCTGATCCATCCCCAGCCCAGCGCCTTGAACGCCAGTCACATGCGCGGGAAGCGGGGCAGGCAGGCCGAACCCTCGCTTCGCGGCGAGCATGGGGCTGATGACCTCTCCCATGGCGAGGGGCATGCTCCGCTCTCCCCCACGGGCACCGGCCACGGGGGCTCGGCCCGTGAGGAAGGCGTATTCATCCTTCCAATAGTGGATCCAGCTCGAGTCGAAGATCACGTCTCCGTCAATCATCTCGCCCGTCAAGGGGTTTGCTCGCAGGCAAGACATGGCGAAAGGCATGCTCGTGGTGATCCAGCGGAAGGTGCAGTAGTTGATATCTTCTGGATCAAAGTCGTCGCGCCCATCTTCTTGCCAACGGACCGCCAGCGCGTTGCGAATCCCGATCTTCTCGAACGCCTTGTTCCACTCGAGTATCCCCGCCTCGACATGCGGCCGGTACTCCAGGGGAACCGTGTTCTCGACATACCACACGAGCTGCTTCTTGGGAGGCGACAGCTTGGCCTTCGGATCCGACTTTTCGATCCGCCACCGATTGATCTGCCGAACGAAGTTGGTGTCGGGATTCTTCGCCCCAAAATCCTTGAGCGCACTCAGGAAGAACCCCACGCGGTTATCGGCGAATCGTGGCTTGTAGCTGCTATCGGGAAGCTTGGCCAGACTGTAATGAATGACGAGCGTACGGCCTCGGCTATCCACCACGCCGTCGTCGCCGAAGGAGAAGTAATATCCCCCCATGCCACCAAAGGTCACCTCGACCTGAAGCTCGACGTTATTTGGGTACGCTTTCACCTTGTGCCAGCGCGATCGGTTCCGGTCGATCGAGCCGAAACCGAGCTGAGCGAAGTCGGTGAAGAAGATATCGGAGAGATCAATCACCACACTATGGTCATTGCCCGCGTTGATGCTCAGGATCGGCAAGGCCATCAAGACCGAGTCGGTGTAGTTCTGCTGGACCGCCTTGGTCAGCGCCGCGTCGGTGGGGGTCTTGTAGTGGATGTTCCTGCGGATCAGTTGGACCCTGTCTCCAACCCGCTTGAACACGAGCACCCATTCGTCGCCAAAGTTCAAGGGTTGACCCGCCATCGCCATCCCTCGCGCGATCGCGATCGGCGCGATGATCGGCTGGTTGAGCTGGCTGGGCTTGAACTCGGCATAAAGATGATCATCCTTGCGATGGAGCGTCAAGAATCCATCGATCTTCTCCGCTCCCTTGGTCAGCTCGGCGAAGTCGCGGAACTTCTTCTCAGTTTCGCCAGATCGCGCGGGAGTTGTGGACTTCGGCTTCGATGCGGAGTCTTTGGCATCATCGTCCGCCCAAAGACCGGTGGTCACGGTGGCCAGTCCCAACAAGACGAGCCAGCCAATCGCCCAACGTCGTTTCATGCAAAGCCCCTTCGAACAAAGGTGTCAACTCAAGGTCGGGCCTCGTCACCTTTGAGGTGAGCGAATCGGAACCGAATTCTTAGGTTGTCGCATCAAGACCTTTTCTGGTCTCCAGAGCACCACAACCAAATCTTCGACGCCACTCCAATTTACTTAACCCGCAAACAAGCTCAATGATGCCCAACACCAAGACTTCTGACAAGAGTCAGGGGCCTGAAATTCGTTCGAACGCGGCGCGAGGGGCGGTTGTTCCAGGCCGGCTCGGACGGGAAAACCCTGGTTCAGGCAGTCGGAGAGGCCAGAGTCGGGATGGACTCCGACTCGAGGTACCACTGCACGGAGCGTTCGATGCTCTCGCGATAGCTCAACGCGGGCTCCCATCCGAGCCGAGTTCTGGCCTTCTCGGTGCTGTACTCGAGCCAGCGTCCCATCAGCCAGGTTGCATAGCGGGTGATTAAAGGGGGGCGAGGCCTGCGGGTGAGCCTGCCGTGCGCTTCGAGCAGGAAAGAGGCATTGTAGGCAAGGCGATAGGGGACTTTGCGCCTGACTCGAGGGGCCCCGCACGCCTCGGCGAACAGGTTCAAAAAGTCGCGCTGAGTGATCCAGCCGTGGTTGGTGATGTTGTACGCCTCGCCGACCGATCCGGGGTCGTTCGCCCCGAGCAAGGCCGCGTCGGCCACCACCCCCGCGTAGACCGCGCTCATGGGGTTATCTCCCGGCCCAATGGTCGGCACTTTCCCCATCCGAAGCCGATCGACCAGGCGAGCCACCGTGGTCCGGTCGCGCTCGCCGTAGAGCCAGCTCGGACGGATCACCGTGACCGGTAAGCGGCTGGACTCGGCCAGGTTCCAGAGAACGCGTTCGCACTCAACCTTGCTCCGGGTGTAGGAGTCCCAGATCCAGAGGTTTTGCCCCATCGCGGCCGTCTCGTCGATCGGCTCGCGCTGGTCGCGCGGATGGCCGTATGCACTCGTCGAGCTGATATGGAGAAATCGAGCGACCCCCTCGCGCAAGGCCGCTTGTCCCAGGTTCGTGGTGGCGTCGATGCAGTCGGTCTGGAACTCGGACCAGCGGCCCCAGTCGCCCACCTTGGCCGCCGCGTGATAGAGATTCTTGACGCCGCGCACCCCCCTCGCGCACGAGTCGGGATCGGCCAGGTTCCCCTCGAATAGCTCGACCCCGAGCGACCGCAGGAACGCGGTCTGGCTCCCCGGACGGACCAGGGCCCGAACTCGACGCCCTTGGGTCACGAGCCGCTCGGCGATGTGGCTTCCCAGAAGACCCGTTCCACCCGTTACCAGGTCGCAGTCAGCCACGACATTGATCCCTTCGTCCAACCGCGCTCTCAACACCTTGCGAAGGTCCGTTACCTTGCCAGGATCAGGGAACGCCAAGCGAGAAGTACTCCACCCAACCATTGTACACCACGGGGCGCAAGGAGAGGGCCGGGGGTACCCTGAGTCACCACCCGGCCCGCCGCATTTTTCACTTTCCTCAACTCATCGGCCCGTTCCGAGCTAGCGAATGATCTCCTTCGCTTTCTTCACGAGCGAGAGGAACTCGGAGCGGAAACCGGAGGCATCGTCCCCCTTCGCCGAGTTGGCCAACTCGAGGATCCCGTCGTATGTCAAGGTTCCCTTATAGGCTGAGTCGCGTAGGAGCATACCGAACCCAGCCACCGCGCTGGCGAACTTGAAGTCGCTGGAGGCCTGAGGATAGTCGAGCCCTTCGTCCTTGACGAACGTCTCGAGCAGCTTGCTCTGATCCTCGTCAGGTCGTTTGAATCGGAGCTTAACCAGCAGCGACTCGTCCCGATTCACCAGTTCCCTGGCCTCCTTTTGAAAGGAAAGGGCGTCGTTGGTTTTGGTCTTCCCCTGCGCACCGGGGGGGGCCAGCTCGTAAAGTGCCGTGACGTGGTGCCCTGCCCCAATCTCGCCAGCGTCCTTACGATCGTCGTTGAAATCCTCGGTCTTGAGCAACCTGTCCTCGTACCCGATCAGGCGGTAGGCCCCCACCTTGGCGGGGTTGAACTCCACCTGGATCTTGACGTCCTTGGCGATGGTGACCAGCGTCGAGCCCATCTCCTGGACCAGCACCTTCCGAGCTTCCCTGAGCGAGTCAATGTAGGCGTAGTGGCCATTCCCCTTGTCGGCGAGCGACTCGAGCTTGGCGTCCTTGAGGTTCCCCATGCCAAAGCCGAGAACGCTGAGGAAGACTCCACTCCTGGCCCTTTCCTGAATCAGCTTGGAAAGCTCGCCATCGTCGACGATGCCGACATTGAAGTCGCCGTCGGTGGCGAGGATCACCCGGTTGGTCCCCCCTTTGATGAAGTGCCGCACGGCGGTGTCGTACGCAAGCTGAATCCCTGAACCGCCGTTGGTCGATCCGCCGGCCCGGAGCTCGGCGATGGCCGAGAGGATCTCCGCCTTCCTGGCGCAGGAGGTGGAGTCAAGCCGAAGTCCCGAGGCGCCCCGATAGACCACGATCGCGACCCGATCATTCTCCCCCAGTTGCTCCACCAAGGTCTGAAGCGACGCCTGAAGTAACGGGAGCTTGTTGGGGGTATCCATCGAGCCCGAGGTGTCGATGAGGAACACCAGGTTGCTCGGTGGCCGTTGGTTCTGGGCGATCGGTCGCCCCTTCAAGCCCACGCGAGC
>Ga0182745_1003378_pt1 | contig 13791 bp, 16 predicted proteins | sample eDN3rd30CKraftBY_FD_128523 | JGI IMG/M metagenome (GOLD analysis project Ga0182745, IMG submission 128523) | Enriched backyard soil microbial communities from Emeryville, California, USA - eDNA 3rd pass 30_C Kraft BY (version 2) (version 2) | ecosystem: Environmental > Terrestrial > Soil >...
AAAGTGACTTGAATCGGGTTGCCCGTCGGTTGAATCAAAGACCCCGCAAAACCCTCGGATATCAAACCCCGGCGGAACGATTCAATGAATGCGTTGCATCGATCGGTTGAACCCGCCGTGATTTTTGCCAGAGGCGAACAACGCCACCTTCGGCGGCGGGCACATCCATGTGCCTGTCAAGACGGCGGGAATGCGCCGAGGGAGGGGTCATTTGTCGCGAGGGATCGGACTCCGGGTGCTCTAGCCGCTACCCGCGGCCCGTTTGCGGGCCAGGTTGCGCAGGTTCTTTTCGCTGCCCGACCACTCGGGCAGGGCCGGCGGATCGTCCGGCCAGGCGCGTCGCGCCAGCTCATCAAGCGCCCGCACGTAGACCGCGCGCTTGAAATAGATGACCTCCCGCACCGGGGTCCAGTAATCGACCCAGCGCCAGCGATCGAATTCAGGCGCAGACGTGGCATCGAAATGCAGGCGGTCCTCGGAGGAGCGGAAGCGCAGCAGGAACCAGCGCTGTTTCTGGCCGATGCAGCGAGGCTGTGAGTTACGTCGCACGTACTGTTGCGGCAGCCGGTAGCGCAGCCAATTGCGGGTGGCCGCGACCAGTTCCACGTCGTCCTGCTCCAAGCCGATTTCTTCCTTGAGCTCCCGGTACATGGCCTGCTCGGGCGCCTCGTCGCGCTGTACGCCCCCCTGGGGAAATTGCCAGCCGCGCCCACCGGTACGCCCGCCCAGGAACACCTGGCGGTCGTCGCGGATCAGGACGATCCCGACATTGGCGCGAAACCCTTCAGCATCGATGCAATCGGTCATGTCGAATCTTGAAAGCGAACTTGCGGGGATTGTTCCATGCCATCAACGTTCTTGTCTGCACTGTCGCTTCGCCCTTAACCTGCGCCCCCTTGTGACCGCAGTTCCAGCCAACTCGTGAACCCACGCCCCACCCGGATCGGCCTGACCTACAGCCTGCTGGCGCTCGCCGCGCTCGCGGCCCTGGTCCTGTCCGTGCTCAGTGGCAGCGTCTCCTTGAGCCTGGACCAGGTCTTGGCCAGTCTGTCCGGTCAGGACTCCCTGGCCAGTTCGCTGATCTTCGAGTTGCGGCTGCCGCGCGCTCTGACCGCCTTTGCCGCCGGTGGCTTGCTGGCCATCGCCGGTGTCCTGATGCAAGTGCTGCTGCGCAACCCGCTCGCGGACCCGTTCGTAATGGGGGTCTCCGGCGGTGCCGCGGTAGCCGCCTTGTCGGCCATGTTGCTCGGCCTGGCAGGGCTGGCGGTGGACGCGGCGGCGGCGCTGGGCGCCCTGCTGACCACCTTGACCGTATTCGCCCTGGCCCACGGCACGGGCGGCTGGGCACCGACACGGCTGCTACTGACCGGAATCGTCATGGCGGCCGGCGCCAGCGCCGTCGTCAGCCTGCTGCTGGCCCTGGGCGACGAAAGCCAGTTGCGCGGCATGCTGTTCTGGCTGATGGGCGATCTGTCCATGAGTTCGCGCCCCGGGCCGCTGCTGTTGATGTTCGCAGCGGCACTGCTGTTCATACTGCCGTTCGCGCGGCAACTGAATGTCCTGGCGCGTGGCGAACTGCAGGCCCGCGTACTGGGCATATCGGTACGCGCCACCCACATGGGCATCTTCATTGCCAGCTCCGTGCTCACCGCGGCCACCGTCACGTCGGCCGGTACGGTGGGCTTCGTGGGATTGGTTACGCCGCACCTGGTGAGACTGCTGCTCGGTGCCGATCATCGCCTGGTATTGCCCGCCGCGGCGCTGTTGGGCGGTACGTTGGTAATGGTCGCCGACCTTTGCGCACGCGTCTTGTTCGCGCCGCGCCAGTTGCCCGTGGGCGCTCTGACAGCAATCGCCGGTGTGCCGCTGTTCCTGATCCTGATGCGACGCGCCGGGAAATAAAGGCTCAGCCCGCCACTACGCAGTTGCGCCCCTGCTGCTTCGCTCGATACAAAGCGGCATCTGCCGCGGCCACCAATCGCTCGGCGGCAGCCTTCAAATCCGCGTCGCCGCGCGCGAGCGTAATGCTTGCCACGCCGACCGACACAGTGAGCTGCAAATTCCGATCCCGCGCCGTTTCCAGCGGTCTGCCGCAAACCGCGAGGCGGATGCGCTCGGCCAGCGCCACGGCCTTATCCGGGGGAATCTCCGGCGCCACCACCACGAACTCGTCGCCACCAAAACGAGCCGCCGTATCGCTGTCCCGGATATGCGCATCGATGCGCTGCGCGGCTTCCCGCAATGCCATGTCGCCCACCAAGTGTCCGTGTCGATCGTTGATCTGCTTGAAATGATCCAGATCGATGAGCAGGCAGGTCAGGCTCGACCCCTGCCGTTGCGCCCGTGCCAGTTCTTCTCTCAGGCGCGCGTGCAGGTAGCGGCGGTTGTGCCAGCCGGTGAGAAAATCGGTCAAGCCGCTGCGGACCAGGCGAGCGCGATTCACCGTGTTCTCGATGGCGAACGAGGCAATGATGCCCAGGTGCGCCAGGAAATCGCTGGCCAAATGGCGCGAGAAACGCTTCTCGTCGGCGCTGCCGAAATTCAGGCTGCCCTGCAACTGGTCCTGGCGGCGCAACGGAATCAGCGCGACACTGCGCAACTGCGTTTCGCCCGGGAACAGCACTTGATGATCGCACCCCATGTACGGCCCCAGCCAAGGCTTGTGAAATGTCGCGAACTGCGGCGCAACCCCCACGATGCTGTCGCTGAACAGCACCCGGGGAAAGTCCTCGGCCTTCAACTGGTCGGCAATGAGCAGGTGCCGCAATTCGTGCTGCGGGTCCCACAACAATAGCGTCACGGCCTCGAGCCCATAGGAAGTCCGCAGGCCGTCGCCAACGGCGTGAAACAGCTGCCCCAGGTTGTCGGCCTTGAGCAGTTCCAGCTCGCGTTGCTGGCTGCGCCTGAGCAATCGCTCGTTGGTCGCGGCTTCTTCATGCAGCGCGGCAATGCGCGCCCGCAATTCGCGCACCTGGTTTTCGAGCTCGCGTCCGGTTGACCGCTGATCGGCGCTCATAGGCTCGCTCGTTGCTCGAGGCTATCCCGAATTTCGCTCGTGACGCATCACCGCTCCCGGACGCGTCCAGCGAGATATTCCCGGCCACGCCGCATCATGCTGACGAACTCCGGAGCATCTTGCGAATCGACGCTGCGCCACAGGCGTTCGACCGCGGCGCGCAGCGCCGTCAAGGATTCCTTGCCGTAATCGTTCAAGCTCTGGATTTCGAAGTACAGGTCCGGGCTCTCATTGGCCACCCGGGTCGCCACATCCACCTGGGCGTCATAGGTGGTGCTGGACAGCTGCGCCAGGCGCGGCGCGTCCTCTCCGCTCTCCGCCAGCGCGGTGAAGAAGGCGATGTTCAGAGCGTGCGACAGGCCCAGTACGTATGCGATGAGACGGTCGTGTTCGTCCAGGGACATGACCACCCGCTCCGCCATGGTGGAAGCAAACAAGCTCTGTGCCTCCTCGACCGCCTCGGTGCTGCCGACATCGACGAAAATAACGTGCCGGCCGGACAACAGTTCCGTATCGGGTCCGAACATGGGATGGATCGAAGTCACCCGGCAGCCGGCCTCGCACAAGGCTTGAATGCCGTGGCGCAACGGCGATTTGAGCGAGCCGATATCGAACACGATGCCGCGTGGCCGGCGCGCGGCCAGTTCTTGCAACACCGTATTGGCAATCTTCAGCGGCGTTGCCACTACGATCAGATCGAAATCGAGGGTCGTCTCGCGCCAGTCGGCGCAGTGGGTGAAACCATCGACGCGGCCATGGGGATCGGCAATGGTGACCTGGTAGGCCTGCGACGCCAGGAACTCGGCGAACCAGCGCCCCATCTTGCCGGCACCGCCGATCACCAGCGCCGAACGGCCGCTGCCGCGGCCGCCCGCGGCGACGCGCATGCGTTCCTGGGTGGTCAGGGACCCCCGAATCAACAGTTGCAGCACCGACTCCGCCAGATCCGGCGACAACTCCAGAGCACGTGCCGTCTCGCGTGCCCGCAGCAGCACCTCCTTCTCACGCCGATAGTCACGCGTGCCCCGGCCGGTCTCGCGCTTGACCTCGGCGATCTCGCGGCTGAGCGTCTGGCGCTGGGAGATCAGCGCCAGCAGTTGGTCATCGAGCGCGCTCAGGCGCGAACGGAGTTCTTCGAGTGTCATGCGGGGTGAGTTTGCTATCATCACGCCACCCATGTCCAACAACGATTTTCTGCCCGAGCCGCTGCCGCTCGACCCCTTGCCGAGGTTCGCGGACTGGCTCGAAGACGCCCGCCAAAAGGCCACGCAACCCAATCCGGACGCCATGGTTCTAGCGACTGCTGACGCCGCCGGCGCGCCCTCGGCTCGTGTCGTCCTGTGCAAACAGCTGTCCGCGGACGGCTACATCGTGTTCTTCACCAACTATGAATCGCGCAAAGGCCAGGAGCTGGCCGCCCGGCCACGCGCGGCCGCGGTATTTCATTGGGACGCGCTGCACCGGCAAGTACGCATCACGGGTCCGGTGCTGCGCTCCCCGGCGGCTGAAAGCGATCGGTATTTCGCCACCCGGGCATTGAACAGCCGCATCGGCGCCTGGGCCAGCGCGCAAAGCCGGCCGCTGGCATCACGGGCCACGCTGGCCGAGCAGGTCAAAGACACGGCCGAACGCTTCGGCATCGCGGCGGACGCCATTACCGGGGAAGTGCCCCGCCCACCCCACTGGGGCGGCCACCGCTTGTGGATCGAAACCATCGAATTGTGGGTCGAAGGACCGGGACGCGTACACGATCGAGCGGTGTGGTCGCGCAGCCTGAGCGTCGGCGACGACGCCTACTCGTTCAAGGCCGGCGCGTGGCACGCCACCCGATTGAATCCCTGATCGCCCTTACTTGACGACTTTCAGTGCCGGCCGGCTGCGCTTGGGCTCGGCGCCGCCTGTTCCCGGACCCTGTCCCGAGGCCGTGCCGGGGCCTGGTCCAGGCGTCGGTTCGGTCGGGCTTTGCGGCGGCGGCGCATCGGCCTCCGAGAAAATCATGCCCTGTCCGGTTTCCCGGGCATAAATCCCGAGCACCGAGCCAATGGGAACGCTCACGTCATAAGTCGAGCCGCCGAAACGGGCGCGAAACATCACCCCTTCGTTGCCCAGATTCAAGCCGCTGGTGGCGTTCACGCTGATGTTGAGAATGATCTTGCCGCCCTGCACGTACTGACGCGGTACCGCGACACCCTCGAGCGTGGCGTCCACCACGATATGCGGCGTCTGCTGGTTGTCGGAAATCCATTCATGCATGGCCCGCAACAGATAGGGCCGGCGGGACGTAAGGATGGGAGCGTCAGTCATGATTCCACTATAGAGCCATCGAACTCGGTGTGACAGCCCGGCACAGCTATCGCCGTCTGCTGCAGTATCAGCCTGTTCTGCCGGGACGCATGTCCCGTTCGGCATGCGACAAGCTTTGGCGAAATGCCGGGCGCGCGAAAATCATGTTCATGTAGCGCACGATGGGCTGAGCCTGCGCAGGCAGGTCGATCCCCCATTTGGTCAGGCGCCAGAGCACCGGCGCGATAGTGGCATCGACCATCGAGAAATCATCGGACAGGAAATATGGCTTGGCCTTGAACACGTCCGAACTGCCCAGCACGCTTTCGCGCATCACTTTGTGGGCTTTGGCGCGGACCGCCTCGTCCTTGTCCTCCAGTTCGCGGATCAAGCTGTACCAGTCGCGTTCGATACGCACCAGCGCCAGGCGAAACTGCGCCCGGGCCACCGGGTCCACCGGCATCAGAGGAGGATGCGGAAAGCGTTCGTCGAGATATTCGATGATGACCCGGGAGTCATACAGCACCAGGTCGCGGTCCACCAGCGTGGGCACGGTACTGTAAGGATTGAGGTCCATCAGGTCCTCGGGCAGATCCTTGCCGACCTCGATGGTATCGAACTGAATGCCCTTCTCAGCCAACACGATCCGGGTGCGGTGACTCCACACGTCATCGGCGGTTGAGAAAAGTGTCATCACACGCTGGGTACCTGCGAAAGATTGAGGGCGCCGCGCAACGCGGCGCCGTGCCAGGTCACTTCACGTCCTTCCAGTACTCCTTCTTCAGGAAATACGCGAGCAGGAAGAACAGCAGCAGGAACGCCAGCACCTTGAAACCCAGGCTCTCACGCTTCAGCTGCATGGGTTCGCCGATGTAGGCGAGGAAGTTCACCGTGTCGCGTACGAACTGGTCGTACTCGGCCGGCGACAAGCTGCCCTTCTGCGCCAGCTCGAAGCCGGTGAATTTCTTGTGCACCGCGCTGTGCTCGGCGTCGCTCTCGCCGTCATAAACGGCCTTCTGGTAGCCCTGCAGCTCCCACAGCACATGCGGCATGGCCGTGCTCGGCATGGCGGTGTTGTTGACACCGGTAGGCCGGCTGGGATCGAGATAGAACGACTTCAGGAAGGTGTACAGGTAATCCACGCCACGGGCGCGCGCGATCAGGCTGAGATCCGGCGGGGTGGTGCCGAACCAGTGTTTCGCATCCTGCGGACGCATGGCAATGGCCATGGTGTCGTGCGGACGCTGACCGGTGAACATCAGATTCGCCATCACCTGGGCTTCGGTCAGGCCGAGATCCTCGGCCAGCCGGTTGTAGCGCACGTACTTGGCCGAGTGGCACCCCAGGCAATAGTTGACGAAGTTGCGGGCGCCGCGCTGCAGCGAGGCCACGTTGCCGACATCGTTGTGCGCCATCTGCAGTGCGGCGCCGGCCGAAGAGGCCGAAGCCGGCGCGGCCCCGAACAACGCGGCCGCCGACCCCAGCGCCATGCTCAGCGTCAAAGCAAGGACAGGCTTCTTAATGATGAGCATCATAGGTCACTCGTTCCGGCACCGGGCGGGTCTGATCGGCCCGGGAATACCAAGGCATCAGGAGGAAGAACGCGAAATAGATCGCACCGAAGATACGCGCGGCATTGGTGTACACCGGCGTCGCTGGCTGCAGGCCCAGGTAACCCAGGGCCAGGAAGCTGACCGCGAACAGCGCCAGGAAGGTCCGGTACAGCCAGCCGCGATAACGCACCGACTTCACCTTGGCGCGATCCAGCCAGGGCAGGAAGAAGAACGCCAGTACCGCCGCCCCCATCAGAATCACGCCCAGCAGCTTGTTCGGCACGGCGCGCAAGATGGCGTAGAACGGCGTGAAGTACCATACCGGAGCAATGTGCTCAGGAGTGCGCAACGCATCGGCGGGCTCGAAATTGGCATGCTCGAGGAAGTACCCCCCCATCTCCGGGGCGAAGAACACCACCGCGGCGAACGCGGCGGCGAACACCACGAAGCCCATCAGATCCTTGACCGTGTAGTACGGATGGAACGGGATACCGTCCACCGGATGGCCGTCGGCGCCCTTCACTTTCTTGATCTCCACGCCGTCGGGGTTGTTCGACCCCACTTCGTGCAGCGCCAGGATGTGCGCGATCACCAGGAAGATCAATGCGATCGGCAAGGCCACCACGTGCAGCGCGAAAAAGCGGTTCAGCGTGATATCCGAGATGTAATAGTCGCCGCGTATCCATTCCACCAGCGACTCGCCGATGCCGGGGATCGCGCCGAACAACGACACGATCACCTGCGCGCCCCAGTACGACATGTTGCCCCAGGGCAGCAGGTAGCCGAAGAACGCCTCCGCCATCAGGCAGAGATAGATCAGCATGCCGAAGATCCACACCAGCTCGCGCGGCGTCTTGTACGAGCCGTACATGATGCCGCGGAACATGTGCAGGTAGACGATGATGAAGAACGCCGAGGCACCGGTGGAGTGCATGTAGCGGATCAGCCAGCCCCAATCCACATCACGCATGATGTATTCGACCGAGGCGAAGGCGTCGGCCGCCGACGGCTTGTAGTTCATGGTGAGGAAAATGCCGGTGACGATCTGCAGCACCAGCACCACCAACGCCAACGAACCGAAGTAGTACCAGAAATTGAAATTCTTGGGCGCGTAGTACTCGCTGACGTGTTCCTTCCAGGACTTGGTCAGCGGGAAGCGGGCATCGATCCAGCCCACCAGCGCGCTCAGGCGCGACGGACGCGCGGTATCCACACTAGTGTTCATCAGGCGGCCTCCGCATCAGCGCCGATCTGCACGACGCCGTCGTTGAGGAATCGGTACGGAGGTACCCTCAGATTGAGCGGCGCGGGCACGTCCTTGAAGACGCGGCCGGCCATGTCGAACTTGGAGCCGTGGCAGGGGCAATAGAAACCGCCGGGCCAGCTGGCGCCGAGTTCCGCGTCCTGCGGCTGGAACTTGTCCAGCGGCGCACAACCCAGGTGGGTGCACACCCCCACCAGCACCAGGATCTCGGGTTTCAGCGAACGATTGTCGTTCTTGGCGTAGGCCGGCTGATCGGACTGGTCGGAATGCGGATCGCGCAGATTGTTGACCACCGCCGGGGCGGTCAGCGTGGCCAGCATTTCGCCGGTCCGGCGCACGATGTAGATGGCCTGGCCGCGCCAGTTCACCTTCAGGATGGCGCCCATGTCGAGCTTGCTGATGTCCGCTTCCACCGGAGCCCCCAGCGCCTTGGCCCGTTCGCTGGGCTTCCAGGACGCCAGAAAGGGCACCGCCGTCAATCCCGCGCCGATCAACCCGGTCGCGGTGGTTGCGGCTATCAGGAAATGACGCCTGCCGCTGTCTACATTCTCAGCTTCTGAGCTCATCCACAATCTCCGCGACATGCCCGTGCCGGCTCGCAGCCGCGCCCGCCATGTCGACGCCTCTTGTTACCCAAACCCTACCCAAACCCCATAACCAAAACAGTGCACCCAACCCAGGCGAGCCGGTAGCGGCTCGAGTGAATCGGGCACCGTGCTGCCTGCCGGGTCGGCCGCCAGGCCGTTGGCGCAGTTCCAAACCCTCACGGAATTTCGCATTATACACAGACGCGAATGACAACTCTAAAACCGAGCCTGATGTACTTCCTCAAATGGGCACTGGTCGGCCTGGCGGCCGCAGGGATAGTGCTCCTGGCACGCGTGACGCTGCTCGCTCCCGCCAAGCAGACGGGGTCGGCCGCGCTGCCGATCGCAGCGCCCTCCGGCGAACCACGGCGCTCGTTCGCGGATGCGGTGGCACGGGCAGCGCCCGCCGTGGTGAACATATATACGGCTCGTGTGGTCAGCACCCGGTTCGAACCGGCGCCGCAGCGACCGCTGTTCGAACAGAACCTGCCCTCGGTACGCCAGCGCGTGGAGAGCAGCCTGGGCTCGGGGGTGATCGTCGACCAGGCCGGTCATGTGGTCACCAATCATCATGTGACCAGGGACGCGAGCGAGATTCGCGTGCAGCTGGCCGACGGGCGCGTCGCCACCCCCAGCGTGGTCGGTGTCGATCCGGACACCGACCTGGCCGTATTGAAGATCGACTTGCCGGATCTGCCGGTCATGCCGCTGGGTCGCTCCGACGGCTTGCGCGCCGGCGATGTGGTGCTGGCCATCGGCAACCCACTGGGGCTGAGCCAGACCGTGACCCAGGGCATCGTCAGCGCCGTCGGCCGCGGCAGCCTGCGGCTGGCCACGTTCGCCGATTTCATCCAGACCGACGCCGCCATCAACTTCGGCAATTCCGGCGGTGCACTGATCGACACCGGAGGCGAACTGGTAGGCATCAATACCGCGGTGCTGGCGCAGGCGCTGGGCACCGAGGGCATCGGCTTCGCCATTCCTGTCAATCTGGTGCGCGGCGTGCTCGGCGAAATCATCGAGCATGGCCGGGTGCGCCGCGGCTGGCTGGGGGTACAGATCGTGGGCAGCGCCAATCGTCGCTTCAGCGCGCCGGTGATCGGCGTGATCGACGCGGACAGCCCGGCGCAGCGGGCTGGCTTGCAGCCCGGGGATCTCATCATGGAACTGAATGGCCGCCCGGTCCTGACCGACCAGGACGCGCTGGTCCAAGTGGCGGCGCTGCCACCCGGCTCGGAAGTGACCATCCGCGTGCGGCGCGGCGACCGGATTCTGACGGTGCGCGCCACATTGCAGGAACGCAGCGAAGACCTCGGACTGCAGCGGACGCCCTGAGCCCCCTTCCTGGTGGGTGAGGCCTCGTGAGGACCGGCCGGCGCCGCTGCGCCGTCGAGGCTAGCGTTCCTCGGCGCGTTTGATCTGGGCGCCCAGCTGCTCGAGCTTTTCCTCGATCCGTTCGTAGCCCCGATCGATGTGATAGATGCGCAGCACGTCCGTTACGCCCTGCGCCACCAGCCCCGCCAGCACCAGGCTCGCCGAAGCGCGCAGGTCGGTCGCCATGACCGGAGCCGCGGTCAGATTGGGCACCCCGCGAATGATGGCGGTATTGCCTTCGATGCGTAGATCGGCGCCGAGCCGGCGCAGTTCCAGCATGTGCATGAAGCGATTCTCGAAAATGGTTTCGGTGACCGTGGCCACCCCGTCGGCGACGGTGTTGAGCGCTGCGAACTGTGCCTGCATGTCGGTGGGGAAAGCCGGATGCGGCGCGGTCCTGATGTCCACCGAGCGCGGCCGGCGCCCTTGCATATCGAGGTCGATCCAGGAGTCGCCGACGGACACCGTGGCACCCGCCTCGCGCAGCTTCGCCAACACGGCATCCAGATGCTCGACCCGCACCCCCTTGACCCGCACCCGGCCACCAGTGATCGCGCCCGCCACCAGGTAGGTGCCGGCTTCGATACGATCCGGCAGCACGTCGTAGCGGCCGCCGGTGAGGCGTTCGACACCGTCGATGACGATGGTATCCGTGCCGGCGCCGCGAATCCTGGCGCCCATGGCAATCAGGAACTCGGCCAGATCGACGACTTCGGGTTCGCGCGCGGCATTCTCGATGATGGTCTGCCCTTCCGCCAGGGTGGCGGCCATGAGCAGATTCTCGGTGCCGGTCACCGTCACGGTTTCCAGCACCAGCCGGGTACCGACCAGCTTGTCCGCCCGGGCGCGGATATAACCGTTCTCGATATGAATGTCCGCGCCCAGCGCCTGCAGGCCGGCGACATGAATGTTCACCGGCCGGGCGCCGATGGCGCAGCCGCCCGGCAGGGAGACGTCCGCCCGTCCGAACCGGGCCAGCAACGGACCGAGCACGACGATGGAAGCGCGCATGGTGCGCACCAGATCGTAGGGCGCGACACACTCCCGTACCGAGGACGCGTCCACTTCGACGCGCATCTTGTCGTCGATGGTCACCCCCACACCCATGCGCCCCAGCAACTGGATCATGGTGGTGACATCACGCAGGTGCGGCACGTTGCCGATCGACACCGGTCCTTCGGCCAGCAAGGTACCGGCCAGGATGGGCAAGGCCGCGTTCTTGGCCCCGGAAATCCGGACTTCGCCGTGCAGCGGCACGCCGCCTTGAATTTGCAGTTTGTCCATCTTCAAGGACGCGGCGCGGCGGCGGCTTCGGCGGGCGTTTGCACCAGCATGCTGAGGGCATGGATTTCACGTCCCATGCGGGGTCCCAAGGTCCCATACACCAGCTGATGCCGTTGTAGCGTGCGCTTACCTTCGAATTGCGGCGCCACGATCAGCGCTTCGAAATGCGTGTCGTCATCCGACCTCACATGGGCCTGGGCGCCGGGCAGACCGGCTTCGATCAGGGTCTTGACTTCAATAGCGTTCATCGGGCACTCGGACCAGCAACCAGGATTGGCGGGTCCGTGCATTATAAGCCCCTGCGCCGCGCTATTATGATGCGCATATATGAAGTCGCCGTTGCCAAACGAAAAACCCGCCCTGCCAAGCGAGAAACTGCTCGCCCGCGCCCGCCAGGTGCTGAGCATCGAAAGTTCCGCCGTGGCGGCACTGGAACCGCGCATCGGCGCTGCCTTCGTGGCCGCCTGCGACCTGATCCAGCGGTGCAGCGGCCGCGTGGTGGTCACCGGGATGGGCAAATCCGGCCACATCGGCGACAAGATCGCCGCGACCTTCGCCAGCACCGGCACCCCCGCCTTCTTCCTGCATGCCGCCGAGGCCAGCCATGGCGACATCGGCATGATCACGGCGGCGGACGTGCTGCTGGCCTTGTCCAACTCGGGCGAGACCCCCGAGTTGCTCGCCATCCTGCCGGTGATCAAGCGGCTGGGGGTAAGCATGATCGCGCTTACCGGCAAACCGCAGTCGAGCCTGGGCCGGGCCGCGGACGTGGTGCTGGACGTGAGCGTCTCCCAGGAAGCCTGCCCGTTGAACCTCGCTCCCACCGCCAGCACCACCGCGACCCTGGCGATGGGCGATGCGTTGGCGGTGGCGCTGCTGGATGCTCGCGGCTTCACCGAAGAGGATTTCGCCCGTTCGCATCCGGGCGGCGCACTGGGACGTCGTCTACTGCTGCACGTCGAAGATGTAATGCGCCGCGGTGAACGTTTACCGCAGGTATCGGTCGATACCTCACTGCGCGACGGACTGGTCGAGATGAGCCGCAAAGGCCTGGGCATGACCACGGTGGTCGACGCCCAGGGCCGGCTGCTTGGCGTGTTCACCGATGGCGATCTGCGCCGCATGCTGGATCAGCCGTTCGATCTGCAACGCATGCACATGGGCGACGTCATGACCCGCGATCCCAAGGCGGCGCGACCGCGCATGCTGGCCGCCGAGGCGGTGCACATCATGGAGACCGGCCGTATCACCGCCCTGCCGGTGGTGGACGAGCACGGCGCGCTGGTCGGCGCCCTGAACGTCCATGACCTGTTCAGCGCCGGAGTGATGTAAGCGATGGAAACCCTGGTCGAACGCGCCAACGACATTCGCCTGCTGGTGCTGGACGTGGACGGCGTGCTTACCGATGGGCGACTGTATTTCTCCGCGCGCGGCGAGGAGATGAAGAGCTTTCACGTGCGTGATGGCTCCGGCATCGTGCAGGTGTTGAAGGCCGGCCTGCAGGTGGCGGTCATTTCCGGGCGCCAGTCGCGCGCGGTGGAACGACGCATGGCCGAACTGGGCGTGACCTGGATCCGCCAGGGGGTTGCCGACAAGCTGGCGGCGTTGCGCGAACTGCTGGACATCCTGGGCCTGGGGCCGCAGGCGGTGGCCTGCATCGGCGACGACAGCGCCGATCTGCCGCTGTTCGAAACGGCACGCCTGGCGGTGGCGGTGGCCGACGCCCATCCGAGCGTCAAGGCGCAGGCGCATTTCATCACCCAGGCTCTGGGTGGGCAAGGCGCGGTGCGCGAGATTTGCGATTTGATTCTGGAAACGCAACGGTTGAAGTTCGGATGAGCTGGCGCTGGATCACGATTGCCGCTTTTCTCGCCGCCCTGGTGATCGGCTTCGGCTTGCTGTCGGATCGCAATGGCGGTACCACGGTGACCGAGAGCGAGGTCAGCCAGCCGGCGTATTATCTGAAGGATGCGGTGATCACCGAGACGCTGCCGGATGGCGCGCCCAAATATCGCCTCATCGCCAAACGCATCGACCAGCAGATCGCCAACGACAGCATCGCGCTCGACTCGGTGCGCGTCGATTACCTCAAGACCGGCCAGCACCATTGGTTCCTGTCGGCGCAGCGCGGCCTGGTGCCGGCGCAGTCCCGTATCATTCAGTTCTTCGGCGACGTGCAACTGCGCCCCGCCGACCGGCCCACCTCGACATTCCTGCGCACCGAGGAATTGACCGTCGACACCGAGCGCAACGTGGCCTACACCACCACCGCGCCGGTCAAGATGCGCTTCGGCCATTACTCCATGACGGTACGACGCCTGGAGGCCGACCTGAACACCGAAAAAGTTCGCATGGAGTCCGTGCATGGCCGATCCGAAACCGGCTGATCCCAGCCGCTCGTCCCCACCGCATGGCCTCGCGGCAACCCGC
>Ga0182745_1003381_pt1 | contig 13780 bp, 10 predicted proteins | sample eDN3rd30CKraftBY_FD_128523 | JGI IMG/M metagenome (GOLD analysis project Ga0182745, IMG submission 128523) | Enriched backyard soil microbial communities from Emeryville, California, USA - eDNA 3rd pass 30_C Kraft BY (version 2) (version 2) | ecosystem: Environmental > Terrestrial > Soil >...
AATGACGTTGGAGCGGTGCTCGTAAAGCACGCCCTTGGGATTGCCGGTGGTGCCGCTGGTATAGCAGAGCCCCACCGGGTCGCGCTCGTCGAGGTCGACCCAGGCGAACGCCGCGTCCCCGCCAGCGATCAGGTCGTGGTAGGAGAGATAGCCGTCCTGGGCCGGCGCGTCGAACAGGATGAAATGTTCGACGCTCTTCAATTCGGGCCGCAGCCGCTCGACGATCGGCAGGAAGGCCGCGTCGAAGAACAGCACCCGGTCCCCGGCATGGTTGATGATGTAGATGAGCTGCTCGTCGAACAGCCGCGGGTTCACGGTATGGAGCACGCCGCCCATCCCCGCGGTACCGTACCAGCTGACGAGATGATGGCCGTGGTTCATCGCCAGCGTCGCGATCCGGTCACCCTTCGTCATGCCGAGCCCGGTCAGCGCCGAGGCGAAGCGGCGCGCATCGGCCCCCACCTCGCCCCAGGTCGAGCGGGTCACGCTGCCGTCGGCCCAGCGCGAAACGATCTCGCGTCCCGCATGCTCGCGCGCTGCATGGTCGATCAGGCTGGTGACGAGAAGCGGCTGGCCTTGCATTCCCATAATCGGCATCCTCTTATTGCTGTTGCATAAGGGATAAGCGCGATTGCGCGCCGTGCAAGCGTCAAGCGCACGCAAAGAGGGTCGCTGTGACGCGCGAGGGAGCGCAGGGTCAGCCGCGCGCCCGGAAATCGCGCGGCGTGAAGAGCGACAGCGACGGTTCGGCGACGCCGCCCACCAGCTCGAGCCGCGCGACGACATCGGGGCCGAGCGCGAAATTCCGGCCGAGGCTGACCCGCACCGGATCGCCGGTGAACGGATCGTCGGTGGTGATGACGATCCGCCCGCGCGCATCGTCGCGCCGTTCGCATATCCGCACCATATCGTCGATCGCGCTCGCCAGTTCGACGCGGCAGGTCAGTTGCAGCGCCGCGGTCGCCGCGATGTCGGCTAGCGACTGCGCGCCGCGCACGGTGACACGCGGCGTTTCCTCGCCTTCGAGCAGGTCGAGCTCGACCGACAACAGCGCGCAGCCGCCCTCGGCGGCGAGCGATTCCAGTGTCTTGCCCGCCTGCTCGTCGAAACAGCTCGACTGGAACTGACCGCTGCGATCGGACAATGTCAGGTTGAGGAAGCGATTGCCGCGCTGCGACACGCGCGGGCGCGCGCTTTCGACCATCGCCGCCATCGTCATCGGAATCCGCGTCCCGGGCGTCATTTCGACCGTCTCGCAGATATCGCCGTAGGTGCGCGCGCCGCGCGCCGCGACGATCGCCTCATATTGCTCGACCGGATGCGCCGAGAAATAGAAGCCGAAAGCGTCCTTTTCCTTCCCCATCCGCTCGGCGAGCGTCCAGGGTTCGGCAGCGGGAAGCTGGAGCACCGGCGCGAGGTCGACGTCGCCGCCGAACAGCCCACCCTGCCCCGTCGAGCGCTCGTGCGCCGAGGCGTTGGCGCAGGCGAGCAGCGCCTCGGCGCCCGCGAAGGCGCGCGGGCGGTCGGGTTCGATGCCGTCGAACGCGCCCGCGCCCGCCAGCGCCTCGATCTGCCGGCGATTGAGCAGCTTGGGGTCGATGCGGCCCGCGAAATCGTCGAGACTCGCGAAATCGCCGCGCGCCCGCCGCTCGGCGATCAGCTCCTCCATCGCCCGCTCGCCGACCCCCTTGAGCGCGCCCAGCGCATAGCGCACCGCGAGCCCCTCATCGGTGCGTCCGACCGAGAAATCGGCTTCGCTCTCATTCACCGAGGGCGGCGCGACCGCGATGTCGAGCCGCCGCATATCATCGATGAAGATCGACAATTTGTCGGTCTGGTGGCTGTCGAACGACATCGACGCGGCGAAGAACTCGTGCGGATGATGCGCCTTCAGCCAAGCCGTCTGATAGGCGAGCAGGGCATAGGCCGCGGCGTGGCTCTTGTTGAAACCATAGCCCGCGAACTTGTCGATCAAGTCGAACAGCTCGTTCGCCTTTTTCGCATCGATTCCATTATGTTCGCCGCAGCCCTTCACAAAGGTTTCGCGCTGGGCGTCCATCTCGGCCTGGATCTTCTTGCCCATCGCGCGGCGCAGGAGGTCGGCGCCGCCGAGGCTGTAGCCGGCGAGGATCTGCGCCGCCTGCATCACCTGTTCCTGATAGACGAAGATGCCGTAGGTTTCGGCGAGGATGCCTTCGAGCAGGGGATGCGGATAGGCGATCGCCTCGCGCCCGTTCTTGCGCGCGCCGAACAGCGGAATATTGTCCATCGGCCCCGGGCGATAGAGCGCGACGAGCGCGATGATGTCGCCGAAATTGGTCGGCTTCACCGCCGACAGCGTGCGCCGCATCCCTTCGGATTCGAGCTGGAACACCCCGACCGTGTCGCCGCGCTGGAGAAGCTCGTAAACCCCCGGATCGTCCCAGCCGAGCTGGTCGAGATCGACGTCGACCCCGCGGAGCGCGAGCAGTCGCCGCGCCTCCTTGAGCACCGACAGCGTCTTGAGGCCCAGGAAGTCGAATTTCACCAGCCCCGCGCTCTCGACATATTTCATGTCGAACTGGGTCACCGGCATGTCGGAACGCGGGTCGCGATAGAGCGGGACGAGCTGGTCGAGCGGCCGGTCGCCGATCACCACCCCCGCCGCGTGGGTCGAGCTGTGCCGCGGCAGGCCTTCGAGCTGGCGCGCCATGTCGAACAGGCGCCGGACGCCGTCGTCCTGCTTATATTCGGTCATCAGCTCGCTGACGCCGTTCAGCGCGCGTTCGAGCGTCCAGGGATCGGTCGGATGATTGGGCACCAGCTTGGCGAGCCGGTCGACCTGGCCATAGCTCATCTGGAGCACGCGGCCGGTGTCCTTGAGCACCGCGCGCGCCTTCAGCTTACCGAAGGTGATGATCTGCGCCACCGTGTCGCGGCCATATTTCTCCTGCACATAGCGGATCACCTCGCCGCGCCGCGTTTCGCAGAAGTCGATGTCGAAGTCGGGCATCGACACGCGCTCGGGGTTGAGGAAGCGTTCGAAGAGCAAGCCCAATTTCAGGGGATCGAGATCGGTGATGGTGAGCGCCCACGCGACGACCGAGCCCGCGCCCGAGCCGCGCCCCGGCCCCACCGGAATATCGTGCGACTTCGCCCATTTGATGAAGTCGGCGACGATCAGAAAATAGCCCGGAAACCCCATCTGGGTGATGACGCCGACCTCGAAATCGAGCCGCTCGGCATAGGCCTGCCGCTCTTCGTCGGTCAGCTCGGGATGGATCGCGAGCCGGGCGTCGAGTCCCTCGCGCGCGTCGCGCGCCAGCTGCGCCGCCTCACCCTCGCGGTCGCCCGCGAGGCTCGGCAGGATCGGCGCGCGCTTGGGCGCCATGAAGGCGCAGCGCTGCGCGATGACGAGCGTGTTGCGCATCGCCTCGGGCAGGTCCGAAAAGGCATCCTCCATCGCCTCGGCGGGCTTCAGCCACGCCTCGGGGCTCGACACCCGCCGGTCCTCGCTCTCGACATAGGCCGACTGCGCGATGCACAGCATCGCGTCGTGCGCGGGGTGGAACTGCGGTTCGACGAAATTGGCGGGATTGGTCGCGACCAGCGGCAGCGCGCGCGCATAGGCCATGTCGATCAGCGCATTTTCGGCCGCCATCTCGGCCGCGTCGCCGCGGCGCGACAGCTCGATATAAAGCCGGTCCCCGAACAGCGCCTCGAGCTGTTCGACATAATCGTCTGCCGCGGTCTTCTGTTCGTCGGCGAGCAGCCGCGCCAGCGCACCTTCGCCGCCGCCGGTCAGGCAGATCAGCCCGTCGGTCCGCCCGGCGAGCGCCGACAGCGCGACGTGCGGATCCTGCTCGACCGGACGATCGAGGTGCGCCGCCGACACCAGCGCGCAGAGATTGTCATAGCCCTTGTCATCCTGCGCATAGAGCGCGATCCAGTCGATCAACGGCGCGCCGTTCGCCAATCGCTGCCCCGGCCGCGCGATGCTGAGCAGCGCCCCGACGATCGGCTGCACCCCCGCCGCCTTGCACGCCTCGCCGAACGCCATGACCCCGTAAAGCCCGTTGCGGTCGGCGACCGCGATCGCCGGAAAGCCGCGGTCGCGCGCGGCTTTCGCAATCGCCTTGGGCTCGATCGCCCCCTCCAGCATGGTGAAACTGGAAAAGACGCGCAGGGGAACGAAGGGGCTGTAGGCCATGGAAGGGACGCTACTGCGACTGAGGCGATTCGACCATGGCCGGTTTCACAAAATCGTCATTGCGAGGAGCCGGAGGCGACGAAGCAATCTCCAGCTGTTGACCTCGCTCGACCGCGATAGCTGGAGATTGCTTCGCTCCGCTCGCAATGACGGATCTTATCAACCCAGCAACGCCTCAATCTCTTTCCTGAGCCGCTCGGGCTTCGTCGTCGGCGCGTGGCGCGACACCACCTTGCCGTCGCGGTCGACCAGGAATTTGGTGAAATTCCACTTGATCCCGCTGCCGAGCAGGCCCGACTTCTCATCCTTCAGATGCTTGAAGATCGGGTCGGCGTCGCTGCCGTTGACGTCTATCTTCGCCATCACCGGAAAGGTCACGTCATAGGTGAGCGAACAGAAGTTCGCGATCTCGTCGGCATTGCCCGGTTCCTGCGCGCCGAACTGGTTGCACGGAAAGGCCAGCACCTCGAACCCGCGATCCTGGTAATCGCGATACAGTTCCTCCAGCCCCTCATATTGCGGGGTGAAGCCGCATTTCGACGCGGTGTTGACGATCAGCAGCACCTTGCCGCGGTAATCCGCCATCGATTGCGTGCCGCCGCCGGGCAGCGGTGCGGAAAGATCGTAAAGCGCCATGGTCACTCCCCTCCTGTCGGCGCCAGCCTACGCCTCGATATGCCCCTCGTGCAAGCGCAGCACGCGGTCCATCTTCGCCGCGAGCCGTTCGTTGTGCGTCGCGACGAGCGCCGCCGAGCCGTGATCGCGGACCAGCTTCACGAACTGGTCGAACACCCGGTCGGCGGTCGCCTCGTCAAGGTTGCCCGTCGGCTCGTCGGCGAGCACCAGCAGCGGCCGGTTCGCGAGCGCGCGCGCCACGGCGACGCGCTGCTGCTCGCCGCCCGACAGCTTGCTCGGCTTGTGATGCAGTCGCTCGGCCAGACCCAGCCGCCCGAGCAGGTCGGCGGCGCGTTCCTCGGCATCGGCCTGTTCCGCGCCGCGGATGAGCTGCGGCAGCACGACATTCTCGATCGCGTTGAAATCGGGAAGCAGGTGGTGGAACTGATAGACGAAGCCGATCTTCTCGCGCCGCGCCTTCGTCCGCTCGCCCTGGCTCAGCCGCGTGACATCCTCGCCGTCGATGCGGATCGTCCCGCCGAAACCGCCTTCGAGCAGGCCTACCGCCTGCAGCATCGTCGATTTGCCCGATCCCGACGGGCCGAGCAGCGCGACGATCTCGCCGCGCTTCAGGCTCGCATCGACGCCGCGCAGCACGTCGATCGTGACCTCGCCCTGGGTGAAGCTGCGCTTGAGGCCCGCGAGTTCGAGCACGACGTCACTCATAGCGCAGCACCTGCACGGGGTCGGTATTCGCCGCCTTGAACGCGGGATAGAGCGTCGCGAGGAAGCTGAAGACGATCGCCATCACGGCGATGCCGACGATTTCGAACGGGTCGGGCTTCGACGGCAGTTCGGAGAGGAAGCGGATCGAGGGGTCCCACAGCGGCTGGCCGGTGATGAACTCGGCACCGCGCAGCACGCCCTGGCGGAAATAGAGCAGGCCGAACCCGATCACCATGCCGAAGATCGTGCCCGCGATGCCGATCGACAGGCCGATCGCCATGAAGATGCGCAGCACCGCGTCGCGCGGCGCGCCCATCGTGCGGAGGATCGCCATGTCGCGCGTCTTCGCGCGCACCAGCATGATCAGCGAGGAGACGATGTTGAACGCCGCGACGAGCACGATCAGCGACAGGATCACGAACATCGCGACCCGCTCGACCGACAGCGCCTCGAACAGGCTGGAATTCATCGAGCGCCAGTCGGAAATGACCGCCTGCGACGCGAGCTTTTCGGCAAGCGGCTGCAGGATCGTCCCCACCTTGTCGGGATCGGTGGTCTTGATCTCGATCATCCCGATCTGGTCGCCGGTGAGCAGGAGGAGCTGCGCATCCTCCATCGGCATGACGACATAGGCCTTGTCGAAGTCATAGACGCCAATCTCGAACACCGCCGACACGCGATAGCCGATCTCGCGCGGCACGGTGCCAAAGGGTGTCGAGCGGCCTGCGGGGTTGATGATCGTCAGCGTCGATCCGACCTGCGCGCCAAGGTTGCGCGCCAGCTCGCTGCCGATCGCGACATTGCCCGATCCCGGGGTCAGCGTGTCGAGGCTGCCTTGCAGCACCTTGCCGTTGAGCGTCTCGTTGCGACGAATATCGGGCACCAGCATGCCCCGCGCCAAAATGCCCTCGACGCGGCCGTTCGAGGTCGCGAGCAAGGGCTGTTCGATCAGCGGGGTCGCCGACACCACCCCTGGCGTCGCGCGCGCCTGTTTCAGAACGTCCTGCCAGTCGTCCAGCCGCCCGCCGAAGCCCTGCACCACCGCATGGCCGTTGAGCCCGACGATCTTGTCGAACAGGTCGGCGCGCACCCCGTTCATCACGCTCATCACGATCACCAGCGCCGCGACGCCCAGCGTCACCGCGATAAAGCTGAACGCCGCCGCGACGAAGATGAACCCCTCGCCCCGCTGCGGCAGCATGTAACGTTTGAAGATGGTGCGCTCGTAAGGACGCAGGATCATCGGTCGAAAGGTCCTTCAGAACGCGTGCATGGCGATACACATGCGGCCGCTTTAAGGGCGCGCCGCTCCGCTGGCAATGGCCGCCCCGCGCGGCATTGTTGCGAACAATTCGCGAAAACCTGTTGCCCATCGGCCACAGGGCGAAGCAAAAGCGGCGTCTGCGCACTCGCCGAGGGTGACAAAGCCCCCCGATCGACGTAGCCCATCATCTTCTGGTTCAAGCGGCGAAAGGCCCGGTGCCAGGGAGTGCAGGCCATTCGCCTGGCCTGCGCAAAAGGGGGATGGCGAGTGTTCGTCACAGGCGCCCGGGTCTCGAACGAGGCCCGGGCGTTGTGATTCCAGGCGGCCGCCTCGCGTTCCGGCGAAGTCCTACGCCCGTCCGCTCAGCACGTCCGGGTCGACCCAGCCGCGGACATAGGCGACATAATAGATCACGAAGCCGATCGTCGCGACGATCGTCATCTGCGCCAGGATGCGCAGCGGACGAAAGCTCGCGGGAGCGCCCGGTTCCTGCCCTTCGACTAGCGGCACCGCGTCGTCCTCGGCCTTGCGGCCGTGGAACGGCAACACGAAAAAGGCGCTGAACGCCCAGAAGAGCAGATAGATGGCGAGCGCCGAGGTCCATTTCATCGCGATTGCTCCCCTGCCCGATCAGATATCGACGAGCATGACGTCGACGACGGGCTTTTTCCCGGTCCAGTCGGTCGCGATCCGCCGCACGCCGAGGCGGATCGCCTCGCGCAGCTTTTCCCGGTCGCGCGCGGGGCCGGTCGCGGCCTGTTCGGCGGCTTCGCGCATTTCATCGACGAAGGCTTCGCGTTCGTCCTCGACCGGGACCCCGCGGTAGCTGATCGCGCTCTCGACGAACCGGTTGTCCGAGAAGATCGCGGCGACCGAGATATGCCCGTTGAGCGCGAGCTTGCGCCGTTCGTTGATCGTCTCGCCGTCGGCGGGCAGGATGACGTCGCCGTCGAGGATCAGGCGGCCCGAACGGACACGCTCGAGGATTTTCGCCAAACCGGGCGCGAGCCGCACCAGGTCGCCATTTTCCTGCACCAGCGCATCGGGAACGCCCTTTTCGAGCGCGAAGCGCGCCTGTTCGTGCATATGACGGATCTCGCCGTGCACCGGCACGACGAGCTTCGGCCGCAGCCAGCCATAGAGCGCCGCGAGCTCGGGCTGGCCGGGGTGGCCGCTGACGTGGATATGCGCCTGCTTCTCGGTGACCGTCAGCACGTCCTTCGCCGCGAGCTGGTTCATGATCCGCCCGATCGCGACCTCGTTGCCCGGAATCTGCTTCGACGAGAAGACGACGGTGTCGCCTGCCTCGAGCTTGATCTGGTGGACGTCGCCGGCCATGCGCGCGAGCGCGGCGCGCGGTTCGCCCTGCCCGCCCGTCGCGATCACCATGGCCTTGTCGCGGGGCAGCCGCATCGCCTCGTCGAAATCGACCGTCGGCGGAAAATCCTTGAGATAGCCGACCGACCGCGCGACGCCGAGGATGCGGTCGAGCGAGCGCCCGGCGACGCAGAGGCTGCGCCCGGTCGCCTTCGCGACCGCGCCCAGCGTCGCCAATCGCGCGGCGTTGGACGCGAAGGTGGTGACGACCACCCTGCCCTTCGCCGCGCCGACCGCCGCCTGCAGCCCTGTGCGCAAGGCGCCCTCGCTGCCCGAGGCTTCGGCGTTGAAAGCGTTGGTCGAATCGCAGACGAGAAAATCGACCCCCTCGTCCCCGATCGCGGTCAGCGCCGCGGCGGTCGCGGGGGTGCCGAGGATCGGCTCCTCGTCGAGCTTCCAGTCGCCGGTGTGAAAGATGCGGCCATAGGGTGTATCGATCACCACCGCGCTCATTTCCAGGATCGAATGGGCGAGCGGGACGAGGCGGATACCGAAGGGGCCGAGGGTGAAGCTGTCGTCGATGTCGACGACCTTGATCTCGACCTCTTTCTCCAGCCCCTCTTCGGCCAGCTTGTGCGCGATCAGCCCCGCGGTGAAGCGGTTGGCGTAGAGCGGCACGCCGAGGTCGGCGGCGAGATAGGGGATGGCGCCGATATGATCCTCGTGCCCGTGGGTCAGCACGATGCCGAGCAGATCGTTCTTGCGGTCCTCGATGAATTCGAGGTCGGGCATGACGATGTCGATGCCGGGATAGTCCTGGCTGCCGAAGGTCACGCCGAGGTCGAGCATGATCCACTTGCCGTCGCAGCCATAAAGATTGGCGTTCATGCCGATCTCGCCCGACCCGCCGAGCGCGAGGAAAAGCAGCTCTTTGCCGGGTTTCGTCATTGGCCGGTGCTCCGCTGGTTATAGAGGTGCATCAGGCCGTTCAGTGTCAGATCGGGTTCGATGCGGTCGAACAGATGCGCGTGTTCTTCGAACAGGGTGGCGAGGCCGCCGGTCGCGATGACGGTCATCGGCTTGCCGACCTCGGCCTTCATCCGCGCGATCAACCCCTCGATCATCGCCACATAGCCCCAATAGACCCCGATCAGCATCTGGCTTTCGGTCGTGCGACCGATGACACTGCCGCTCGCCGGCGCCTCGATGGCGATCCGCGGCAATTTCGCCGCCGCGGCGACCAGCGCTTCGAGGGAAAGATTGACCCCCGGCGCGATGATCCCGCCGAGATAGCCGCCCTCGGGGCCGATATGGTCGAAGGTCGTCGCGGTGCCGAAGCTGATGACCAGCTTGTCCTTGCCCGGCGCGATCGCCTGCGCCGAAATGGCATTGCACGCGCGATCTGCGCCCACCGCCTGCGGCTCGTCGACCTTGAGCGCGATGCCCCAGCTCACCGGGTCGCGGCCCGCGATCAACGCCTCGACCCCGAAATATTTGTCGGCGAGCAGGCGCAGGTTATGAAGCGCGCGCGGCACCACGGTCGAGATGATCACCGCGTCGACGTCGGCGCGGTCGTGCCCTTCGATGCGCAGGAGCTGGTCGAGCCAGACCATATATTCGTCCGCGGTGCGGCGATCGTCGGTCGCGATCCGCCAGCGCGCCAGCAGTTCGGTGCCGCGAAACAGCGCGAATTTGGCGTTGGTGTTGCCGACATCGATCGCGAGCAGCACGGTTATTCCCCTTTATCGACCGGGCGGCGAAGCTCGACGTCGCCCGCATGGATCAGCATGACCGCCCCGTCCGCGCGACGCAAGCGCAGCGCGCCGTCGGGCGCGAGGCCGTCGAACGTCCCGTCGATGCCCTGTTCCGACACGCGAAGAGGCGTTCCGACCGGATGGCCGAGCGGCAGCCAGGCTCGGACGATGCTTTCGACGCCTTCCTGTCGCCAGCTGCGGAGCGCATCGACCAGCGCGATCGCCAGCGCGTCGGCGAAGCGGTCGCGATCGATCGCCGCGCCGCCGTCCGCAAAACAGAAGGTCTTGCGGTCAGGCAGATCGGGCGCCGAGACCAGATTGACCCCGATGCCGATCACGACAGCGTTGCCGCTGCGTTCGAGCAATATGCCCGAGCATTTCGCGCCGTCGACGAGCAGGTCGTTCGGCCATTTGAGCTGGAGCGGAACCCCCGGCGCAAAGGCTTTCACCACCTTCGCCAGCGCGACCGCGACGACGAGCGCCAGCGTCGCGGGCGACGGATCGCCGGCGGTGAGCTGCACGACGGTCGAGCCCATGAAATTGCCCTGCCCGTCGCCCCAGGGGCGACCGAGCCTCCCGCGCCCGGCGGTCTGCCGGTCGGCGACGAGCCAATGTCCCTCACCGACATGCTCGCCGCGCGCGAGCCGCGCCAGCATGTCGGCGTTGGTCGAACCCGTCTCGGCGATCCGCTCGATCGGCGCGATCAGAACAGCACCGAAGCGGCGGTCGCCGCGGCCACCGCCAGCATCGGGATGAACAGATAGCCGATCACCGACAGCCACAGCGCGCTGACCGCGATCACCGCGCCCTCGATCCGCGACCCGTCATTGCGGATCGCCGACTCGGCCTCGTCGTCGAAGAACATCGTCTTGACGATCGCGATATAATAGAAGGCGCCGATCACCGACACGACGACACCGGCGACCGCCAGCGGCACGAGCCCCGCGTTCACCGCGGCCTCGAACACCAGATACTTCGGCCAGAAGCCGAATAGCGGCGGGATCGCGGCGAGGCTGAACAGGAACACCGCCATCGCCGCGGCGAGCCCCGGCTGGCGCTTCGACAGGCCGGCATAGGCGGGGATGCTCTCGACCATCCGCCCGTCGGCGTCGCGAAGCTGCATGACGAACAGGAAGGCGCCGATCGTCGTGACGACATAGACGAGCAGATAGGTCAGCACCGCTTCGACCCCCTGCTGCGTTCCCGCGGCGAGGCCGATCAGCATGAAGCCGACGTTGTTGATCGACGAATAGGCGAGCAGGCGCTTGATGTTCTTCTGCCCGATCGCGCCGACCGCGCCGAGGATGATCGAGGCGAGCGACAGGAAGATGATGATCTGCTGCCACGCCGCGAGCGCCGGGCCCGCCGGCCCCATCGCGTCGATCAGGACGCGCGTCAGCAGCGCCATCGCCGCGACCTTCGGCGCGCTGGCGAAGAAGGTCGTCACGGGGGTCGGCGCGCCTTCATAGACGTCGGGGGTCCACATGTGGAACGGCACGGCGCTGATCTTGAACGCAAGGCCCGCGATCACGAAGACGATGCCGAACAGCAGCCCGATATCGATCCCGCCGCCCATCGCGGCCGCGACGCCGGCGAAATCGGTCGTGCCCGAAAAGCCGTAGAGCAGCGAGATGCCGAACAGCAATATGCCCGAGGCGAGCGCGCCGAGGACGAAATATTTGAGCCCCGCCTCGCTCGACCGGTCGTCGCTGCGCATGAAGCTGGCGAGAACATAGGAGGCGAGGCTGTTGAGTTCGAGCCCGACATAGAGCGTCATCAGGTCGCGCGACGAGGCCATGATGCCCATGCCGAGCGCCGCGAAGACGATCAGCGCCGAATATTCGGCGCGCATCGCCTCGCCGAAATAGCGCGGCGCGATCGCGATGCAGACAAAGCTCGCCGCATAGATGATGAGCTTGGCGAAACCGCCGAAACCGTCGACCGCCAGCGTGCCCGAAAAGACCGAGGCGTCGGTGCCGAACAGCGCCGCCACCGCGGCGGCCGCCGCCGCCAGCGTCAGCAGCGCGACGATCTGATAGAGCGCGACCCGGCGGTCGCCCGCGAAGGCGCCGAGCATCAGGGTGATCAGCCCGCCGATCGTCAGGATCAGCTCGGGCCAGATGAGCGCGAGGTCGGCGGTCATTGGACGCCTCCCGCATGATGCGCTTCGCCGTGCGGAGCAATCGCCTTGGGCTTGCCCGCCGTGACATGCGCGTCGCCCGCGGGCTTCGCCGGGGCGAGCCGCGCGACCACCGTGGTCACGTCGCCGCGCATCGGCGCGAGGAAGCTCTCGGGATAGACACCCATCCATAGCGCGACCGCGGCGAGCGGCACGAAGATCGCCCATTCGCGGGGCGTGATGTCGGGCATGGCCTTCACATCGTCCTTGGTCAGTTCGCCGAACACGATGCGGCGATAGAGATAGAGCATGTAGGCGGCGCCGAGGATGATGCCGGTGGTGCAGACGAAGGCGGCCCAGCTCGACGCTTCATAGATGCCGGCGAGACTCAGGAACTCGCCGACGAAGCCGCTCGTCCCCGGCAGCCCGATCGACGCCATGGTGAACAGCATGAAGAAGAGCGAATAGGCCGGCATGTTGACCGCGAGCCCGCCGTAGCGGCTGATCTCGCGTGTGTGCAGCCGGTCGTAGATCACCCCGACGCAGAAGAAGAGCGCGGCCGAGACGACGCCGTGGCTGAGCATGACGATCAGCGCACCCTCGATGCCCTGCTGGTTGAAGGCATAGAGGCCCGCGGTGACGATCGCCATGTGCGCGACCGACGAGTAAGCGATCAGCTTCTTCATGTCGCTCTGCACCAGCGCGACGAGGCTGGTGTAGACCACCGCGACCATCGACAGCCCGAAGACGAGCCATAGGAACTGCGCCGAGGCGTCGGGGAACATCGGCATCATGAAGCGCAGGAAGCCGTAGGACCCCATCTTCAGGAGCACGCCCGCCAGGATCATCGAACCCGCGGTCGGCGCCTGGACGTGCGCGTCGGGAAGCCAGGTGTGGACCGGCCACATCGGCATCTTGACCGCCATGCTCGCGAAGAAGGCGAGCCACAGCCAGGTCTGCATCTCGGGCGGGAAGTCGTAGTTCAAGAGGACCGGAATCTCGGTCGTCCCCGCCTCGCGGATCATCGCGATCATCGCGACGAGCATCAGCACCGAGCCGAGGAGTGTGTAGAGGAAGAATTTGAACGCCGCATAGATGCGGTTCTGCCCGCCCCAGATGCCGATGATCAGATACATCGGGATCAGCACGCCTTCGAAGAAGATGTAGAACAGCAGCAGATCCTGCGCCGCGAAGACGCCGATCATGATGACTTCCATGATCAGGAACATCGCCATGTAGAGGCCGACGCGCTGCTTGATCGATTCCCAGCTCGCGAGGATGCACAGCGGCATCAGGAAGGTGCTGAGCACGATCAGCATCATCGCGACGCCGTCGACGCCGAGCGCCCACTGGAAACGGCCGAAGAGGTCGGCGCGCTCGACGAACTGCCACTGGGCACCGCCGACGTCGAAATTCGCCCACAGCGCGATGCCGAGCGCGAGATCGGCCAGCGTCGCCGCGAGCGCTACCTGCCGCGCGGGCTTGGCCTCGAGGAACAGGCAGAGGATGGCGGCGACCGTGGGGATCGCCAGCATCAGCGAAAGGATGGGAAACCCGCTCACAGGAACCTCACCATCGCCCAGCTGGCGAGGCCGACGAGACCGAGCAGCATCACGAACGCATATCCATAAACATAACCCGATTGCAGCCGGACCGCGAGCCGGGTCCCCCCTTGGACGAGCGCCGCGACGCCATCGGGACCGAAGCGGTCGATGGTGCCTTCATCCCCGCGCTTCCAGAAGAAGCGGCCGATCGCGAAGGCGGGCTTCACGAACAGGACGTTGTAGAGCTCGTCG
>Ga0182745_1003382_pt1 | contig 13780 bp, 9 predicted proteins | sample eDN3rd30CKraftBY_FD_128523 | JGI IMG/M metagenome (GOLD analysis project Ga0182745, IMG submission 128523) | Enriched backyard soil microbial communities from Emeryville, California, USA - eDNA 3rd pass 30_C Kraft BY (version 2) (version 2) | ecosystem: Environmental > Terrestrial > Soil >...
GAAAGGTGCTTTGTCAGGCGAGATCGAGCGATTTGTGTTCTGACGATTTGTGTTCTGGCAAGGAAGCCGAAGCAGGCGAATCCCAAAGATTCGTCGATGCAGGCTGACGAAGTTCAGAACGCAATAGAGCCGATCGCAGCACAAATTGACCTTTCGGGACAGACTCTCAGCAAGTGAAACCCCTTTCGACGCGGGCACAGGATCGACCAGACTGGTCTGGGATGAGGCGTTTTCTTTCGCTGATCTCCGCTCTCCTGTTGATCTGTCGGCATCCGGAACATTCTCAGGAGACACGACGCTTCAGCGTGTCGAGCAGCACGGAAATCATGAGGACCGCGCCCAGGACAATCTTCTGATTGAAGGGATCGACGTTGGTCAGATTCATTCCGTTTTTAATGACGGCAATGATGAAGGCTCCGATCAGCGTACCGAAGATCTTTCCTTGTCCTCCCATCAGAGATGTCCCGCCCACCACCACGGCTGCAATGACTTCCAGTTCGTACATCTGGCCGAACTTTGGATCTCCCGCCGAAAGTTGTGATGTCAAGACAATTCCTCCCAGTCCGGCCAGCAGACCACAAATCGTATAGACCGCCAGCAGGACCCGTTTTACCGGGACTCCGGATAATCGGGCTGCTTCTTCATTTCCGCCAATTGCGTAGAGATATCTTCCAAACACCATACGGGACATTACAAAATGGGCAATCAGATAAAGCACGAGCATGAGCAGAATGGGATTTGGAATCCCCAGGGTTTTGCCTTGTCCAAGGTCGAAAAACGTGGTGGGAAGCTCTGGAATGGAACGCCCTTCCGATAGTCGAAAGGCCAGCCCGCTGGCCATCATCATCATACCGAGCGTGACGATAAATGAAGGGAGCCGAAACGCCGCCACCAGACACCCGTTGAAGAACCCTGCACATCCGCAAACTGCAATCCCTGCCAGCATTCCAAGAACGGTCATGCCCAGGCTGGCAGATGTCCCTGCACCGAAGTCACGCATCACCAGGGCCGAACTCACCGATGCCAGCGCGACCAGCGAACCCACGGAGAGATCGATGCCTCCAGTGATGATGACCATCGTCATTCCAATGGCAATCATGGCGTAAATCGCTGTCTGACTGGCGATTCCCAGCAAGTTGGTGCTCTTGAGAAAATCCGGCCAGGCATAAGCCGCCGGAATCACGCACTTTGAACTTCCCACTTCAGGAAAACGGTCATAGACCGTCCAGCGTGCTGCCGCCTCGTCCGCAGCAATGGCGTCGATACGTTTTCCCTGCTTCAACAGAGATTCAATGGCTTTCCTGACATCCGGGGCAGCTCCATTCACATTTCCCAGCACAGTACAACCCAGTGCCTGAAGCCGGGTCTGCGTGGCCTTCGCAAAAAGAAGATTCTGCTTCGTCCGGCGCGTGACGATGAGTACTCCGGCATTCTGGCCATGACGGGCAAAGATCCGTTCGGCCACCTGATGGCCTGCATCTACCGTGGTGGGAACCTGCTGGCGAATGGTCAGGACGCTGAATAAAGCTCCCAGCAGAAGCAAGACGAAGACCATTCCATAATCGCGAAAAAACGAATGATTCAGCAGTGACATCAGTGGCATCTTCTTCAGTATTCCTGGGATCAATTTATTGAGTCGAGAACCGGGAAACGAGTTGTTTCGCCATGAAAGAGGTCGTTGCGGCCACGGAAAGTTCCATGATTTGAGTTTGGGTGATCTGCGAGACATCCGAGATTTCCCCGGTAACCCGGCCTTCGTGCATGACCAGAATGCGGTCGCTCATGCCCATCACTTCCGGCAGCTCGGAGCTGATCATCAGGATCGCTTTTCCCTGCCGGGCCAGTTCATTGATCAGCAGATAGATTTCATAGCGTGCCCCCACGTCGATGCCGCGCGTCGGTTCATCAAAGATCAGAATCTCCGCGTGTCGCTCCAGCCATTTCGCCAGCACCACTTTCTGTTGATTTCCCCCGGACAAGTTGCGGACCAGTTGTTGCTGGGAAGAAATCTTGATGTTGAGCTGATCGACATAATTTGCAAAGACGGTGCGTTCTTTAAATCCGTTGATGACTCCACAGAACGAAAGTTGACGAAGATTGGGCAGGCTGAAGTTGTCGCGCACGCTGGCGTCCAGCACGAGTCCCTGGCTTTTACGGTCTTCCGTCAACAGGCAAATCCCTGCTCGCATCGCGTCGCCCGGTTGCCGGATCTTCAGTGAACGGCCATCCAGCTTGATCTCACCTGCATCCGCGCGGTCCGCACCAAAAATCAGGCGGGCCACTTCCGTTCGCCCCGCCCCCACGAGTCCGGTCAGCCCCAGCACTTCGCCAGCTCGAATCTGAAAACTGACATCCCGGACAGCCGTTCCACGACACAGCCCCTGCACTGAAAGCCGGACCGGGCCGGGTTCATGATGATGCTTAGGAAACTCGTGTTGGAGATCGCGTCCCACCATCATTTCGATCATTTTCTGGCGTGTGAGATCACCAATCAGTGATTCACCAACATGTTCTCCATCACGCAGAATCAGCACTCGATCTGCAATTTCAAAAATTTCGTCCAGGCGGTGACTGATATAGATGGTCCCGATCCCCCGCTGTTTCAGTTGTCGGATGACAGCAAACAGCCGGGCCACTTCCTGCGGAGTAATGGTCGCGGAGGGCTCGTCCATCACAATGACTTGCACGTCTTGAGAGAGCGACTTGGCAATTTCAACGACCTGCTGCTGAGCCACGGAAAGCGTGCGGCAAGGGACATCCAGTGGGATGGAGATGCCGATCTGCTGAAAGAGATCTGCGGCAAGCTGACGCTCACGTCGGCGGTGAATCAATCCGATGCCTGCTTCGCGGCCCAGAAAAATGTTTTCCCAGGGAGTCAACTCGGGAATCAGATTGAATTCCTGATAAATGACGCCGATTCCGGATCGAATGGCCACAGCAGGACTGGAAAACTCGATCTCGTTTCCATGGATGCGAATGGTGCCGGCATCTGGTTGATGAGCTCCCCCCAGCATTTTGATCAGCGTACTTTTGCCCGCTCCATTTTCTCCCAACAGCGCCAGCACTTCACCACGTTGCAGAGTGAGATCCACTCCTCGCAGCGCCTTGACGCCGGGGAATGATTTCCGGATCCCGCGCATTTCCAGCAACGCGGGCTGTGCAGACAACGGTGTGATGATCTGTTCGAATGAATTCAAATGCCCCGCCCCAGTGCTCCGTCAACTTTAAAAATGAGGATAGGTCATCACGCAAATTCAGACAACGGAGGACATTTCGCGATCACGTACCCGAAATCCGAGCCCTGGCAGGGTACTGCTTCATGATGCTGTTCCGGATGCCAGTTCCGGATCGTGCTGTGCGTCTTCCTGATAATACAGTGCTGAAGGGATTAAAATCTCCGGCGGAACTTCATCGCCATTAAAATATCGCATCATCTGCTCAATCGTGGTCTGGCCGATACGGTCTGGAAATTGAATCGGGTCGCAGAGAATCAGCCCGTCTCGAATGGCCTGCTTGCCGATCAGTTGTCCGTCAAAGCCGATGATTGTTACCCGGTCCGCTTTTCCGGATGCTTCTAGTGCCGCCCGCGCCCCCAGCGCGGAAGGGTCGTTGATGGCAAAGATGGCTGCCAGATCCGGAAAAGACTCAATGATATCTTTGGCAGCTTTAAAGCTTTCATCTCGCACGGCGCCGCCGTCCAGCGTGGTGACAATGTCAATCTTGGAAATCGATGATCTGGCATTATGCGCATCGAGGACCTCGCGGAATCCCTGTACTCTCAGCTGGCAGGATTCCGCCTGTGGGAAATGCAGGATCGCCACTTTTCCGCCAGAGGTCGACAGTTGCTTTACCATTGCCTGTCCGGCCAGTTTTCCCCCTTGGTAATTGTCTGTCGCAACGTGACAGATCACCGTCCCTTGGCTGCCGTCATATTTCATGTCGTTTGTGAAGACGGGAATCCCGGCGGCGTTCGCCTGCTGAATGGCCGGTCCGATGGACTGGGAATCACACGGGTTCAAGACGATGGCATCGACCTCTTTGACAATGAATTCCCCCACCTGATCCGCCTGCTTCTTCACGTCCCGTTCAGCAGAAACGATCAACACTTCATATCCGTGCCGGCGAGCTTCAGCCTGCATCGTTTCGGCAATGGTCTTAAAGAAGGGATTCGTCAGCGTGAGTGCCGAGAAGCCAATTGTGCCGCGCAAAGCTACCTCTTGATCGCCCGTCTGCGCCGCAGCATTGAGAGCAGCCGGTTGTGCCTGTTGACGGCAGCCAGCCAGCAACAGGCTCGCGACCAGTACGAACGCGACTGAAAGACGATTCATCATCACTCCGACAGAAAGGCAAGAAAATACTGTCGCAAAATGCAGAGAACGATTGACCTGAGGGTTGAATCTGCGTGAAGTTCAAGATATACATTAGTGAAATCGATTTCAAGTATGAATGCAATGGCTCGTTCGACAATTTTTGATTCGTACTCAAAGCCGATCTGGAAAGGTGCTTTATCAGGCGAGATCGGGCGATTTTGCGTCCTGACCAGGAGGCCGAAGCAGGCGAATCCCAGTGATTCGTCGATGCAAACTGACGAAGCTCAGAACGCAAAGGGGCCGATCGTAGCACAAATTGACCTTTCCGGATCGACTTTCAGTCAGCGCAGATCTTGTGAGACAAAACCGTCCGCCGCATGGCAAAATGCGAATCATGTGCTGTTCTTGCCCTTCATTTAAAGCGAACTTATGAAGCTGTTGGAAAAATCGACTGTCCCAAATCTTCAACGGGGCATGGCCATTCTAGAATTTTTGGCGACGCACCAGACCAGTGCGACGATTGCCGAGCTGTCCGAGCAGTTGGGCTATCCGTCGGCTTCTGTCTTTCGCATTACGCAAGAGCTGGAAAATCTGGGATACCTGACACGGGACCTGGCTTCCAAACGGTACTCTCTCACCAGCAAATTTCTCTTGCTGGGGCAACCGCAGGGGGAAAATCGCAGTCTGATCGAAGCAGCCACACCTGCCATGCGGGCGTTGAACCGAAAGACTGGAGAAACCACCCAGCTTCTCTGTCTGGTGGAAACTCATTCCGTGGTGATCGAGCAATTTATTTCGACACACCCATTCAAGTATTCCGCTCAATTGGGGGCACGTTGCCCGGCCTATAGCTGTGCTCCGGGGAAAGCGATGATTGCGTTTCTCCCGGAAGACGAACGTGAAGAACTGATTTCACGAATGAAGTTCAAGCAGTTCACCAGTACGACGATTACGGATCGAACCACGTTTCGTGCGGAGTTAAACCAGATCGTCAAGTGTGGATACGCGGTTGATCGTGCGGAAGGACTCGAAGGGATTCACTGTGTGGCAGCGGTGATTCGTGACCGTCACAATTTTCCAGTCGGGGCAATGACCATTGCAGCCCCTTCTTCAAGATTGCCCCGTTCCCGGTTTGCAGAGATGGGCCAATGTGTTTTGGAATGCGTTCAACAGGCAAAGACCGACTACCAGGGATAGCATGAATTTTCTAAGTGAAATCACCGGATCGTTCTCGCAGCCTTGTGCGGAGAATCCAACCGTGGCCATGGTTGAAGCGGCCTATGAACACCATGGGATGGACTGGCGATATCTGAACTGCGAAGTTTCATCTCAAAATCTGGCGGACGCGGTGGCAGGTGCCCGGGCGATGAACTGGGCCGGTTTCAACTGCTCCCTGCCGCACAAGATCGCGGTGATTCCGCTGCTGGATGGCCTGGGAGAATCCGCAGCCATCATTGGAGCGGTCAATTGTGTCGTGCGGCGCGGAGAACGCTACCTGGGTGAGAACACGGATGGCAAAGGGTTTGTCAAATCGCTTCTGGAGAAGAGCGAATTACAGGGAAAATCCCTGGTGCTGCTTGGAGCAGGAGGAGCGGCCCGGGCCATCAGCGTGGAGTCGGCCCTGGCGGGGGCGCGTGCCATTCATGTTGTGAATCGTTCGATGGAACGGGGCCTGGCTCTCGTCAAGCTGATCAACGAGCAGACTCCTGCGACAGCCACGTTTTCTCTCTGGTCTGGAAACTTCGTGGTTCCTCCGGAAACCGACATCGTGATCAATGCCACCTCCATTGGAATGGCGCCCAATCTTTCTGCCTGTCCGGCAATTGCCCTGGACTCATTGCAACCGCACATGGTGGTGGCCGATGTGATTCCCAATCCTCCTGAAACGGAATTGTTGCGAGCTGCAGCCAGTCGCGGTTGTTCCGTGGTTGACGGCCTGGGAATGCTCGTTCATCAAGGGGTGGAGGGGATCAGGTACTGGTCCGGTATCGAAGTTGATCCAGCAGTGATGCGTGCCCGGCTGGAGGAGATTTTTGGAACATCATTATGCAGAAAGTAAGATGTCTTCAATGAGCACTCGTCGGTTTCAACTCGCAATGAAGCAGTTGCAACAGATCATCTTGCAACCGGTGATTCTGGTATGGGGAATGGTGGCGGTCTGTCCGGCAGGTGATTCCCTGCAAATGATTCACTCGCAAGAGTCGTACATTTTGCAGTCCACACAGGTATCGTTGGCGGTCACTCGACTGGGAGGTCACATGGCCCCGGTCACTTTCTATCGCGACACGCCCAGCTCTATTCAACCTTATTATCTTTCTCCCTGGCAGGACGAACCGGCGGTATCGATGCCGGCTGCGGTCCTTGTACCGCTACGGGGAGATTTTTTCTGTCTCCCATTCGGGGACAATCAAGAGCCGGTCCAGGGAAAACAGCATCCAGCGCATGGAGAAAGTGCCACTTCAGAATGGCAATTCAAGGAAACGTCTCAGCAGGGAACTGTCCGTTCGATCGTGTTGACGCTGGAGACGAAAGTTCGTCCTGGCCATCTTCAAAAAACGCTTTCTCTGGTGGATGGAGAAAATATCGTTTACTCCAGTGATCTCATCGAAGGGGTTTCAGGTCGGATGCCGCTGGGGCATCACGCAACTCTCGCCATGCCGGACAAAGCGGGCTCCGTTCGCCTTGCCACCAGTCCCATACGGTTTGGAATGACGTTTCCCGGCATCTTCAGCCATCCGGAAGCTGGCGAATATCAGGCATTGCAACCGGGTCGCCAATGGGCCAGCCTGCAGCATGTTCCCATGGCGTGGAAAGAAGTTCCCGATGCAGACCTGTCCCGGATGCCGGGGCGTTATGGGTATGCGGACCTGGTGCAACTCGTGAATGATCCCGCACAAAATGCTGATCAACCAGCATGGGTGACTGCGACATTCACCGATCAGAATTTCATCTGGTTTGCGTTGAAAGATCCCGCCCTTCTCAATTCCACGGTCCTCTGGATGGAGAACCATGGACGACACGGGCATCCGTGGAATGGCAGGAATCAATGCCTGGGAATTGAAGACGTCACGTCCTTCTTTTCCGCGGGACTGCAGACATCCATCAAGGAAAACCTGCTCACCAGGCAGGGAGTCCCCACGGCCATTGAACTGATCCAAGGCAAGCCGCTGGCAATTCGCTACATCCAGGGAGTTGTGCGTATTCCTGTAACCTTCGATCAAGTTGACCATGTGGAATTCGGCCGGCAGGCGGTGACATTTGTCTCCTCACAAGGGGAACGGGTTTCCACGCCGGTGCGTTATGATTTTCTGAAATCGGGAAAACTTCCGTAGCAGAAGATGTGAGGATTCTCATCACGAGGCTGCAGAGTGAGAATTTGGATTCAGGAAGATCACAAATTTGAAAACAGGTGTTTCATGTCCCGTCAAATGCGTTTGAGGTCCTGTTTGTTTCAATCGGTTCTCACGTTGCTGATGGTCCTGCAGGCGACAACCGGCACTGCGCGGGCCGAAGAGCTTTCTCGGTCCGTGAACCTGGAATTCTTTGAGTCAAAGATCCGCCCGGTGCTGGTGGAACAGTGTTACGGATGCCACAACACCGCTCGTAAGCAGGAAGGGGGGCTAAGTGTCGATTTTCGAGGAGGCCTGCTGAAAGGGGGGGATTCCGGTCCCGCAGTGATTCCTGGAGACCCTGGAAAAAGCCTGCTTCTGCAAGTGATCCGGTATCAGGTTGATGGCTATGAAATGCCGAAATCCGCCCCCAGGTTGTCGCAAAATGTGATCAGCTATTTCGAAACCTGGATTCGTGAAGGTGCTATTGATCCGCGTGATGAGCCTCCCAGCGAAGAAGACCTGGCGGAAGCAACTTCCTGGGAAGCCATGATGGCAAGGCGCAAGCAATGGTGGAGTTTGCAGCCGATTGTTCGCCATCCCGTCCCCGTCGTTCAGAACTCCGCATGGTGCCGGAATGAGATCGATCATTTCATCCTGTCAGGTCTCGAACGAAATCGACTTCAACCAGTATCAGACGCTGCGGCTGGCGTGTTGATCCGCAGGGCCTTTTTTATCTTGACCGGCCTGCCTCCTCGTCCCGAAGAGATTGCCCACTGGCAACCGAAACTGGAAGTTCATAACACGGCCCAGCGGGACCAGAACTATGCCAGTCTGATCGATGAATTACTGGCCCGCTCCGAGTTTGGAGAACACTGGGCCCGGCATTGGATGGACTGGATACGGTATGCGGAATCACACGGTTCGGAAGGAGATCCGGAGGTTGGTCAGGCCTGGCGGTATCGCGATTATCTGATTCGAGCCCTGAACGCCGATGTCCCGTATGATCAACTTGTGCGGGAACATCTTGCCGGAGATTTGCTGCAGACACCCCGCATTAATGAACAGTTGCAGATCAACGAATCCCTGATTGGACCAGCACACTGGCGGATGGTCTTTCATGGGTTCACCCCGACAGATGCACTGGACGAAAAAGTCCGCTTTATCGACGACGAAATCAATGTCTTCTCGAAGGCTTTTCTGGGGCTGACCGTCTCTTGTGCCCGCTGTCATAATCACAAGTTCGATGCCATCAGCCAGGCCGACTACTACGCACTGTTCGGGATTCTTGGCTCCTGCCGTCCGGGACGAAATGTCATCGATCTTCCCGCCATTCAGCAAAAGAACGTTGCTGAACTGACTGAGTTAAAAACGCAGCTGCGAAATGAGTTGGCCGCTCAATGGTTGTCGCGACTTCCCCAACTGACCGCAAGCTGGTTCGGCAGAGAAGAAGTAGGCAAAAAAGAAGTAGACAAAAACAGCATTCTCGCCCCCTGGCAGCAGTTTCAGCAACAAGTCGCTGCGGGAACCGCTCCCACCGAGGCCTGGAATGGATTGATGGAACGCTGGGAAAAGCGGCAGCAGGTTCTGGCGGATACTTCTGAAAAGCCGCATCGGCAACACTGGGATCTGGGTGATCCTGCGCAAGTGGCCCAGTGGTTTTTAAATGGTCAGGGATTGACGGGCTCACCTGCATCAGCGGGGGAATTCACGGTTTCGCTCACCGATGAAAAAGTATTGTCGGACATCTTTCCTCGCGGGATTTACTCTCACGCCCTTTCTTCCCGGCATGCGGCCCGCATGAGTTCTCTGGACTTTCGTGTTGATGGAGACCAGGAAGTCTGGATGCAAGTGTGTGGGGATGGCGGTGCCCTGGCGCGTTACGTCGTTCAGCAATATCCCCGTAACGGCACCGTTTATCCCATTGTTCGATTGACCCCGGATTGGCGCTGGGCAAAGCTCGACATGAGTTACTGGAAGGGTGATGATCTCTATCTGGAACTGGAAACCGCGCAAGACGCTCCAATTCCCGCCGCCGGTGAAGATCGTTCCTGGTTCGGCGTTCGGGAAGTCTTCGTCACGAACAAAGGATTCACGCCTCCTGCGCCGGATGTCTTCGATCGTCTGGGGACGCTTCTGGATGCCAGTGATGCTCCTCCTGTGCAGTCGCTAACTGACCTCCAACAGAGGTATCAGAACGCCGTCTCCTCCGCGATTCGCAACTGGCAGAATGAAACGCTGACCGACTCACAGGCCCTGTTACTGGATGCCTGTTTGCAGGAATCTCTTCTGCCAAACACGTTTTCAGCACTCCCGACGCTACAGCCGCTGGTGGAGCGGTATCGAAAACTGGAAGCGGAAATCGCTGTGCCCAAACGAGTGCCGGGACTGGACGAATCCATTGGACGCGATCAACCGCTGATGGTTCGAGGTGATCATAAGAACCCGGGCGAAGTCATTCCCCGGCGATTTCTGGAAGCCATCGACGCGACTCCCTATCAGACCCCGCTGAGTGGACGACTCCAATTGGCAGAAGATGTTCTGCATGAGAAAAACCCGTTAACCCGCCGCGTGGTGGTCAATCGAGTCTGGCATCACCTGTTCAGTCAGGGGCTGGTCCGTACGCCAGACAACTTTGGAAAAATGGGAGAGCTGCCCACACATCCGGAACTTCTGGACTGGCTGGCCCTGCGATTTTCTGAGCAGGGCTGGTCCTTCAAAACATTAATTCGAGAGCTTCTGCTGTCTCATACCTGGCAACTAGATTCGACTCCATCGCCGGAAGCGCTGGCGGCAGATCCGGATAATCGCTGGTTGTCGCACGCCCCTGTGCGCCGGCTGGAAGCGGAGTCCATTCGGGATGCGATCCTGCAGGTGTCCGGACTGCTCGATCGGACTCCCTACGGTCGCTCCGTCGCAGGGACATCGAATCGTCGAAGCCTGTATGTCGCTGTCCGTCGGAACTCGCTTGATCCATTTTTGCGCGTGTTCGATTTTCCCGAACCGTTCAGTGCTTCCGGTCGCCGGGACGTGACAAATGTCCCCGCACAGGCACTGACGCTGATGAATGACGATCAGGTTGTGCGGGCCGCGAAAGCCTGGACCGCCACGCTCCTCAAGCCGGATTCCTCCACCACAGAGACTGACCATATCCAAAGCATGTTTCTGACTGCGTTCGGACGTTTGCCTGCTCCTGAAGAAATCGATTCCGCACTTCGTTTTCTCGATCAATCACAACGTCTGCATCAGGACTTGATCACCCGACAGCGACAACTGCATCAGGAAATCGACCGACTTTCGAATGAAATCGATCAAGTCCTGCAGCTGGCCAGATCGCGCGGAGTGCCCGAAGAACCAGCAACCGGGATTTCACCCCCTGTTCCACTCGTCAGTTGGGATTTTGAGGGCCATTTCAACGATGTGATTCAGGGAAACAAAGCTCGTCCCGTTGGGCAGGCTGTCCTTCAGGACGGGGCCTTGATCTGCCGGAAGGGAGGTCATGCCATTTCGGAACCGCTTCAGGTCACGTTAAAGGAAAAGACGCTCGAAGCCTGGGTGCAACTCGATACGCTGGAGCAACGTGGTGGAGGAATCCTCTCGATTCAATCCCGCAATGGAGACGTCTTCGATGCCATTGTTTTTGGTGAGATGACTCCCGGTGAATGGCTGGCGGGCAGCGACTTTTTTCATCGAACCAAAACGTTTCATGGCCCTCGGGAAAAGGAAGCTACCGATCGTCCCGTGCATCTGGCGGTGACTTATCAGCCCGATGGCACAATCACTTTTTATCGCGACGGAGTTCCCTACGGAACCCCCATCTCAAGTCACGGACCAGTGGAATTTCCCGCAGGCGAAACCGTCTTGACTTTTGGTCTGCGACATCTTCCCGCGAATGCACAACGAACGATTTCCGGACGCATTTTGTTGGCACAAGTCTATGACCGCGCCTTGAGTCCGGAGGAAATTCAGAACTCATTCCGTGCCCATCCGCAGCCTGTTTCCCAGAAAAAACTCTGGGAACGCCTGACAGAAAAGGAACGTGAACAGGTCACAATTTTGCGAAACGAGAAGCAAACGCTGCAACAACAACTGGACGCCATTCCTTCTCTCAGCCATCCTCCCGTTCAGACTGCCTGGACAGATCTGGCCCGAGGGTTATTCCTGATGAAGGAATTTATCTACCTGAAGTAGAACAACTCCACCCAGGCGTTTTCCAATTCACTGCCTGCATTGCCCGCTGGCAGTTCCACTGGAGCGTCTTTGTAAATTTCGTCGCAGACTTGCCTCGCAGCATCCAGTCTTTCATCAAGTGAAACACTTTCCACGCGGGCACAGGAGAGACCAAACTGGTCCAGTGCCCTGTCAGGGCTTGGATTTCGGGTACGTGATCGCGAAACGTCCTCCGTTGTCGGACTTTGCATTAAGTCCTACCCGAATTTTTAAAATTGACGAAGCACTAGGCTGTCACAGCGTGAGCACAATTCCGGAGAACGCCATGTTTGAAACATCCCATCAACCCGTTTCCCGCCGAAGAATGCTTCAGCGCTGTTCCATTGGGTTTGGGGCAGTCGCCTTGCAGGGATTGCTGGCGGCCGAACAGGCTGCACGCAGTGCCGAAGCAGAATCGGAAGTTGCTCCCAGCAGACTCCATCATACTCCCCGGGCCAAGCATGTCATTTTCTGTTTCATGTCGGGCGGCGTCTCGCATGTCGACTCTTTTGATCCAAAACCGGTCTTGAAAGCACTGCATGGCAAGCCGATGCCCGTCAAGATAGAACGGACTCAGTTCAACAATAACGGGCAAATCATGGCCAGCCCCTTTGAGTTCTCCCGCTACGGAGAGTCGGGCATTCCGGTCAGCAGTTTGTTTCCGCACATTGGCAGCGTGGCGGATCATCTGGCTGTGATTCGCTCGATGACATCTTCCGTCAATGAACATGCCCAGGGAAACTTTTTTATCCATACCGGGTTTCCCTTCATGGGATATCCCAGCGCAGGGGCCTGGGCCGCTTATGGACTCGGGATGGAAAATCAGAATCTCCCGGCATATGTCGTGCTGCAAAGTGGCAATGCTGCCGCGCCACATGGAGGAGTCAGTCTGTTCAGCAACGGTTTTTTGCCAGCCCAGCATCAAGGTTCCATTCTGGCAGCAGACCGCACACAGGCCATCCGCAATATTCAATCCCCCGATGCCGCTTCCGTACAACGGCAACGCTTGGATTTCGTAGAACAGTTCGATTCCCGGTTCCTGCAGACCACGAAAAGCGACCCACAGGTCGAAGCAGCCATTCAAAATGCGGAAACTGCGTTCCGTATGCAGTCTGCCGTTCCGGACCTCTGCGATATTTCAGGAGAAACCAAATCCACACGAGAGCTCTACGGCGTCGATTCCACAGATGCGGAACTGGCAGGGTATGCCCGGCAATGTCTGCTGGCCCGGCGACTTGTGGAACGGGGTGTCCGGTTCATCGAACTGAGTTGCCTGTCCAGAAATATCGGTGGTGGAAATCCCCCGAACCCCTGGGATCAACATGGCGATCTGGCAAGAGGGCACAAGGCCATGGCGCTGCAGGTCGATCAACCGATTGCCGCATTAATTCAGGATCTGCAGGCACGGGGACTGCTGGAAGAGACACTGATTATCTGGGCCGGCGAATTTGGACGCACCCCTTTTTCACAAGGGAGCGATGGCCGGGATCATAACCCGTTTGGGTTCAGCATCTGGATGGCAGGCGGGGGGATCAAAGGGGGAACCATCTACGGAGCCACCGACGAATTCGGGTATCATGCCATCGATGGTTCCAGCACCATTTATGATCTGTGGGCCACCGTTCTACATCAACTGGGAATCGACCACGAAAGACTGACCTATCGATATGGCGGCCGAGATTTCCGCCTGACGGATGTTCATGGCGTCGTGATGCGTTCCATCCTGTCGTGATAGAGCGTTTTTGTAAATCTTGTGGCGGACTTGCCTCGCGGCATTCAGTCTTTCATCAAGTGAAACCATTTCAACGCGGGCACATGATCGACCAAACTGGTCTAGTGCCCTGTCAGGGCTTGGATTTCGGGTACGTGATCGCGAAACGTCCTCCGTTGTCGGACTTTGCGTTAAGCCCTACCCGAATTTTTTAAATTGAC
>Ga0182745_1003383_pt1 | contig 13779 bp, 11 predicted proteins | sample eDN3rd30CKraftBY_FD_128523 | JGI IMG/M metagenome (GOLD analysis project Ga0182745, IMG submission 128523) | Enriched backyard soil microbial communities from Emeryville, California, USA - eDNA 3rd pass 30_C Kraft BY (version 2) (version 2) | ecosystem: Environmental > Terrestrial > Soil >...
CAATGGGCGAATTCGCGAGCGCCGAGTCAACCTGGCTGAGGAAGAGGGACGGGGGGCAGACCGCGACCCGAACGTCCGAGGTCGAGCCGACACCATTCTTAACAGCTTCGGCCAGGGACACTGCGTCCTTGGCCGTTGCCGGATTCATCTTCCAGTTACCCGCAATGAACAGCGAACGCATTAAACCGTCACTCCCTCACAGGCGTCGATCGACTTACCAAGTACGTTGGCCAATTGCCGAAGTTCTTGCATCAGCGTCGCATACTGACTGGGCAAGAGCGCCTGGGGACCGTCGGAAAGGGCCTTTTCCGGGCACGAATGAACTTCGATGTGAATCCCATCGCTCCCAGCCGCGACACCGGCTCGGGCCATCGCCGGAATCAGGTCGCGCCGACCCGTCGCGTGGCTCGGATCCACGATAATGGGCAGGTGGCTCAGCCCCTTCGCGTTCGGGACGATCGAGAGGTCGAGCGTGTTTCGAGTCGATTCCTCGAAGCTGCGAACCCCTCGCTCGCACAGGATGACCTGCCGGTTCCCCTGAGCCAGCACATATTCGGCCGACATCAAGAGGTCCTTCACCGTGGCACTCATTCCGCGCTTCAGGAGAACGGGCTTACGGGTCTTGCCCACCTCTTTCAAGAGGTCGAAGTTCTGCATGTTCCGCGCACCGATCTGGAACATGTCGGTGTAACGTTCCACGAGATCGACCTGGCGAGGGTCCATCACCTCGGTCACGACGGGCATGCCGAACCGTTCGCCGGTGGCCTGGAGCATTTTGAGGCCGTCTTCCCCCAAACCTTGGAAGCTGTAGGGGGAGGTTCGAGGCTTGAAAGCGCCTCCACGCAGGACGTTCGCCCCCGCGTTCCGAACCTGCTCGGCGATCTCCAGGAGAATTGGCTCGCTCTCGATCGCGCAAGGTCCGGCGATCATCATCAAATGACCGCCGCCGACCCTCACGCCCTTGATGTCAAACACCGAGTCTTCGGGATGAAACTCCCGGCTCGCGAGTTTGTAGGGCTTGAGAATCGGCACAACCTGCTCCACACCTTCGATGGCCTGGAGCGGCTCGGCCTGTAGTTTGTCTTCATCACCGATCACGCCGATGATGGTGCGAGCCACTCCCTGGCTCAGGTGGGGGGTGAAACCCAGGGCTTCGATTCGCTCAAGAACGTGGTCGATCACCTTCTGGGATGACTGCGGCTTCAACACAATGATCATGAGACTTCTTGGGCTCCCGGCCGGTTTGGGCCGCGTTCCTCCAGAAATTGAGGGTCGACCTTCGCTCGGTATGGTGAACCCAAGATTTTAACGATCCGAAATCCCGCTGGGAAGCGAGAATCGGTCGTCTCATTCGATTTCCTCGCCTCGCACGGCTCCCCTTTGGCTCAACGAGAGAGCCGAGACCAACTTGAGGCCAGCCTTCGAGGAGCGGATCTCACAACCAGGGCCGCTCCCACGAGCAAGGAAAACATGACGAGACTCGGCTCGGGGACGGCGAGCGGGCTGCTTGTAAGGCGAGCGCTCGAGAGTTCAGCCTGACCGGCCTGGCCCGCGGCGGCGGCAAGAGTCGCCTCATCGATCGTCGTGTTGGGCGTCAACAGCAGGGAGTGCGTTTTCCCTTCGGGGTCGACCCCAAACGCCGCGATCTGGCCATACATGTTGATGTCCATCGCCCGGGTCAGGTTCAATCCCAGGGAGTAGTCGATCATCCGGTTCAGGTCCAGCATCGGACCCGTTCCGAATGAGGTAAACGCACGGGTCTGGGTTGGGGTGCTCGTTGCCGCACTCGTCGCGGCCGAGGCCGCGTCCGTCGTGCTCGTTCCTGTGGTGGTCGTCGAGGTCGTGGACGCCGGAGTTGTCGCTCCAGGCTGGGGCGCCGTCGTGGAGGTCGTCGCGGCGAGCGTTGTGGAATCGGTTGGACCGGAGCTCGCCAGGGTCGGTGTGGCCGATGCCCCGGTCGTTCCCGAGCTCGGGCTCGAGGCCGCTCCCCCACTCCCCGTCGTCGCCGAGGGAGAGGTGGTGGTGACCGCGCTGGTGGCGGAGGAGGGGGCTGAGGTCGAGGTCGAAAGTGTACTCGGGGTTTGGCCGCCTCCGCCGCTCGTCCCGCTCGCCGTGTGCCCCGCGTTGGAAGTCCCCGTACTGGTCGAGCCCGTGGAAGGCGAGGTCGAGGTTGTAGCCGAGGTTGAGCCCGAAGCGGATTGCGCCATCACCTGAGTCGCCACGCCGGGATTCCCGGCGCCGGTGGCCTGACTCGTCGTTGCCGGGCTCGAATTCGACGCGGCAGTCTGGGTCGAGGCGGTCGATGGGCTGGTGGTCGGCACCTGGCTCGCCCCCGGAGCGGAACCCGATCCGGGAGTGACCTGGACTTGCGAGGCCGAGTTCGTCGCGCTGGGGGAAGTGGTCGGCGGCAAGGGGGCCATGACCTGGCTTGCGGTATTCGGTGGCGTGGCCGAAGAGGCTCCGGTAGGGGACGTCGGAGCGCTGGTTCCCGTCGTGGCGGTCGAGGCCGTGCTCGAGCCACTTACACTCGCCTGAGCGGGATTCGATCCGGCGGGCGTCGCCATCTCACCCACGACCTGCCCTGAATCATTAATGGCATAGGCGGCACTTGGAGTTCCGGCCGGACCAATCGGCTTGATCCCTTGATCTCTCGTGTACAGGAACGCCTGGGGACGATCGCCCCCCGACATGCCGACGACCTGCCCCTCACGATTAATACCGAGCGCTTGGCTCCAGTGAGCACCTTGCAGTTTGCCCACCGAAGTGGCGTACCCATCGATATCCGCGAAGCCGGTCCAGCCGTGATTCTGATCGAATCCCCAGCCGGCCACGTTATCCCCTGCGCGAGAGGTGGCGACCGCGGAGGGCGGATTTCCCCCTTTGGTCATGTTCTCGGGGAGAGGCCCCGCGTAATCGCTGGGTAGATCCCAGTTCTTGGCCTGGATCACCCCCTTATCATCAATCGTGAGACGCCGCTGAGTCAGGACGTCCATGGGGCTATGCCCCTCGTCCAGGACCGAGTCGGGGACAACCCCTTGGTCGGTCACTGTGTAGATGGGTTCAGCTCGCAGCGAGTTCATTGCGAGCGATAAGACGACCAGGGCAGCAAGACTCCCCCGAGCCATCTTGGCGAGGTGATTGCCCATCTTGGATCCCTCCATCAAGCAAACTGAGACCGTGGAACCTCAAGCGGTGTCGTGTCGCGAGACATACCATCCCTGTGAATCTGGTGCGTCTTTTAGGCTTGATCGCCACATTCGTCAAGATCAATCCATACCGGAATGTACCGATTCGTCGAGCTTGGACCGAGAACCGTTCGCTTAGCTCTCGACGCTCTTCCCGCGCGGGTAGGAACCAAGTATCTCGAGTCTCTCACAACGTTTACGAACCAGATCAATCGTTTTCCGCACGGGCTCGTCGTCTGAGTGACCATCGATATCAAGGAAGAAGAGGTAGGATGGGTCGCGATTTGAAGGGCCGTCGGCCGTTGGAAATGACTCGAGCCAGGTCATGTTGATCTCCCCCTTCTTGAAGAGGGTGATTGCATCCACCAACGCCCCCGGCTCATTGGGGACGCGGAGCATGAGCGTCGTCTTGTCCGACCCGGTTCGTTCTTCGGATCGCTCGGAGATCACGGCGAAGCGAGTGAGGTTGTTTGGCTGGTCCTCGATATTATTGGCGAGGGTCTTCAAGCCGTATGCTGTCCCGGCGGCTTGGCTGGCGATGGCCGCGGAGAACTCTTCGCGCTGGGCATGTTCCGCGGCCGCGGCGGTTGAGACCACGTCAATGACGCGAGCGTCTGGGAAATTCTTCCCGATCCAGTGCCGGCACTGGGAGAGGGCCTGAGATTTGGAATAGATCCGCTGGACCTGCCCCCAGTCGCCTCGGCTCAGCAAGCAATGATGGACCTTCAGGCGAATCTCCGCGCGAATTTTCAGGCCGGGGAGACGGACGAACATATCGAGCGTGTCGGCGATCCGCCCGTCGGTCGAGTTCTCCAGCGGCACGATTCCAAACTGGACGTGCCTCCGGTTCACTTCCTCGAATACCGCCGCGATCGAGCCGACGTTCACATGCTCAACCGCCTCGCCAAACTTGGCGACCGCGGCGAGATGGCTATAGCTGTACTTGGGTCCAAGGCTGGCCACGCGCATGCTGCGCTGGAGCGAGCGCGACCCGCTCATTAATTCACGAAAGATCAGGCGAAGCGTGTCGTCCGGAAGAGGTCCCTGGCTGGCGGCCAGCGCCTTGGCGATGACCTCATCCTCCCGCGCGGCGGACCAGACCTCGAGCCCTTGCTTTTGCTTGACCTGGCCGATCTGGAGCGCGATCTCGGCGCGTCGATTCAACAAGGTGATTAAGTCCTTGTCGATTCGGTCGATTTCGGTCCGCAGACTTGCCAGTGTGGGAGCCCGCTTCGCGTCGGTGGAGGAAGCTTTGGGAAGATTTGAGGAAGACTTACGGGTCATCGGTCAGCTCGGGGCAAGAGACCGGGTTCGAGAGCCGGTGTCGATCGGACGCAACCTAGGCCGTCACAAGTGGATACATTAAGGCATCTCCCCTGTCAAGTTCTTTCTCCAACCGGGCGCCGCTCGAACCCGTTTCCATGCGACCTCGGTTGCGTTAGAATAGCCTAATCGACCTTTCGGTTTCGCCTCGAACGCGTCGTCGGATTGCAAGCAATCTGCCGTTTTGGCACCCCAAGTTTCGTGAGGTTTTGACAAGCTGCCTTATTGGCAGAACGATCCCAATTGAGCCAAACTTCCCCGAAGATCCGATTTCCTCTAACTCCTTATGGAGATGGAAATTCAGACAAATTTTCAGGGGGCTTGGATCAATTCGGCATTCGGCTTGCATAAGAGGGTTGGGTCGCGAAGCGGCAACGAACCAAATTGAGGGGCGAAGCCGGAGGGTGACTGAGCATTGATTGGTCATCATTCCCTTTGTTGAGTGGGCGATTGAATCGAGCCCTTGATGGGTCCCGTGGCCCAACCTCGCGTTACCGCTCAATCTGGGAAAGGAGATAGGTCGTGGCTGAAGGTGAAAAGATCATTGGGATTGACCTCGGAACGACCAATAGCGTCGTCGCGGTCATGGAAGGGGGAGACGTTACCGTCATTCCCAACCAAGAGGGAAGCCGACTGACCCCGTCGGTCGTCGCCTTCACCTCGAAGGGAGAGACCCTGGTTGGTGAGCCGGCGAAACGTCAGGCCGTGACCAACCCAGCCGGCACGATCTACTCGATCAAGCGGTTCATGGGTCGGCGGCACAGCGAGGTCAAGAGCGAAGAGAAGATGGTTCCCTACCCCGTGGTCGGGGGCACGAGCGACTACGTCAAGGTTCAGGTGGGGGGGAAGGATCACACGCCCCCAGAGATTTCGGCGCTGGTGCTGCGCAAGCTCAAGGAGTCGGCCGAGAGCTATCTGGGCCACAAGGTCCGCAAGGCGGTCATCACCGTCCCGGCCTACTTCAACGATAGCCAGCGACAAGCGACCAAGGATGCGGGCCAGATCGCCGGACTCGAGGTCGCCCGTATCATTAACGAGCCGACCGCGGCCGCTCTCGCTTATGGCCTCGATCGTAAGACCAACGAAAAGATCGCGGTCTTCGACCTCGGCGGTGGTACCTTCGATATCTCAATCCTCGACGTCGGCGACGGCGTGTTCGAGGTTCTCTCAACCAACGGCGATACGCACCTGGGGGGCGACGACTGGGACGAGGCGCTGATCAACTACATCGCCGACGAGTTCCAGAAGGAGCAAGGGGTCGACCTACGCAAGGACCAGATGGCGCTTCAGCGCTTGAAGGAAGCGGCGGAGAAGGCCAAGAAGGACCTCTCCTTCCAGACCCAGGCCGACATCAACCTCCCGTTCATCAGCGCCGACCAGAACGGGCCCAAGCACCTGACGATGACCATCAACCGCAGCCAGTTCGAGAAGCTGACCGACAAGCTTTTCGACCGCTGCAAGGAGCCGGTCCTCAAGGCCTTGAGCGACGCGAAGCTGAAGCCCAGTGAAATCGACGAGGTCGTCCTCGTGGGTGGCTCGACGCGAATGCCTCGGGTCCAGCAGATCGTGAAGGAAATCTTCGGCAAAGATCCGCACAAGGGAGTCAACCCCGACGAGGTCGTCGCCATTGGCGCGGCCATCCAAGGAGCGGTCTTGACCGGAGAGGTCAAGGATCTCTTGTTGCTGGACGTGACCCCGCTTTCGCTCGGTCTGGAGACCAAGGGGGGCGTCTTCACCAAGCTGGTGGAGCGCAACACCACGATCCCAACCGAGAAGAAAGAGTCGTTCACCACGGCCGAGGACAACCAGACCGCGGTGACGATCAAGGTCTATCAGGGCGAACGCCCCATGGCGGCCGACAACCGGCTGCTTGGCGAATTCAACCTGGAAGGCATTCCACCGGCGCGAATGGGAACTCCGGCCATCGAGGTGACCTTCAACCTCGACGCGAACGGAATCTTGAACGTCACGGCCCGCGATAAGGGAACCGGCAAGGAGCATACGATCAAGATCCAGGCCTCGGGCGGACTGTCCAAGGATGAGATCGATCGAATGCAGCGCGACGCGGAAGCGCATGCCGCCGACGACAAGCAGAAGCGCGAGCTGGCCGAGGCCCGGAACAACGCCGAACAGCGCATCTATCATCTTGAAAAGCTGATGGATGAGAGTAAGGACAAACTGTCCGACTCCGATAAGACGGCCGTTCGCGCCGCCATCGATCGCTTGAACACGGTCAAGAAGGAAGACGACGTCGCGGCCATCAACCAGGCGATCGAAGACCTTCAACGCGCGAGCCAGGCGATGTCGGAACACCTCTACGCATCAGCTAACGCCGACGCGGCCCCGGGTGGCGGAGATACCGCCGGAGCCTCGACTGATGCGTCGGCCCAGGGGGGTGAGAAAGCGGACGACGTCATCGACGTCGAGTTCGAAGAAAAGAAGTAAACGGCAAACGCTCAAGCGCCCACCAGAACGCGGGAAGTCCGAACGATGAATCGGTCGGGTCCCGGCATTCTGGTGGGCTCTACCCAATGGTTCCGGCAGGATGTCGGCACCGGGTTGAGTCATTGCCGTTCGTTGTCATCTTAGACACTCACCTATGAGTCGTCTTGGTCTCCGAGGAGTCGTAATCATGTCTCTTGACGACGCAAGGACGGTTTATCCCATACTGGTCCAAATGGCCCACGACCTTGCCCAAGCCAACCGCGATCAGCAACCGGCTGCATGGATCTCCTACGACGAGTTCTGCTCGCGGTGCAAGGAGGTTGGTGTCAAGGAAACCCCGCGTACCATCGCGACCAAGCTGCTAAAGCCGCTCCAAGCCGTCTGTCTGGAAAACAACATGCCGGACCTGAGCGCCTTGGTCATTCAGAAGCCGAAGGCTCGGAGTGATTTTGGGAACCTGCTCCGTCCTTCCGACGGATGGTGGGAGCCCTACGTGGAACGGGGCGAAGCCACGGTGGGGGACGTCCCATTCTGGTTCAAGCGCTATCAGGCGGCTCGCGACTACGAGGAATGGCCCGAGGCCGCTTTCTTCTGAGCGAATACTCCCGGTGCTCCGCATAAGCCCGTTCTCGATCGCCTGAACACGTTTCTCTCTGAGCATCGACACGAGCGACGTCAGGGAACGTTCGACTCTTCCCTGAAAGATTCGCATCCTCTATTCATTGAAATGAATGCCCGTGGCCGCGGGGTGTCCCCCCCACCCCTCAGCCGGGCATTTGTAACAAGGCCAGCCTCTCCATCTCCTTGGTCGCTCGGATTTGGCCCCCGCCTCGCCATCCGACCGCGCCCGTACCTCGCTCATTCTCGCATTTTTGCCGGCCCGGCGATTTCTTTGAACCGATCGAACGATTCCCCACCCCTCATACGTACTGATCTCTATTCATTTCTTTCAGTCGTTTCCGCGTGGGACGCGCAATCCTTGCAAGATGGTTGATCTCGTGAGGTGATGATATGGCATTCCGATTCGATCGTTTGACCTTGAAGAGCCAGGAGGCACTCCAGCGTGCGCAGGAGCTTGCCAAGGATCGAGGGCACCAGCGCCTTGAGCCAATGCACTTGCTCTCGGCCTTGCTCGACCCAGACCAGGGTGTGATCCGCTCGCTCTTGACCCAGTTCGGCGTTAACCCGGCCCAGTTGCTTCGCGCGGCCGAGGAGGGGATGAACGCCTATCCCAAGGTGAGCGGTGGAGAGACCACGCTCGGCTCGGATCTCAGCCGAGTCCTCGACCTCGCGCAGGACGAAGCCGGCCGGATGAAGGATGAGTTCGTCTCGGTCGAACACCTGTTCCTGGCCTTGACCAAGGTCAAGACCAAAGCGCAAGCACTGCTCGAAGCGCTCGGCATCAATGAGAAGGAAACGCTCCAGGCACTCCAGAGAGTCAGGGGAGGGCAGAGAGTGACCGACCAGAATCCGGACGACAAGTACCAGGCGCTGGAGAAGTACGGGCGCGACCTGGTCGAGCTGGCACGCAAGGGCAAAATGGATCCGGTCATCGGCCGCGACTCCGAGATCCGGCGGGTTGTCCAGGTCCTGAGCCGGCGCACCAAGAATAACCCCGTCTTGATCGGTGAGCCTGGTGTCGGAAAAACCGCGATCGTCGAAGGCTTGGCCCAACGCATCGTCTCGGGCGATGTACCGGAAAGTCTTCAGAACCGAAAAGTGATCGCTCTCGACATGGGAGCGCTCGTCGCCGGCACCAAGTTCCGGGGCGAGTTCGAGGATCGGCTCAAGGCGATTCTCAAGGACGTCTCCCAGTCGGAAGGGCGGGTGATCCTGTTCATCGACGAGCTGCACCTGGTTGTGGGAGCGGGTAAGGCGGAAGGTTCAATGGACGCCGCGAACCTGCTCAAGCCGGCGCTCGCTCGCGGCGAGCTCCGCTGCATCGGCGCGACCACGCTGGATGAGTATCGCGAGAACATCGAAAAAGACCCCGCTCTCGAACGCCGGTTCCAGCCGGTCTTCGTCGGCGAACCGAGCGTCGAGGACACCGTCGCCATCCTCCGGGGGCTCAAGGAGCGATACGAAGTCCACCACAAGGTCAAGATCAAGGACTCCGCGCTCGTCTCGGCCGCCAAGCTCGCCTCGCGCTACATCACCGATCGGTTCCTGCCCGACAAGGCGATCGACCTGGTGGACGAAGCCTCCAGCCGACTGGCCATGGAGCTCCAGTCCGTCCCGACCGAGATCGACGTGATCCAGCGCAGGCTGCTCCAGCTCGAGCTGGCTCAGCGAATGCTCGCCAACGAGGACGAGGAGCACGCTCGCGAACGACTGGCCGAGGTGGAAGAGGAGATCAGCCGCCTGAAGAAGGAGGAGCAAGACCTCCGCGCCCAGTGGGAATTTGAAAAGTCGGGTCTGGGCGACGTGCAGAAAATCAGGGAACGGTTAGCGCAAGTCCAGACCGAGTACCATCGGGTCTGGGACGAAATCCGCTTGATGCAGCAACGAGGGGAACGCCCCGAAGAGAAGAAATATCTGGAGCTGGCCTCGCTCGACAGCGAGCGAAAAGGACTCGAAACCAAGATCACTCAGAGCGAAAGCCTCGGCGAGGAGCAACCCAAGGACGCCAAGCGCTTGCTCAAACGTGAAGTCGACTCCGAGGAGATCGCGGAAGTCGTCTGCCAGTGGACTGGCATCCCGGTCGCGAAGATGCTCACGACCGAACGGGATAAGTTGATCCATCTGGAGGATCAGATCCACCTGCGAATGGTCGACCAGGAGACCGCGGTCAAGGCCGTGTCCGACGCCGTTCGGCGAAGCAGGGCGGGGCTCCAGGACCCGAACCGGCCCATCGGCTCGTTCCTGTTCCTCGGACCCACCGGCGTGGGCAAAACCGAGTTGGCCAAAGCCCTAGCGGAGTTCCTTTTCGACAGCGAAACGGCCATGGTCCGTATCGACATGAGCGAGTTCGGAGAGCGTCACAACGTCGCCCGACTCATCGGAGCCCCTCCGGGCTATGTGGGCTACGAGGAAGGGGGCCGGCTCACCGAGGCGGTTCGGCGCAGACCTTATTCCGTGGTCTTGCTCGATGAGATCGAGAAGGCGCATCGCGACGTCTTCAATGTCTTGCTCCAGGTGCTCGATGACGGCAGGCTCACCGACGGTCAAGGGCGTACGGTCGATTTCCGCAACACAGTGATCATCATGACCTCGAACCTCGGGAGCCAGGAAATCGCACGCCTCGCCGAAAGCGGGGACGAGGCCCGAATCCGCCGCGCGGTGATGGAGGTCTTGAAGGCGGAGTTCTTGCCCGAATTCCTCAACCGAATCGACGAGACCATCATCTTCCACCCGCTTGGCGTGAAAGAGTTGACGCAGATCGTGAAAATTCAGCTCAAACGCCTCCAGGCCCAGCTCACCGAGGCGGGTCTCACGCTCAAGGTGACGGACGCGGCGGAACGGCAGATCGCCGATGAAGGATTCGACCCCGCCTATGGAGCACGCCCCATCAAGCGCGTCCTCCAACAACGAATCGCCAACCCGTTGGCGAGTCGACTGCTGAGTGAGCCCGCGAAGTCAGGGTCCATCGTCGAGGTCGACTGGAACGGCGAAGAGTTCGTCTTCAAAACCGAGGCCGTGCCCTCGGCTTGATCCACGGCTTGAACTTGGGCGTGGAGCTTGCCCGTCGCTGAGTGGTTTGATCCGTCCTATATAAATGGACCCCGCCTGTTACCCCTTCCCAGGGCCGGCAGGCGGGGTTCGTCTTTCCATGATCTCCTTGTTCGATCACGCCATAAAATTGACCACATGAGCGAATTTTCAAATTATTCCGCGGTACGGTTCCGGGGAGGAAAGTTGAGCGCATCTTTGAACAATTTTTTGATCGCATGCCGATTCTGCAGGATTACCGACTTGACAGGATCGTGCGTCATGCTCAAATTGAAAGAGCATTGTGTCGGGTGGGTGCCAAACCCATCAGCCGCACCGACCATCGTGAATATGTCGGAGTTTAAACGTGGGTCGCTTACGGCCTTGGATCGTGCTGCTTTACCTCCTGGCCACGGCTGTGGCCCCGGGGTTGCACGACCACGGTCATCGTGTCGAGCTCGACCTCTCGAGTCACGACGCGGGATGCCTTGACCCTCGTCCCCACGTCACGGGGCACAGTTCCAAGGCGGTCTCGGCCGAGCATGACGAATGCGTCGCCTGCCAGTTCCGCGCGGAACATCAGGGCTGGACGCTCGGCACCTTTCGCTTTGAATACCCAGCGGTCACACCGCTACTTACAACAGCTCTCGCCGACTCACCTCACCGCATCGCGACCCACAACGTCTGCCGCGGCCCTCCGGAACGATCGTGAACTCGCTCTAATGACCTGACAACCGCGCCGAGCCCTCGCGCGCCTTGTCCTTAGTTGTCACATGCGCTTTCATATCGATCGATCTTCTTCTATCCAGTGAAGAGGCCAACCCATGGATTTGGCGGTGCTCCGAAATTGGGCATGCGCCGACCGTGCGGTGTTGGCTCCGGAGAGTCTGATACAATGTCTCGAGAATCCTCGCAGTCGTCCCGTCGTGGCTTCACGCTGATTGAATTGCTCGTGGTCATCGCGATCATCGCGGTTCTGATCGGACTTTTACTTCCCGCGGTTCAGTCCGCTCGAGAAGCGGCTCGACGAAGTCAGTGCGTGAATAACCTCAAGCAAATCGGCCTGGCCATCCACAATTATCAAAGCTCTGTCGGCTCGTTCCCGCCGGGGTACGCGAGCCTCTGGCATAAGGATGGTGGCGACGAAGGGACCGCCGAGGACGATATCGGCCAGGGGTGGGGCTGGGGGAGCATGATTTTGCCACAGCTCGAACAAACGGCGGTGTTTAACGCCATCAACTTTTCGCTGACCCTCACCTACCCGCAGAACACCACCGCGCAGACGATCCGTTTTAATAGTTACCTCTGTCCTTCCGACTTCCCCAAGACGCTCGTCCCGGTCCGCGACGAGGATAATCAGAACACCATCTATACCGTCGCATCAGGCAACTATGTCGGCATGTATGGAATTGGGGAAGTTGGTGAAGCGCCCGGTCGTGGCACGGGTCTGTTCTATCGAAATAGCCGGTTGGATTTCGGTGATATTCGCGATGGGTCGAGCCAGACGATCATGGCGGGCGAGCGTAGCTTTAACCTGAGCTACGTCACCTGGACCGGCCGCGCGATTGGCGGTTGGCTGCACAAGACCTCCTCCTTCGAAGGGGGGACCGACAAGTACGCGGTGGACCCTGAAGAGTCTTACACGATGATTCTGGGCCCGGTCGGCACCGAGCATGGGCCGAGAACCCCCAACCACCCTCAGGCCCACGTCGAGGACTACGCCAGCCGTCACCCCGGCGGAGTGAACTTTCTCTTCGCGGATGGGTCGGTCAAGTTCATCAAGGAGTCCATCGCCCCAACCACCTATCAAGCCTTGAGCACACGCCAAGGCGGAGAAGTCCTGAGCGCGGACCAGTTCTGACCCTCCGCCGTGCAATCGCTGGACCAGTCCCACTGCACTCGGCTCGATCTACCTCCGAATCACGGCTGGAGCTCGGAGTTACCGATTTCTGAGAGCGCGGGCAAGTTCCCCGCGGTCTCAGGGAAGAACGTTGCTGTGCCAACAACTTTGGCGTGGCGTCGACGAAGCCCCAAGTGCGATCGCGGGCTTTCAACGGAGAAGACGCAAGCAGACCCTCCAACGCAATCGGCTCCAGAAGCAAGGCACCAAGGGAGCGAAGAAGACACTGAAGCGCGTCTCAGACGAGGAGGCCCGCTTCGGAAAACGCCTAAATCACATCATCAGCAAAGCGATGGCCGAAGCCGCCAAAGGCAACGGGCGCGGAATCGCCGTTGAGGAGCTCGACGGTATCGGTGACCGGCTCTTGGCTTGGGGCAAGGACGCACTCGACAAGCACTCTTGGTGCTCGGTTGGTCGTTCCACCAACTCGTCTCGTTCCTCTCGTCTCAGGGCCCGGCTCGCGGGAGTTCCCTTGGTCCAGGTGGCCCCGAGGGAACACATCGAGAAGATGCCACACATGTGGGCATTGCGAGCGGGGATATCGAACCAGACACGTCCAATTCCTGTACGGGTCATGCGGTCATCGTGCGCGCGAGGAGGTGAACACCTCCCTATGTATCCAATCAAGGGCTCTGGCCTCCCGTAGGCCGGCCATGGAACCGTCAAGTCTCAATACTTGGCCGGAAAGTCGCCTGGTTTCGCTGGCGGAAGTTTAAAACCCGCCTTAGTTGATTTCCCCTGCTTTCCGAATCATAATCTCCATTCGATTCTAACTTTTTCCAAGGTTGTCCAATGATGGAGGAGGAAATGCGAGTCCGAAGTCTGGAGGACTTCGTACGGGTTGGAGAAGCCGCCGTAATCCTCGGCGTGACCGCGAAGACGCTTCGCAACTGGGACCGAGAAGGCAAGGTCCGAGCCAGACGCCATCCGGTCAACGGTTACCGAATCTACTTACGCGCGGAACTTGAGGAACTTCTGAATCGAACCAACGGATTCAACGAGGAAAAGTGCCACGAATGACGGATTTCGCAGCCTACGAACCGGTATGATAAGACGCATGATCAAGCTGCGCGGCTCCCGGGTCGGGATGCTTCTTCATTGGCGCGAAACGTCGGCGTTCCCATCAGCCGGCGCGAAACGTCGTCGTCCCCAAAATTGCCTAGCGCTCATAAGATGGTGCGCCAGCCCTTGAGTTCAAGCGACCCTCCGGCTTGGCTCGGGAAGCATTCGCTCGGGAAGTTCGTGGCTTTCACGCCAATCGTCCAATTCCCCATTACG